>Ga0255774_10000245_pt1 | contig 51562 bp, 40 predicted proteins | sample 101ome_17_FD_179972 | JGI IMG/M metagenome (GOLD analysis project Ga0255774, IMG submission 179972) | Coastal salt marsh microbial communities from the Groves Creek Marsh, Skidaway Island, Georgia - 101407AT metaG (version 2) | ecosystem: Environmental > Aquatic > Marine > Intertidal zone >... | reverse complement strand
TATCTCGCGCGGCGGAGGGCGCGTTTGACGCGCGCGCACGCGCCGTCGAGATCGGCGTTCGCACGCATGGATCGTTTGTGTTTCGAGCGTGGAGTGAATCGAGTCGCGCGTCGACGTGTGGGCGGGCGTTGACTCGAGTCAACGCGAGACTTTCTTCGACGGGCGACGACGACGGAGGGCGAATGAGTGAACACTCGAATGGTATTGATGAATGAACGCACACCGCGCGATGCGACGATGAACTCGATCGCGACGCGTTCATCGTGTATATATTTATTCGCGAACCCACGGCGTGATGGTGGGTTGCCAATCGACGCACCCAGCCTTATCGCCGAACCACAACTCGATTTCGCGCTCCGCCGACTCGACGGAATCCGACCCGTGAATGACGTTGCGTCCGACTTCGACAGCCAAATCGCCTCGAATCGTCCCCGGCGCCGATTCCAACGGATTCGTCGCCCCGATCAACAATCGCGCGCTCTTCACCACGCCCGGCCCTTCCCAAATCATCGCCACGACCGGTCCGGAGCAAATGTAATTCACGAGGTCGCCGAAGAACGGTTTGCTCGACAAGTCGCGATAGTGTTCCTCGGCGACGGATTTCGGGCACTGGTACGTCTTCAACGCCTTGAGAACCATGCCCTTCTTTTCAAAACGAGAGATAATCTCACCGACGTGTCCACGCTGCACGCCATCGGGCCTACGAGCGGCGTCAATCGCGCGTCGTCAGTCGTCGAGCGTCGCGAGCGTCGCGCAACCCTCGGCGCGAGGGCGTCCCGCGCGGGCACACGCGCGTCCACCTCGTCGTCGTCGAGCGTCGTCGAGAGACGAGATGCGAGAAGAGAAGACAAAGGGAGTGGGTTCGCGCCGCGCGCACTCGTCGCGCACGCACTTGATCATGATGTACGTGCGTTCGGTTTCGAATCGACCGGCGCGCACGACGACGGCGCCTCGCGCGCGCGCGCGTCGAACGCTCTTCGTCGTCGTCATCGTCGGAGTGAACGCGCTCGCGCGCGCGGACATGGAGGCGGACATCGTGTTCTGTCGGTGCGCGTCGGCGTCGGCGTGCGTCCGTCGATGGGTCGACGTACACTGACGCGTCCCCGAAAAGTGCACGTCGACGTCACGTTATCCAAAGACAAAGAATGCGTGAACGCGTGAATGCGTGACGTCGTCACACGCCGACGCACGGAAGGATCGAGGAGTGAACGAAAAGGCAAAGAGGCGCGCGATGATGTGTGCCGCCGCGTCCGTCGCCCGCGCGACGCCCGGTGGACGCGCGACGAGAGGGCGAAGAATGCATCATCATCGTCGAATCTCTTCCGATCGACGCGCGACGACGACGACGACGCGCGCGGGTCGAGACGCGTCGGCGGCGACGCCGTTGGTGAAAGTGTGCGGGATCACGTCGGTGGAGGACGCGCGCGCGGCGATCGAGAGCGGTGCGAATTTCATCGGTATGATTTTGTGGCCGAAATCCAAACGCTCCGTGTCGCGAGACGTCGCGCGGGACGTGGCGGCGTTTACCATTGCAAACGGTGCGACGCCGGTGGCGGTGTTCGTGGATGAGACGGCGGAAGAGATCACGGAGATTTGTGACGACATCGGGTGCGATCACGCGCAGTTACACGGGGATGGGGCGAGAGAGGCGTTGGAGACGTTGCCGACGCGCGTCAAGGCGATTTGGGTGCTCTCCGCCGACGCCGACGGGAAAATCGTCACGTCATTACCGGGTGATGAAGAGAAATTGATCGCCGAGCGACAGAAGAGAATGACTGGGGCGCAGGGGTGGAAAGCGGCGATCGATTTCGTGAGCGGGCCGAGACGCGTGGTGGATTGGGTGCTCATCGACGGCGTCGCCGCCGGAAGCGGGACGACGTTTGATTGGAGCAAACTCAAAGTTCCGAGAGGGTGCTCGCGCAAAGGGTGGTTGCTCGCGGGCGGTTTGAACCCGGAAAACGTCGCCGAGGCGGTGGAGACGGTGCGTCCGGACGGCGTGGACGTCGCGAGCGGCGTCGCGGACGAGAGCGGGGTGAAGAAGGACACGGTGAAAATCAAAGCCTTCATCGCCAACGCGCGCGCGGCGACGACGGCGAAAAATTGAATCGCATCGTCGTCGCATCGAACCGAACGCCACGCACACACTTACAAACACTCACTTTTATTTTAATATGCAACGAATGCGCTCTAGTACAAACAAACACAACAAAGAAAGAATCGACACACAAAGAATTCACGAGGACGCGCGCTCACGGCGACTCGCCCTCGGCGAGCGCGCGGCGGAGACTCGGTACGCACGCGTCGGCGATGTGTCGCGCCCACGCGTCGTAGCCGACGTCGTTTGGATGTATACCGTCGCCGCAAATCAACGTGATGGTGTCCGCGACGCGACCGGTTGCCTTGGACGCGCTCTGTCGCAGAGAATCCAAGCTCGGTTTGGTGACAAAGACGACGTTCTTCGTCAACGCGCTCACGTGCGCCTTTTGCTCGTCCCATAAATCATTCATGCGCGTCGCCACCCACGCGAGCGGCGGCGGAAAGAGCGTCGCCACCTCGATCGGCGTCGCCGGTAACACCACCACGCACTCGTCTCCCACGACGGCGCGAACCTCCTTGACGAGCTCGCTCAGCTCGCTTCGAAAATTCGCCGACGTCCTCCCCACGACGCTGTGCTTGGCGTCGTTGATCCCGCACATGATCACCACCGCGTCTGGCGTCGTGCCGGACGTCATCGATCCGTCCTCGGAGTCCCCGCGCATCGCCTCGCGAAGCGCCGGAATCAATTTATCTCTCAATCCTCGCACGTCGGCGCCTTTAAATCCCAACGCGCGCCACTCGACGTCGGCGCGTAAACTCTCCGACACGCTCGCCGCGAACGTTCGCGCCAACGTAGGTCCTAAAAACCGTCGCGCCGCACCATCGGTTTCACCGTCGTACGCGCTCTCGCACCCGACGCCGCACGCCGTGCTATCCCCCGTGACGAAGGCGACGACGCGCCGTCTCGTCCGCGCCGCGCCGCCTTCATCCTCGCGACGCGCGTCCTGCCCCATCCACCGCGCCGACGTCCTTCGCATCATCGCCTTCACCGCCGACATCGTCTTCACCGCCTTCACCGACGACGACGCCCCGCGCGCGTCCGCGTCTCCCGTTTTCGCCGCGTCCGCGTCCGCGCGCTCGACGACGACGACGCCGCGTCTCGGCCCCCGCGCCTCGGGCGCCGTCACGTACGTCGCCGTCAACGTCACCGCCTGCGCCGCCGTCACCGCGCACGTCACCGCGCACGCCATCGCGCTCGCGCGCGCGATCGCCACCGCCCGCGCGCGCATCCGTCGCCGTCACCGTCGCGCGCCAGACGGTTGATGAATGGATCGTTCGTTCGTTCGTTCGTTCGTTCGTTCGCGCTTCACGATCGATCGCGCGCGCGAACGAACGCACGGCACACGGACTCGCGTCGACTCGCGTCGACTCGCGTCGACTCGCCGCCGCCGACGACGCCCTCCGCGCGCGCGCGTCGCCCTCTGCGCGCGCGGTCGGGGACACCGCACCACCCCGAGACGCGCTCATGCGTATATATACCTTTAAAACATCCTTACATGTGTGCTAAAACCCATACTATGAACACACGAACACCCAGTATCCATACGTCCGACCTCAACGCATCCCCACCCTCGTCCCTCTGCGTGTTTATCCCCACCACCCATGTACCACCCCTCGGGGCGCACTTTCTTATATTATAAGATAACAATCTCCATGTATGTATGAAACGGACGTCCCACGCACGCGCCGACCGCGCGGCACGGCGGCGGTGATGCGGCGACGGCGGAATGCGCGAACGGGGTAATGCGCGAACGGCGGCGCGAGAGGGCGACGGACGACCACCGGTCGTTCGGTTCGCGTACGACGCCGACGCGTTCGATCTCGCGTCGATCGTTCGCGCGACGATCACGCGCGAGACGGACGATCGAAGCGGTGACGAACGCGCGCGCGGAGGAGAATTGGGAATTCGCTCGACGACGTCGACGCGTGGTGACGGACGCGCGCGCGAGGGGGTGAACGGTACACGTCATGCCGCCGAAAAAGACGACGACGATGAGCGGGGGGAAAACGAGCGGTGCGGGCGGGGGGAAAGGCGCCGCGGGGGGGACGACGACGACGGGCAAGGCTGGGGCGCCCGGGGGCGGCGTGCGCGGGTACTGGTCGCAACCGGAGGAACAAGCGTTGAAGCGCGCGGTGAGGAAACACGGGATCGGGGCGTGGGAGAAAATGAGGAATGATCCCGAGTTTACGGCGTTGAGGTGCGTGTGGGTGTCGCGAGAGGCGAAGAGGGGGGGAGAGACGCGGGACGCGGGACGGCGAGGGTAGCGCGCGCGAGAGAGAGAGAAAGACGAGCGGACGACTGACGGAGAGACGACGCGCGCGTAGGTCACGAACCGGGGTGCAATTGAAGGATAAATGGCGCAATTTGATCAAGTTTCAACACTTGCGTAAAGATGAGGCGGCCAAGGTGCCGTATAAGTCGGCGGTGCGCGCGGCGGCGAACGCGGCGGGGAAGAGCGGCGGCGGGGACAAGGCGACGGCGAGTCGGGCGAGCGGGAAAGGCGCGACGTCGGCGACGAAAACCGCCGGTGCGAAGGGTTCGACGAAACAGGCCAAGTCTGTGGCGGGGACGAAGGGCGGCGGCGGCGCCGCGTCGACGTCCGGCGCGGGGAAAAAGACGACGACGGTGAGTCGAGACGCGTTGAAAAAAGGTGGCGGCGCCAAGGCGAGCGCGACGACGATGACGGCGAAAGAAAAGCTCAAAGCGAAATACGGTCGTGGACACGCGGACGACGATGATGACGACCACGAGTACGAAATTCTCGTCAGCGGCGGCGCGAACGCGAACGCGAACGCCGGTCACGTCGAGGACGCCGTCGTCGCCAAACTCAAAGAAAAGCGCGCGGGCATGGTGAACGAGGTCGAACGCGCCGAGAGCGAACTCGCGAGGATGAAAACGGTCGTCGAGGACGCCGAGGCGGTGTACTCATCCGCTCGAGCGCGCGTGCACGAAGCGTTGATGGGCGAAGACGACGACGAAGAGGAGGACGACGAAGGCGGCGGTTTCCCCGCCGACGACGCCGATTGGGACAAGTACCTCCACTTTGGCGAACACGACGACGACGAGGACGACGAGGACGTGGCGCGTGCCGCCGAAGCCGCGGCTCTGGCGCACGAGGCTGTCAAAACGGGTCAAAAACGACCGAGCGGTGAGAAACGGCCGAGCGAAAAGAGGCCTAAATCGGACGCCGACGACGAGGACGCCGACGCCACGGATCGAGAGGCGGAGAGCGACGAGGACGTCGAAGAAGATCCAGATAGCGAAGACGACGAGGAGTTAGACGACGAGGAACGCGCGGTAAAGATTGCGAATCAAGTGCTCGCCGACGCTGGGTTGCCTCCGATGCACGAGATCGAACACATCTTGCTCACAGAACTTAAAAAGTTGGAGGCGGCAAACGCCGCCGTCGTGCACGCGCGTCTCGCGCTGGAAGCCGTCGACGCGGAATTCGCCGAGGCGCTCGTAAACGCGCACAATGCGAAGACCAAGGCGACTTTCGACGAGGACGAAGACGACCATTTAGGGAAAGACTTCAACATGGAGGATGACGAGGAGATTGATTCCGACGAAGCGGACGGCATCGACGAAGACGAAGAGATAGATTCCGACGAGGCGGAGGGCGACGACGACGACGACGAAGACGAAGAGGAAGACGACGTCGTCGACGACGACGAACCGCCCCGTCGGAAGAATAATAAGGCGAGAGCTAAAGCAAAGTCCACGGCTCAGAACGATAGCGCGGAGGCAGGTGGAGGTAGTCGAGTTGTTGAAGATCGTAGGTTTGGCATTTACGACGCGCGGCGATATCGCTCCGAGGCGGAGAACGACGCCGAGGCGGCGGCGCAGGCGGCGAAGAGTGGTGGTAAAGCTGCGTCTGGCGCCAAGCGCAAGGCACCGAGCGGCGGCGGCGGGAATAAGAAAACCGCCAAGACGACGCCCTCGGACGCGGACCACGAGATTTGGTACGAAAAAACGAGCGACGCCAAGGCGAATAAGGCGACACGCGCGCCTCAGAAAAAGGCGGCGGCGTCTCGCGCGCCCGCCGCGCCTGGGTCCATGCCCTCGTGGCGCCGCAAACGCGCCGCCACGCGTGTCACCATCGGCCGTCCAGTCGCCGGTCCAACCTCCTGGGCCGCCATCGGACAGCACATCATAAATGAGTAAACAACGAACGACACGAAATCTCGACGACTTTACTCCACCCTACGAGGACGGTTCGTCGTGCGGGACGTACGTACGACCGGCGGTGTAGTTTCGAATGCGATGAAAATGTACATAAAACACATATATTTCTATCTCTACTTCACGTGCCTCCTCCTCACGCGCCGTTCCCCTCCCCGCCTCCCCCCGCGCCCTCGAGCTCCTTAAACTCCCACGCCCCTCGACAGATCGGACACTTCGCCGCCTCGCGTCCCGCGTCTCCGCTCAGCCATTTCGTGATGCACTGCAGATGAAACGCGTGCCCGCACTCGCCCCATACCACCGGGGAATCGTCCCCCGGAAACTTTGCGTCCGGCGGACACCCATCGAACGCGATGCGACAGATGCCGCACACGTCACCGACGTCGCCCGCGCCCCAGGTCCACGCGCCGACGCCGTGCCACGTTTTGATTTTCATCGAGAGTCCGGTCGTCGGTGCGGACGACGTCGACGCCGACGCGACGCGAGGCGACGATCGCGCGTCCATGGTGAGCGGTGCGCGATGCGGTGCGCGAGAACGATCGTCGCGTCGTGCGTTCGAGCGCGCGCGCGAGGATACCGACGCGCCGACGTGTTCGGTCGAGCGATTGATTTGTTGGACAGTTTGGCGACTTTGAAAATTTTGTACAGTCGTCGTCGTTTGTTACAAGCACGTCGCGGTGATTGTCGTCGTTCAAAAAGAAGGCAAGTGCGAGAGAATATACAGAGTCAGATGGAGCTCACGCCGCTCACGCCGCTTTCGCGAAGCCGACGCGTCGATTTCCGTAATCAAACTCGGTGTGATACGGACCGAGGAAGACGTCGCCTAAAATCCAAAGCGGACCGGCGGGCGGGGGGATGTCCATGCCCATAAACCCGCTGACGCACTGCGGTTCGCCGTCTTGGTACACCTTGAGGACGTACTGTTCGGGCGTGAGCTTGAACGGAACGCCGGCGATGACGAATTCGACGTCGGGCATGTCGGGAATGGCGTCGCAGTCAACGGCGGCGGTGCCGCCGACGCTCGGAACCAAGTCGCAGACGCGCTCAACCTCGCTGATGATGATTTTTTCGGTGACGTTTTGAGCGATCATGCTCTGCGCGTAGTTGACGACCGTCTTACACGCCGTGCACGCGAGGTTGCCCTCGAGGGATCCCGCGCCAACGGCGACGCCGTGCGGGTGATGGTGGTGGTGGTGGCGACGGTGCGGTCCGGGTCGCGGTCGAGGACCGGGGCGAGGACCGGGACGAGGGCCCGGATGCGGACCGGGATGAGGACCGGGACGAGGGCCCGGATGCGGACCGGGATGAGGACCCGGATGCGGACCCGGATGCGGACCGGGACGAGGGCCCGGATGCGGACCCGGATGCGGACGGTCGCCGTGGTGATGGTCGCCGTGGTGGTGATCATGACGGTCGTCGTCGTCGCGTCGGTGGCGATGCAACAATTTACGAGCGACGGCGAGGTGCGATGACGCGTCGTAGGCGGGTTCGCCGGCGTCACACGCGCCGATCGAGGTACAAATTTGTTCGCTCGAATACGTCTCGAGCTCCTCCACGAATTGTTCCGCGTACTGATCGATCAATAATCGACACTCCTCGCCCATCATGGAGCGCGCGCCGATGTAATCGTTAATCTTCTGCACGACGTCGCTCGGACCGGCGAGGAGCGACGTCCCCGTGTCGGCGATGACTTGACACCCGGCGTCGCCGTCGCACGCGCCCAACGATCGCCCAGCCACCTTGAAATCGTCCATCTTGAACTGCCAGTAACCTTCGCGCGTGATCGGCGCGTACGTGTGTTCGCCCACAAAGTGCTTCGGGTCCGAACCGCCAAAGACGAGCTCGCCGCCGCCGTCGCTCGGCGACCCGTCTTCGTTGGACGTTCGATTCAACCAAAAGCTAAACATCTTCTCCTTGACCAGTCCCTGGGACATCATGTTGTAAAACACGGGCGTCACCTTATCGACGGAGATGTTATCGAACCCCAGACCGAGAATACCGTCGAATTTCGCAAACAAAAACGCCATCCCGGGTTCCTTGGTCGCCTCGGCAAAGTACTGCCCGTCCACCACCAAATCGCCCACTTTGACCTCGTCTCGCGACAAGAATCCACTGAGAGATCCGCTTCCGTACTGAATCGCGAACGGTTCACCGTCTTCAACGTACGTTTCCGACGCCTCGGCGTGATAAGTCGCGTGTAAATCGCACGGAATTTGTAAAAACCCGCACTTGGAGCTCGGCACCCACAGATTCGAGCTCCCCGTGTCGAAGACGACTTGAAACTTTTGTCGAGGATTCCCAATCTCAATCTCACCGTAATACTGCGCGTCCATGTAATTGTGCACGTCCACGCTCGTCTCACCCGATCCTGTGTCCGTCGTCATCTCCCCCTTTTCCGCGTCGTATCGCTTTCGTAAACGTTCGACGCTCGCCTCGGCGCGCGCGCGCCACGCCTCTCCGTCTCTCGCCGCGAGATTCTTCTTCATCGTCACCCTGTGCGCGCGCACATCGCTCTCAGCGCTCGAGACGCGTCCCGACGCGCTCGCAACGATCACCGCCGCGGTCACCAACGCCTATTTTCGCGCGCGAGACGACACAGACGCGCGTCAGTCCGTCATTTCTCTCGCGCATTTTCTCGACACGTGTCACATTCATCGACCTCGTCGAATCGCGCGCGGGTCCACCGCGTCGCGACGTCGACGCGCGATCGCGTTATCGCGCGCGCGCGCGCACCGTCACCGATCGTCTCGCGGTCGCGCGGACGCGCGGACGATACGCGCCGTCACGAGACGCGCCGTCACGAGATCGCATCGTGGACGCGCGAGGCGTGATGTGTGGGCACCGGCGTCGCGTCTCCGGGTCGCGTCCGCGAGCGCGGGACGCGTCGAACCGCGGTCGATGGATGGATAGCGAAGACGAGGAGGAGGACGTGGTGATAGAGATGATGACATCGTGGATGTTTCTTTACAAATGGAGGCGCGCGCTCGATGTTTTACCAAGAGTCTTCGCGCGGCGGCGCGCCGCCGGAGGCGCCCGGGTAGCCCGCGGGCGGCGGCGGGGCGGCGTACGCCGGCGCGGGTTCAGACTGCACGACCGGAGGACCGGGAACTTCGTCGTCCGGGCCGAGAGGTTCGACGCCCCTGGGCGGGGTGTACGCGGCGAGAGAGACGAGGGCGGCTTCGAAATCGCCGGCGCATTCCTTTTTGATGATGCTCTGGAGACTCTTGCCGTTGAACTCCTTTTCGAATTGTTTGCGCAATTCGGGCAAGCGTTGATCCTTGTGCGTCAAGAGCGCCATGAGACCCGTCTTGTTGGTGGACGAGATCCAGCCAGCCATGCACTTGCGAATACCGCGCGCCAACGTGCGCGTCTTCGGAGCGATGCACGCCACGAGGGCGTCCTCGTAATCGCCCGCGCAGTTGGATCGGATATCGGCGATGAGGTCCGCGCCGTGGCACTCGATGTACTTGTTTCGAATGGCCTCTCGCTCTTCGTCGCTGCGGTGGACGAGCATGGAGATGAGACCCCAGTCGTCGTTGGATACCCAACCTTCAAACGCCTCCTTGAGGTAGATGGCGATTTGTTCCTCGCGCGGCGTCAAGAGACCCATGAGCGTCTCGCGGAAGAGCCTGCTCTCGAACAGACCGGTCGTTTCGTCGCGAATGCGTTCGCGCAAGAGCTCACCGGTCTCAATCTTGTACGCCTCGCGGAAATCTTCAATCTGCTTGTGCGTCTTATTCGCCAAGAGAGCGATGACGGCGGCTTCATCCGTGCCCATGCCTTCGACGGCGTCGCGCATGGCTTGAACGTCGGCGCTGTAATCAATCTCTTCGTCGTCGTTGACGTTGGCCGGGTGGCGCTTGGCGAGCGCTTCGATGATGCGCTTGAAGTCGCCGCTCACCTTCCACTCGGAACCGACGGCGCGGATGAGATCCTTCTTGTAGAGTCTGGAATACGCCTCGCGAGTGGCGTCCAATTGCTCGGGCGTCGCCGTCACCATCAAGCGAATGATCGCCTTGGTGTCCGTGCCCAAGCCCGCGACGGCGGAGTTGATCACCTTGGCGTACGATTCACCGACGCCGTCGCAACCGGCGAGCAAGAGCACGCGCTTAAACTTACCAGAGGTCTCCGCGAGCACGGCTTGTTCCATCGACTTTTCGTATCGCGAAGAAAACGCGAACTGCAACGGCATGATTTCGTCTTCATTCAGCGTACACAGGATGGTGATCAACGTCGCCTCATCGGTACCGAAACCCTTGATCGCGCGCATCACCGCCTGCGCCTCGAAATCCATGCGATCGCTCAGGAGCGACATCATGAAATCCTGCAAGTCCCCCTCCGTCTTCTCCTTGACGTCGCTCGCCAAGTCGCCGAAACCCAACGCGTTATAGTTTTCAACGATGACGCGGTTGATGTAATCCATGCGCAATATCCCTCGCATGTTGGCGAATCGCGGCACGTTGAGCACCATGCGCTTCAAAATCTCCTGCGTGTTCCCGCATTGAATCGCGTTGGCCAACTCCCACGCCGCGCGTCCGTCGGGATCCCGCGGGCACGGACCAAAGTCCGCCCGCATTTCGGGTTCAGGCGCCGACGCACAGACTACAACGCGAGACACCCGTCACACATCGCGCGCGAATCATCGTCAGTCTTTCGCTCGACGCGCGCTACTTCGAACACTCCGCGCGTCCGCCGTTCTAAACGCTGCGCGCAGTCACTCGCGATCAATTCATCAATTCGATCGCGTTCGCGTTCGCGTTCGCGATAGCCATCGCCTCGCCTCGCCTCGCCTCGCCTCGCCTCTCGATGCACACGTACTTCCCATGATGCTCGATCACGTCGTTTCGTCCTCTCGCTCGAGTCGCCCGGTCGCGGCGTCGTGTGACGCGCGCGCCGCCGATCGCGTCGGGTCGGGTGTTACGACCCACTCGCGCGATTGGGTCGTCAACCACCAGTGGTGGTTGGCCGACGGCACGACAGATCCCATACAACGTTGTATATACAGCTAACAACGACCGATGACGTTGTATATGCCAACCTAGAGTGTCATCGTGTGTACATAGGCGATCGAGTCGTTTTAATATGAGCGCTTTTTGGCGCGTCAGTCGGCGGCGCGTCGTCGTCGTCGTCGTCGTCGTCGTCGTCGCGCTCCGTCGCGCTCCGTCGCGCGCCGTCGTCGACGACGGTGGGCGCGCGAGGATGGCGAGCGGGAAGCGTCGCGCGCCGCCGCGACCGCTGTTCGCGCCGGCGATGCGTTCGATGAAAAAAGCGCGCGAGGTGACGACGAAATTTCACGACGCCACGCGCACGCTCGAGAGCCGAACGGCGTCGCGAGAGGCGCGCGCGGCGGCGGAGGCGACGCTCGACGCGATCGGTGGACGCGAGGCGTATCAAGCGGCGAGCGCGCTGACGACGAGTCGACACCGAACGGCCAAATGGACCTTTAGCGTGTTGACGCGGTTGGGGCGACGGCCGGGACGCGGCGAACGCGCGCTTCGAACGCTCGAGGTGGGCGCCATCAACACCGATCTCATGAGCGCGAAATTTCTAGACGTTCGCGCGATCGACGTGCGGTCGCGACATCCGAAGATTGAACAGATTGATTTCTTTGATTTGCCCGTCGAGCGCCTCGCGGGCGCGTACGACGTCGTGCACTCGAGCATGGTGGTGAATTGCGTCTCCACGGCGGAGATGCGCGGGGAGATGCTCGCGCGCACGGTGGCGATGTTGCGAGCGAATGGTTTATTCTTTTTAATGCTTCCGAGACGGTGCGTGACGTCGTCGTCGCGAATGTCGTTGGAAAAATTGACGCGGTTGCTTCGCGCGTGCGGGTTGCGCGTCGTCGAACAGAAATCGACGCCCAAAGTGATGTTTTTCTGTTGCGAAAAGCTCGCCAAACCCGCGAGCGAGGACGCGATGTCATCCAAGGCGATCGCGGCGAGGGACGCGAGGGAGGCGTTCGCGCGTCGCGAGCGGGAGAAGGATCTCGCCGGCGACCGGGATGATTTCGGCGTCGTCTTGGCGGACGCGCATTTATGCGGGTTTTAATCCCTCTCCCACGACGCCTCTCGAAGAGTATTAGCGATAGAAGATTCATTTGTATGTTCATAATGTACCATCACGTCGCGCGACGCACCGGCGCCCGTTTGAAGGTTGAAACCTCTCACGCGTCTCGGCGTTCGTCGGTTACGTCGCCTCACAACCAGTCTCGCGCCATGTCGCGCCGCGGTGTCCCGCGCGGCGGCGCGCGCGCTCTCCCACCCGCCGTCGACGACGACGCGGACACTGTCGACGTCACCCCCGTCGACGACGTCGATCGAGACCCCGGTGACGACGCCGCGAACGTCGACGGCGATGATTCGCATGGTCGTCGAGTCACGACGGAAAAATTCATAGACGCGCTCGCCGGCGCCGGCGCCGGCGCCTTACTCCCCGAGGACGTCGCCGCGGCGTGTGCTCGAGCGTACGCGCGCGCGTGCGCGGCGAGAGAGAGCGACGAGGACACGGCGAGCGACGCGAGCGATGATGACGCCGCGCGCGGGGCGCGGTGGTCGGCGACGCCGTTGACGCTGTCAAAACGCGCCGTCGAGGAGCTGACGACGTCGACGCGACTGGCTGAGGACAGAGGAGACGTCCCTCGAGGCACGCTCGAACGTTCCGACGTGCGCGTCGGGGGCACCGTGCACGTGAGCGAGACGCTCACAAGGTGGCGAGGCGCGGGGACGATTTTATTGACGCCGCCGCCCGAGACGTCGCTGTGTACGAAGTGCGGCGACGTCGCGGCGGAGCCGATGGTAAACGCGTCTGGACGGTTATTTTGCCTCCCGTGCGGACGTGTGACGGAAGGAGAGAATCGTGCGTCGATGTTCGGCGTGAATCCAGAGAAACAAAAGGGCATAGGCAAATTGGTGGTGTTGTGTTGTCACGCGGCGACGGCGCGCGCGGCCGCGCGCGGGGATTCGTTGCGGTGGAAATTGGCACCGGATGGATGTCGCGAGGTGTTCACGCTCGGTGACGTCGGTGCGCACGAAAAGACGTGCGATTTCGCGCCGGTGCGGTGTGGATATCCGACGGAGAGTTCAAACAGGGCGGAAAAGTGTCACGAGGTGCGGTCGCGGCGCGCCATCGAGAACCACCGCGCCGAGTGCGCGTTTCGACTGGAAATGTGTCCGGACTGCGAGCGCTTGGTGCAAGTGCGAAAGATGCGCGCGCACGCGTTGGTGTGCGGCTCGACGATCGTGTTTTGTCCGTACAGACGATGTAAATGGAGAGGAAAGAGAGACGAGGTGGACGCGCACGTGGCAACGGAGTGCGCGGCGCACCCGTTGACGTGCGGTTTAATCGATTCGGAGACGGGCGAAACGTGCAGAGAGGGAACGCCACGAGAGCGCATCGACGAGCACAGGGCGACGTGTCAGTTTCAAGTCAGACCGTGCGAATACTGCGGGACGAATGTTAGTTTACGACGCATGGGTGACCATAAATTACGCTGCGCCGCGCGAGAGTTTCAATGTCCGCGCTGTCTTCGCGCGATGCCGAACGAGCAGCGCGAGACGCACGAAAAGAATGGTTGTCCATTGGTGGAGTCCGCGTGCGAACACGAGAGATTCGGGTGCGATGTCAAGGTTTCCAAGGAGGAATATCGAACGCACGCCGTTGAACACTTTCCGCAACACGTGAAACGCGTCGCGTTCGGACCCTCGGGCGTGTACGACCTTCTCAAAGAGCCGACGGAGGATCAAATCGACACGTTGGATTTGTTGAAACAGATGCGCACTCGTCGCGAGGAGATGACGTTTGAGTTTGAACAATTCGAGAAGTTGTGCGCCGAGACGACGAAGAAAATCGTCTCCGCGGCGGACAGGGCAGAGAGCTTTTCCCACAATCCGAATGAGTTGAACGACGAAACGCGTCTCTTCGAGGCGCGCGCGGCGAAGGAACGCGCCGCGGCGGAGTTTGCGCTGCGAGAGAAACTCTCGTTCGATCGCGACGACGAGTATAACGATCTCATCATCTCGAGAAATCTCGCGGGTTCGTATCTCGTTGACGAAATGCAACGACTCGACGAGAAAATTCGAGCGCTTCAATCCATGTCTCGAGAGGCGCGCGACGTCCTAGACGAGCACCGGGACGAAGCGGCGAAAAGACTTGAACACAAAATTGATTCCAGCGTGGACGCGTCCGACGTCGTCGCCGCCGTGCGAGCGGAGACGACCGCGAGAATAGCCGAGTTGGAGGCTGGTCGACGTCGTCACGAGCGACGACTCCTCGACATGAAAGCCTCGATGTTGAGCGCAAAGTCGACGCTCGTCGATAACATAGAACATAGGAAACGAGTCGCGAACGACTTGACCGCGAAATTCGGCGCGTTGACGCGCGGAGAAAAGTTGTAAATGTACTGTACTGCGTATTGTCATGTGTGAAATCCTGCGTGTCAGGATGTTCTCTTCTAGGTGCCGACGTGTCTGAACGATTTGCGCATCGAGAGCGATTTGCGCGCCGACGTCAATCGCTGGTCGAGTTGGCGCTGAATGTCGAACGCGCCGAAAATATCCAAATGATACCGCGGGCTTTTTTCGAAATCCTCGAAGTCGTCGCCGAGAATGTCTGCCAACGCGCCGTTGACTGATTGCTCTATGCGAATGTCTCCGCACACGTAGACGTGTCCTCCTCTGAGAATCATATCTTTGATGGCGTCCGCGTTCTCTCGCACGCGTTGGTCCACGTACGTCTTCGGCATGACGTCGGGATCGCGCGAGTAGCACACAAGATACTTGGACAGCACGCGTCGATCCACCGCGTTTTCCATCTCCGACGCGTAGAGTTCTCTGTCTCGATTCTGACAGCCGTAGATTAACCACGCGTCGCGCGACAAGTCTCCGGATGAGAACAAAAAGTGATCGACAAAACCTTTGAACGGAGCTATGCCGGTTCCGGCGGCAATCATGATGACGGGCAGCTTCGAATCTTTCGGTAGACGAAAGCTCGGCGCAGGTCGAAGCTCTGCGATGACGTTGGATTGGAGCGGCAGCGTCGCCAAAAAGTCTGAACAGAATCCCAAGTGTAATCGAGAACCACCCTTGCTCGTGTACATGACGCGACCGACCGTCAAATCGAAAGCGCTGTTACCGGCCGCGGCGGGTGAGCTCGAGATGGAGTAGTATCTGGGTCGAAGTTTCGGAATCTTGAGTAAGACGTCGCGCAAAATGTCACACCCCTCCTCGGGTTCGCGTCGATGGATGCACGACAGCGTGGGGAAGTAATCAAAGAGCATGAAAGTCTTCATCCCGGTTCTCTCGATCCAGTCTCGTCGATGATCTTCATCGAGCGCGAGCTCTTCGAGATCTGCTTTACACTCTGGCTCCTCCACGTAGTGAGCGAGCGCCGATAAAAGTTCGCCCGATGGTTCTGTGTTGATGTCGAGAACGTTGGTGAATAAGTGCTCGACCGTGACTGGATTCGGAATCGACGCGTCGATGCAACTCTTATGCAGATGCGCGTCGTTCAGAGGCACGATGTCGATTTGATCGTCAAAGTTTAAACCAAAGTGCGCGGTGAAGTATTGCGCCAAAGCTTTGTTCGTTCGCGGCCAAATCGCGACGTGATCGCCCGGTTTGTAGTATTCAATCGTCGACACCGAATTTTGGAGCTGCAGCGTCACCTGGAAACTACCCGAGCGCGAGTCCACACCGAGATCGGTACGATTGGTCAACACGGCGACGGTACCGATGCGACTGGGAGGCGCCACCATACCGTATGAATCTCGCGGTCGAACGCGAAGATAAAACGCTGGCTGAATCGCCGCGCCGTTCTCCAGATTTTCCACCATGAGATCGCGCAGCGATTCTGTCATCAAGTCGTTCTTGCGCATCCAATCGAACAAGTGCGTCGTGTATTTGCGAAACATCGTATCTTCATTCCCGAGTTGGTCGACGCAAACGACGGGGTACATTTCCTCTGCGCCGACTTTTTGAAGAACGTCGGCGAAACGTTTACCTCCGGCGCAAAATTTTGGATACGCGCGCGAGCCAAAGGCGCACACGGCGAAACGTTTCCGATTCAGAATCCTCTTACCGTCGTCGGATTTCGCCCATTTGATGAAGATGCTGCTTCCGTTCGGGACTTCGCCCGAACCCGTGGTGGACGCCAAGAGCATGATGAACTTGACGTTTTCGAGCGCCGACGCGAAGTCGACGTCCGGATTGGCCAAGTTGATGGGATAAATCATGGGCACACGCTGTCGCAGAAATGTCCACAACCACGTCGCGCGCGATTGCGTTCGTCCACCGTCCGACGCGTAGAGTACGATGCCACCGCTCACGCGTAGGATGCGTTTCCGCCACTTCACCGCCGCCATGGTCACCATCATCACGCCGCTCTGTTCCCCCACTGCGAAAAATCCACTCTGCCTGGCGCGCATCACGAGTCTCTTCAGGCTCATCCCCCCGACTAGCGCGGGTTTGAGCGTGTACTCGGTCATTTTATTTAGACCGAGATAGATGGAGCTCGTGGACGACGCCGTCGGCGGGATGATCCACTTCCAATTCCCCGGACAGTATCCTCTCGTCGCCATCTCGGAACCGTACCAATCCGCGAACGATTTCGCCGCCGTGTGATGATCGACCATGCTCACGCGCATTCTCTTAAACGAATGCAACACCGCGTAATTGATCGCAGCCAACGCGTGATCTCGCCAGAGCGTTTCCTCCGTGCTCGCGTCGATGCCGAGCGCCTGCGCGACTTGCGGCAAGACGTTGTATCGTCCCTCGTCGCCGAAATTCCTCGTCGCGATCTCCGTCACCATGTACCACCCGTTGAACGGTGCCGCGGTGTATCGCAGACCACCGAGATCGAGCGTCATGTTGGACACGGCGGGAATCGCGTACCACTTTAATCCGAGCGCCGAGATGCCGCGCACGTCGGGATGATGAATAGGCACCTCGAGCAAACACTCCTCCGGGAGTTCGAAAATCGCCGGCGGTTCGTTCGGATGAATCTGCGTCACGATCGGAAGCGTGTCGAACATCGTCGGTCCATCTTTCGGTTCCCAGTTGAAGTGTTTCTTCACCATCTCCGTGAATTCCAACTCGGCCGGATCGCCGACGACGGTTTCGTTCGGGCCTCGATGTCCCGCGTACCGAATCAACTGCGAATTCCAAACCCTCGGTCCATCCTCCTTTCCCGGCGTCTCCGGTCTAAACACCGTCATCAACACTGGGATGTGATCCTTACTCAACGCCGCGCGTAAGTGTTCCTTGATCGCGTCAAACATCTCCTCGTTCGTCGTCGCGCCTCTGGCGTCCAACAGCTCCAGCGTCGCGTAAAATTTTCTATTGATACACTTTGGCGCGTTTCTCCACGCCACTCTCGCCCCGTGACGAATCTCATCGATCGTGTGTTCATACGTCCCCGTCTCCTCGATCGATCGCACGATGTCCTCCACGCGTCGACGCGTCGTCGCCTCGTCGATTTTATTCTCGCGTCCGTACAGCTCGGCGTACTCTCGCGCCTCTCTGATGAGTTTCGCCCTCGTTTCCTCCCTCCGCGACCGTTCCACGGGCATCGGTTCGCACCCGCGCGGACACACGCCGGCCCGCCGTCCGTGCGCGTATCCCGGGTACGGATCGACCGTGACCTGCGCGCGCGAGAGGGATCGGTCCGTCGATCGTTTCCACGTCAGCGAAACGTCGTGAATTCGCGTTCGCGTCGATTCGCGCGTCGATTCGCGCGTCGATTCGAGCGAGGCGTCGAGCGACGCGCACCGTGCCGTGACCGTAGGGACATCCGCCGCCGCCGTCGGAATCGCGCGGGCGTTCGCGCATGGCGTCGACGCGCGTCGTCGAGTGACGCGATCGCCGATGTGGAAAATGTCGTTGGCCGAACCGCCACACGGCGACTGACGCGCGCTCGCAATGGCGCCGGACGCCGCGCTCGCGTCGATGCGAAAGATCGCGACGCGTTCGGACGTCTACCCGCCCGCGGAGGATTCGTTTTTGCTCGTCGATGCGTTGGCGGAGATTTGGCGCGATGAGCTCGCGAAGACTCGACCGAGACTGTGCGTGGAGATCGGCACGGGGAGCGGGTACGTCGCGTGTTCGTGCGCGCTGTTGGCGGTGAAACACGGGTGCGGTGGGTGGACGCGCACGCGGGCGTCGGACGTGAATTCGTCGGCGGTGGAGGCGTGTCGGGAGACGTGCGCGGCGCACGGGGTGGACGAGGAGGCGTGCGCGACGGCGCGCGGGGACCTTTTGACGCCGCACGAGGACGCCATCGCGGCGAGCGGTGGATGCGATGTGTTGCTGTTTAATCCTCCATACGTCGTCACGCCGAGCGAGGAGGTGGGTGGGAACGGGATCGAGGCGTCGTGGGCGGGCGGCGCGGATGGGCGCGAGGTGCTCGACCGACTGTTGCCGCGCGTGGCGGACGCCCTGGCGCCGGGAGGGATGTTTTTATGCATACTGTTGACGCAGAATAAACCCGAAGAGGTGATGGAGATCATGCGTCGCGATGGGTTGACGGCGGAGCTGTACAGTCGGTGTCGAGCGGACGAGGAGGAGCTCTTCGTCATGCGTTGCCGAAAACCGAAACGGGATGACGATGAATGAGGCGAGAAAGCGCGCGAGCGGCGCGTACTGTAGGATCATAGATTAACTAACGGTGTATTAGATGGACTTCTAGCGATGACTACATTGATACAGGGGCTGTCTGCGCGCGGACGGCGGACGCGGACGCCGAAAAGAAGCCGCGAGAGCCGCCGCGCCGCTCTGAACATCGACTTCTATACACATCCTAATCGTGCATGGACGCCGTCACGACTTGACCGGTGTCCTCGGCGATGCGCTCGATCGCCATCTGCTTCGTCGTCGCGTCGATAATCTTGATTCCCTTGACGACGTTATTCTTTCGAAGTTTCGCCGCGCCAATCTTCACGCCCCGCACGAGTTTATGCGTATTCTTACCCTCACGCTTCTTCATCACCCCTCCCGTCGCGCGCAACGACTGCGCCACGCGCACGTTTTTCGCCGTCGCCGTCACCGCGCGCTTCTTCCCCGAGCCTCCGTCAACGACCATCGCGCCTCCCGCCGCCTCCAGCTCCGCCATGCGCTTCAATCGACGTTCCTCCTTCTTTCGGAGCATCTCACGCTCGACGCGCTTCGCCTCCTCGATCCGCGCCGCCGCCGTCTTTCGGTTATTCTTCTTCGACATGTCGCCGTCGTCGTCGACGACGACGGTCGCGTCGCGCTGTTCCGACGCCGGCGACCGCGTCCCGAGTCTCAACCCTGTGTTAGGGTTTAGAGTAGGGTTTGGGGTAGGGTTTACGAGTCCCAAATTTCAAATTTCACCACCGCGCTGTCGTCACATCGCGTCGCACCGCGCCCGCCATGACGACGACGACGACGACGGAGGACCCGCGCGTGGCCTGGGCGAACGCCATGCGTCTCGTCGTCACGCGTAAAGACGCCCTGCACGACGACGGGTCGATCGATCAATCCTTCTTCAAGCCCAAAAAAGTTGTCTTTGAGCGCGCGAGTCGAAAGTGGGGAGACGCCGAGCGCGCCAAGCTGTACGAGGGATTGGCGACGCACGGCGTCGGGGAGTGGGGCGCGATGCGCGAAAAGTTATTGCCCGAGTGGGACGCGCTGAGTCTGCGAATCAAGGCGTCGAGGTTGATGGGGACGCAATCGTTGGCGAGGTATCCCAAGGGGTGGCGCGGCGGCAAGGCGGAGGTGGACGCCGAGTACGCGAAGAATAAGGCGATCGGGGAGGCGACGGGGTGCTGGAAGAGTGGGACGTTGGTGGAGGATGATCACGGGTCGGTGCACAAGTACATGGAGGCGAACGGGTTGTTGTAAGAAGAATTTTTAACGTCGCGACTATCAACCGCCGCGCGCGCGCTACTCGGCGTCGAGGAGGGCGAGGGTGTCCGCGAGGAAACTCTTGCTCTTCGCGGCGCGTTTCGAACGTTTAGTGGTGGTCTGAGACGGTGCGTCCGCGTCGTGCGTCGACGCACGTTGCGATCTGGACGCCTGAGACGGTCGTTGTGACGGTTGACTCGGTCGCACGGGTTGCGACTGCGACTTGCCAAATTTTTTACGCATCGATATGCGTCCACCCTTTTGCGTCGGATCGACGTCCTCGTCCGTCGTGTATTCGTCCCCGTCGTCGGCACCGTCGTCGAAATCGTCCTCGACGTCGACGCCGAGCGATCCCGCGTCGTCGCCGACCGCGCGTCCGTCCGCGTCCGTCTCGGCGCGTCTCGCTAATTTCAGTCTCGTCTCCTCTAATTCCATCTCCACCGCGTCCAAACCATCCCTCAGACGCACCATCTCCGCCTTTTTCGCGTTCATCACCGCGATGAACCGTCGCGCCAGATCCTCTTTCATCTCATCCATCGCTCGCGACATCTTTTCATTCGTCTCGTTGGCGTCCTCGCACGCGCGCGTCGCTCTCGCGCGCGTCGCCCGCTCTCGCCGTAGTCTCGCCTCGCTCGCCTCCAACGCCCTCGCCAGCGCCGACGTTCGGTCCACCGCCTCGTACTCGCGTCTTAAAATCACCACACCGGTTCGCACGGCGTCGAATCCCATCGACGCGCGTCCGTTCCCGTTCCCGTTCCCGTCTCCGCGTCCCAAGCGCTCGCCGGCGCCGGCGCCCGGGACATCCTCTCGACGTCTGAACACGAGCTCGATCTCATCCTTCTCCCCGGTGTCGCGCTCGAACGCAAACACAAAAGCATCATCCTCGTCCTCGACGTCGTCCTCGCGCGACGCGCCAAGCGCGGCGCGCGCGAACGCTTCGAATCCATCGAACGGGGCGTCGTCGTTAAAATTCAGCACCCCGACGTGCGTCGTCCCGTTCGGTTCGCGCACGATGACGTCCACGCGCGCGGGCGAGGACGATGACGCGGAGGTCATGATGACGCACGGGACGTCGTCGACGCGTCGCGTGCGCGCGGTGACGATGTCTGGGACGTCTTCATCGTCGTGCATGGCGACGAGGCTGCGTCTGCAGACGAAAGTCGGGGGCGAATGATGACAGCGGCACCGACGACTGGGTCGGTAAACTAATGAGCGCGGCTTCACATTACACGTTGAAATGCGCGCGTGGACGACTCACGCGACGAAGATTATGAAGAAGCTGAAGAATGATATGAGCACGGCGAAAATCTTCAAGATGAGCCAGCGGTTGCTCGAGACGCTGTTGAGATACTTTAACAGCTGCGTCTGCGCGTTGTCGACGTTGGCGAGCGTATCGTCGACGTTTTCATCGATGCGAATGGCGAGTTCACCCTGTTCGCTCACCATGGTGGCGAGCTGTTGGAAGATGCCGCCGAGTTCGGTGATGGTGCGCTCGACGTTTTGCAAAGCCTCCTGCCGAGAATCCATGTACGCGTTGTTTTGGTTATACAGCTGCATCTGTCCCTGCGTCTGCATCGGACCGTCAATGCCCTGACCCGGTGCGCTCGGGCGCGGGACGAAATCGTGCGCCGAACCGCCGATACCGCCGCTCTGTAAGTTGCCGAATCCTCCCGGTGCCGCGCGCATGGCGCGAGAAAACGCGTCGTCGCCGAGATAATCCAACGACGGATCGCTCGCGCTCGGACCTGCGCTCGCGCCAAACATCGCCCGGCGCTCCTCTCCGGCCTTCATGTTCGCCTGTCTAGTCGTCAGCGTCTCCTTGAACGTCTTCGTCGCCGTCGCCAAACGATTTTTCAGCGTATCCACCACCGTCCCGCTGTGATCGTTCACCGATTTATTCGTCTCCCCGCGCTCCCTCGTCCTCGCCGCCGCGCTCTGCAACTCAACGATGGATTCATTCAGCGCCTGAATGTCCAATTTTATCACCGCCGATGTCTCCGCGATCTCCCGAGACTTGTCGTCGTACAGCGAGCTCGCCTTGGCCAACTGATTCAGTCGCTCCAACTTGAGCGACGTGCGATGAATACCGTGTCCGATCGCCGACGCCATCTGCGCGCGATTCATTCGTCAGTCTCGAGCGTCGCACACGCGCGCGCGTCGCCGCCGTCGTCGTCGTCGTTTCAGTCGTTTCATTCATTTCGCCTCTTCAAATAAACGATCGCACCTTTGCAAAATCGCTCGCGTTCCCACCCCCCGCGCGATCATCGCTCGCTCCAGAGCGCGCCGTCGACGCGTCCGACGCGGACGCATCGTTCGCATCGCGCGCCACGCTCGTCGTCTTTCGCACGCGTTCCACCACGGCGGTGAATTCCTGCGTGCGATCCTTCACCGCCGGTCGGTGCATGAACATCGTGACGACGGGTGTCGACCCGCTCGCGACTCGCGCGTCGCCGTCGTCGCGATGCCCGCGTCGCGGTAAACGATGTTTTACCGGTCGCGCGCGCGAGACGTCGTCGTCGACCGCGCGTCGGCGAATGACGCGCGAATGAATGAGGCCGTGATGTCCCCGGGACGATTCCGTCGGCAGACGCGCGCGCGCGGGAATCCGATGGTCATCTCCGCCGCCGAGCGCGCGTACGTCGCGGACGGGTGCGCGCAAAACCACCGCGCGGATGGTCGCGCGCGCGCCGACCACCGCGCGTTCGCGCTCGCGCTGAACGCGGTCCCGTCGGCGGCTGGGAGCGCGTCGGTGGCGCTGGGACACGGCGCGAGCGCGACGCGGTGCGTGTGCGCGGTGCGCGCGGACGTGACGACGCCGTCGAGGGATGCCCCGGATGAGGGTCGGGTCGTCGTGCGCGTGGACGCGAGCGCGATCGCGAGGGAGGGTGGACGAGGGCGGACGTCGAGGCAGGCGCACGCGGCGGCGGAAAACCTGAGCCGGCGGTACGCGAGAATGTTGGAATCCGTGCTTTTAGGGCGCGAGGCGCGCGCGAGGGACGGATGCGAGGACGAGGATGGGGAGGAGGGGGCGTCGAGCGCGTCGGGGTCGGGTGGTTTGGACCTAAAGGCGCTGTGCGTGCGTCCGGGGAAGGCGTGTTGGACGCTGGCGGTGGACGTCACGTGCGCGTGCGACCGAGGATCGATGTTGGACGCGCTGAGCGTGGCGGTGCGCGCGGCGCTCGCGGACGCGAAGATTCCAAAGGTGATCATCGCGGGGGTCGGCTCGGACGGTGAGGGTGGGGAATTGGAGATTGATGATGACCCGGATGAGTGTTCGCGCGTCGACGTGTCTCGATGCGGCGTGGTGGTGACAACGACGAAGATTGGTCGACACGGCGTCATCGACGCGACGGAAGAGGAGGAGGAGTGCGCGGAGGCGTCGATGAGCGTCGGAGTTGATCGAGACGGGATGATTTGTGGAGAGTTTGGCGTCGGAGGGGAGAATTTAGATCGAGGAACCGCCATCGCGATGCGTTCGTTGGCGTGTCGAGTCGGCGCCGAGTTGATTGAAAAGATGGACGCGTGTCTCACGACAGCCATCGCGAGCGGCGAGGAAGAGCTCGACGATGACGAGGACGATCGCGTCATGGTGGTGAGACTTCCTTCGAAACTTTCGATGTAATGTATTTTTCAAACTGTTACGGTACCTGTTACAAGTGCTACAAATGCAAAAAAATGGCGAGCAAGGACTCTGTCGCTCAGGCGATCTCCGTCGTGTCGAGCAAACCGGCGTCGAAGTCATGAAAGTCGTAATCCGTGTCGAGATCGTGCGGAGAAAAATCCGCGGACGCTCTGAACACCTTCTCGGGGCTGTAGCCCCACAGATTTCTCACGTGAGACGTGTACAGACACGCGTATCTCTCGACTTGAAACGCGAATCGTGAATTTTGCGACCCCGCCTTCATGAGTTGTCCCCAAACGTAGTGAAAACCCCGGTGGTACTCGCGCATACCCTCTCGATGCGCCGTGCGCGCGGTGGCGGACAACTGTCTCGCGCGTTCGAGCTCTTCCTCGTTGGAGGAAGGATCGTCGGCATTGTCGGCCAGCCAGGCGTGACGCGCCACCTGGTCGTCCAACGCGTCTCGCACCGTGCGCAGACGTCGCAGCGCGTGCGGCTTCTCTTTATGTTTCTCGAGACACTCGATCTCGTGCGCGAGCTCGGGAACGACGAGCATCGTGCGCCAGTCGATTTCTTTCTTTGCGCGTAAAATATCGCCGTAAATGTGATCGCCGACGTAGAGCAATCTCGAACCAACCTCGATGCCGAGCATGGCGTGGAGATGCGTGTACGAACCGCCCTGGTACACCTTGGCCGGACCTTGACCGGTCGCACGCAACCCACTCGCGAGCGCTCGCTTGTGCGTGACGTCGGACACGCTGCCGATGGGAGTCAGCGGCGCTCCGTTATCGGTGTTGTGCAGCAGTCCCGTCACCGTGTCCACTTCAAAAATGGTTGCCGAATCGTTCGCGAAGAAGCCCGGTTTCGCCGAACCGGTGATGACGACGTCGAACAAGCTGAGCCATTCTAAAGTCTTGGCGTCGCCGATGTTACCATCGATGAGATAATTCATCACGACGTTCGTGTAGTCCCACAGCGAATTCGTGAGCAAAAACACTTGTTTCCCGCTCGCGCGCATGGCTTTGAGCAGAGGCACGAGACCGTCGTCTTTACTGATGAATTGCCCAGGATCCGCCGCGACGGCGTGTTTCAAGCTTCCGTCTCGATGACACAGATCCACCGCCGCTCTAATCTCGTCGTAAATTTGTATGAACGATTTTCTCTCAAAGAAGGTGCCGTGTTTGCCCGAATCCTTCGCGTCGACGAGCTGCGAAAACAAGTACGCCTCACCCATGGAAAACAACGTGTCGAGCGCGCTAAATTCCGGTCCATCAAAGCTCTGTCTCTTGCTCGTCTCGCAATACATTGCCAATCGCTCCTCCGTGTCCAAAGCCGTAAATCCGTGATACGCCACCTTGACGTAGTTGTGTCGATCCATCTTTAAAATATTCCCTCGCTTCTTATCCACGACCAATCCTCGCACCATGTAGTTGGGATCGAACTCAAACTTCTCCATCAACGCTCGTGGATACCCATACTCGGCCACGAGCTTTTTCACCGTCTCGTTGTACGACATCAATTCAAACGTCTCTGGCTTGTACATGGCCAACGTGTAATCCATGTCGAATCCGATGGCGTCTATCCGCTTCATATTCAAACTACGATTACAGAACACCTTGGTCGCCGCTCGATCGTTTCTCTCCGCCTCATTCGTCGTCGACCAATGCTTCAACTCGGCCGTCGCCGCGGCGTTGAGATTTGACACGTGCGTCTGCGCCTCCACCATCGTCCTCGCGCCTCGCGCGCGTCTCGCCCCCTGCGGCGGTGGCACCCCCACCACGCTCAACCCGCGCGGCGCTCTCGACGTCGTCGCGTGCACTCGTCCCAAAATTGTCGCTCCGTGCGCGTGCGTCGCTCTCGCGTCCCGTCGCGTCGCGGGCCACTCTCCGGCGACGGTTTTCCGCCGCGCCGCCGACGACGCGACCTCTCGCCTCGAGGTTTGTTGCCCGACCCACCGTCCCACCGCGTGCTTCGTCGTCGTCGTCGTCCACGACGCCGTCGTCTGCGCGCACCGACGCGTGGACGACGGCGCGGACGCCGCGGCGAACGTTCTCGCGAGCGTCGAGCGCATGACGACGCCGACGGCGCGGGTCGACGCGCGCCAATGAAAATGTCCCGGTAACGACTCGCGCGGGCGCGCGGTTCGAACGCGCGCGCGCGGGGCCGACGCGCGCGAGTGCGACGCGCGTGAGAGAGAAAGGTTTCTTCCGTCCGTTCGCGCGCTCGAACGCGCGGTCGACGGAGACGCGGGCGCGAGGGCGCGAGCCGCGCGGAATGGCGCTCGAGCGACCGCGTGGGCGCCCATTCGGCCGTCACAGCTCGTCGACGCGCGACGACGCGAGACGCGCGAGTACACGCCTCGACGTCGCGCGTGCGAATGCGAGCGATGTTTTCGCCGCGCGCGCCGGCTCGCGCGGCCGCGACGTCGCGTGCGGCGGTTCGGGGACGGTCGGGGGCGTTCGCCACGTCACGGGCCCGCGGGCGCGCGGCGAGCGCGACGGTGACGCGGGCGGGAGACGACGCGCGAGGACGCGCGACGATTGGACTCGTCGCGCGTGGTCGTCCGGTCGTCGCGTTTCGCGCGCGCGATGCGACGACGACGACGAGGACGACGACGGTGAGGGGGTGGCTAGGACGCGGGTCCTTATCCGGGACGACGACGACGAGAGCGGCGGCAACGATCGCGACGACGACGACGTCGAGCGAGGATGAAGAGAGCGAGAGCGCGTATTTTAAAGCCGGTGACACGACTCTGGACGGGGAGATACCACCGCCACCGCGCACGAGTAATCTCACCGACGTGTTGCCGTATTTATTCGCCGTGTCGCTCTCGAGAAGGGGCACAGCGTGGCGTTTGGCGGCTGCGTTGACGTTTTTGGTGATACAGAAGAGTTTCGGATTGGCGGTACCGATATTATTTAAGGTGGCGGTCGATCACTGCACGGCAGCGGCGGCGGCGAGCGGGGAGATGGCGGCGGCGGCGGCTCGCGCGGCGGCGATGGCGTTGGTGGCGAGCGGCGCGCTCAAAGCGATGAGCGGCGTCGCGACGGAACTTCGGACGGTGTTTTTCACCCCCGTGGCGCAGGCGAGCGGAAGACGAGTGGCACTTGAAGTTTTTAATCACGTGTTGAGTTTAGATTTGAGTTTCCACCTCGAGCGACGAACGGGGGCGTTGCAGAGAATCATCGATCGAGGCACGCGGTCGGTGAGCATGGTGTTTCGCGCCGTTGTGTTCACGTTCCTTCCGACGGCTATCGAGCTCGCCCTCGTGTGTGGTTTGCTCTGGCACGCGTTTTCGTGGCACTTTGTCGTCATCGTGTTGACGACCTTCGTGGCGTACGTGTGGTGGACGATGCACATGACGGGAGTGAGCGCCGAAAAGAGAAAGTTGGCCAATCACATGGATGGATTGTCGACGGGCAAGGCGGTCGACGCGCTGTTGAATTACGAAACGGTCACGTTTTTCGGTAACATCGATCTCGAGAGTCGACAGTACGATAAACTCTTGCGCGGTTATCACGAAGCCGCGCTCGGAAGCGAGCGAGCGTCGAGTCTTTTGAACGCCGGGCAGGCGGTGATTTTGGCAGGCGGGATGACCACCATCCTGTCGTGCGCGGCGTTGGGGGTGTGGAACGCGGATCCGACGGGTAGTTTGGCTTCGCGCGTGGGTGACTTAGTCATGGCGAACGGTTTGTTGCTTCAACTCTGGGCGCCGCTTCAATTTTTGGGATTCTTCTATCGCGAATTGCGACAGTCGCTCGTCGACATGGAGGCGATGTTCGACATCATGGCGACAGAGACGAAGATTCCGGACGGTGACGTCGTCTTGCCCGCGAACGTGGGCGGTGCGGAACTAGAGCTCGATGGTGTCACCTTTAGGTACGGCGACGGCCGCGACGTGCTCAAGGGTGTGTCGTTGAAATTGAAACCGGGCGAATCCGTCGGCATCGTCGGTCCGAGCGGTTCCGGGAAGAGCACCTTGCTCAGACTCATTCTTCGCGTGTACGACGTGACGAGCGGGAAGATTTCCATCGATGGTTACGACGTTCGCGATTTACGACTCGATTCTCTTCGTGACTCCGTCGCTGTCGTTCCGCAAGACACCGTCTTGTTCAACGACACGCTGGACCACAACATTCGGTACGGCCGACCAGCGGCGAGCGACGAAGAGGTCGCCCTCGCCGCCAGCCGCGCGCGATTGGACAAGACTGTGCAACAAATGCCGACAGGATTGGGTACCATGGTTGGCGAACGCGGCGTCAAACTGAGCGGCGGCGAGAAGCAACGCGTCGCCATCGCGCGCGCGTTTCTTCGCGAACCGCGCATGTTGGTGGCGGACGAAGCGACGAGCGCGTTGGACACGGCGACGGAGCAAGGTATCCTCGAGAGCCTCGAGGACGTCGCCAGAGGTCGCACCGCGGTCTTTGTCGCCCATCGTCTCTCCACTGTTCGCTCGTGCGACCGAATCATTGTCATGGAACAGGGTAAAATCGTCGAGGAGGGTACGCACGCCGAGTTGCTCGACGGCACGAGTCGCGGCGACAAGGTTGGCATGTATGCCGCGATGTGGAAAGCTCAGGCGCAGGAGGAGGAAGAAAAGGAGAAAAAGCCCGACGACATCGTCGTCGCCGCCGGATGAGCGAGCGAGCGAGAGCGCGAAAGAGCGAGTGTTGTTTGTTTTTATTGTCAATAATTCATTTATTCTACATCGCGAGCGCGTCGCCAGTAACCTCGTCCGTACTCGGCAAACAGCTCTTCGCCCGCGTCGATGTCTCGAAGCGCTCGCAGCGTCGCCCTTCGCTCGGCGACGTTCTTTTCAAACGTGACGTTTCTTTGGAACGCCGTTCCCTCTGAGTCGTTCACGTATCTTCCCAGATACCCGTAATGTCTCTTCGCGTCGACGTGCACGTTGAAATGCATCGCCATGACGTATTCTTTCTCATCGTCCCCGAGTTTCAGCGCGTCCGCGAGACTGAGCACGTCGCCAGAGTAACTCGCGCCGACGACGAGCTCGCCGCGAGCCAACCGACTCCGCGCAAACAAACCGTACCCCGCGCCTTCGATCGTCGACGGTCCGACGCGCGCGCCGCCGGTGAACGATGTCGAAGACGTTGCCGCGCACGCCTCGCTCGTGCTGCGCACGCCCTCGACGTCCGGCGGCGGGCGGGCGCGATTGAATGGAACGCCCGATTGGGACATCACTCTCGAGCAAACTTCGATTCGAACGCGCTGAGACACGCGGCGAACGCCGTGAGCGGGCTCAGTGGGTGCGCAAAATCTAGCGTGAAGAGGTCGTCATCCACGCGTCCGAACTGCGCGACCACGCGCGGGTGACTGGCGTCGCCCCCGGAGTCGTCGGCGTCATCTTGCGCCGTCGCGCAGACCAACTGGAAATTTTTCACGCTCGGACGCGTGACTCGACCGTTGAAATTGAGCACGTACGCTCGACACGACGCGTTCCACGCCGGACGCGCGCTCTCGAGCTCGCGCGAGATGGACGGGGCGGTGTCTGGTGTGGAAGACTCGGAATCAAAGAGCGACACCGCGAGCGAACGGGGACCGCCGGCGCCGAGCACGTTCATGGCGTAGCGAATCTCCGCCAACGCGCGACGCTGAGGAATTTCTCTTTCATCGTCCGAATCGTCGCCCAGGTGACGCGGAACCCCCCACGCGCGCGGTCGTGCGCCGGAGTCTAACAGTTCGAAGCGCGTCCCGATGAAATTCGCCTTGAGTTTACCGACGTAACTCGCGTGCGTTTCGTTGAGCGCACGCTCCGCACCGTCATCACCGATCAAGTAATGCGTACACTTTGCCTTTTTACGCTTTCTCGCCACGAGAATCGGCACGGCGTCCTCCAGAGTCGCGACCGTCGTCTCGCGTCCGTCTAAATACAGCATGTACGTCGGAAACGCGCCAAACGGACCCCGTTTCCGCAAGACGTGACACCGCACATGCGTGCCGTCGTTAGGCAGTCCGCGCAGCGTGAACGCACGCCTCGCCTGCGCGTCCGCCCACGGCGGCAGAGGCGCGACGCGATCCATGACACCCCTCGTTTCGCGTCTCGCGCGCGCGGACTCGTCTTCGCTCCTCGGATGCGGCGGCGCCGTCGGCGTCCGCATCTCACCCTCGCTCGCGCTCCTCGACGCCTCACCACCGCTCGACTCCTCGCTCGAATCATCCCCCGACGGATGCACGGGCGCAGAATCGCGCCTTCGCACGAAACTCACCCTCGACGTCCTCGGTCCGTCGTCTCGCCGCGCGCCTCGCGCGCGCTCGCGTCCGCCCCCCTCATCCCCGCGCGTCCCGCTCCCCTCCCCACCGCCGCTCTCCCCCCGCGCGCGCGACAGAGGTTTCATGTACGACGCCTCCCCTCGCGCCCGCGTCTCACGCGCGTCGTCCGGCGACATCCGCGCGCGTCGTCGCCGCGTCCCCGCGCGCTATTTTTACACACCGCCAGCGTGTCTGACACGAACCGTCGTCGCGTTCCCGCGTCGCGCACGTGCGTCGCGCGTCGCCGCTCGCGCGCGCTATCGATGTGAATACACGTCGAACGATCGTTCGTCGACGCGCGGCGCGCGAGCGGCGCTTGAGCGCGTCACAGAGTCGCGTCCCCGAACAGTGCACTTTTTGTCCCCTCGACGTCATTTTCCGACAGTCCCATGGCGTCGAACGACGAACTCAAGCGACACGCCGTCTACCTCCTCGCGTGGTGCGGGGTGATTCGAATCTCCACGTACGCCTTACAGGCAGCGTTCGGGGCGTCGAACGACGCGTGAGGCGAGGGTGAGACGTGAGACGCGGACGATCGATCGAGGAGGGCATTCGATCGATCGAGGCGGTGCGCGCGATGGCGACGACGCACGGCGCGCTTCGGACGACGCGAGGGGCGTGTGGGGTGGAGTGCGCGCGCCGCGCGTCGGGTGTGGGGTCGTCGACGGCGCGCGTGGCGTTGGTGACGGAGTATGAACACGAGGCGCGCGAGGGGAGGCGCGTGGGCGGCGCGCGCGCGTACGGCGTCGACGTCGACGATGGGTCGGGGGAGGTGACGATTCGAGAGCTCGGCACGTTCGATGGAGGGGTGGAGGGTACGATCGGGGCGGTGTTCGAGGCGCGGTGGAGCGCGAGGGTGGGTGACGACGAGCGGTGCGCGTTCGTCGACGCCGACGGGTTTTTGACGCTCGCGCGGGTGGAGGAAACGTACGGGGAAGGAGGCGGTGCGAGCGCACGTGGGATCACGTTTCACGCGCTCGATAAGGTGCACTGCGGTGGGGAAGGTTTAGGAATGGCGACGTGCTTGGATTGGCGAGCGGATGGCGCGCTCGCGGTGAGCGCGGCGGATGGAAGTTTTCGCGTCGTCAGAGAGGAAACAGCCTCGGTCGAGGTGGTGGACGCGATCGAGGGCGCGCACGATTTGGAGATGTGGGCGGTGGCGTTCGATCTCGCGCGCGCGGACGTCTTGTACACGGGCGCGGACGATTGCGCGTTTAAGGTTTGGGATTTAAGAGACACGTCGAGGGCGACCATGGTCAATCGAAAGACGAACGGCGCGGGCGTGACGTGCGTTTCGCCCTCGCCGCACGACGACACCGTCGTCGCCACGGGTTCGTACGACGATCACGTGCGTCTGTGGGACGTGCGAGCGCTGAAATCGCCCGTGAGCGAACTCAACGTCGGCGGCGGCGTGTGGCGGTGTCGATGGCATCCGACGAGACGCGCGCTCGCGTGCGCCGCCATGGGCGGAGGTGCCGCGCTCGTCGACGCGCACGACGACGCGTTGCGTCTGCAGTACACGTACGGCGAACACGGGTCGATTGTGTACGGCGCGGATTGGATGCGCGTGAGCGACGAGAAGGAAGTCTTGGTGACGTGTAGCTTTTACGACAAGATGGTGCGATGCTGGAGCGCTCCATCCGTCCCCGAGTCATAGCCATACAAGTTTTGATGTTACAGCGTGAGTGTGCGCTAATATACAAATCTACCGCGGTGCGCGGCGGCGTTTCTAATGTTTTGTCGCGTCACGGCGTCCTGTTGAGCTTCTCGAGTTCGTCCACGCGCTTCTTCACGCCGACGAACGCCTCCTTGAACACGTTACTCACGCGCTCGGTGAGCGACGTATTCTCGCCGTCTTTACCGTCCAACGAAATCTCTGAGAACGTCGCCGCCGTCGCGTCCAACCCCGTCGCGCTTGCCGACGCGCTCGAGGATCTGGCGCCGTCCGAGGTTTCCTTTTCGAGTTTCATCTGTGCCCGGACGTACTCTCGCGACGGTAATCGCAGCGCCGCTGCCCATCCGGCGGCGCGTCCTCTCTCGTACTCGTCGCTCGTCGCTCGGAGCGCGTCTCGCAACGCATCCTTCTCCGCCTCCTCGTCGCGGCGTTCGTCGATCATCTCCTTTGCGCGCTTCTCCGCCAATCCCAACGCGTCCACGACAGATTTCCGCTCCTCTTGCACCCGCGACCGCATTTCTCGGTACTTTCTCTTCGTCTCCTCCAACTCCTCTCGCAGCGTCTCGCGCTCGTTAACGAGCGACAGCACCTCTCGCAAGACGTCTCGCGCGCCGACGTTTGCCTCGGCGTCCTCGCCGCTCGCAATGTTCAAAGCCTCCGACAGCGATCGCACGAGCGAATCCCTCGTTTTCCGCAAAGCCGCGTCCTCTGCGTCGCGGTCGCTCGTTCTCACCCACCCCTGGCGTCGAGTGGACGTCTTTTCCTCGCGCATTCGCATCGTCCCCGTCGCGCGCGTCTCGTCGCCCGTCATGCGTCCCAACCACTCGGCGCACCTCTCGCTCTCGCACGCGCGCGCCACGTCCAACGCACGCTCGCCCGCGGCGTTCACGAGGGTCAAATACGCCCTCTCCGGCGGATGCTGCGCGAACACGCACGCCTTGACCACCTCTTTCGCGCACGACAGCGCATCGCTCGCGCAGCTCAAATGCAAGAGCGTGTTCCCCTTTTCGTCCGCGATGGTGCACGGCACGCGCTTCTCGCGCAACAGCGCCTCAAGCGCGCGCACATCGTCCAGCGCGCACGCCCGGAACGCCTCCTCCGCGGCGAGCGAGAGACCGCCGTCGGTCGGGCGCGCCATGCTCTCGCGCACCCGGAACGCCCACTCGAGCGCTGGACGCGCCCGCGCGCGCGAGCGCCCCACTCTCGGACGCGCGCGTCGACGGTGGACGCCGCGAGCGAGCGACGAACGCGACCGAGATGACGAGCACGAATCCGTTCGCGCGCGCGGACGCGTGGCGCGCGCATCCGCTGCTGAACAAACCGTGGCCGCGCGCGCTCCCCGGGTTCTTCTTGGGCGCGGGCGCCTTCGTGACGTACGTCGCCGTCGATAAGGCGCGCGCGCGCGCCAAGGGGGGCGATAAGGGCGCACACTGAGTGCGTCGTCGTTTCTGCGTCGACGTTCGGCGACGACAACGCGCGCGGTGCGCGCGAGCGAGCGAGAGAGACCGGTGCGATCGCGCGCGGGTAGGGTCACTCGAATCGACGATGTCGACGCGCGGCGTCTCGACGCGCGCGAAGACGCGCGCGCGCGAGGGCTAACATTGTAACAGTGCGATAGTAGAATCACGACGTTCGCCCGAGGCGCGCGCGCGACGCCTCCCCGCGGCGTAACAACGATGGGCGTTGACTGCGCGCGCGGAAACTCTATTTTCGTCGCGAGAGCGCGTCGCGCGCGATGCGTTGGCTCGAGCGCGAGCACGACGCCAGGCTCGACGCCGCGCGACGTCGAGACGCGTCGAATCGAGAGACGCTCGTCGCGCTCGCGGCGAACGCGCGGGACGCCGCGCTCGCGAGAAGACTCGAACGAATCGACGACGGATTTAAATGCGCCTCGGCGCGCGACGATTCGCGAATGGGCGCGACGCGCGACGACGACGCGGAGGCGCGGGAGCGCGCGAGACGCGCGCGGGAGACTCGAGAGATGATGGTCGACCGCGCGCGAGACGCGAGCGAGGTTGCGAGGCGCGAGGACGTCGAGGCGAGGGCGAGAGCTCGCGAGCTGTCGACGCGCGAACGCGCGCGCGAGAGCGACGAGCTCAGAGCGTTGACGCGGCGATTGGCGGCGATGGAGACGAACGCGGCGCGAAGGACGCAAATAGCGGAGAGGGAATTGATGAAGAAATTGGAGCGCGAGCGTGAGCGTGGGTTGGACGCGGAGATGGAGCGGGAGAGACTGAGCGCGGAGGCGCGAGACGCCGAGGAGAGAGCCTCGCGCGCCCGTCTGGCGCGCGAGGCGAGAGAGGCGCTCGACGCGTGCGTGAGAGAGAAGGCGGCGCTCATGGCAAAGAAGACGATGGAGAAGGAAGAGGAGCGACGGATGATGGCGCGGTACGCGAAGAGGATCGAGGAGGAGGACGAGGAGGAGCGACGAGAGGCGGAACGGCGGCGCGAGCGGAGTCGGCTCGACGCCGAGGCCAACGCGGCGGAGTGTAGGCGACGAAAAGAGGCCGAGGCCGAGGCGAACGCGGCGATAGAGGCGGACATAGCGAAACACGAGGAGGAGGTGCGCACGAGAGAGGCGGCGAACGAGAAGGCGCGACGAGAGAAGGAGGCGGAACTCGCGCGCGCGCGGGCGGCGGTGGAGTCTTCGCAGACGTCAGCGAGAGAAGAGGCGGATGCGTTTAATGAATTAATCGCGCGTCTTCGCTACGAGGAATACGAGGAGGCGTGTCGACAGAAGGAGGCGGACGATCGCGAGCTCGATTTACGTCGCAGGGAGGAACAACGCGCGGAATACGAGCTCGCCATTCGGCGACGTGAAGAGGCTCGCGCGCGCGTGGAAGAGGAAAAGAAACGCTTCGCTGAGCGTCTCCAGCGCGAGCTCGCCGAACAAGACCGCATCGAACAGATGAACGCGCAGAGACGTCGAATGAAACTTCTCGAACACTCGCGAGAGGTGCGACGTCTCGCGGATGAGAAATTCGCGGCGAGAGAGGCGGCGCTCGAGATGGAACGCCGCGAGCTGGAGGCGAGACGCCGCGAGCGAGACGCCGAGGACGCCGCGATCGCGTCCGAACGCGAGAAAATGCTCCAAGATTTCGAGTCGAGACGACTATGAATTCAAATTCTTCCTCCCCGCGTTGTTGTAATCATCCATGCCGTCGCGGCGTTTTCGCGAAAAAACTGCATTCCTCGGCGATGTCGGCGTGTCCCGCGAGACTCTTCTTTTGCGGTGAACTCGACCTACCGTCGCTCTGTGACGCTCGAGGGGTGACGCACGTCGTCTCCGTGGGATGGCCTCCGCCCGAGGACCCGACCGAGGTGCGCGCGCGCGCAATGCACGCGCGGTACACTTTTCGGGACATTTTTCGAGAACGCGCGCGTTCGACGCCGAGACTGACGCTTCGACGCGCGACAGGGTCGAATAGACGAGGCGCACACGCTGATGATCGCGTTACCGGACGATGACCTCGCAGATCTCCTGGGCGCGGTGCCCGAAGCGACGACATTCATCTCGAACGCGTTGGCGTCGTCGGAGACGGCGGCGGTGGCGGTGCACTGTCACGCCGGTGAATCGCGTTCGAGCGCCATCGTCGCCGCGTATCTGATGCGATTCGAACACTCGGATGTCGATGACGCGTTTGCGGCGGTGGAGGCGCTCGGAGGCGCGCCGAACGATGGATTTCGAGCGCAATTGGAACTGTGGGCCCAGATGGGCTGTCGCGTCTCCACGGCGAACGAGGCGTATAAACTGTGGAGCGTGGCGAAAATCGCGCGGGAGCGCGACGAGCGCGGGTACCTCGAATCCACGAGCGTGATGCGCGATCCGGGCGCGCCCGGCGCGGTGGAAGATCCCGAGGGTGGAGGGTGGGTTTCGTGCCGAAAGTGTCGACGTCGGTTGGCGCGTTCGACGCACGTCTTGCGTCACGATCACGGTCAAGGCATCGACGCGTTCAGTTGGAAACAGCGACGGAAAGAATCCGCGCGCGCGATTGACGACGTGCGGCGGTCGTGCTCGTCCATGTTCGTCGCGCCTCTGAGTTGGATGAAAGGAATCGAGGACGGCGACGGCGGCGAGACGCGAGGCAAGCTCGCGTGTCCCGCGTGCGCGACGAAAATCGGCGCCTTTGATTGGGCGGGGATTCAGTGTTCGTGCGGCGCATGGGTCTCGCCGGGGTTTCAGATTCAACGCGCAAAGACGGACGCGTTCGGCATCTGAGCTGTGCGTAGTGACGATTCGTTTGTAAATTAAAAAGACATCATGTAGGTACACTGCCAGTCGAGAGAGCGGGCGCGCTTAAAAGTGAATGCTTCCCATGTTGGGCGTCGCTGCCATGGCGGCCTCTTTCACAGCCTCGGACACGGTGGGGTGCGCGTGACACGTGCGCGCGATGTCCTCGGCCGTGGCGCCGTATTCCATGGCGAGCACGCACTCGGAGAGAATCTCGCCCGCGCCGCCGGCGACGATGTGCGCGCCGAGAATTTTCCCAGTCATTTTATCGGCGACAAACTTGACAACCCCCTCAGAGTCGTCGTTGGCGCGCGCGCGCGAGTTGGCGGCGAGAGGGAACTTACCGACGATGTATTCAATGCCCATCTCCTTGACTTGCGCCTCGGTTTTACCCACCCACGCCACCTCGGGGTGGGTGTAAATGACGGAGGGAATGGTTTCATAATTGACGTGCCCCTTCTTGCCGGCGATTTGTTCGACGACGGAGACGCCCTCTTCCTCAGCCTTGTGCGCGAGCATCGGCCCTTCGACGATGTCACCGATGGCGAACACGCCCGGGACGTTGGTCTTGAACGTGTGGGGTTCGATGACAACCTGGCCGAGCCTGTTGGTCTCCACGCCGATGTCTTCGAGACCGAGGCCGTCGGTGAACGGACGTCGACCGGTGGCGACGAGAACGATGTCGGCGTCCATCTCCGTCTGTTCACCGCCGGCGGACGGTTCGAGGGTCAGCGTCACCCCACCCTCGGGCTTCTTCACCGCCTTGGTGACCTTGGTGGAGAGCTTAAAGTTGAAACCTTGCTTTTTGAGGGAGCGTTGAAACGTCGTGCGAATCTCGTCGTCGATGCCCGCGCCGCAAATCTTATCCGCAAACTCGACCACCGTCACCTTGGCGCCCAAACGACTCCACACGCTTCCGAGCTCGAGTCCGATGACACCGCCACCGATCACGACCATGGTTTCCGGCACTTTCTTCAAATCCAACGCCCCCGTGCTCGTGACGACGGTTTCCTCATCCGCCTCCACCCCCGGCAACGCGCTCGGCACAGATCCCGTCGCCAACACCACGTTTTTCGTTCTGATCGTCTCAACCGTACCATCCTCCTTCGTGACCTCGATCTCGTTCGCGCTCTTGAGCTTCCCCCACCCCTTGGCGTACGTCACCTTGTTCTTTTTAAACAGCCCCTCGATGCCCTTGGTGAGGCCCGCGACAGCTTTCCCTTTGTGCGCCATCATCTGCGCCACATCGATGGACACCTCTCCACCGAACGAGATTCCGTGCTTAGCCATCCCGTGCTTGGCATCCTCGTACTTGTGAGACGCGTTCAGGAGCGCTTTGCTCGGAATGCACCCCACGTTGAGACACGTCCCGCCCAGGGCGCCTCGACCCTCGACGCACGTCGTCTTCAACCCGAGCTGTGCCGCCTTGATCGCCGCCACGTACCCGCCCGGACCTCCACCGACGATGACGACGTCTTGTTCATCCGCGTCGGCGGCCGACGCGCGTCCTCGAGCGAGCGGGAGCGCGCCGCGACGCGCGATGGATGTCGATCGCGGTGTCACGGCTGTGGGGCCCGATTTCATCATCATCATCGTCGTCGATTCACCGCGCGAGAGCGATGCGACGTCCACGCACGCGCGCGTGAGCGTGGCGAACGTTCGCGTCGCCGTTCGACGCATCTCTCACGGTCGCGCGCGTCGTCAACTGACGATGCGGTGTCCAACTGTCCGTCCCGAGTGCACGGATTAATGAGACGAGGGGCGCGAATTCCACAGTCATCGTCGCGCGACAGACGCGCGAGCGACGATGGCGACTCGAAAACGCGCGCGAGAGGTCGGGCGAAAGGTGTCGCATGCGGAAATCGCGGCCATGGTGCACAATTATCTGCGTCGACACGGGTTCGAGGGTGCGAGGAGGGCGTTTTTAAAAGATGCGCACAGTCTGTTGGGAACGTTCGGGCGCGAGGGACCGCCGACGCGGACCAAGGATCTGGCGAGCGTGATCGAGGAGTACGTCGAGATGAAGGAGGCGTCGCACAGACGGTCGGAGGCGGATCCGGAGGGTGTTTTGGGGAAGATGCAGGCGGTGATCGATGAGACGCTGGCGACGCGCGCGCGCGCCGAACGAGCTACGACGGCGACGACGACGCGTGGACGACGCGAGACGGCGCGAGAGGTCGAGTCGGAGAGCGAGGGTGATGGTGATGAGAGCGATTCGGGGGATATCGTCGAGCGAGAGATTTTGCCGGACACGCCGGTTCGAAGGAAACCTTCGCCGGCTAACGCCAACGCCAACGCGGCGTCTAGACGCAAGCGAGGCGGAAACGCGCCTCGACGGTTCGTTCCGGGTCAGGGTCCGACGGCGACGAACGGTGCGTCCGATGCATTCGTCCCGTCCGCCCCGGCGAGCGCGTCCAGACGCACGCCCGTCGCGCTGGGTACGGTGGGTGGAGCGTCGGCGGACGCCGGCGCGCCGCCGCTCGGCTCGCTGCGCCCATTCTTCGTCCCTCGCATCGAAAACGACGCCGCGCGTCACAAGATGGCTGACGTCATCGTCAACGCCATCGGCGGTCGCGGTCGCGTCATCGCCTCCGACATCGCCACCGCCGACGAGAACGCCCCGGTCATCGACGAGGCGTGCGTCGACTCGGTGATGCAGTCGCTCCTCGACGAGGAGGACGGCGAGCTCGGCGATTTCATTCACGCCATGATGGACGGTGTGCAGGCGTCGATGGAGGAGCACCGCGCGAACGACGCCAATAATGCCAACAACGTCGATCACTTCGCGTCCCCGTCGAGAAGACGATAGATAGAAATAGAAATGAAACCGTCCGTAGCGAAAATGAAAAGCTGACAAAAAACCAGATGGGCCCGATTGTGGTCGCGCGGCACTGCTCGACGCGCCTCTCGATGCGCGACCTCACGCGCGGACGCATGACGCAAAACCGTCTCTGTCGCGCGTTCGTCGCCCTCGCGATCGCGTTCGTCGCTCTTGGACGCGTGGGCGCGGCGTTTGAAGAGTACGACCACGGGGAGGATGGATCGCACTACTCGCGACACGAGCGCCAACACAAGAAGACGACGATGAGCGAGTACGTGCGATACATGCGCACGGATTTCTACGGCGCGTTGAACGTCACCAAGGATGCGAACGCGACGACCATCTCGAAGAAGTACAGGCGGCTGGCGTTGAAGTTTCACCCGGATAAGTTGGGGCAGACGGCGACGGCGAGAGAGGTGCGCGAGGCGAGAGAGACGTTCGAGGTGATCGCGGAGGCGAAGGAGGTGCTGTTGGACGAAGAGCGACGGAAGGAGTACGACGATATCATCGCGTCCATGCCGAGATTCGCGAGGCCGAAGTTTGGGAGGAGGAGTCTGTTGGCGAGAAACGACGTCAAGTTTTCAGCATGGTTGGTGTTGAGCGCGTTCGCGGCGTTTTGCGTCGCCTTCGCGAGCGTGGCGCAGTATACGTCGAGAGCGGCTGATAAGGAATCGTTGATTCAGAGTACGTTTTTCCAGCAAAAGTTTAAGAGTAGGAATAAGAACGTGCCCAAGCCCGACCGCGTGGACGTCGAGACATTTTTCCAGGAATTCCTCGTCGAGTACGGCTTGACAGATCTCACAGGATGGGAGCACACGACGGGCGGTCGACTCTGGGCGCGCGCGTGCGGAAAGAAACCCACGAGCGTCGGTGCTGATTCGGTCTCGGCCTCCGAGGAGGACGCATCGCTCGCGGATGGGGATTCAGATGCGACGCGAGGCGAAGACGCCGGCGCCGGCGCGGCGGCGAAACGTCGAGGCAAGAAAAAGGGTAAGAATAAGGGTCGACGCGACGATGCGCCGAAATTGAGCGCGTCCGCCAAAGCGAACATGGCTTTGCGACACATTCGCGCGGAGGGTGAGCACAGACGAGGACTCTACGGGGACACTGGAGAGTACGACGATTGAGTAAAAGTCACATTTATTTCATTAGCTCTAGCGAATATTAATGATTGCATTCGTTTAATCGCGATATTAATCCATTCGGACGTCGTGCGCGCGTGTGTCTCTGACCTGACTACGGATTCAACGTCTCGAACACCTTGGTGACGAGAAAGATGACGCTCGCCGCGAGCGCCATTTGCAGCAAGTCCGTCTTGGACGTGTCCTCTTGTTGAAAAAACTTCATCGGATCGTTCGGATCGACGTAGTAATCCGCACCGTTGTTTTCATCACCCTGTGAAAACGATTTCGTAAACTCTTTGATTTGTTTTCGTATTCCATCGCCCATTTCCATTGCGTTGAGCGGCAACGCGTGCGCCTTTCTTGTCGACTCCAACAGCGCCCCCGCCTGCGCCTCTGTTCTCGACGGATTCACCACCCACCGCTCTCTATGCTCCAAAACTCTACCCGTGATGAGATTCATCTTATACGTCGCCTCCACGTCCACCCCGACGCGTCCGATGTCGTTCCTCGCGTCCAACTCCCACGTCAACGTCGCCTCGTCCAACGACCCGTCTGCCATCGATATCGACGTCACCCTCGCCTTGACGTCCCGCAGATTATTCTGCACGTACGAGCAATACTTTTCATACTTCTCACTCCCGGTAAATTGCAGACACCCATCGTCGTACGTCACCTCGGGCGCGTACGGCGTCTTGGCTCGATTCGTCCCTCTCGCCGCCGCCGCGTCCCGCGCCAACGTTCGCAGCGTATTCTCCACCGCCGGCGAGCTCTTACACACGAACGAATCGCACGGATCCTCGGGTAATCCTTTCACCTCGATCGTTTCCCCATCCGCATCGATGGACGCGCCGCGCGTCGTCAGGAGTCGTCGCGATCGCGCGTCGATGGTTTGATGACGAGGATGACCGCTTCGACACCGTCGCGTCGTCGTCGTCGTCGTCGTCGTCGTCGTCTTCGTCGCGAGTCGCATGATCGTGCACGCGTCTTCGTTCGCGCGTCTCGGCGCGTCCACGCGTACCGACAGGCGTCTCGTCGTCGTAATCTGTCGTAATCAACCATCCGTCGATCGATCGTTCGCCTCGAGGCGGCGCCGAAGACGAAGAGACGACGAGAGACGACGCGACGAGCGACGCGTGGATGGATGGATGTGCGTGAAAAAAAAGAGTCAAGCGTCGAGTGTATGATGAATGATTTGAGTGCGTGAAGGGTGGTGAAGAGATTACATGATGGCGGACGCGCCGCCGTCGTCGTCGTCGTCGCGCGATTTTACACGTACGACGTCGGCGGTCTGCACTCGTCGCTGTCAATCAAATCGCACGGGAACACATCCTTGGGCTCTGGGTAAATCAAAGCCGCCTTACCGGCGAGGTAACGGTTGAGGAGCGCGGTCGTGGACGGGTTGAAACCGTCAGCCGGGGTCATCGTCTCGCCCTTGGTGCGCTTGGCGTTCATCGACGTGCGCACGCGAGACGCGAGCACCTTGCCGAGCTCGACGCCCCATTGATCGAACGAGTTGATGCCCCAGACGAAGCCTTGCGTCGCGACGCGGTGTTCGTAGAGCGCCAAGAGTTGACCGGTGGTGTACGCGTTGAGTTCGGGGAGCATGATGGACAACGACGGACGGTTACCGGTGAACGTCTTGTGCGGAATGAGGGCGTCGGGCGTCGACTCGGCGCGAAGCTCGATCGCGGATTTCCCCACGGCGAGCGCGTCGGCTTGGGCGAAAAAGTTGCACATCAATTCATCGTGGTTGGAGACGATTTCACCCTTGAGGTAGACGCTCTGTTGCGACTTGACGATGCCGATGAAATCGCACGGAATGGTGCGACCTTGGTGAATGAGCTGGTAAAACGAGTGCTGCCCATTCGTCCCCGGCTCGCCGAAATCAATCTCACCCGTCTCGTAATCGAGCGGCGTACCGTCAATGGCGACGCCCTTACCGTTGGATTCCATGGCGACTTGCTGAATGTGCGGCGCGAGCTTGGCGAGCGCTTGGCAGTACGGCAGAATGGCGCGCGCCGGGCATCCCAAGAAGGAGACGTTCCACACCGACAACATGCCGAGCGTCAACGGGAGATTCTTCTCAAACGGCGCGTTGGCAAAGTGTTGATCCATCGACCACGCACCCTTGAGGAATTGTTCCATGGTGTCGTAGCCGTATTGCAACGACAACGGCAACATACCGACGGCGCTGCACACCGAGTATCGACCGCCGACCCAATCCCAAAACGCGAACGCGTTGTCGGGATCGATGCCGAATTCCTCGACGAGCTTGAGGTTGGTGGAGATGGCCACCATGTGCTTTTGCACCGCAGCTTCGCCCAGGGACGCCTTGATCCACGCGCGCACCGTGCGCGCGTTGAGCATGGTTTCCGCCGTCGTGAACGTCTTGGACACCACCACCACGAGGGTGGTTTCCGGGTCTAAACCATTCAACGAACGCGCGACGTCGACGGGGTCGACGTTGGCGAGGAAACGAAGTTGACGACCTCGCGCTTCCTCCGCCGCCTCCGGGTTCGTTCGCAGAGCCGTGTGCACGAAGAGCGGACCGAGGAAAGATCCACCGATACCGATGGCGACGACATCTTTGAGCGGCTTACCCGTCTCACCGATCCACTCACCGTTGCGCACGCGCTCGGAGAAATCCTTAATCTTATCCAAGACGTCGTGCACGTCCGGAACGACGTTTTTACCATCCACGTTGATCACCTTATCTCTCGGCGCTCGCGTCGCGACGTGCAACACGGCGCGATTCTCCGTCGAGTTGATCGCCTCACCGCTGAACATGGCGTTGATCTTCTCCTTGACGCCCGCCGCGCGAGCCAAGTCGTACAACTTGTCCATCGTCTCCCCGGTGACGCGTTGGCGCGCGAAGTCGCAATACACGCCCTCCGCTTCGATGACGAGATCATCGCATCGCTGGGCGTCCGCGATCAAATCGCGCAAATGCGTCTTATCGATCGCATCGACGTGTTCGCGCAACGCGCGCCACTCCTTCGTCGAACTAATCAACGCCGTCTGTCGTTTCGTTTCGCGTTCGCGTTTCCGTCAATCCTCGCGTTCATCGTACGCGTCAATCGCGCGCGCGAACACACATCACACGCACACCCTAAACGCGACATACGTTTCCCCCCACGCACACGTCACACCACACCACACCACACCGCGTCGTCCACGTCGATTCTCTCGCACCTGCATCGCCGTCCCGTTCGCCGCCGCTCTCGTCGTCGGCGTCGTCCCGCGTCGTCCTCTCGTCGTCGATTCCCTCGCCCCTGCGTTCGAATCGGTTCGAAGTCGATCGCGTCGTCAATCACGCGCTCGCACGCACTCACACCCCCATCGTCGCATCGTCCATCTATACACACACGTTCCCCACCCGCGCGCGCGTCGACGACGCATTCATTCATCTCGCGATCCGTCCTTCGTGTGGATAGCGCGACGACGACGGCGCGAGTCCCCATCCATCATCGATGCGCCGCGTTCGCGACGACACGCACCTCGCGCGACGCGCACCGCGTGCGAGTGACACCGCGAGATCGTCGTCGTCGACATGCACGACTCCGGTCGGCACGTCACGCGTCGATCACTCGCGGTCGTCCGTCATCCGTCCCTCCGTCGTCGGTCGACGAACGACCGTCACCCGTCGCGCGTGCCGTCGGGTACGGAAAGGGTCTTTTTTTAGAGCTTCGGGGGGATTGTGTATGTATAAAAGGTCGTAGTGTGTGTACTCGTAGTCGAGGTAGAGGAGTATGCGTGTGGGTGTGTGCTGGACGAGGGTACAGAAAGGGTCTTTATTAGATCGTCGGGGTGTGTGTGTATGTATAAAAGGTCGTAGTGTGTGTACTCGTAGTCGAGGTAGAGGAGTATGCGTGTTCGGTCGTGCGTTCGGACGACGATTGACGATGATTGATGACGGACGACGCGGGAGTGTGGGACGCCGTGACGACGATGGCGACGGTGGCGATGACGACGACGGTGACGACGCGTTCGATGCGCGGATCGATCGCGCGTGGACGTGGGACGCGACCGATGATGATGACGACGACGACGACGACGATGTCACGACAAAAGACACGACGACTCGCGTTCGATTCGCATCGTCGTCACCCTCGGACGACGACGACGACGACGCGCGCGGCGTCCACGTCGTCGTCGTCGTCCACGTCGTCGTCCGGTGGAAGAGGGAAGACGGTGGTGATCGGTGCGAGTGGAGGTGTGGGTCAGATTATCGTCGCCGCGTTGGCGTCGAGAGGCGTCGACGTCGTCGCCGTGTCGCGAGGCGAACGCCGAGACGACGACGACGACGACGACGCGACGATGAGTAAAGCGCCCGTGATGAGGATCACCGGGGTGGATTGTCGAGACGTCGACGCCGTCGAACGGTCGGGGGCGTTCGACGGGGACGTGGAACACGTGGTGTGTTGTTTGGGCACGACGGCGTTTCCGAGCGCGCGGTGGCGAGACGGCGAGGGAAAATTTACAAACGGACCCGAAGCGACGGATTACGTGAGCGTGCGTAACGTCGTGGACGTGGTGAAAAAGAAGTGTCCGAACGTGAAACGATTCGTCATGGTGTCGAGCGTGGGTGTGTTGCGCACCGACGTCATGCCGTTTATAATCTTGAACGCCTTTGGCGTGTTGAAACACAAGCGTCGAGGCGAGGAATATCTCGAAAAATCGACGCTTCCGTACACCATCTTACGCCCCGGAAGACTCACCGACGGTCCGTACACGTCGTACGATCTGAACACGCTCCTCAGGGCGACGTCTGGGACGAAACGCGCGGTACAAATCGGCGGCGGCGACGACGTCCTGTTACCCGAGGCGACGTCTCGGCTCGTCGTCGCCGAAGCCGCGTGCGCGGCGCTCGAGATTGATTCCACCCGCGATCGCGCGTTCGAGCTCGGGAGCACCGAGGGTGAAGGTCCGGGAAGTGATGTCGACGCGTGGCGCGCCCTGTTCGACGCGGCGTGAGGCGAGCGAGCGAGCGAGAGGTGATTCTATCCGAATCCGCGTGTAATCAAAATCAATCAAAAAGCAAAATCTCGCCGGGACACTCGGGGACGCGTCACACCGACGCGCGCGCATGTCCCTCGCGCCCACCGTCGCGCCGTCCGCGTCCCCGCGCGTCTCCCGCACCCTCTGCGCGCGTCGTCATCGTCGACGCCTCGCGCCGGCGCCGCGTTCGTTTTACGAACAGGATGACGCGGCGACCGATGATTTTCTCGCGCCCGAACTCGCGCGCGCGCGACTCGTCGTTCGCGAGGACGACGTCGTCGGTCGAGGCGCCTTCAGCGAGTGTTTCGGTGGCGTCCTCGACGACGGCACGGCGGTGATCGCCAAGCGGTACCGCGACGACGTGCGCGGACGGGACGTGCAGAGTTTTTACGCCGACGAGCTCGAGACGGCGAGAGCGACGAAGACGTGCGACGGCGTGTGTCGCTTCTTGGGTGCGTGCGGCTTCGAGCAGTGGTTGGTGTGGGAAGACGTCGGTCGTGCGACGTTGGAGGATGTGTTGGTGGATGGTGCGGACGATGCGATGGTGATGGCGCGCGAGCGGTTGGGACGACGCGCGGACGAGGACGACGCCGAGACGTTTCGGGCGGTGAGCGCGTCGCTGGCGGCGTCTGTGGCGAGCGTGCACGCGTTTGATTTTATTCATCGTGACGTGAAACCGGCGAACTGCGTGTTGAATGAAAAAGAATCGAGGGTGGTGCTGTGCGATGTCGGCGCGTGCGCGGACGTAAGGACGGGGAGAAATATGAGCGGCGACGAGGCGATTTTCGATCCGACGTACGGCGCGCCGGAACAGTTTCGCCGCGTCGAGACGCGAGGCGGTGGGTTTCCGAATCTCGGTGGATTATTCGGCGGTGGGAAGCGAGAGTCGAGCGCGGCCGCGGCGGTGCGGATGGAGGCGTCCGGCGAACCGCCGACGACGCTGTTGGACGCGTTTAGTTTGGGCGCGACGCTGTTGCGCTGCGGGGTGCCGTCGCTTCGCGCGCCGGGAGCGATGGAGCGCGCGCGTAGGGATATCGACGCGTGCGGCGGCGACGTCGAGCGTTGGCGTCGAGATGTGTGCGTGCCGGGCGTGAACGATTGGTCGTTGGTGGACGAGACCGGGGCGTGGACGACCATCGTTCGACTCACAAAGGCGGATCCGAGCGAGCGATGGAGCGTAGAACGGGCGCTCGAATCCGACGCCTTTTTTAGCGGCGGCGCGTAGCGGCGCGATGCACGAGTTGCGTAGCGTGATGCGTAATAAATAACTATGATAACCAGTAGATTTTATGTTACAACCGCCGACTCGTTAGCTCACCCAGAGGGCGAAGAGCGCGATGACGGCGGCGTTGAACGTCGCGTGTACGGCGATGGACGCGCCTAAATTTCGCGTTCGCGCGTACACGATGCCCGTCGCTAACCCGACCGCGATGAGTTGCACGGTGTCTCCGACGCCGTGTTCGTGAATGAGCGCGAAGATGACGGCGGACACGCCCACCGCCGCCGGCGTCGGCATAAACTTGGTCAACGACGGCAACATGTACCCGCGAAATACGACTTCTTCAAACGCGGGCGCCAAAACGACGGTGGTGACGATGAGATTCACGATTCCTTGCGGACCGGCCGAGAACGCCTTGTCGATGATCTCCACCGACGACGACCCACTGTTTTCCCCGCCTCGCACGCCGGCGACGTACAACGCCCACGTCACGAGCGTGACGCCGAGAAACGTCCCCGCGATGGCTCGCACCGCCTCCCTCCCGCTCGCCTCTGCACGCTCCGTCTGCGCGCGTTTCACCGCGTCTCGTTTCCACTGTTGTGACTCTCGACCGGTCGCGTTTCGTTTCGGGTCGTCCGAACTGAAGACGTCGTTAAACCACCCAGTCGGCAGCGGCGCGAACGGACCCACCGACAGACCCAATATCAACAACCCGAGGAGGATTTGCGTCACCTCGGCGTTGAGAAAAATTTGACTAAAAATAACCGGATCATCGTACGCGCGCTGCAGATCCGCCTGCAACAACACCGGATCGTCCGGAATCAATTCCTCCGCGCGCGTCCCGACGTACGTGTACACTGGCGCAAAAAATCCCGCGACGTAAAACGACGCGTCGACGGCTAACATCGTCAACACGAACCGCGCCGCCCCCCACTTGACGTCCCATCGAGGTCCAGCACCGAGCCAATCCCGCTCGGGATCGTGCGTCGCGAGTGGATCGGGCCTGTCGACGACGTCCTCGAGCGTCCAGAGCGCCGACGGCGTCGTCGTCGTCTTCGCCTTCTCCGTCAACGCCTCCGCCACCGAAGACGACGACGACGACGACGACGACGACGACGACGACGACACATCATCCACCGTCGTCCTCGTCGTCGTCTCCTCGACCTCGTCCTCGACGCCGAGAAGCGCGTCGAGATGCATCATCGTCTCGCTCGACGTCATCGCACTCGCGCCATCGTCGCCGTCCCTCCCGTCCCTCGCCGTCGCCGCGCGTCGCCCGCCCGCGCTCGACCGCGCGCGGCGCGCACGCCGCCGTCTCGACGACGCCGCGACCGCGACCGACGTCGACGCGCGCGCCGCCGAGACGCGCATCGCGTCGGATCGATGCTTTTCCTCGCCGCGTCGAGATGTGATGCGTCATTGGGCGCCGACTCGACCGCGCCGACGCCCGACCTCGTCGTCGGTCGCGCGCGAACGCGCGAGAACGCGCGTCGTCTCGCGTCATGTCCGGCGCGCAAAACCGACTGAACGTCACGCCGACGGTGACGACGCTCGCGGTGATCAAATCCAGACTCTCGGGCGCCGTGCGCGGGCATAAACTCTTAAAGAAAAAGGCGGACGCGCTGACGATGCGGTACCGACAAATCTTGCGCGACATCGTGGAGGCGAAGCGCGCGCTCAAGGATGCGATGCGGGACGCGCATTTCGCGTGGACGCGCGCCAAGTACGCGGGGGGGGACGCGGTGCGGTATTCCATCCTGGACGGGGTGGAGCGCGCGAGCGTGCGCGTGCTCGCGCACGAGGATAACGTGGCGGGGGTGAAGATTCCAAAGTTTTCGATGACGAGCTCGGGCACCGAGTCGCGGCGGATGGAACTCACGGGATTAGGGAGAGGCGGCGCGCGCGTGCAGGAGGCAAAGGCGAGTTATACCAAGGCGATTAAACTGTTGAGCGAGTTGGCGTCGTTGCAGACGGCGTTCGTGACGCTGGATGAGGCGATAAAGACGACGAATAGACGCGTCAACGCGTTGGAGAATTACGTGACGCCGCGATTGCAAAATACGGTGAAATACATTTTGAGCGAGTTGGACGAGCTGGAGAGAGAGGAGTTTTTTAGATTGAAAAAGGTACAGGCAAAGAAGAAGAAGGACATCGAGGAGATGGAAGAAACGGAGGCGGCGGAGCGGGCGGCGATGCAAGCGGTGGACGCGGAGTTGGAGGCGTTCGGGGACGTCGTGGGAGGCGAGGGGGGCCGCGGCGCGGGAGGGAATTTGATCGAAATGGGACACGACGAGGATTTGTTGTTTTGAGAAGATCGATGTAGGGGATGATAGAGCGTGTTGATTTTTAATGGATGAAAACAAAATACATTTCTTACAGCGGTGCCAATTCCGCGTCGGCGAGATCGGGAAGCGGAAAGCGAAGAATCGCCGCCGCGCCCGTGATTTGTTCGAGTTGTTCGCCGCTCGCGTGCGCGGAGGAGAATATGTGCACCGTCCCACCGTTGTTGGCGATCTCCTCCGTCACTCGCACCCACATTTTACGTTGCGCGACGTTCTTCGTTCGAAACACGGCATCGGTGATGAGGAGTTTATCGATGGCGTTCAACTCGTGCGCCGCCATGACGTGCGCAGGACCGTAAAACGCGCGCGCAGGATCGTTGGCGAGCATCTCAAAGAACTCATCCAGCGCTTTCACCTCGCTCGCCGCCTTGGTCTCAGAGATTAAACCGCGCACGGTGGGATTTTCCAACACTTCGCTCAGCGAATGCACGTACGCGCTCGACGCGTGCGCCTTGATGATTCGACCCGCGTTGGTTTGAATCGCCTTCCACTCCTTCCTCACGGCTTCGAGCTTTAAGAAATCCAAAAACGCATCCTTCGTGAATCCCGGACCGGCGATGATGAGACACTTGATCTTTTCAAAATCCACGTGTCGCTCCACCGCGGCGGCGACGTTTGTAAAAAATTTCGACTCGGCTTTTTCGTACCCCATCAACGCCATCCCGCGTTTTCTAGGCATCGACGTCTCAATCTTCGCCTTGACGATCGTCTGCGTCGCACCGACCAAGACGACGTTCGCCAATCCATCCACCAAGAGCACCGCCGCGACATCCGCGCTCGCCGCCGGATCCGCCGCCTCCTCCAACCGTCTCACGTCGACGCTGTCCCACGCCTCTTTTTCAATCTTCACCCCTCTACCGACGCCAATCTCCAACGTGTGATGCGCGTTCAGTTTCACCTCCTCGCACTCCGTCTTATTTATCCCTTTCACGCGAATCGTCGACCCCTCGGCGTCGTACTCCGTCCCCGAGCATCGCACGCGAAGCGTGAGTTTGACGACGCGACTCGACGCGTCCCGCCGCGACTCCGCCGCCGACTCGTGCTTCAACTTTCTCGTCGTCGCGCACTCGACCTCGTCGTCGACAGCGATGAGATTGTACACGTGCCACACATCATCCGCGGTCTCCGGAACCACCTGCGCGAGCGACCGTCGCGAGAGACGCGCGCGCGCGGTCAGAAGAGCGCACGCATCATCGTCCCGAGAAAAAGATGCGAGACGAACGAATGAGTGAATGATTCAACGACGACGCGCGACGACGACGCGGAGGCTCCGAACGCGAAGGCTCCGAACGCGAGACGCACCTTTATCCATCCCTTGGCGTTCTTCTCGAACGAACGACTCGTAATCTTCATGAAGGCTGACGACCGACGAGTGACGCGCGTCGGGGACAGAAGTGTCCCAGGACGAGCGTTCGGGGACGCGCGCGCGGGATGGGACGCCCGACCGTCCGACGGGCCGCCGCCGAGACGGCACGCGAGGTCACGCGCGTCGCTCGGCGATCGCGAGGTCGCGCGCGGCGACGACGCGGTGGTGACACGGCGCGGGATGGTTGTCTCGGTGGTTGTTAAGTTGAGTTTCGGCGCCGGCGAGACATAAATAGCGAACGAGCGCGCGAGGAGACGCGCGAGATGCGTGCGACGCGGGAAGGCGTGCGTTCGGTGCGTCGAGAGAAATTCGTGGTGATGCGTGCGTGTGGACGAACGGGACGCGGGCGAGGGGTCGAGCGGGGGCGGAGAAGAGGAGGAATACGCGCGGCGGCGGCGTGCGCGATTTGGTTTCTGGCGAGCGGACGCGTCGAGGCGTTGGTGAACGGCGCGCGATGTTTCGCGGACGCGCAGTGCGATAGCGGTGTGTGCGGTGATGAAAAAGATCTCGCGCCGTCGCCTGTCGGTGCTCCACCGTGGCCGCCGCCGGGTCGGCCGCCGGAACCGCCGCCGCGACCTCCGCCGCCGAGCCCGCCGCCGAGTCCTCCGCCGAGCCCACCGCCGAGCCCACCGCCGAGCCCACCACCACCGAGTCCGCCGCCGAGCCCACCGCCGAGCCCGCCGCCGCCGAGCCCGCCGCCGAGTCCTCCGCCGAGCCCGCCGCCGTATCCGGCTCCGCCGAAACCTTCGAATCCGCCGACGCCGCAACCGCCGATATCTCCTCCCCCACCTTACCCAGCACCACCGCGACCATCTCGTCAATCGTCGCCGCGGAGTCCACCGCCGAATCCGTCGACGCCGCCGTCACCACCGCCGCCGACACCACCGCCGACGCCGACGCCGACGCCGCCGACGCCGCCGACACCACCGCCGACACCACCGCCGCCGACGCCGCTGTCTCCCAGTCCACCACCTCCTAAACCACCACCACCGAAACCACCGCCGTATCCGGCCTCTCCGAGACTCTCTAACCCTCCGAGACCGCAACAATCGGCTGCACCTCCGAGCCCACCTCCACAAATACCTCCACAACCGCTGACACCGACGACGCCGACGACGCCGATGCCGACGCCGACACCGCCGCCGAGCGTGCCGCCTCATCCGCCGCCACGTCCGCCTCCATCAAGCTCGCCGCAGCAATCGCCGTCGAGCTCATCGAGCCCTCCGCCGAGTCCACCGCCGAGCCCTCTACCGAGTCGTCCTCCATTTCCAGCGTCACCTCCGAGCCCGTCACCGCCGAATCCGCCGCCGACACAGCCTCCGCCGAGTCCTCCACCGAGTCCTCCGCCGAATCGACCTCCGAGACCAGCCTCGTCGCCGAGCCAACCGCCGCCGACGCCGAGTCCACCAGCGAGACCTCCGTCGAGCCCGCCGAGTCCTCCGCCGCCGAGTCCTCCGCCGCCGAGTCCTCCGCTGAATCCTCCGCAGCAACCACCACCGAGTCTGCCGCCGAGCCCGCAGCCACCGAATCGTCCTCCACTTCCAGCTTTACCACCAAGCCCGCCACTGAGCCCACCGCCAAGTCCTCCACCGCCAAGTCCTCCGCCGAGTCTGCCGCCGAGCCCGCCGCCAAATCGTCCTCCGCTTCCAGCTTTACCTCTGAGTCCACCGCCGCCACAACCGCCACCACCAAGTCCACCACCACTCAGCCCACCGCCCAGCCCGCCTCCACCAAGTCCACCACCACCCAGCCCACCACCCA
>Ga0255774_10000233_pt1 | contig 52293 bp, 43 predicted proteins | sample 101ome_17_FD_179972 | JGI IMG/M metagenome (GOLD analysis project Ga0255774, IMG submission 179972) | Coastal salt marsh microbial communities from the Groves Creek Marsh, Skidaway Island, Georgia - 101407AT metaG (version 2) | ecosystem: Environmental > Aquatic > Marine > Intertidal zone >... | reverse complement strand
AGCGCGCGGCGCCGGCGCCGAGTTGAAACGGCGGCGACGCCATGTCCGACCCTTGGTCGTCCCACAACAACACGCTGTTGCCCTTGAGCACGTTCGTGACCGCGTCGACGCCCTGAATGCCGGCGACGTCGAGCGTCCCGACCCGGAGGATCGCGTTCGTGATGTCCAAATACCCGATCGCCTGTGTGCTCAGAGACATATTAATATACCGGGAGGAATTTTTCTAGCAAACCGGGGCACGGTTTGGAAGAAAACATGGGACTGTTTCACGGATTTTCGAGGGCATCGAGTCTCGCCAAGACTGAGGCGAGTTGCGTTTCCAAGGTCGCGACCTTCGCCTTCTCAGCTTGAAGCTGTCTATCAACCTCTTGTAAAGCAGATGTAGCCACCGTCCAAATGGCTTCTTTTTTTAGGAACACGAAATCATCAACTTCTTGTCCGTAGATGAAGAGCTGATTACCCGCCACAACATTTCCAGTCTCATCAACCGAACCAATCCATTCAGTTAAATCCTCTTCCACACGAATGGTGTGTTCGTCTATGACTTCCGCCAAGTGGACGTCGTGGTCTTCGCCATCAATACCCTTCGTTCTAATGAGTGTGGTCGCATTAGATTCCAAATTGGAGGTGTTAAAGTTGGTGAATGTGATTACATTTGATTGTGAGACATTCGCCAACTCGTAGATGTTTGGTAAGACATCCTGTCTCAACTGGGTGGCGTACGGGAGCGTCTCCCTGACCTCCTGGGCAATGAAACCCCACACAGGTTCAGTGCCTCTCTCAATCTCGTCTTTGTATTGATACTTTTTGGGTTTGAGGAGACGCAAAGTTTCCAAACACTCGGCATCGTCGGCGTCCACGATGTTCTTCTTGATGCGGGTGTCTGACGCACCGATAGTTCCGTTGTGTGAAACGAAGTAGTTACCACAGCCGATCGAACCATTCCCATATATGCTCAAATTAGTCCAATTATTTGTATTGGTGGAGATAGCAGTATATCCGTATCTCCAATACGAACGAGATGCGCTAGAAATAGTGCCATCGTACCCGTTCACGTGTAATTTTGCGTGTGGCGTCACCGTCCCGATGCCGACGTTGCCGTCATCAGCGATACGCATACGTTCTGTAAGTACCGTCTGCCCTAAATTAGTAGCAGTCTTGTGCTCGGTCGTCGAAAATATAATAGCATCATCCGTCGTGGGTGAGGAAATCTTAGGGTACATGGAATAATCTTTCCACCCGTCGTCGGTTAAGATGATAGTTCTTTGTAATTGTCTTTCGTATGAATCATTGCCACCGGTAGAACTCAAAATGATGTAACCGGTGTCGAGTACAGCAGTTCCATTGAACTGTATAACCGTCCGATGTCCACGTCCTATTGCGTCCGTGTTTATCCGTTGACTGTTGATTTCAAGGTGTAGAATAGTTCCAACTGTGGTGGGTACCCCAGATGTAAAATTTGCGTAATATCTGCGTGTAGAACCAACTGAACCTTGGTTGTTATTCAACACTATTCTATTTTCATCGGCATTCAATGTAAATGTTTCAGTTTCTTCGCTAAGAGAACTACCCTTTGTAATAGTTTTAGTTTTAATCACGGGGTGACCCAAAATATTTCCATATACGTGAAGATTATCTTCTGGACTCGTCGTCCCGATGCCGACGTTGCCATCTTTATCGATGACAAATCTCTGTTGAGGATAATCATATCCGGCACCACTGGTTACTACATTTGAAGTGTATACCCTAAATTCGTTTGTTTGTGAATTATTCCCATTGTCGGGCCAAAACCCAATCTTACCCGCATATTTACTTGTACCCACTGCATCCGTGTTATAAAACCCAATGGACGCATTTTTGTTCGTATTATTGTCCCGATCTTTATTTATGATTGCGATCGTCGATGTGTTTGCCTCTTGTTCAGATACGAACTGCGCGACACCGACGTGTGTGTTTCCGATGAAGTGTTGATTTAGATTGCCACCAGTTCCGTCGCCATCTGGTAAAAGTAACTTTGTATTCGTCTCAGATGTATCTTCTACGACAAGAACACCGTTGTCGATGTGAAGCAAACTCACAGGACTATCCGTCCCGACGCCGACCCTACCGGTCGAACCATCGATGGTCATGTGCGTCGTCCCCCCGTGCATGCTCTCAAACTTAAAGTCCCCTTTGCTGTCTTCCGTGAAGTCTGTGCCTGACTGGAAGGAGACCGTTCCGGTGTTTGCTGTGATCCTGAGCGCCGTCTCCGTGACTTCGGAGACCTCATCCTGGACTCTGAGTTCCGGGGCATCCGCCTTGATGTGGAGCTCCGACGTCTGAGAGTGGGTGCCGATGCCCAATTTATCGTTGGCGACGATCTCGTCCGCCCTCGCGGAGGCGTCCACAAATCTCAAAGGTCTGTAGGAAGACATTTAATATACCGGGAGGAATTTTTCTAGCAAACCGGGACACGGTTTGGAAGAAAACAGGCGGGTTAGCCACAATGGTACGTACACCCAACGAAGGCGGCGATGTGCACGGCATTGGCTTCGTCTGTCTGTGCACCAGCGGTGTCGAGGTATCTGATTTTGTACGCTTTCTCTGTTTCGGTGGGGTGATCCTCCCATTGGAGTTGACCGTGTTCGTCGAGGACGTTTACCCCGTCTTCATCTTTCTTTATAACCTGGAGGGGTTGGGTCACCGGATCGAAGTCACAATCCATGGTAATCTTGGCGACCGTATAGTTATGGAGAATGTCGTCGTCTTGTCGTTGTCCATAGCCAGCGACATTGGACGTAGTGATGTAGTCACCGGATTCGAGAGGGCCATTGGTATTGACGACCCACATCGCGCCTTCACCGACGGAGTTGATGAACGCACGTTGGTCACCCTTTTGTTTTTGTACCCCAGTGACGAATCTACCTTGTTCGTACTCGCGCTTCTCCGGGTCTTCCGAACCAGATATCACACCAAAACAGGCTTTGTCATTTTCCTTCGTCGAGAGGGACACGAGTGGAAGTGATTGACTGATTTGAATCGCATTCGCACCCGTCGTGATGTCTTCGTTAATGTCAAAGTATTTGTTCTTATTTGCCGAAACAATGAGGCCCTCGAGGTTGTCGTACTCCGTGTATGTAACCCCGTATATAAAGCTCCTATGCTGACCTGTGAAATCAATTTGAACTACATTAGTACCACTAGCTAAATAGCCATATCCACCAGTACTTGCCGAGAAAACAAGATCGTTAAAAACTTGGTTACTTATTTCCCAATGTCCAGTACCTGAAGCCCTCACAATTCGTATACCAGTTGTACTATTGCCACCACATTGAATCTGGAGAGGTGATTCCGATGGTGATGACGTATTGATGCTGACGTAGCCATTGAACAACGCCGTCCCTTGTACATCCAACTGTGCCTTCGGCTCGAAGGTCCCGAGACCGAGACGCCCAGCCTTGAGTGCCATGTCCAAGTTGCTATACCCGAAATACTCTTTCTGGTATGCGTACAATTGCCACACTTCGTCACTGGTGAGGGTTCGTTTGAAGAGGCGGAAGTTCGCAATGGAACCCGCCAAATAGGTGCTTGATATAATTGCATCGCTAGAATCGGTTTGAACACCTATGGAGAGATACGGAGTTGAATCAAGCGCCGCAGCGGTTCCAGACGCACTCTGTACGAATTCGCCATCTATGTATAGATATATAGTTCCTGTTGTCAAAAAATATGTAGCTGTTATATGCATCCACTGCCCATTTCTTCTATAAATTTTTGCAGGCGTATTCAAAGATGTATTTCCATATATAAACGCTCTTATGCTTGTTGCACTGTTACTAACATACGCAAGACCAAATGAAGCATTATTACTACCATTGCCGTACTGGAACATCATTGGAGAAGTTCCTCCTCCACCGGAATTCATTTTTACCCATAACGACGCCGTGTACATACTAGAAGGTGTGTAGCCAGTTGTCGAATTGTAAATGTAATCATTCACCCCATCAAACGTGAACGCCTTGTATTCCGTATCGAAGCCAACTCCACCGCTGGGTGTCCCTGTCACCCCATTCCCAGACTTGTCATCGACGGTCACGGGCATGGACGTGTAATCCTGACCGTCGTAGTACACCTCCAACCAATCCGTGTTGGGCACATTCGGCACGGACCGCGCGATGACCTCCATGCCGTCGGCGTCCGGGTCGTATTCGGGGACGCCGAAGAAATCTAGAACTCGTATAGATATACCATTAGTAGAAGTTTGTGCATATCTCTTTGTCGCGACGAGTGCAAAAAACTTATAGTAGTCTGACGAGTTTACATTTACAGTCACACCGGTAGCAGTTCCCTGGCGTACGGCTATTCCGGTGAATTTACCTAGGTTTGTCCACGTATCCCCAGATTGTTTTTTTGCATATATGACAAAATCGTCAACTGTGTTTTGTGATGCAGAGTAATCTTGTGCGACTATTCGTACATCGTACAGTTTAATGGGTGATGGAACTTCTAAACCAATCCATTCACCCAATTCTGTTTCTGACGCCAATTGTGTAGTACCACTGTAAGCACCACTTGTTCCATTATAAATTGTACTAGTGTTATTACCAGAATACCACCCCACTATGTCACTTGGATTATTATCAAACGCTTCATATGCTTGATGGGCGAACCCCCCGGAATTGTACTCATTCGAATATGTAACTTTATATCCATTTTCGTATGCATTGCTTGCCGCACTCGTCAAAGCCACCCGGGGATACTTGATCAACTTCTTCGACCGGACGAACTCCGTGACGACGTTGGAGTTCAACTTGATCGAGGCGGTGTTGGAAACCTTTTGGAGGTTGAGATTGCCCACGATATCGAGGGACTCTGCGGGTTCGGTGGTTCCTATGCCGATGTTTCCGGTGAGGGAATCCACGAAGAGGTTCGCCGTCCCGAACTCGACGTTCCCGGTGACGTTCCCGGCGACGAACAGATTGCTCCCTACGTGGACGTTTCCCTCGACCCCGACGCCACCGGCGACTTGAATCGCCCCGGTGAGTTTCGAGGTCGATGCCTCCGCGCTCGTGATTTGAAGAGATTGCGTCGTCGTGTTCCCACTCGACGTCACGGACTGCAGGTCCGGTGAGGCGTCTAGGACCACGTTCGATAGGTATGTATTTCCGGTGATCGTCAGGTCCTGTACCTTTAAGTTGGCGTCTCCCTCGAATTCAACGGTGTACGTCATCCTGTAATACGATGAGAAAAATTAACCACAGTGATACGTGCATCCCACGAAGGCTGCCCTGTAGACACAGAACGCCAGGCACAAACGGAGACTATTTTCACGCCTGATCAAGCAAACGACACGAGACGTATTGAGCCCTGATGCCACCGTCGAGTTCACGAATCGTGTGGTGCATCTCACGCGTCTGTGCAGTGTAGTAGGTCTGTAAGTTGGACGTGACGGGTGCCACCGGTTGGACCACGTACTCCGCCCTCTGTTCAGGGGTCAGGGCTGCGTACTGCTCCACACGAATCGTCGTGTTTGAGGCAGCGTTGACAAACAAGGTGTACCCTGGAGTCACGATGTACCCCGTGCTCAAGTTGGCGTATTCCGCGGCTGTTATGTTTGAATAGGTGACCTGCTCGACCACGGAGATATTTGAATAGTGTGTGATGACCTTGGTGTACTCTGTGTGTACATTGGCATCGTACAGGTCCGAACTCACGTTGGAGTACACAACGACCGGTGCGTACCCCTCGATTTCCACCGGGGACGTGTTGCTCACCATGACGGCTGTGTATCCTTCTTGGATCTCCGTGTCCAAGTTGGAGTATTCGCCAACTTGTACGTTCGTATAGACACTGACACCGTCGTAGACGACGACATTTGAATAGTGGGACACGGCATTTCCCACGTAGTGGGACACGGTACTGGAGGTCCAATAACAGTTCTCGACATATCCGGGCTCTTCGGTCTCACTCGTCACGACCACGTTCGACTGGGTCACGGAGACGATGTTAGAGTAGTACGTTTCCGTCGTCGTGTTGGAAAAGTCACAGGGTTCCAGGAGATCAACCACCGCGGGTTCACCCTTGGTGAAGTAGCCTTCGACGTTGGATGAGAGCATGAGTCCATCGCCCACCTGCAGCGGTCCACACTCATCCGTGACCCAAATCTTCATTTCGGGTGACACCAATTCCGGAAGGTCTCGAAGCGTTTGCCTGTGGTCGAGCCATCTTTGCTTCTCCTCGTCCGTGGCGTGCGGATAGTCAATCGTGGCGTACCGGTCGGTCTGTTCGAGGACTCGGTTCCGCTTAGCGCGGAGTTCCTTGAGTGGTCTCTCCCTGTTTATCTTTTCACACTCCGCGGTGAGTTCCTCGACGCTCGGCTTCGGCACGTTTTCATCTTTCCATATCAAACCTTCGTACTCGGACCCCGAGCCGTGTAGTTCCCACGCGCAACCGGGGTACAAACTCGTCAAGGCCTGTGCAAAGTCCATTATATTAAGCCTGGATAAAATTACTGGGCGATTTCCATGGCGGTCTTCTGCGACACACCATTTTCGTTACCCCCCCCTCCGGTCGAGCCAGCAGTTCTGTTCAACCATATGGCATAATTAGCATTGCTACCTGCAGAATATACTTGATAAGTCACAGTACTCGTTGTATTAGGTGAGTCTATCCATGTGATCATGGCTTGTTGGGGTGTGCTATCTGTATTATTATCATAAGATGCCGTGGTCACACCACTATGATCTACCTGACCAGACACCGTGTTGTATCCAATTTGAACACCATCCCGGTATATTCTGAAAACATTGTCGTGGTGGGCTTCATACTCTATCCGCCATATCAAATAAATTTTCGAATTTGAGAAGTGCGGTTTGATGGAAAGATCGAGCGGAGAAACGTGTACAGACCCAGCGGATGAATACGCGACCTTGTCGTGCACTTGCGCGGAGACGAATTGCACGGGCACCCCGGGTGCGTACAAGGGTGCCGCGATGTGCACTGGCTGAGCGATGACGTTACCGAGGCGACCCATATCGTAGAGACGCTTGACCTCTTCGGCTGTGAGGACGACGTCCCATATTTTAGGGTTAGACATGTAACCGTCTAAGAAAGATCCTGGTGTAGTTACGTCCGCGCCAAAATAGATTGGATATGATGATGGTAGTGTGATGCTAGTGGTACCACCCGAAACCTGTGTCCCCTGTGACAATTTTACGTTATCCATGTATATGTTCACGTTATCTACACCACCCGTTCCGTCCCATGTAACTGCCATGTGGACCCAATTGTTGGTCGTAAAAGTGTAAACATAATCCCGATATGCAACTCCAAGTCTTGACTCTACCCTAAAAACGTTATTACCAACATAAATTGTGAAGTTCGTAAAACTTCCACTACTTGCAGCTCCAAAAGAATACACAACTTTCCATTGCCCTGCTGAATGGAAATTTATCCAAGCTGAAAAGGAATGTGCACCACTAGTTTCTGTCAAGTGCGCACCCGATTTTGTGGTGATATAATCATTCGAACCATCAAACACTAACGCCTTCTCCGTGGCGTCGTAATATGGGTTGTACGCTGCACCCCCGTAAGTATTCTCTAATAGACCATCCAACCCCCTCCCCGACGTATCCCGCACCACCCCATTCTCCATGGGGTTCGTCGAGGTGTTGTATTCCACCACGAGCCGGTCCCGTCGGGGCGTGTCGTCCGCGTCGAGCGGTGGTCCTATGCGAGGCACCGTGAGGTTTTTGGTGAGTTTGAGTTCCCCATCGTGCAGGGTGGATTGACCACGCTCGCGGGTGCCGAAATATCTATGCGTCTCATACTGCCAAGTGGAGTCGCCCCGTACTTTGGTCACAATCATCGCCAATTGACTAAAATATTCCGTACTGTTCAATGAAAATTGAGTTTCGCTACTGATAGTTTCACCGGTAAAAGATTTGATTACCGTCCAAGTCACGCCATCGTTACTTCCAAGTATAGTGAAATCTTCCGGTGAACGATTGCCACCGTTTCCAAGTGAGAGTGCATCAACCTTAATTCTATAGGGCATTTCAAGAACTATGTACGCACCGGTAATACCCGAACCAGGTAATTGCGTCGTTCCATTATAAGCGTAATCTGTCCCACCAAATGTATAGGCATCTGCATGATATATATCAGTTGAATCATTGAATGCTTCCCACGCATGATAACCATGAGACGACGCATAATCGGTTTCACCGGCATACACCTTAAAAACCCCATGCCCGTCCATGTACGTTTCGTAACCAGTCATCGCCCTCGGTGGGAACTCCTCAGATTCGTGAGCCTCGTCCATCACCGTCAAAGCCGCCTCCGGTGTAGTCGTCCCGATACCCACGTGTCCCTTGTACACCGAGACGGACGACGTCGCCACACCGAACTGGTCCTTTTGCGCGTCCCACAGTTCGAGGGCTTGCTCCTCGTGGAGATACTTGTCGTACACCCGGAAGTTCGCGACCTTGCCGTCCAAGCCCTCGCCGACGCGGGCGACGATGTCGAGGTCTCCTTCTTCGGTGCCGAGAAGTTCTATGTTTTTTATATGAAATCGAAGACCATTACCGTCAATACTTCTTATTACGACGGCGTGATACTTAAAATAATTTGAGTTTCCAGATATAGTAAGGGGTGCTACGTCGTTTGTATAAGTACTCGTAGATTGTTCGGCGATTAAAGTCCAACCCGTAGTAACAGTGGGTGCAGAATTTTTTCCAAGAAAAGCAATACTACCCGGGCTTCTCGACGCGGACAACCCGTCACGCGTTAAATTAAACCCTGTGATTTTGAGTTTTCTCGGTGATTCCAATATAATATATTCTCCGCCGTGTTCCGTGCTAGACGTATCAGTGAGTCCACTTGATGTATTTTCTACACCAGCACTAGTGTATTTTTCATCAGACTTCCAGTAAGTTGAATTATCTTCATCGAACACATGCCAGGCGCGATCACCGTCGGAGAGTGTCTCATTACTCGCCGTCACCACATACCCCCGATGTACGTATCCAGTCATCGCGATGTGCGGATATTTCACCACTGTCGAGAAAGGGAAGCGAGTGAAGTCGTTCTCTTTGTGGCCGTAGAAACGCATATGTTCGACGACCAGTGCGTCTTCACCATTGATGTTTTTACACAGGAACATGAGATATTTATAGCCAGTGGAAGTATTTATAGGAAAAGTTTGTGTAGCTTGGTTTAACGTTGTCGTAGACGATAGAAGTAAATCCCAATTCGTGTCGTCATTGCTACCTAATATGACCCAAATAGTTGCGAGACGTGTTGAGCTAAATGTACCCCCATTTGTAAAGTATACAGAAGATGGTACCAATTTGTGTGGCATTTCTATTTTGTTCCAGTGTCCATTGTGTGTCCCACCGTCTGAATCCGTAAACGTATCACCGTCAATGGCTGCGTATGGAGAAGATGAACTGTATTTACTAAAGTCGGTCATCCATACACCAGCAGTCGTAGAAGTCGTATAACTTACAGTGGGATTGTGTGCACCCCATGCGGGTCTTTTATTATTACTATCCGTTAAATATTCACTACTCGCACTCACCCTATACCCATACTGCGAGTTTCCCGTCATCGCAAACGATGGGTACTCCCCGGACGTGTCTTGCACTTGAACATCCCCCAACTTTCGACCGTCGAGGTAGCACGTGCGTAGACCACCACCCCCTTGTGTGGCGTACACGAGATTGTGCCACGTGTTTGCCGTGAGGAACTGGTTATCACCACCATCGATCCAACCCAGGTGTCCCGTTTCGGTCAATGAGATGGCGGTCTTCGCGTCAGCCTCACCCGCTTCGGTCCCCACGTGGAATAGTGTGGCATTCGAGGTCACGTTGGCACAGTTAAACCACAGGGACACGGAGTGTGGGTGCGTCCCCTCCATCGCAAAGTCCCCGGTAGACATCGTCACGTTCGAGGTCGTGAGGGACGAGAACGACCAGGCGTTCCCGGAGAAACTCTCGCTGTTATCGGTGAGTGTGTGTCCCTCCCCGGAGTAGTCCGTCGGGGTCGACCCCTTATCGCCATCGATGTACAACTTGACACCCGTCGTATCCGGAAGGTTGAACTGGGACGTGATGGTGGTGTCCACGGATGTGTCGGGGTCCGAAGTTTCTTCGTAGCCGTAGAGTTCAAGTTCGCCTATTGAAGCACCCTCTTGACCGTTAGTTTTTACAACAACGAAAGCGTACTCTAAATAGTATTCTGTAGCATCGATAGTTTGATTGGTTGTGTTCCACGCTCCTGTATCTGTTCCACTTGGTATCTCATATGTATAATTTTTCACATGTGTCCACGTACTTTCGTTTCTTCCATATATATCAACTTCATACGGCATGTGCATATTGGGTGCATTCACGACAATGTTTTTTAGTTTTATCTTTGAAGGTAATTTTATAATAAGGTATTCACCGATACTCGTATTCGTGTCGAGTTGAGTTTGAGGTGATGACGGTTTCAAAGCAGACGGCGTTGCAGTGCTCTCATTATTTACGTAAAGATCGTCGGTTCTCCAGCGAAAGCTCAAGTCGTTAGATATACCATCAAATGCACCATATGCAGCATTTGTGGTGTTATTGTTTTCATCACTCGCACTCGCCACATACCCACCTACACCAACATTACTCGTCAACGGCACCTCCGGATACTTCCGCAAAGGCACCGGACCTCGTGCGTGCGGACCCGTTTGGTCAACCACCGTGTTCCCACCCGTGATGGCCGCCGATGCCATCTCGACCTTCCCTCCATCGATCGCGAACGATTCGGTGAAGAGACGCCATTCACCTAAAATGAGGCGACCATTATCAGCATTACCCACAATATTTGTAACAACGATGGCGTAGTATTTGTAATGTTCCGTTGCGTCTACGACGAATTGTTTTTGCACATCATCCGTATAATCATCACCAGTTATTCCACTAAAAGAACCCAAAGTAGTCCAAGATGTATTATCATTTGAACCGATAATTGAAAATGAACTTGGCATATTGAGAACGTTACCGTCCCGTGATTGCAAAGATATATGTCTCAATTTTGTCTTGTATGGGAGTTCTAATTGGACCCATTCACCGGTCACACCACCGAGAGACATTCCACCTGTATGTGCATATGGCGATGTAGTCGCGTAGGACACATTGGACGAATAACCACCACCGACCTGAGCATTTGTCTTATTAAATGTTTGCCATGATGGATGATTGTTAATACTCCCCTCACTCGACGCCGTCACCTTGTACCTCCCATGTCCATCGACCACCGTAGAATCACCCGTGAGAGCCGCTGGTGGTTGTTCGCTCACGATGGAGAGTTTGTTCGAGATGAGCCCACCGGAGTCCTCGAACTCTTGGGTGGTGGCGTTCCATGTCACGAGGTTCGACGCCGTGGTCGCCAGGGTGGGGTCGGACACGGACACCTTACCGAACGTCGCGACGTTGGTGGTGACGTTTCCGTTTTCGAGGATGTCATCGAGTTGATATATGATGGAGAGTGGGATGGTGTTGATTGTGAGGCTCGTCGTCGTGAGTTTGAGGACGTTCGCTTCGCCCCCAACGTTCAGTTTGTAGTCACCGGGGTCGACGTTGATTCCAACGTTCCCGTGTTCGTCTATGCGCATCCTCTCCGTGTTTTTCGTGGCGAAGGTGATGTGTTGCTTGGTCGCGTCCGAGAGCGCGCCCTCGATGGTGATGTTGGACTCGTTGGAGTTCCCGGCTCTGAGCACCAATCCGGTGTACTGATTGTCGGTGTCCGTGTCGTTCGCGTTGAGGTTCAACTGTCCCGCGCTCCGGAGGTACACGTCGGAGTTTTCGTCCGTGTTAGCGGGACCCCCGAGGCGAAGGTGCCCGTCGACGTGCAGACCGGCGACGCCAACGTCCGCGCTGTTCGGTTGGATGCCGATGCCCGCCATCTTTTGGGTCACGAACGCGGTCGTGGCGTTGTTAAACTCCAGGGTGTTCGTGGTGGTGTTCCCCAAGTTGCTCGTTTGTTGGAGGCTGTACCCCGGTAAAATTTCTATGGACCCCAGTGTGAGTTTGTGTGAGATGTACGCGTTTCCTTGCACGCTCAGGGTGTTCCCGTCGGTCCTCGCGTCGTCGACCCAGAGGTTAGACCCGACCGCGAGGGTGTGTTCCGGAAACAGGTTCCCCACGCCCACCATCCCGGTGGTCACCAGGGAGGTGGCGTTTCGGAACTCCACGATGTTGGATGTGACGTTCCCGTTCAGGATGATTTCTTCGAGGGTGGACGCGATGTTATCCAACTGGGAACCGTCCCCGATGAAGGTCGTCGCGGTCACGTTCCCGGCGACCAGGACGTTCCCCACGGACACGTTCAGACCGGTCACGACATTGGAGAGGGTCACCTGTTGATCCGTGGTGGCACCGAATTCTGAGACGGATTGGAAATCCGTGACGAGGTTCGAGAGGAGCCCACCGTCGCCCTTGAAAAAAGACGCCTCGACGTCGCCGAACACGTTGATGGTGAAATTGTTCGCTTCGTCCATCACGATGGTTTCGTCCGACGCGGCGTTGAGGGTGTGCCCGAACCTGAGCGCCGGTTGGTCCTCATCGTAGTACACGATCACGTTACTGTCCGAGGACGCCCCGAGATTTCTTGAGATCAAGATGCCCGTGTTACTGGAGCTCGATGTGTTCGCCGAAAGTTCCAGAATCCGCTTCAGTTGAAGGTTCCCTTCTGGAATCTCAACCTCGCCGGCGAATGTCTGGAGATTTGTGGCCATCTATACTCTAACTACAGAAAAGTTCTGTGTGCAAAAATAATGCATACATTTTTGTCGACACGAAGTAGAACAATGTACTTTAAAATCGAGAGGCGCATCAAGACGCCCGGGGAACGCGCGGTGTATTGGTCTGGTGATAAGTACATCACGTACACGTCCGTGGACGCGGACGGGAAAAAGTGTCTGGTGTACGAGAGTTTCAACGGTGACTGGGAGCCCACCGGAGAGGAGCGGCGGGTTTTCGGGGAGAACTTGGAGGCGAGGGACCCGGTGATATGTCGCGTGGGTGAAAAAATCTTCGTCGTCTTCAACGGTCTGTCCCCGTTTCAAAACCAAGAGCGGTGCATGTGGATGCACACCCACGGAACGCAGACGGTGAAACCGGTGTTTTTCATGTCCGGGATGCACGACGTGGAGCGGAACTGGTCCCCGTTCGAGTACCGGGGTCGTCTCGCGTTCGTGTACTGCTTCGATCCCCTCGTCATACTCATCTGCGACTCGGACACCGGTAAGTGTTCGGTGATCAAGGGGACGACGCCCTGTGCGACGAAAGGGTTAGTCCTCAAGGGTCGGTGCAACCTGCACGATCGCGGTGAATTTTACGAAGGCTTCGCGCGCTCTAAACACAACGGTAAAGAGTTGGCGCACCTCGTAAAATTCACGAAAAAACTAGAGTTGTGGAACGTGTCCGAACCGGTGATGCACGAGGACGCGGAGAGCGACGACGTGCAGGTTCCCCTCGCGTCTTGGGTGGAGAAGGACGCGGTGTACGTCACCGCGCGCATCGGAGACGCTCCGGGGTGCGTCATCTCCAAGTACTGCGAGAAATCGTGGTCACAAAAAGTCAGGGACATGCTCAGTAAGTAAACGTGGCGACGGGGCTCGCGTCCTCCTCGATGGATTCCACCTGCCCCTCCGAGCTGGACGTCATGTACTCGATGGAGAGGGAGTAACTGTAATCCGTGGTCCCAGCCTGTGTGGGCTCCATCACAACCTTCGTGGGCGTGGTCGTCACCGTGGACGACCACGCGTACGGATTCGTCTCGTACCCGAATTTGTTGAACGTTCCGATCTGAATGTCCTGTGCCGTGCCCCCACCGGATTTCTTCCCCCCCTGCATCTCCAAGACGAGGGTGGAGACGTTGGAGTATCCCTCCACCAACTGTGCGATGATTTTCGCGTAGAAGACGTCCGAAGTGAAGACGACCCCGATGTTGGAGTTGGTCATCGTGCTCGCGTATCCGTACTTTTTGTAGGGCACGGTGTCGAAGTTCACGACGGTTCCACCGTGGATGACCGCGTTGTTGGACACGGTGATGTTGGAGGAAAACTCCGGGTCGAGGAGGTCTGATTTGAGGTTGATGTTCGATTCGAGGATGGAGATGTTGGCGATGTTTGACAAGTACTGCCCGTCCCCGTAAAACTGATTCGCGTGCACGTTCCCGGTCGCCGAGATCCCGGTCGCGTTCGACAGTTCGATGGTGAGGGTGGACGTGTTCCCACCGTTGGTGACCTGTTCGAGCGTCTGAATCTTCGTCAGTAAGTTTGTCGGATCGATCTTTTTCATGTCGTTGTTCTCGTCGTTCACGTACACGTAGTTGAGGTCTCCGTTCGAGGTGACGATTTGGGCGTTCGGGATGTCGTTCGCCCGACCCACACCGGTGACGAAGACGATCCCGTTCGTGTCCTTCTTGATGCAGATGCCGATGTTTTGGATGAGATCCGGATTCGTCGTGTCGTACGGTTTCACGTTCGAGAGACCTCCCGGGGTGGTGTTGGAGACGTAGAGGGTGTCGCCCTCGTTGAACGCGCTCGTGTCCACGTTGTTCACCTTGCCGTACGCCACGGCGTAGCCCTCGTTCCCGGTTGTCACGTTTTCGGACATGAGACCGATGGCGGGCATGGTGACCGGAGAATCCGATTGCGCCAAAGCCACGTTCGCGACGTTGGTGTTCCAACTGTTGTAGATGTACACCGCCTTACCTCGGTCCAGTTGGGAGCCCGTGTTGTTGTGCACGCGGATGTAGTTCTTGATGCCCATCTCCTCGTTCACCCAGTTGGAGCCGTCGTACACCAGGGCTTCGTTCGTGGCGGGATTCTCGATCTCGACGTTGGAAAGTTGGTCGAGTTTCACCACGACGTTCGCCGTGAGGTCGGTGGTCAATGCGGTGGTCGGGTTTTCGAAACTGACAACCTGGTCGGTGGTGTTCCCACGCTCGGTGACTTCTTGGAGATTGGTCGCCAAGTTGGAGAGGAATCCACCGTCGCCGTAGTACGCCTCCGCGTTCGCCGACCCGAAGACGTCCAACACGTTGCTTCCGGTGTGGGTCCCCCCGTTCACCACCAACTTATACCCGAGGCTGATGTTCCCGGTGGAACTGTCCGCGACGAGGGTGTCGTCCTTCCAGTTTCCAGAGTCCACGCTCGGGTCCCTCACGGTGATGTAGAAATCGTCTCCGGAGTTCCTCCCGAAGGCAGCGCGAGACACGTCGTTGTTCGCGAAAGTCACGGTGGAGAATCCCCCGTCGGTGTCGTTGAGGAAGATGTCCGGCTCCACGGAGTCTATCCGGAGTGCGCCGACGCCGTCGTTGAGGGAACCGGCGGTGAGTTGGAGGGGTGGCGTCGAGGTGTTCAAACTATTGAAAGATAGGGTCTGCAGCCCCTGAATGGTGGACACGTTGAGGGTGTGGGCGTTCGCGTTCCCGTGCACGTCCAGTTCGAAGAGGGGCGCGTTCGTGCCTATCCCCACGTTCGATCTCGAGACGTCGACCACGAAGGTGTCGGTGTCCACGGTGACGTCACCGGCGACTTCTAAACCGGTGTTATTGATGAGTTTCAAATCGTTCGCGGTGAATTGAGCGATGATGTTCATGTACGAATTGTTTTGCACCGCCACCTCGACGATCCCGTCCTCGGCGTTCAATCCCGCGTCGCCGATTTTCCCGGTGATTTTCGCGTAGTCCACCTGATCTCCGTTGTCGTTCTCCCCCGTGAATTTAATCTCTCCGATGTAGTCCCCGTTCGCGGGCGTCGCGCTGTTCCTCCACATGACGAGTTCCGGTCCGGCGGCGCTTCCCCCGTCCGTGGATTCCATCGTGATGCCGGTCGTCGTGAGGGCGCCCACGTTGGCGCTTCCGTGGACATCGAGCCCGGTGGACGTCAATTCTCCATACACGTGCACGGCGAGCGCGTTGGCTTCGTCCGGGACGAGATCCGTCGAGCTCGGGTCACTGAGGGTGTGTCCAATCATGAATTCGGATTCGTTGCCCCGGTAACCGATACCCACGTTCGAGGACGGTCGAGTCATGATGATGCCCATGTCCAAGGTGTCGGAGACGTTGTTGTTCGCCAATTCGATGATGGCGTCGTTCACGATGGTGTTCTCGGTGGTGAGTTGAGTGACCGAACCCTCCACGATGAGGTTTCCGGAGACGTTCACGTCACCGTCGACGGTGAGGAGGGAGGACCCAAAGGTGAGGGCGGCGCTGTCCGTGAGTTCGTTGTCATCGCCCACGAAGACGATCCGGGTCGCGGTCAAGTCTGACATGAAAATGTTATTACTCACGGTAATGTTGGAATCGAAGGTGGGGTCGAGCAAATCCGCCTTATCGCTCTCGAGCGTGCTCACCCTCGCGGCGTTGTCCGACAAGTCGGTGCTCACCACGTCAATCCTGGAGGAGTTATCGGCGAGATCGGTCTCGAGGGTGGACACCCGGGCGCTGTTGGAGGACGCGTACGTCTCGAGGGTAGTTACCCGGGCGTTGTTGTCTGCCAAATCGGTCTCCAAGGTGGACACCCGGGCGTTGTTGTCCGCCAAGTCGGTCTCCAAGACGGATATCCGGGCGCTGTTGGAGGACGCGTACGTCTCCAAGGTGGACACCCGGGCGCTGTTATCCGCCAAATCGGTCTCCAAGGTGGACACCCGGGCGTTGTTGTCCGCCAAGTCCGTCTCCAAGACGGAGACCCTCGCGCTGTTGGAGGACGCATACGTCTCGAGGGTGGACACGCGGGCGTTGTTATCCGCCAAATCGGTCTCGAGGGTGGACACCCGGGCGTTGTTGTCCGCCAAGTCGGTCTCCAAGACAGAGACCCGGGCGCTGTTCGATGACGCGTACGTCTCCAGGGTGGACACCCGGGCGTTGTTATCCGCCAAATCGGTCTCGAGGGTGGACACCCGGGCGTTGTTGTCCGCCAAGTCGGTCTCCAAGACGGAGACCCGGGCGCTGTTGGAGGAGGCGTACGTCTCCAAGGTGGACACCCGGGCGTTGTTATCCGCCAAGTCTGTCTCGAGGGTGGACACCCGGGCGTTGTTGTCTGCCAAGTCGGTCTCCAAGACGGAGACCCTCGCGCTGTTGGAGGAGGCGTACGTCTCCAAGGTGGACACCCGGGCGTTGTTATCCGCCAAGTCGGTCTCGAGGGTGGACACCCGCGCGTTGTTGTCCCCGAGGTCGGTCTCTAACACGGAGATTCTCGAGGCGTTGTCCGCTAAATCCGTGACCACGAGGGTGACGTTCGCGGTGTTGGAGACGTTGGCTAAGTATTGCCCGTCCCCGTAGAAGACGCCCGCGGTGACGTTTCCGGCGACGAGGGCGTTTCCGGAGAGATCCAACCCGGTGGGATTCGTGAGAACGATGGTGATGTCTGACTCTGCCCCGTTTTCGGTGAGGTCTTGGAGGGTGGAGGAAATGTTAGACAAAAGACCACCGTCACCGATGAAACTGTTCGCGGTGACCACGCCGGGCTCGCTGATGAACACGTTGGCGCCCACGTTCAGGGTCTGATCTAAGAAGAGCGACCCCATGATTTCCACATTCATCACCCTGCTCTCGTCCACGCTCAAATTTGTCGTGGAGTGGGCGATGACGAGTTTCTCGTCCACCCCTTTGTAGGCGACGATGACGTTCGCGTTCGGGCGATTGAGTCGCAGACCCACATCGGTGGCGCTCACGGAGTTGTTGTTCGCCAGGTCCAAGACCGGGTCGTCGATCTTCACCTCTGTGGATTTCACGTACGTGACTTCTCCTTGGACGATCAAGTTCCCGGTGACGACCGTGGCGTTCGCCTCGAGTGTGAGCGCCCCGGAATCGGTCTTGACCTTCGGTGTGGTGACGTCGGTGGTGTAGATGCCGTTGTCGGCAAAGTTTCTGATGGAAATCAAATCTCCGTCGTGCTTGGCGAAAATGTTGGATCCTATGGACAGGGCGTACACCGGGGAGTACGGGTTCGTGTTGCTCACGCCGAAACCGTTCGCGCTGTACAAGGTGCCGAAGACGTGCACGTTGAGGTCACGGGTTTCGTCCGGGACGAGGGTGAGCCCTTCCGGACCGTCGTTGGTGTGGGCGATGATGAACTCATCGAGGGTGTTGTTGTACCCGAACGCGACGTTCATTCCGGGTCCACCAGACATGCAGATCACACCGGAATCCGTGGCACCGGGGTTACCGATCCCTAAAATGGGATCTTGGATGAAAACCGTGTTCGATTCGAGGTACGTCAGATTACCGTACACTTGGAGATTCCCGTAGATGGACGTGTTCCCGGTCATTTTGTTTTTCCCATTGTTGTTAAACTCCGTGCCCTCGGCGAAGAGTTGGGTAGCAAACAATTTTCCATTCACTTCGAAGACGTTTCCGGTTTCTATCGCGTTCGTGTTCACCCCGACTTTCCCGAGGGTGATGAGGGACACGTCCGTGTTCGTGAATTGTATGGTGTTGCTCGTGACGTTCCCGTAATCGGAGACGTGTTGGAGGGTGATGTTGGAGATCCCACCTCCGTCTCCGGTGACTACTCCGGTGAACACCGGGTTATCGATGGGCGCCTTCAATATCTCGAGCGTGCTCACCCTCGCGGCGTTGTCCGTCAAATCGGTCTCCAGGACGGACACCCGCGCGTTGTTGTCCGCCAAATCGGTCTCGAGGGTGGACACCCGCGCGTTGTTGTCCGCCAAATCGGTCTCCAATACGGTGACCCGCGCGTTGTTGTCCGCCAAATCGGTCTCCAAGACGGTGACCCGGGCGGCGTTGTCGGTGGTGTCCGTCTCGAGGACGGAGACGCGCGCTGCGTTGTCGGCGGTGTCCGTCTCGAGGGTGGACACGCGCACGGCGTTGGAGGCTAAGTCCGCCGTGTTGACGGAGATTCTAAAACTGTTATCTAAGAGGCGACTGCTGAGCACGGAAATCCTGGAACTGTTATCGGCGAGGTCGCTCTCCAAGACCTCCACCCGCGCGGCGTTGTCCGAGGTGTCCGTCTCCAAGGTTGCGATCCGGAGCACGTTCGAGGCGTGGTAGGTGTACAAGGTTGACAACCGGAAAGAATTGCTATTGACGTCGGTGCGGAGGGACGTTACCCTCGAAGAATTGTCCGCTAAGTCGGTGGTGTTCGTGGAGATACGGCTTGAATTATCCGCCAAATCCGTGGTGTTCGTGGCGATGCGACTGGAGTTGTCGTCGAGGTTGGTCTCGAGGGCGTCTATCCGGAGCACGTTCGCGTTCAACTCTTCGTCCGTGGCGATGTTTGACAAGTACTGCCCGTCCCCGTAGAACACCCCGGCGGTGAGGGCGTTGGACACGGTGAGGTCCCCGTACACGTGCACGTTCAAGACGTTCGCCTCGTCGGCGAGGACGTACCTATCGGTCGCGGTGTTTTGCGTGTACGCGAGGATAAGTTCATCGGTGCCCTCGACGTAACTGACACCCACGTTCTGTCCACCGGGTCTGTTCATGATGAGACCCAGATCGAAGAGGAAACTCTGGTCGGTGTTGTTCCTGCCGAGTTCGATGAGCGGGTCGCTCACGCTCAGCGTCGTGGATTCCACGAAGGTTGTATCCCCGGTCGCCACCAAGTTACCCTCTATCCGCACACCCCCGCTCACGACCAACACGTTAGACCCGGTATCGTCCACCCACAAGTTTGAACCCACGCTGAGCGTGTGCCCCGGAGACGCGTTCGCGATCCCGACGGGTCCTGTGGTCACGAGGGAGAGGTCCGCGTTCGACAGGGACACGGTCTCCGAGGTGACGTTTCCGTAGGTGGTGACGCTCTGTAAATTTTGAAACTGGTGCGACGGGTGCCCGCTGTCACGGATCTCCTTCGTCTGGGTGTTGTACACCAGGGTGTTTCCGGTGACGTCATCTCCGTAAGTGATCGGGGCGACATAGAAGCCCGACGTCGAGACGTTGACGACCTCCTCTGTGGCGTTGATGAGGATGGCATTGTCAGCCTGGCTGTCCGGCATGAACCGACCCAAGCGGATCTTTTGAGATCGCTCAACGGTGTTCAAGTTTTTCACCATCTCCTACTCTAATACTATGTAAGATTTTATCGATTATCAATTGGCATACCGAGTGGCGGCGATGCCGTTAAGATACGTGAGAATTTGAAGGTTCACGGCGTATATGTCGTCTGTGAGGATTTCGGTCTCACTGTGAATCTTGAAGGATGAAATCCGGGAACAGTTCAAAGACCCCGACGGTTGAAGGAGGGAGGTTTGCATACAGAACGGGTACATGAAAATATCCGGAGACGTCACCGTGGACGTGTGATAGTAGTGGGTGACGTCCATGAAATTCGGTCGCGCCCACTTGAACGGGGAGAGATCGGTGCCGTTGATGGACAACTTGATCTTGTTCGTCGTGGACTTGAGGGAACTCGACAAGGTGTTGCTCGACGCGATGAATTTGACTGGGTGCGAGAAAGTCAACTCTTGAATCGTGTCGTTGGCTGCGATGTTCTTTTGCACTTGGAAGATGAGTTGGTGTTTCTCCTTCGTGGTGTCGGAGAACACGGCTCTCTCCTCGTCACCAAGGTAGTACATCTGGGAGAAGCACTGCCACTTGTAGTTGGCGGCGTTCGGTCCCCACCGGATTCGAAGTTCGACGTTGGAGTACGGGATGGCGCACAAGATGAGCGCCGTGGACGGTTGTTCGCAGAACGCGAAGCGCAGGGGAAAGAAGTAACTCGAAGAGGACGAACCGGGGTGGGGACCGTTTGAACTCTTCGAGACGTTTCCGGCGAAGAGATCGACGGCGATGTTTTCCATGAAATCGGACGTCTGCTCGTCTATCACGACCCCTCCCACGACGAGCTCGATGCTTTTGATGAGTGTGGTCCACGCGTGCGTACTCGAATCCTGGGCGGCGGTGCCGTCGTCGATCGTAAAGTACGTGTACCCGAGGAGGTCACCGGTTTTTTGAATTTGAATTGTGCTCAAGCCGTTAGCGGTCACGGCACCGGTGATTTTTTGTTCCTCCACGAGTTGGGAAAAATTGGAGTGTTTCCTCCAAACCTGATTGAAAAAAGAAACGCCCGTCTCGGCGCTGCCATCTGTAATAATCCACTTGTCCTGGATACCTGTGGAGACCAACTGGATTGTTCCGGGTGACATATTTAATTACTATACCTGTAGAAGAATTTTTTTAAATGTTTTGTTTCATACACGTGAAACGAATGACGAGGAAATTGTCCGAGGCGGTGTCCGGATCTTTGATCGTGTTCCCGTCTTGGTCGTAAAGCGTGCACGTGAGTCGATCGATGGACCGGATCGGGTTCACGTATTGCACCGCGCACGGGTAGTTATCACGGAACAGGAAGAGCTGGCTTCCGGCGTCGTGACTGGAAGACTCCGAGACGATGCTGGCGAAGGCACCGCGAACGTTCGCCTTGCTCGCCTCGCTCGCGTCCGAAAGGTCTTTGAACGCCCGATCGTTAAAGTTTGTGTTCAACTCGGTGATGCTCACGTAACAGTGTTCAACTTGCACGTTCGCGTGAATGTGCGCCGCCAAAAGCCTCGCCTGAACGACGTTTCTCAGCGGCTGTTGCAAGTGCACCGTGAAGGTGTTCGCGCTCTGTCCGGAAGTGTCGACGGTGATCGTGTGGAACTCGTATTCCAACTCTGGGACGCCGACTTGCGTGACGTACTTTGCCATATTACTATAGGATTAGATTAAAGTGCCACCGATTCCGTCCTCAATTTCGTAGTCCGCCTGTTCGCGGACCAACTGCTGGGCACCGCAGATTCCACCCGGCTTGAGACCGAGGGTGTACGCGCTGGACTCCTTCTTCGGACCCGGCGCGCACTCGGTGGTGTACGGAAGGTTGAAGAGGGACTTGCCGACGTATTCGCCCGTCTGCTTGATGACGAGGGGTCTCGGGGAGTAGCCGCTGCGCACGACGCTGAGCACCAAGAGGGCGCCGATGATGAGGGCGATCCACGTCAGTGCTTTTTTATTCACACGGTTAAGGTTGAACATCTTATGTAATATCTATGAAGAAAAAAAATTGTTGTGCGTTAAAGGATTCGCACTACTTTCAAAGTAGAGTGTAGTGATGGACGAAGAGATTGAGTTGGAGCGAGACTCCGATGTCATTATGAAACTCAACCCCGAAGAAGAAGCGTTGTACAACGAGATCGAGATCGCGCCCGCCCCTCGCCGGCGCGCCCCGCCTCGACCGACCCCTCGGAGTTTCCGTTCCCGGATGGAACCCGAGGAACCTCAGGAGGGTCTCGATGCGTTCATGAATCCCCACAAGCAGTCGGCACCCCCGCCACCGCCTGATGAGGAGTACCCGGAAGAGATCTACGACGAGGAGGAGGACTACGAGGACGACGACTACCAACAACAGCAGCAGCAGTTCCGACCACCGCAGGATCAACCGTCGAGTGGGTACAAGAGTGTGGACGAGGAAAAGGCGGACCTGTTGAACAAACTCACCCGCCTGGAAAAGAAGGGGTTCACGATCAACAAAAAGCTCAGCATGTACTCCCCGGTGGAGGACATCCGGAGCGAAGTCAAGAGGATCACCTACAGCATCGAGGTGGACCAGTCCGTGAAGTTTTCCAGGAGAATGCTCATCGCGTGTGTCACCGGTTTGGAGTTTCTCAACGAGAAGTACTCGCCCCTGGACATCCACCTCAAGGGGTGGAGCGAGAGCGTCATGGAGAACATCAACGACTACGATCAGGTGTTCGAGGAGTTGTACGCGAAATACAGGACGAAGATGCAGGTCGCGCCCGAGGTCAAGCTCATTTTGATGCTCTCCGGTTCAGCGATGATGTATCACCTCACGTCCACCATGTTCAAGGCGGCGATCCCGAACGTGAACGACGTCCTCAAGCAGAATCCAGAGTTGGTCAAGAACATGGTGAGCGCGGTTCAGAACACCGCGGCGAACAACATGGCAGCGGCTGCGCCTCCACCGAGCGCGGACGGTAAGTACGAGATGCAGGGACCCGGTATCGACATCTCCAGCCTCATGGGGAACATCATGATGCCCCCGCCGCCGCCGATGTCCACCAGTGCGCCCGCGTACAACCCGGAACCGGAGGCGGGTGTTCCGGATGACGACGACGTCTCGGACATCGTCTCCGAGAAAGGGGACGCGGACGACGACGAGGACCAGGTCAAGGAGGTCAACGTCAAGCCCAAGGCGCGGCGCAGCAGCAGGAAGAAGAAGAATGAAATTAATTTGTAACCTTAATGTATGATTGGTTACTGTCCGTTGGACGAGGAGGAGCCCAGGCAGGTGGTGACAAAGCGACCACCTACCCCACGGGTCATCCGGAGAAGGCAAACACAACCACCCCGTATGGAGGAACACACCGAGTGTAACTACGCGGTGCTCTTCTTCATCGTGGGCGTGGTTGTCTTGGCGTTGTCCGACAACGTCGCAAAATAAAAAATAAAAAATACTACTTTCCATTCCACATCCTGGAATGTAAAATCAGTAACTGAATGTCTGAATCGTTTTCACACTGAGGGTGTCGTACAGGACCGCGGCGAGTTTTCCTTCGCTGTTGCTCGAGATGACTTTGACGTACACGTCGTAATAGTACGATCTCTGGGTCCTACCCTGCACACCCGCGTTGATGGGTCGAAGGTAGACGAAATTCCCAACCGAGGTCGCTTGCGTGGTGACGTTGGGATCCCACGGTTCGGGATTCGTGGGGTTGCCGAACATGTTTTTCGTACCCAGGACTGGGTTGTACGTGGCTTGAGAACCGGAGGAGTGACCACCGGAGACTTCCAAGACCATCGTGCTCACCCGGTTGCCGTTGCTCGCCTCCCGGAGGATCGCCTTCACCTTGGCGTAAAAGTGTCCCTTCCCGAACTGCAGGATGATGTCGCGGGCGCCCGTGCTCGGGAGGTAGAAGGAGGAGGAGTACGATTTACGCGCGACGTTATCGCCATTGAGGATGCAGCCACCGTTGACGTCGAGGGACGTCGCCGGGGTCGGAGTGCCTACACCGAGACCGGCTTGCGCACCGAAATCGATGACCCCGTCGAACTGAATGTTGGACGTCACGCGAAGGTTACCATTGATGAACACGTTGGACACGTTGGGGTCTTTCGGGGACAAGAAAATGTCACCGTCTGTGCCCATTTGAATGTTGGACGTGCCAGCCGGGTAGGTTTTGAATTCGATCATCGCGTTACTCGAGACGTGTTCGATTCGCGGCGTGATGTTGTACGTGTGGAATCCAGTATCCGGGGAAGAAATGTTAATGCCTAATTTGTCGTCTTTTGTAAGATACACATACTCACTCTCAACTCCCCCGTGCGTGGTGCCTAAGATCAACCCGGAAACGTCCGCGTCCGCGTCGCGATACCCACGAACCAACGCCCCGTAGTTGTCGTCGTTCACGATTTGTATCCCAGTGGTGCTCGTGCCGCTTCCGTCCGCCGGGGATTCCACCTTGAGCACGTCGACGTCACCGGAGAGGGTGGTGTATATGTGCACGTTCGTGTCCGGTGTTCCGGTACCGATGCCGACCAGACCCTCGGAATCGATGCGCATGCGCTCGTCGCCGGCGAAGGTGTCGGCACCGATCTGTGTCGTCTTGAAAATCAAATCGTACCCACCCTCGATGGAGTCCACGATGTTGAGGTTCTGCCCGTCGTCGGAGAGCATGTTCATGTACGTCGTCGACAAACGACTCGTGCCGTCGCTCAGGGGTTTCACCAACAGTTCCCCTCGGATGAAGAAAGAGGTGAAATCGCTCGCCACGGCTTCGTCACCGGCGCCCAGGTTCACCAATACCCGCCCTTTGTTTTGACCGAGACCGGAGATGGTCATCACCGGAGTGGACTCGAAGACGATTCCGGAGTCCACGTCGTCCAAAATGTCCGCGTAGACGTCGTCGTCGACTTCGCCTCTGTACACCTGGAACAAGTGCCGACCGGCGACGTGTCGGATGTGGTCTGGACCTCCGGAGACGAAATCGTTACCCTTGAAGAGCAAAAGTTCGGAACGACCGCTGTTGGTGTATTCTCTCTCCTCCAAAAAGGTGTGCTCGAAGTCGTACGACCCGTTCTTTTTGTCGTCGTCGGAGGAGCCCGCGTTGAAGGTGAGACCACCGAAGGAGAGTTTCTGTCCGAGGGTGATGTCGCCGTCCACGGTGAATTTGGAGACCGCGGAGTCCGTGCCGATACCGATGTTGGAGGTGTCCCCGTCGATGTAAAACGCGGTGCTCTCGACGTTCGAGACGGAAAAGACGTTGTTGGTGATCCGGAAATGCTTCTGTCCCCCGTTGGTGTTGTCCACGCCCACCGTCCATCCGAAGTGAAACGGGGCGACTCCCTCGTTGTACACGGCGTAGGAGGTGAAGGCATCACCGTGTGGACCGGCACCGGATTGCACGGTCTCGATCGTCGCGATCGAGTCTTCCCCGGAGTTTTCGTTTTTCACGTAGAGACCGTTTTCGGTGATGTTCTCATTTCCACTCGCCGCGACCTGGAGGGTGCACGTCGGATTCTCGGTGCCGATGCCCACGTGACCGTCGGACCTGATGGTCATCACCCGGATGGCATCGTACGTGCTGTGCGCCAAGTCGATGTCTAGTTTAGTCCGCGAGTTGGTTCCGGAGGCGAATTTGGAGAGTTTAAAGTCTACGCGTTGCCCGTACTCGGAGCCCACGGTTTTACCTTCGCGGCACAGTTGTAACGTGTTCTTAGCGACGGTGTCCGTCTCGTGCGTGTTCGTCGCCACGAGGGGGGCGTCGTGTGTGAACGACCCTCTCTGCACCACCTGTTTGTTGATGAACACCGAAGAGGTCTGACCCCCGTTGGTTTGGAGGATGCCCTCCGGGGTGGTGCTTCCTATGCCCACCCTTCCGGTGTCCGTGATGGTCATCTTCGGCGTCCCCAACCCGGAAGCGCTCGTGACGTTGATGTTGAAACTCTCCCCAGACGTCACCCGGCTCTGGAGGTACGTCCTTCCCGTGGACACCGTGTCGCTGTACATCCGCATGGCGATGTTACCGGTTGAGAAGGCGTTACCGAAGACTAGGGCGTTGGTGTCGGTGATCTGGATGTTCCCACCCACGGTGAGCGCCTGCGTCGGGGCGGTGTTTGCGATGCCCACGTATCCGGTACCGGCGACGCGCACCCTCTCTGCGTTGTTCGTCTTGATGACGACGTTGGAGTCCGCCGAGGTTGAGCCGTGGACTTCCACGGCGCTCACCTTCGAGGCGGTCGGACCTGATTTGAGAATGAGCCCGGTGTAGGCGTTATCCGTGCCGAAATCGTTGGCGTGGACGACGATCTGTCCGGTGCTCTTGATGAATTTCTCCGAGTTCGCGTCGACCCCTCGGGCGCCACCGATGCGAATGCTTCCGTCCACGTGTAAGCTCTCGTTGGCGTTGTACCTGCCCACGGCGAGATTGGAGGTTGCGATGAGATTCGTGGACACCGTGTTCCCGTGCACTACCAAGACGTTGGCGTGGCTGCTACCGGCGTGGGCGTGCAGTTTGTCCCCGATGCAGAGGGAGTGTCCGGCAGCCGGGTTCGTGTTGGCGATGATGACGCGCTCCGATGTGTACAGGTTTGAGAACTGGGCATTTCCGGTGACCTCGAGGACGGTCGCGGCGTCGTCGTCGATCACGACATTCGACCCGAGCAGAATCTGTTCGCCCACGGTGATGTAATTTGCGAAGATGTTCCCGGAGGTGTGGAGCACGTTCGAACCGGTGTCTTCCATGTAAAGGTTGGACCCGAGGGCGAACTGGTGGTAGGGATTCGTGTTAGCGATGCCAATGTTCGAGTCTACAAACTGTTTTCCTAGGACGTGCACGTTGACATCGGTGCTCTCCGCCAAGATTTCCACGAAATCCGGACCGGCTTGGGTGAGACCGAAGACGAACTCCGGGGGCACAGACGTGACGGAGTCGTGGAGGTAGCCCACGAACGCGTTCGCTTGGTTGTACTGGTGAAAGAGCACCGCCGTGTCTTGCAAATTCGTCGCCCCGACACCGACTTGAATCACCGGATTCTCCACCGCGAGATTCGTCGGTTGCGTGTACGTCGCGTAATCGGTAATCTCCAAGTTCCCTGTGATCTTCACGTTCCCGCTAATCTCCACGAGGGAATCCACCATCTGCACGTTCCCGGTGAGCGCCATCACCGTCGCCCCAGTATCGTTCAACTCGATGTTCGAACCGAACGAGAGACCGTCGATGGCGGTCACCTTGGACGCGATCAGGTTCCCGCTCACGGTCATCATGTTGTCGTTATCGGTGGGATCGATGACGACCGTTCGCAACCCGGAACCAATCGTCGCGGACGTCGCCGTGAGTTTGCTCATCGCCACCCCTCCGGTGACGTTCACCGGGCTCGTCGGGTTGTTGACGTCCACGAAAAAGACGCGACTTCCGGTGGTGTTGAAGACGTCTATGGCGTATTGGGGGGCGTCGTTGTTGATGGCTATCTGTGGAACGAACAACACGTCGTGAAGTTTCGTGCGCTTCTTCACTTCGAGAGCAATTTGGTCCGTCCTCAAGTCATCCATGAACAAGTTCGAACCCATCTCGAAGTTGTGTGTCGGATCCAGTGCCCCGGCGAGACCGATGTTCGAGGTGAACACATTACTTGCCTCGAGATCACCGGTGAAGATATTTTCGATCGTTCGCACCTCGTTCTCCACGTTCTGTGGGTCGAGACGAGCGAGGTAGATCTGATCGAACTTACCCGTGTTACCGATGATAGGCATCTCTACTTAATAATTAGAAAAAGATAATTACCAGTTACGCGCCAAACTTGAGTCCGGCGAGACCACCCTCGATGTGGAGAACGTTCCACGACAGGGCGAACACCCGAAGGTCGTTGTCGTTCGCCTTGACCGTGACCCCGGCTGCGGCGATGGCGTTCGCATCCACGCGCTCGTCCCCGAGTTCGACCCCTCTCAGATTGAGTCGGGCTGAATCAAGTCTCGAAAAGTTCACAGACCCGGAGTTCACGTACTGGTCCGGTTTCGTACAGAAGTGGTACGCGTAGTACCGGGTGTAGAATGGGACCTGGGAGGACTCGTCGTATTGGATGACCCCGTACCTGCTGCTGTAGTAGTTTTGGATGGTGTGGAAATACATCGGGGACATGTTTTCCAGGACGACCTGTCCGTTGAGCATGATGTCCGCTTCCCGGAAGGTGAACCGGTCGTTGACGTCGTCCTCTTGGAGCGCGCGAACGCCCCAGAAGATCGACCGGACCGGGTGATTGAACTGTCCGATGTCCACGGCGTTGTCCCCGCCACCGCCCGCGCTGTTGTCGGAGACGTAGTCGAGCCCGGTGGACAGCGTTTGCAATTGACTCACGATGAAATCCATCGGTCGGTTGATGAGGTCTTCTCGCTCGGTGGTGTCGAGATAGATGAAATTCGCGTAACATTTGATGTTTCTTTGCGCGCTCGTGAGGGTGGACACGTACTCCTGGTCGAGGGTGATCCGGATCTCCACTTGGTGGAAGGCGAGGGCGCAGATCGGGAACGCGGCGCCGCCGTCGCAGAAGAAAAAGTGCATGGGCACGAATCCTTCCGTGGTTTGAGACACCTTGTTGTTGATGTGTTGGGACTTGGTCCACGTGTCGGCGAGGTAGGTGTTGTAGATGTCCGTGAGGTACTCGTACGGTTGGCTGTCCACCTTGACCCCACCGATGTAGAGGTCGATGGTGCTCCCGACGAAAAACTTGGTCGCCGCTGACGGTCCCTCGAACCACACCGCGTTGACCATGTCCCCCCACACCGGGATGACGATGTTCGTGTCATTGTCGTTGATCGTCTTGATCAATTTCGGGGCTTGGGCAAAGTTGGTGTGACGCTTAAATTTCGTGCGCCACAGGGACGAGTCTAACTGGTCGCTGTTCAGGTACGCGTCCTGAACGCCCTTGCTCACTAAGGAAACGATGGCTCCACTCGAAGACATTCCTATTACAATAAGTCACATTTAAATTTTAAATAGAAATCCACCCGGTAACTCCTCGGTCTTCTCAACAGCCTCCTTGCCGTAAATCTTGAACCCACCCGCCTTGTACACCTTGAGCCTCTTGTAGTACATCGCCGTGAAGATGCTCCACTCGTCTTTGATGTCGTAAATGTGGGGGTTGTTTTGCTTTCCGGCGGTCTCTCGCATGACCCGACCGATGCTCTGCACGATGTCCGACTTTGGGGAGGCGAGGATGACCGTGTCCAGGGCTGGAATGTCCAACCCCTCGTGGGCTTGTGAAAAAGTGGCGAAGATGATTTTTTTCGTCGAAGACTCCTCGAGGTCCTGCCTCTTCATCCCACCCATGTACAACCCGGAAGACTTCGGGAAACACTGGTGCAACATCTCGCAGTGTCCACGGCGTTCGCTCAACACCAACAACCGCCGGGTCCCCGCCGAGGCTTTCTTGATGAGTTTCACCAACATCTGGTTCCGGTCCCTCAATTCCACCAGACAGGTCACCATGTTCGGGAGGGAAATCTTCCCGTTTCGCATGCACGGAGGGGGATTCCGGAACATGTCGTGTTCGTACACCACCGGGAAGACCTCCACCCCGTCTTGGTTTTTCCTCTCCACGGCGAAAAAAGTGGGACCCATGAACCAGTGAAGGACCTTCGTGAGCCCGTCTTTCCTCTCCGGGGTCGCCGAGAGACCGTAGATGTGCTTCGGACACATCTTGAACAGACTCTGGCTGAACACCTTGGCACAGATGTGGTGCGCCTCGTCCACGATCACCGTGCCCACGGAATCGAAATCCCCGAAGTCGTACTCCTTGAGAGAGAGGGATTGGAGCATGGCGATGACGAAATCGCACCCCTCGATCTCCATCTTCTTTTGCTGCACCCTCCCCACCTTGGCGCCCGGACAAAACTGATGGATTCTCTCCTCCCACTGGTTGGCTAAAAACTCTTTGTGGACGATGATCATGGTGCGGTATCCCAACTCACACGCGATCGCCAACGCCACGGTGGTCTTCCCGTACCCGCACGGGAGCGAAAGGACTCCGTGACCCGCTGACACAGCCTTCGCAAGCGCCTCATTTTGGTGGGTGGAGTCTCGAAGGGTTCCGGCGAATCGCAAATTGGCTCGGGCGGGTGCGGGTCGCCGGTCACCAGTGGGTTCTCCAAGTCGACCACTTCCGTAGTATCTTGGAACGCAGATTCCATTCTTAGTTTTTCTAAATACTTTGAAAGGCGGTGGAGGAAACCCGAACTCATTGTTCACTATGGGACGAACTGTGAGTTCTTTCTTTATGTCGGCGATTTCCGGGCACGCGTCCACGAGGTACCCAGAGCGAGACAGCATCTTACCTAGACATGGAGTTTCACTTTTAAGACACGATTACAATTTCGCTAGATTTTTTACTCGAATTCATGCCGTAGGACCAAGACGTCTCTAATATGGTGAAATCCTCGTACAGTTCCCGGATGCGTTCGCAGTCGTTGTACGTGAGCAACCACCGCATCTCGGTCTTCCGGAGACACTCCGCCAGTTTTTCGTGGTCGAAGGTCTCGTGCATGTCCCCGGAGGTGCCGTACAGTTTGGAGTTCTTCTCCAAGTAGTACGGTGGGTCGGCGAAGATGAACCCGTCCCCGGCGCCGTGGGTCTCCAAGAAATCCGCAAAGTCTTCGTTGTGAAAGTCCACGTCGGAGAGGTCTAACTTTTCCACCTTGTCCACGCTCGTGGATGTGAACCTCTTCTTCGAGGACTCCTCGGAAAAGCCACCGGAGAGGGTGGCACCGCTGAACGAACACCGGTTGATGACGAAAAAATACACCGCCTTGGCGAGGGCGTCCGTCTCCTCCACAATTTTTTTCCGGAAAGAGTGGAAAGTTTCCTTGGTCACCGTGTTCAACAATTTTTTGAGTTCCCCACAGAGTTTGGATTTGTTCGTCTTACACTGAGACCAAAAAGTATAGAGCGGGGTGAACTTGTCGTTGACGACGAGTTTTGTTCCGTGCCTCTCGTGCATGTGAAACTCGAAGGACCCACCCCCGAAAAACGGTGACACCACCCGGGCGGTGTCTAAACCACGTTCCCGGACGATGTCATCTAAAATCTTACACGCCCTCGTCTTTCCACCAGGATACCGAAGGGGCGATTTCATCCTTCTTAAATGTACTCTCGTGGGAAACCTTTAATTTAGGTGGCAACCGGTCGATGTCGTCCAGGGAATACGGACTCCGGGGCATCTTCCGGATGTTTACCGGTTGGAACGCGCACGTCACCGAAAAGTTTTTGGCGCTGTGGTACTTGACCCGAACGCGCATCTTCTGTTTCACCGTGAACTCGGGTACGCCCAGATCGTAGACGTCTTCACCGAGGTGGTACAACCCGAACCCATCGCTGATCTGTATGTAGTAGTTTCCCTTCGCCCGGTAGTACTTTTGGATGCACGTGTCGTCGACGTCGATGTACTGATCGCGGTAATCCGGGTTGTCCTCGCGCAGGGTCGCCAGCGCCTCCTTCGTGAGCCCCGGTGGGAGTTCCGGGATGCGAATCGCGTCCAACCCCGGAAACTTTCCGGACCACCCCCCGTTCGTCCATTTCAACTTTTCCTGTCCCCAGTCAGGGGCGAACGCCTTCTTCACCTCGACGTCCCCCCACTCGAACAGTAGGTCGTTTCCGTGCCCGGACCCACCGGACAGGCGCGTCGACGTCGGGTGGTCGCGCACGTTCGCCCAACACCGCTTCTCGTATTCTCTCCCCGATTTGGAACATTGTCCACCCCCTTTATGTCTGAAAAATGCCAGTCTCAGATCGTTTCTGATTCCGGAGAGGGTCAGTCTCAAATCGACGAGTGTGGATTTCATCATCATTACTTTGTTTTCGACTCAACTCTTTAAAGCCAATTGCACGATGAGTGGAAGGAGAGTCTTCGTGAGTGACACCGTCTTCACGATGGACTTCCCTCGCTCCACGGACGTGCGCTTCCTCTCGACCACCACCTTGAAGACCGTCTTCGCCACCGACGGGAACAAAAGTTCGAGTTGCCGGAAGATGAACTTTAAGACGGCGAAGGAGATCCCCCGGGTGGATTCCCACGGGAGCATAGAGATCAGCGAGAGGACGACCATGGTGAGGTAGGTGGTGAACACCCCCGCCACGGAGCGGTCGTAGGCGTTACCGGGGATGGTCGCCATGACGGTCTCGTAGATGGCTTGCGCCTCCGTCGGGCTCGCACCGAACGCACTCAACGAGCGGGCGAACAGACCGTCACCCTTCCGGAAGATGGCACGGAGGAAAGGGACCCGTCCGAATTGGTTGATTTGGTTGTTCATGAACCTAGGATTTTGGTGGAGGTAGACCACCTGCAACAACATCGTCAAGGTCGCCACCGCCTTTGGTAAGTTTTTATTCATCACCATGTTTCTGATTTTAGTGGCGAATCTCACCGCGGACTCTTTGAGTTTTTTGTTTTTTTCCGGGTACGCGTTATTGATCAACTTGGTCTTGAACTTGAGGTCGATCGCGTTCTTGGCTTCGTCGCGGAGTTCAAACGCGGTGTTGCTGGCGTTGAAGAAGACGTTGTTTAGTTCGTTCTTGGCGTTGTAGAAGACGTTTCCGTTCTTATTGAATTCACGCACCGCGCTCTTCGCGTTGTTTTCGATGTTACTGAAACTGTTCTCCATGGCGGAGTCGTAGTTCGTGCGAAGGGCAGCCCTCAGTTCCTTCTCCGTGAGGGGCACCCTCTTCCCGGAGACGTTCTTGGTCACCCGGATTTTTTGTTTTTTTGCCTGGGCTTTTAGGCGATCGTAGTCCATCATCTCTAGTATGTGTCCAGAAAAAGTTTAAAGATTTGAGTCGATGGTAAGTTACACGAAAATGGGAAAGTTCAACATCGAAGACAATATTCAACGCACCTTCGCCGCCCTCGAGAACACCACCAAGGAGATGTACCGGTTGGAGGGCATGCTCCGGGTGTTCCAACAACTAAAGGACGCCGGGGTCACGGAGATCGACGTCAAAGACGACGACGTTAAAAAAGAAGAAGTAGAAGAATAGTTAAAAGAGAAAGATAAGAATAATGTAATGAGGATACTTTCCATTGATATCGGATACAACAACATGGGTCTCGTCCTCGCCGAATGTCCCCTAAAGGGTCCGAAAATTCACGTCGAGTTCGTGAAGAAAGTGAACCTGGAGGATTACAAACACGTGGCACCGACGAACGAGATCGCGGACTTGGTGCCCCTCTTCGTCGAAGACCACGCGTACATCTTCGACGCCGCGGAAAAAATTTTAATAGAGAGACAACCCCCCGGTGGATTCACAAACATTCAGACCCTCCTTCACTACATGTTCCGCGACCGGGTCGTGCTCGTGTCACCGGTGAGCATGCACACGCACTTCGGGATGCGACACCTAGACTACGATCAGAGGAAGGAACGGGTGGAGAGCATAGCGGAAAGGCACGTCGAGGGTGGGATTCCCTACGACCGGAAACACGACATAGCGGATGCGATTTGTATGCTTTTGTACTACAACTTTAGGTCTGGTGTGCATATATTTGATACATACAGATTCCAAACGGGATCAGCGTTGCCAACACCAACTCCACGAGGGCGTCTTTGATCATCCTCTGCCTTCTCCCCGGTCGCACCTTGTCGAGAAAAGTGTCGTGCATTTTTTGGATCTCAACGTCGACGTACCTCCCCATGTCGATCCCGATCTTTTGCATCTCATTCTCTTTTCTCAACAAGTTGAAAATTTTTCGATACGTTTTTTTGCATTCTTCCTCGAGGTGTTCCATTTTAGGTAGTGTACGCCTCGAATTTTTATACTCGTTGTCTCGCCCTCGATTGAATCATCACGTTGTTCTTCGCGTCCCTGACCTGTTCCCGGAGACGTCTCCACCGTTCCCGCACGTCCGTGGTGTACGCCTGTATTTGTTTGAACCTCGTCCTCAGATCGTGCAGGTTTTCCACCGTGGCGTCGTAGGAGATGTAGACGAGGTCATCGTCGATGTAGCGCGGGAGCCCGTCTTCGTCCAACTCCCTCGTCCGGAAGAACTGTTTGAACCCCAACCGGTTCAGTTTTTTATTCGTCAACCCACCGTGGGTGAGGTACCACTTCTCTTCCAGTTGGGACAAATAGTTTTTACACTGCGTGACATCGAACCAAGCGATTTCATTTTTGCACCGGCACATTTTGGTTATTAGTTATTAAATGAACAATCTTCTATAAGTTGTTTCAGAAGAAGAACAATTCTCCGGTGTTTCACACTCTGCACTAATGAGGGATTATTAATGAAATGTATTATGCGGTCGTTGTCGTCCGGGCAATCTGGTGCTCTAGGATCTTCGCAATTTCGAATGTAATCAGCCACGACGTAGATGATCCCATCCAAAAACTCCTCGTTCGCCATCTCGAACCAAGAATTCTTCACCGTGCCCCACGTCCGGGGGTCGTCGCTCACGCGCACACCGTGCCCGTACTTGATGCGTCCGAGGTTTAGGCGGTACTTGAGTTGGTCGAAGACAGACATGTGTGGGAGCACGCAATGTAGTAGACGTTTTTGAAACCCAACTTTTCGAGTTTCTTCGCACCGTATCTGGCGCGTTGACCCGTGTTGCAGTAGACCAAGAGTCCCTTGGGTGGGAGGGAAGAGGTGGTCTCTTCAGATATTTGTCCCACTGGGATGTGCACGGCACCCGGATAGTGTCCGTTGGAGTACTCCAAACTCGTGCGCACGTCGACGACTGCGGAGATCTCACCCGAAGCGATCTTAGATCTCGCCTCGGAGGCACTCAATAAATTTTTCCCAGTGAAGGTGTAAAAAATTAAAAGGAAAAGTACGATTGCGAATCCAATGACGTAGTTTCTTTTCATTTAGTAATTACAAATATTTTAAATTTCTTTACATTATATAAATGCTGGAGTACCTGTACCTTTTTTGTATCGTCGCTGCAATTTCTGTATTCTTGGCAACCCCCCTTGGATTCACACCGGGTACCGACCTTCACGTGGCTCGGGTGTACCAAGCCGATAAGTACGTCAAGATCGTCAGGGAATTCGCCGACAAAATTCGTGATGGACAGATCATCACGAACGCTGGGTTTGACGAATTTAGGAAACTCTGGCAGGCGATGGAAGAGGTGATCTCCTCCGAAGCCGGTGACAGCAAGGTGTGGTCCGTGTACGGGTTCAAAAAAAAGACGGTGTCGCAGGTGTTGGGGGAATACTTGGAAAAAGTCAACGACGACAAAGAACTCATCATCACGAATTATTCCCAGAAACAATGATCCCGAACTTTTTACGGATCAAAGCCTTCGCGCCGGACAAACTCGGCTTCGACCACAACAACCACCTGGACCAAAAACCCGGGGTGGTCGGATCGTTCCACCGCTCGCGGATGCTTCTGTCGCCACGAGGCATCACACCTCCGTGCCTCTTGACGTACAGTTTCATCCTTTCACGATCTCCGTGTTTGGTGTAATCGGACATCCCCCTCGCACCAAAGTCTACCTTCTTTCCACCGGGGAGCGTGACTCTCCATTTTTTTTCCGGGTTTGGACTCTTCGCGAGTGTAACTCTCATCTTACTGTGTATCAATTAAATTTTTTCACATGAGTGTGCACGCCGGGCAATATGCTTCCTTTCTTTGGTTGAGAAGAAGAATCAAGATCGCCACGCTCAAGATGACCAATCCATTGCGGTTCAAGTTCTTGTAAGAGAACGCAGTCATGCCGATGAGTACGAGGACGACCAACTGTTGCATGTTGAGTGGGAACTTGGACGGTTTGAAGCGCTTCTCCATGGTCGGGACTTCTTCCGTGGGCTTCGGCGCGTACTTCTCACCTCCTGTGTAAATAGAGCCAGGCATTTTTTGTATATGATATATAAAGAAAAAAATGTTTTTTTTCTGGCTGATCTTTGGAATCACCGCGATGGTGTTCATCGATTACTACAAACCACCCGTGGACCGGTTGTACTTTAACCGCCCCCTCCGCCCGGTGGTCGCCATCCGGAATTGTTTCTTCGACATGTTTCTCCACAAACACTCCTACAAGGTGGAGGATTACAACGGCTTGTGGCTCCTCAAGGCACACTTTGATGAGATATGCGAAGAGTTCTACATGATGGAGTCCGAGGCGAAGAAGATTTACTTTCACGACGACGACTCTTGGTTTCCGGTGAACGAAGACTACTACTTCTACAAGGTGAAAGATTTCCCAGGACTGTACGACCTGGTTGACAACATCCCGTGTGTGGAGAAGGACACCGGAATCATCGCCGTGATGGAGAGTCCCATGCAGCTTCCGACGCACCGGGCGGAGACGAACATACGACTCCGGTACCAGCTCGTGTTACAAGGAAACGAACAGAGCGTCCTCCATACCTTTTCAGGTGACCACCCCCAAGACACGCGGGAGGAGATCCTCTTCGACCACGCCCTTCAACACTCCGTGTCAAACACCGGCAAAGGTCGAAGGGTCGTCCTCCTCTTGAACATTCACCGCACTTGAGAGAGCAGTCTGCCAAGCCTCGCCTTTTCTGTGGCTTTGTTCATGAACACGGTGAGGACCTGGACGTCGCGGGCGAGCACTTGTCCGTGGTTCGCCCCCGAATCCTTCGTGACGCCCTCGACTTGGCACGTGTCCACCGGGGTCATTTTGACCGTCCGGGGTGCCTTCGAATGGTACGCGGCGAGAACGGCGGCGTCCCGCTTCGTCTCTCGGTCTAGGACTGGCGCACACGCGATGACGTGCGCACCGGCGACGTCGGTGGCGTGAAACCACCAGTGCGACGCGTCCGCGCTCAGACTCAGTGTGTCGTTTTCTTTGGCGTTTTGTCCGACTTTTATGACGATTCCGGTTTGTGACACGTAATCGAGCATATCTTCACAATTCATCGCGCAATATCTTTAACCACCATGAAACTGATCCGCAAGATCTACACGTCGTCCAGGCGACAACTCGAGCGCGAACTGCGCCGGCGTCGCCGAAAGGAGATGCGCCAAGCCGTCACCGCCGCGAGGGCTGCCGCGATGGAATCCGGGCTGTCCACACCGGAGCCGGAGCCGGAGCCGGAGCCGGAGCCCGAACCCGAACCCGTTCCCAAACCGATCGCGGTGGGTGAACACCGTCCGCGAGAATTGAAATATAAATTTACCCTCACCGGTGGAATTTTTGTGGGACACCACACGTGGGAACATTTACTTTGGTGTTACCAGTAAAAATATATGTATGTAATTTAAGATGCTTAGTGATCGCGATATCCTTCGCAAAGTCGCCTCGCTTCGGAAAAGTCGCGGGAGCGTATACGCCCCTTTGAAATATTTCCGGGGGCTGAAGACTTTATCCGGGGTCGAACGGCGATACGAGAAGATGCTCCGCCGTGACTACAAACCTTTCCCCACGGATCGAGGGGTGAAGACTCGTCGGTCGTCGTACACACAGAGGTTCCGTCGCAAGTACGGGGACAAGATCCGGACGATCCCACAGATATCCAGAGCCACAGGGGTGCCCATCGAAGTGCTTCAACAAGTCTACCGGAGAGGGATGGCTGCGTGGAGGACGGGTCACAGACCGGGGGCGTCCCAACAGGCGTGGGCTTGGGCACGTGTATACAGTTACGTGATGAAGGGAAAAACTTACTACACGGCTGATAAAAATCTACATTCATGATTTCTTTAAGAGATTCTTTTTCACAACTCCTGTTGCGCAAAAATAATCTAAGAAAATATAGGGTGATGACTTCTTTATGGGATTCCCTTCCGATTGAGCTTCAAGAGATAATCATGGAAAAATCTATCGAGTTGACGAGGGAAGAATACTTGGCACAAGGTGCACGAAAACATGAAAAGATGAAAAAAAAGCAAGGTCGAGGACTACTGACGGCTGACATGTTGAGATATGTCATGGAATCGACAGATCCAATGGAAATGCTGAACTGGGCTTTCCCGGTGGAACTTCACGAGTTTGAGATACTCATAGATCCACCGATACACGTGGAGGTAAATGATTACGACTACACGGAATATTTTGACACTTTTCTTAGAAACTGTATCGAATATATAGAAAACCCGGAGCACAAGGATCTGTGGATAACTCCATCGGAAGACGCATGGCTCACGATGTACACGCAGTTGATGACTTTCCACAAGAAACACAATCATTTGGACATATTGAACGAAGACGATGGGAGTGGTGGATTATATCTTTGGTTGGAGTACCAAAAAGATCCCGGTACTCACCTGAGCAGGGAAAAACGCGCGGCTCTACGAAGTCTGGGAATCAGACTACCGAAACAAAATTTTATGGGTGTATAGTACAAACATGACAATCAAGCGTAAAATCGCTTTCACACTCTCAAAGGGTGGTGAACTTCAGTGGGTACCAAAGGAGACCGGTAAACGTCGACGCCCACAACTGTGCCGTACGAAGACTGTCAAGGAGGTCAAGGCTTTGGCACAAAAACTTCGCATTTCTCTGACGAAGCGCGTCACCGTGCCTAAGACGAAGGCTGACTTGTGCGCGTCCATCGCGCGTCACGTGAAGATGAACTCTACTCCGAACGCTAAGAAGTTGAGTCTCAGAAAGTACGGTTACAGCCTCAAATCTGAAAACAAAGTGCGTAAGCCGGCTTTGAACGCCGCCGTGAAGAACGTCTCTCGTAAAAACGTGGCGAAACGTCTCACTTCCCTCGGTAGAGTTCACTCTAAGAAGAACCCGGTGTACAGTCAGCGTGCTTTCAAAAATGTCGGGTACGTCAAAAAGGAAGCCAAGCCGGTGAAGGTCAACAACAACAACAACAACAACAACAACAACAACAACTATTACATCCGGAACAGCAACTCCAACTCCAACAAGACGAACATTTCCGAGTTGAACAATGCTCTCAACCGAATCAAGAAGGGTGGTCGTCTCACTGCGATCGAACTTGCCAACCTCGGCAACAAATTGACCAAGGTTCAAAAGAAAAGATGGAACAGTGTCGTGAACAACTTTAACACCGGTAATGTAGACCCACTGTCGAACGAAGAGTTCCGTCGACTTAGATCACGATACTCGAAAAAATAAATCTGAAGTTATACCATAATGACTGTCAGTAAAGGTTACGCTTTCACCAAGAAAAGAGTTTTGGACACGAATCGCCTTCTCATGACGAAGGTGGACAGTGCCAGTGCCCGGAAACGCGGGAAGCAGTGCAAGGGATTCCCGAAGAACGAACTTCAGCAAGTCGCCCGGTCCCTCAGCATTCCTCTCAGAAAGAGAGAACTCGTCTACCGGACTAAAGATGATCTGTGTGAAGCCATCGCGCGCAAGGTGGGTGATAACCGCACCCCGATCCGGAACCAGTTGAAAAAGAAAAATGCTCCAGTGAAAAGGAAAGAAATTCCGGCGAACATGATCATCAAGAACGCGAAGATCATGATCCGGGCACACGTGCCGAACGCGAACGTGGCGTTCAAGATGATTGAAAACCAAATCAAGGCGAACAAACTCACGAGAAAGCAAGACATCGCCAACGTGTGGATGAAGCAAGCGTTACTTTTGAGAAAGATGAACACGGCTGCCCCGATGAAAAGAGGAGCCAACACAAACCTCAAGGCTCTTCCGGTCAAGAAACAAAAAGTGTCCCTTCCGGAACCCGAATCGGAACCCGAACCCATGAACGTCAACTACATGAGCAACAGCAGCATGGAGAACGTGCCGATTCTCAAGCGCAAGGCACCGAACACGAACCTTAAAAACAGGTCTCCGGTGAAGAGACGCAACACTCGGGTGAACGTCAACACGGCTTTGGCGAACCTCAAGGCGGATTTGAAGGAACTCCGGGTTCCGAACTCCATCATCAACGATGCCATGATCCGCGCCCAACTTCAAAACGGTGTGGCGTCCGATTCCATCTTCAACCGGTACGTGAACGTGCTGAGAATTTCCAACCCCCACAAGAGTTTGAACGTCGATGCCAACACTGGTGGCAGAGATTTGAGAAAGGCGTACTTCCAGCGTGCTCGCGCTTTGCACCCGGACAAGGGTGGTAAGAAGCGCGTCTTCCAAGCCATGGGTCGCATGTACAACGAGATGCGTCTCATCAACAAGTACGCGACGATGAGCCAAAACCAATACGAAAGTGAACGCAACAACGCCTTCTCTTCGGACAACAAGTTGTACGCGTACGTCGCTGCGCAGCGAAGACGGGAGAAGAACGCGATGACTCCGAACATGGTTCGTCTGGTCGCTATGTTGGCTCGCAAGCAGCAAGAAAAGAAGAAGGGTCTTCTTCCCGCACCGTCACCGGAACCGAAGGTGGTGCCAAAGGCGAAGGCGAAGGGTCCTTTGGCTCTCCCTCCGGCGTCCAAGAAAATTCAAAAGAAGAAGAAGGAGCCGACCCGGCGTAGCACGTACGGTCTTCGATCGAAGAACCGAACCACGAGATCCGGTAAAATCCGAAGCCGTGCTTAGGAAAAAAATGTTCACATAACGTAGTATGCCGTTATCGAAGTTCAATTTATCGTTTATGTCAGATGAACAATTGAGAGAAGAATTTAAAGACAAATTAACTGGACCAGGAGGAAGAGAATTCTATTATGCTTTGTGTATGAACGAAAACGCTGCAAAAGGAAAAGATCTGTCCGGGGCGGATATGTCACCGGAAGCCAAAAGAGAGGCATTTTTTTTGTTTCATCCGGACAGTCGTTTGATATGTGTACACGGAAAGAATAGATTAGGTTTCGATGGCATTTTTCAATCGGAAGCGGAAGAAAAGCAACATAGAAACCTATGGTGTACATACAATCCGTGTAAAACTACAACTACAACTACAACTACCGGTGGTGTTGAAAATGTTCTACATGACACCGGTTCGTCGAATCCAGCAGGTATCATCAGTTCCGCGTCTTCATCATGTTGTTGTTTGCTCGCGATTGTAGGATTAGTTTCGATGTTCCGTTCGTAAAATAAAATTCCATGTATACTTTAAATAAATGCCGAGCCTTCGTAGACAAAACGCCCTCAGCCGGAAAGAATCTCAGGCTCTCACGAGCCTCAAGATGCTCAAGAACAAGAATGACGCCCTGAAGAAGAAGAACAGACAACTTCAAAAGAAACTCACCGCGGCGAGAGAGCGTGTGAAGCGACTCATGTTTGCCCGCCAGCTCCGCCAGCGCGTCAAACAGAGAAACCTGGGTATCCCTTCCGTGCGCTCGTCTTACAACCGTGATGCCCAAATCCGGAGACTCTCCAACTAATTCACTTAAAAAATTGTAAGTCATTTTTGATTAATGGAATGTCACGTCGTATACACGTGCGAATGTAACAAAAAACAGTACCCATCGATGGCGTCACTGAAACAACACAAGAAGACGAAGGCGCATCAGAGTTGGGAGAGCACGAAGGAACTGCGGGAGCTTAAGATACAACTGACTGCCAGGGACAATGAGATTCTTTCATTACATACAAAGTTGAAAAGTCTTAGAGAACTAAACACGTTGTTGCTCGAACGTATTAAAATTGAGGAGTATTAATATATATGAACATCGCTTTGTTGTGTAAACCGATCATAGTCCCCCCACATAACACTATCAGCGCGAACGTGTGTCGAGTGGTGGTCATCCCACCGAGAGTCACGACTGACACTGGTAAGATTGAGATTGAGATACTCGACGCACCACCCATAGATATCAATTTATGAAACACTTTTCCAACTATGGTTCATAAATTGTGATATTTTGTTATTCAATACGTGTTTAGTTGCCATACATGACACCGGCGAGACCCTTCGAGACCTTGAGGACGTTCCAGTTCACCGCGTACATCCTGTGGAGGGAGTTGCCACCGGTCGGGGACGTGACGTTGATCTTCATCGTGTCGATCCTGGAGGCGTTGATGCTTCCGGACGGTTGCGCCGAGTTCAACTTGGCGGCGAACGACCAGGTGTACACCGGGACGTTGTCGAGTTCGTTATCCGGGAGCACGCTGCAGTGCATTTGAGGCACGATGGTGTGGTGGTAGACGTTGGACATGTTCTCCGTGTGCGCGACGCCGTTGACGTAGAGGGTCGCCTTGTCGAAGTTGTACTCGGTCGCCCAGTTGGAGTCCGTGCTCTTGCCGTTCACCAAGTGGAAGGCGCGGCACGGGTGGTTGAAGTAGGTGAGGTCGAACTCCGTGTCCGTGCTCTCGGCGAGTTGGTACTGGGTCTGCGTGATGAGGAGTTGGTGTTCGTTTTCGGTGAAGAACTGTCTCTCGGCTGAGTCGAGGAAGATGAATTGACCGTACACTTTCGGGGTGGTCACCGGGGTGAATCCATCTCGGCACTTGATTTTAATTTCCACGGAGTGGTACTGCATAGCCACCAATGGAAGGGCGCGAGTCAAATCACCGTTTCCGAAAAAGAACGGGATGAAATAGTGGTCCCCGGTGGTCGCGCTGTACGCCCCGATGGAGTTATTTTTAACGGCAGAAGTCGTCACGGCACCGGAAGCCTTCGCCTGGTCTGTGTTGTACAACACGTTGTGCACGCCTTGGATAAAGAGCGTGTCGAGGACGCAGACTTGTTGACCACCGATCCAGAGGCTGAACTCGGTCGGGTTCGCCGCTGTGGACCCGTGCAATCCGGTGGCGCTCGGGGAAGACGCGGTGTCCGCTGTGGCGATACCAGGCGCTTCGATCCACACGTAGGAGAGGAGGTCCCCCTTGCTCACGATCGGGATCGTGATTTCGTTGTTCGCGGCGAAGGTTCCGATATAGTCGAGACGCTCTGGCTTCATACTGAACGGCGTGTGTCGCTTGAAGTTTTGTCTCCAGAACGAGATCTCGGGTTGACCCGTGAGGTGCGTGTCAGCCACGCCCCGGCTCACGAGTTCGATCAATGCTCCACTCATAATTATTACTATACTGACATAAAAATTTTAAGCGTAGTTTCGACATGGGGATTGATTTCCAAGCCCTCACCTGGGAGGCAAAAGATGATGAAGACGGATACGGTTACTTTATCTCCATCATCGGTAAAACCGGGGACGGGCGGTCGGTGTGCGTGACGACGTCCTACAATCCTTACTTTTTCATTCGTCTTCCTGATAATTTCTCGTCGACGAAGACGGAGTTGTTTCAGATCATCGAGAAGAAGTACCCGGGGTACGTGGTCAGTCACGAGACGGTGAAGAGAAAATGTCTTTGGGGATTTCAAAATAACGAGGAAAATAATTTCGTGAGATTGGAATTTAAAAATTTAGAATCCAAAAAGAGGTTGGATTATTTTTTCCGAAGACCGGTGTACATGAGCCGAGGACCGACGATGTTCAAGGTGTACGAGGCGAACCTCGATCCTCTCCTGCGTTTCATGCACGACACCGGGATCAAATCCGCTGGGTGGCTCAACACCGGCGACCACTGCGTGCGAGCCCACCGCGCGGATGTGGACGTCGATCTGTTTTGCAACGACTGGTCGTCGCTGACCCCGGTAGACAAGGACGACGTCGCCCCGTTCGTCGTCGCCTCCGTGGACATCGAGTGCAACTCGTCCACTGGAAAGTTCCCGTCCCCGAGGGTTCCGGGCGACGCCTGTTTTCAGATCGCCATCACCCTGTGTCACCTGGGGAGCGAGGAGCCTTACCGGAAGACGTGTCTGTGTTACAAGGAGACCGACCCCGACCCGGACTCCGGTGACATCGTGTGGTACCCCACGGAGAAGGAGATGTTGGAGGCGTTCACGGCGTACGTCCACGAGCACAACGTAGACATCATCACCGGGTGGAACATTTTCGGTTTCGATCTCCAGTATCTCTACCGGAGAGCGGTGCACACCGGGGCGAGAAAGTTCATGTTCCTCGGTCGCCTCAAAGGGGTCATGTCCAGTTTGCAAGAAAAGATTCTCTCCTCGAGCGCCCTCGGGGACAACAAACTTTTGCTTTTACCCATGCCCGGAAGATTTGTCTTCGATCTCTTCCAGGAGGTGAAGAAAGGATACAAGTTGGACAGTTATTCCCTGAACAGCGTGAGTAAGTTGTACTTGGGGGACGAAAAGATCGACATGTCCCCGAAGGAGATGTTTGCGCGTTACCGGGAAGGTGACCCACACAAGCTCATGGAGGTGGCGCGGTACTGCATCAAGGACACCCTCCTTCCCCACCGGTTGCTCAAGCGTCTGTGCACCCTTCTCAACCTGTTGGAGATGGCGAACGCCACGTGGGTGCCATTGGATTTCCTCGTCACCCGGGGACAACAAATAAAAGTTTTCTCCCAGTTGGCGAAGAAGGCGAAGGAGTTGGGGTTCATGGTGCCCACGATTTACAAGGACTACAAAACGGAGAAGGTGTACTTTGGGAAGGAACAGATAAAAATTCCGGAGGGGTACGTGGGTGCGACCGTGTTGGATGCCCAGAAGGGTGCGTACTACTCTCCCATCACCGCGTTGGATTTCGCCTCCTTGTATCCGAGCATCATGATGGCACACAATCTGTGTTACTCCACACTCGTCAAAGATCCAAAGTACGGGAACATCCCCGGCATCACCTACGAGGAGTTCGAGGTGGGTGGGGAGACGTACAAGTTTGCCCAAGACGTGCCATCCCTCCTTCCTTCGATCTTGAACGAACTCAAGGCTTTCCGTAAAAAAGCGAAGAAGGACATGGCGAGTGCTACCGGATTCATGAAAGAGATCTACAACGGCAAGCAGTTGGCGTACAAGATAAGCATGAACAGCATGTACGGTTTCACCGGGGTGAAATCGGGGATGCTTCCGTGTTCGGAGATCGCGTCGACGACGACCGCGAAGGGTCGGAGCATGATCGAAGAGACGAAGACGTACGTCGAGAAGCACTTTCCAGGCGCGATCGTGAGGTACGGAGATACGGACTCCGTGATGGTCGAGTTTGACTGCGAGGGGCGCACCGGGATGGACGCCATCAAGTACAGTTGGGATCTCGGAGAGCGCGCGGCGGAGGAGTGCACGAAACTTTTCAAAAAACCGAACGACTTGGAACTCGAGAAAACGTACTACCCATACATTCTCTACAGTAAGAAGAGGTACGCCGCGAAACTGTGGACGAAAGGGAAGGATGGGGAGATGCACATGGATTACATCGACGTGAAAGGTTTGAGTCTGGTGCGCCGGGACAACACCCCACACGTCCGGGAGGTGTGCAAAGAACTTTTGGATCTCATCTTGGAATCGAACGACACCAAACCGGCGATCGAACTCGCTCGGGAGAGGGCTCTGGAACTTCTCACCGGAGACGTGCCCCACGAAAAGTTAATTTTATCCCAACAGTTGGGTGATCTAGAAAATTACAAGTCCCACAACATGTCCCACGTTCAGGTGCACTTAAAGATGGAAGAGAGAAAACCCGGAAGCGCCCCACAGAGTGGTGACCGGGTGCCCTACCTCCTCACGAAGACGGAAGCCGGTCACCGGGCGAAGGCGTTCGAAAAGGCGGAAGATCCAAAGTACGTCTTGGAAAATAAAATTCCGGTGGACTACCACTACTATTTCCTGAACAAGTTCTTGAAACCGGTGTCCGACCTCTTGGAGCCCCTCGTGAACGACGCCAAGGAGGAAATCTTCGGTGAGATCATCTCCCAGTACAAACCCCCGAGGGCGAAACCGGTTCGTAAATCCAAGGAAAAACAGACCACCCTGGATTCCATATTTAAAAATTACGAAACAACAATAAGTAAGTCTAATGGATCCTCAAATACCGAAAAAATTGATTGATGTTTTCGAGGACGAGGTCCAGAACCGGGTGCGTGGGGCGTGTGTGGAATTCGCGGAGAGGGTGTGCCGAGCGTACGGTCTGAACAAGATGGACGTCATGGCGATGATTCCGGACGTGCGAACCCTCTCCGGGGAGTCCAAGTGTAAGGGGATCACACAGATGGGTGCCGTGTGCACGCGAACGGGGCAGTTCGACGGGTACTGCAAGCTACACTTGTACCAGAGGGAACAGTCTCGACCGGTGCCGTTCATGCAGAGAAATTATTCCGAAGATCACAATCACGACATGTGTTTAGGTTACGTCCCCGGGTGTCCCGCGTGCGAGAAGGACACCCGAGACGGGTATAAAGATTTAGATGATATACTAGGTTAACCGAAAATGTCAACGAAATCAGATTTACTTTTTGCATCCATCAACCAGTTTTACAACGAGCCCACGAACCGTGACGCCTTGGTGAACGTGTTGAACAAAAAGAACGGCAGCCCGAGCCTCCGGTCGATCGAGTGGTTCATCACGAACTACGCGAAGAAGAACTTGACACACTACGAGACCCAAGACGGAAAGATCTTCACCGTGCACTGCGCATACAAAAATACCCTCAACGGTTTCTCGAAAAGGTTCTTCGATCCATTCTGTCGGTCGTCGAAGATCACGTACAAAATTCCGGGAACGGAGATGGAGATTCAAACCACTTTAGCGCAGTTGAACTTCATACGTTGGGTGATACGAAACAAAATTTTAGATTACATGGAGAACAATCGCTTCGTCTTGTTCAATAAGTCGTCTACGTAATTCGGCTCCCGCAGTTTCGTGGGACCCGGGTCGGGTTCGGCGATGAGGGACAAGGCTTCTTCCTCCGTCATGGGTGCGTCGGGATCCGCCGTCACCTCCGAGATGTCCTGCGTGGACATTCTCAGTAGACCGTTTTCGATCACCATGACCACATACCCCGTGTAATATATGTTCAAAGAGTACGTCTCCGTGAGTCCACTCTCCAGCGTGCACTCCAAGGTTGTTTTGTTCCCCTGAAGTCGCGAAAAATCAAGGCTTCCCGATGGTTCCACCACGAGCGGATTCATCGAGAAACTCATCGTGTAAATGTTTCGAGTGGGACGGGACAGTTTCTTTTGGAACGGCACCAAGTATTTGAAGAAAGTGTGGTCCGTGGACGTCGTGTTCGGCAACCGGTTGCCTTTGATGTAAAAGCTCGCGTCCTTCATCACCGGCACGAAGAAGGTGTTCAACTCGTCGAAGTCGTCTGCACTCGAAAAGTTGTACCGGTTGTGGCAGAAAAATTTGCCTTCGTCCGTCTCCCCCACCTCCTTGATTATCTCCTCCTGTTCGAACCTCTTGTCCCGGAAGAACCAGTGCACCGCTTTCACCGGAATGTTTGGGACGAGTTGTTGGGTCACCGTGACGTCACCGGGGATCGTTTCCGTCACCGGATGTTTCCGGACGATGTCCGTGATGAACACTTGTTTCTGTTTGGTCAGGTACAATCGCTCTTCGTTCGTCAAGGTGATCTCCTCGGTGATGATGTGGAACTCCGGTAACCCCACCGTTTGGCTTTCGGCGTCACAGAAGAATTGTTGTTTGAAAAACTCAAACTCGAAGACAATCTTTTGTTTGAAGCACGCACACAGGGGAAAGTACGGGCGGTTCGGGTTGTTCCCACTGTACTCGTCCGCGGCGTATTTCCTGCTGAAGAAAAAGTTGATGGGGATGAGGATTTCTGACTCGTAGGCGCTGATCACGTCGTTCTCGTTCAGTTCCGTGGAATCGAAGGCGAGGGACCGGTTGACGAGGAACCTGTTCGCGACTTTTTCAGACGTCTCGAGGTACAACTCGTCGTTGAGGATTCCCCAGTCCGCGTGAAATTCTTCCAAGACGGTCTCGTCGATTCTCATCGTCGCTTTTTTCACGATGTGTCTCCCGATTTGGTCTGTGTAGTTCTTCCCTCCGGTGAGACCCGGAAGCGTGATGCTGAGCCACATGTTGCTCAAGAGGTCTCCCCTGTCTTGAGGTCTGAACTCGACCTTGATCGTCTCTCCGAAAGGCCACGAGTCTTTGCTTCCCGGTGACTTTACTTTGGTACTCCGGTGATACTTTGAAAAGTTTGAATGCCTCTGGCTCTCGTAGAAAAACATCCCATCCTCTGGTTTCTTGGACAGAAGGTCTTCATCCTGCATGCCAATCGCGTTCAGACAAATTTTTGCCCCGGCGCCTCCAGACATATCTAATGTGAGACTACAAAAAAATATTTACTTAATTTAACAAGAATGGTGCAGACCAGAAGTAAATGCCCACCCGAGCTTAAGCGTCTCGGTAAGTGCCAGGAAAAAGTCAAAGCCAAGCCAAAGCCGAAGACCACGAAGAAGAAGAACAATACGTCTACCAAGGACGGCAAGTGCATGCGCGTCATGTCTTCGTGCACGAAGATGGTCCAACTCGACCGGAAATTATCCGCCTTGCAAAGAAAGTACGTCAAGTTGACGGAAGATTTCGATGAGATGGTCCTTCCGAAGTCGTCGCTTCGAAACAGCATGGCACAGCAATTCAGGAAGCGCGCCGCGATGCTTCACGAGATGTCCAAGTTAAACACGGAGGTGAAGCGCCTTGAACTGGAATACGATGCGGTGAAGAAGACGTGTTACGGAGGAAACCCGAAGGGTAACTTGTGTCAGAATTACACGAACGAAAACTACAACCGCAATCTACGAAACGAGCGAATGTCCAAATTGCGTTCGACCATCCGAAACAAGATCAACCGCCTCGATAACCCGGTGACGAAAAAGGCGTACCAAAAGGCGCTCAAGAAAGCGGTGAACGCTAACCTCGACTGGCTAAACGTGGAGGTGGAGGCAAACTTGACTGTACAAAAGAACAATTTGAGGTAATTACAAACACTCCAACCAAAGTTCCCTCGGAGTCTTCGAACTGAGTTCGTTGAATTCCCGGTTCGCCTCCTGCGTTTGTTGCACGAGGGACTCGATCGCTTCTTCCGTGTACTGCCACGTCTTGATGTCGAGGAGGTACGCGTACGAGTCCTCCACCTTTGGAAAGTGTTGGGCGATCTCCGCCTCCAAGTCTTGCCTCTTTCTTTTGAAAACTTTTAGTTGATCGTTCACCACCGCCCACACGAACTGTGCCTTGTGGCTGCACACGGTGGCTCGCTCCCTCAATTTTTCCAAGAGATGTTTTTTCCTCTTTTCGAAATATTGCATCCGGATGTCTACGTAGTCGTACAAGATTTCTTCCGGGGTTTCATATTTTTTTATTCCGGTCACCGGGTGGAACAGGTGCATGTTGGATGTCTTGTAAGTTTCCGAGAGTTTGAAATCCTTCACCGGATCGTTACCGGAGTATCCCACGATTTTGAAATCAACTTTTTCCGTGGTCGAGTTGTTGACATAGTTTGTGATGGTCTTGTCTTCCAAGAGTTTGTCCAGGTGTTCCTTGAAATCTTGGGTCCACCTCCCCGGTGGCAGTTCGGTGACGTGACCACCGGAGTACGTCCCGGTGGCGACCCACGTGTGTTCGTCCTGTCTGGTCACCGTGCCGGTGAAGTCCTTGAACCACGGTTTCAAACAATTTTTCACGTGTTCTCCGTGAATTACTTTTTGTTTGATTACGTTTCGAAGATCTTTCGGATTGAAGGGTGGGATGCTCGAAGAAAATCCGGTGCCGATGCCTTTGGTGCCGTTGACCAACACCATGGGAAGGGTTGGCACAAAGTATTCGGGTTCCACCAATTTCCCATCGTCTTCCAGGTAGTTGAGGATGGCGTCATCCCTCGGATCGAATATTTTTCTCGTCTCCGGAGACAGTTTGGTGAAGATGTACCTCGGTTGGGAGGCGTCCTTGCCACCCATGATCCGTGTCCCGAACTGACCGCACGGCACGAGCACGTTGATGTTGTTGCTTCCGGTGAAATCCTGTGCCAACTTGACGATGGTCTCCGCCAGGGACACCTCCCCGTGGTGGTACGCCGTCTTCTCAGACACGTACGACGCGAGTTGCGCCACCTTCATTTCTTGTGTCAGGTTCCGTGCGAAGCACGCGTGAAGGACTTTCCGCTGGGACGGCTTGAGACCGTCCGCCACGTGGGCGATGCTTCGCTTCAGATCGGCTATGGAAAAGTTTACCAAATCCCGGTGCACGAAATCGGAGATTGAAATTTTTTGAACGTTTCCGTAGTCGATGGTGTCGTCTCCTTTTTTTGTTTTTTCTTGGATCATGACTTTTCGATCGTCCGCCAATTTTTTATCAAATGCGAGTCTCATGGACTTGTCCGTGTCCGGGTCCACGTCGAAGCCCACGGTCAGTCGTTGAATGTCCTTGAAGTATTCCCTCGCCTCGACACTGGTGGATGTACCCAAACCTTTGTAGTATTTGATTTTAAAATTTTTTGTGTCCACCCCGGAGGACCATTGTCGAAAAGATTCCAAGGTGTAGAAATCAAATTTATTTTTCCCCGATGTCGCCTTGACCACGGGAGTGATCATGCTCACGACGAAATTTAATCCCAAGAGGGATGGCCACATGCTGTGTATGAGATTGAGGATCAAACCTTTGATGTGTGTCCCGTCGTCGTCGGCGTCAGTCATGATCATGAGTTTTCCATATCTCAATTCACTGAGGGAGGAGTAATGTTTTCCTTGTTGGAGTCCCAAAATTTTTTTTATGTTTTGAAACTCGGCGTTGCCACTGAGTTGGTTCACGGACGCGTCCCGAACGTTGAGGACTTTTCCCCGGAGTGGGAAGACCCCGTAGTAGTCTCTCCCGACCACACTGAGACCGGCGATGGCGAGGGACTTGGCGGAGTCACCCTCCGTGAGGATGAGGGTACATTTCTGTGACTGCGCGGTGCCAGCCTTGTTGGCGTCGTCCAGTTTTGGTATACCTGTGATCCGAGATTTCCTCGCGGCGCCGTCCGTCTTCGCCAGTTGTTTCATCTCTTTGAACTTGGACAAGGAGAGAAGTTCATCTTGGATGCCAGTCTTGAGAACATTTTTGAAAAAAGTTTTGGTCGGAGGTTCAAACTTTGATCCGAAGGATACCGGTTTGGAGGTGCACTCATTTTTTATCTGCGACGAGAAGGTTGGATTTTCCAAAGTCGCCCGAACGAAGAGCATGAAAGTATTTTTCACCTGTCCGGCGGTCAACTTTATTTTACTCTTCATCTCCTCGATGAGACCTTGGGCGATGAGGTTCGCCACGGCGTCCACGTGGGTGCCACCCTTCGTGGTGCAGATCCCGTTGACAAAACTCACCTGGTTGAATCCTTCCGGGCTCGCCCCGATGCACACCGCCCACCGATCTGTCTCGGCGTAGCACGTGTTTTCGAGACCGTGCATCTTGGCGTACGCCTCGAGGTTCATCCGGGGGAGGGCTTCCCCGTCGAACTTCACCTTACACTTGGGTGACGTGCACACGTTGGCGTCCCAGACCCTCTTCTCGATCAGTTTGAAAAAGTCTCGATCCATGCCACGCATACCAAATTTTTGCCAATCCGGTGTGAAAGTCACGGACACCAAAGAAGTGTTTCCGGAGTAAGATTTTAAATTTGGTTTCCCACAATTTTTCATGTTCCCATTCCAACATTGAGAATAAATTTTTTTGTTCACCGGATCTTTAATTTTGATTTTAAATTCCGTGGAGTACACGTTAGTCAATTTTGCCCCGTACCCGTTCCTCCCCCCGACGATCCGTGTCTTGGTGTCGTCGTAGTTGGTGCTCGTGAGGAGGTGTCCGAAGACGAGTTCCGGGTTGTACACCCCCTCCTTGTCGTGCATTTCCACGGCGATCCCACCGAGGGGACCGTTGTTTTCCACACACACTTCCCCATCCCCGGTAACACTCACTAAGATCGTGGTCACCTCCGTGGGGTGCTCGGAGTTTCGATCGACCGCGTTGACCAAGATCTCGTCGAAGATCTTCAACAGTGCCGGGCAGTAGGTGATCAGACGCCTCTCGAATTTACCATCACCGAGGACCCAGAGTTCTTCCGCCGTCTTGTCCACGCTTCCGACGTAACTGTCCGGTCGCTTGAGGATGTGTTCGACGTGACTTAACTTTTGAACTTTTTCAGACATTTCGTGTCGAGAAGTGGGGATTACAAATCTGGTAGGTTTTCGCAACCCAATTCTACCGCGTGGCGAAGGGCGAGATACTGGTCACACATACATTCATCACTGTGGTTTTCATCTCTTACCAACTCACAGTAATCGCACATAGATGTGCCGTCTTCTTCGTAAGGCAAATAGTCTTCTTCGCGCAACAACTGGGCAACCAGCACGCGGGTGGGCACGTCCATATCTTTGATCAGTTGTTTCGCATCTTTTTTTCGTTGGACCATGTAGTCGTGATCGATCATGCAGAAAGCCTTCGCCATGGATTTGTTGACCGGCTTCGACAAGGCGTGCAGTTCTTTCGTTCGTGCTTCTTTGCGCTTTTCCACGATCTCCTCAAAGTCCAACAGATCTTCGAGTCTTTGGCACCCACCGGTGTCGATGAACTCGTCCATGAGTTCGAGGATACTTTTCCCCACGCCTTTCACGTCTTTGTAGCCTTCACTCGACTCCAAGAAAGTCTTCTTCGTGAGATCGGCAAACTTTTCAAGATTGTCCGAAG
>Ga0255774_10000231_pt1 | contig 52371 bp, 51 predicted proteins | sample 101ome_17_FD_179972 | JGI IMG/M metagenome (GOLD analysis project Ga0255774, IMG submission 179972) | Coastal salt marsh microbial communities from the Groves Creek Marsh, Skidaway Island, Georgia - 101407AT metaG (version 2) | ecosystem: Environmental > Aquatic > Marine > Intertidal zone >... | reverse complement strand
TAGGGCTCACCTCTTCCCATTCCGAACAGAGAAGTTAAGCCTACTAGCGCAGATGGTACTGCCACTGGTGGGAGAGTATGTCGCCGCCTTCTTCAAGACCCTTGCATTTTTTGTAAGGGTCTTTTTTTTTGGTATAAAAAAAAGCCCCACTTGGGGCAGTGGGACTTAGGAACATAAATAAAAAACAAATCAAATAAAAGTAGGTTAAGTCACAAAGGGGCGTAAGTTAAGGAGGCTATCAAGAGTGTTTTTAGTGTTGTAGGTATGAGCAAAGAAAAGTGAGATGAAGAAGTTACAACGATAAGTGGGAACATTCTGTGCCTCCGGAGGGGATGTATAATTAAATTTATATAAGCTTTGCCTCATCTTTTTACTGATTTCTTATGACAAGATGCTTCAAAAAATAGAGACTACATTACTCTAAGTTCCCTGTGGATAGTATCTTTTTTTTAACGGTATGAATTAAGTAAGGAATGGATTTAGTGCTATAGTAAATAAGAAATTCCAAAACCAATTAATATGGTCATTAACTTTCCCAAGTTAAATGCATGTCCCTGATTACTCTCGAAAAGTATGGTTGTTGAAATATGCAGTAGCATACCTACAACAATGCCTGTAATTTGAAGCCTTAAAGAAGTAAAATACCAAATACTGTCATGAATTAAACTTCCAAGTGGACTCATGATCGCAAAAAGAAAAAGGATTCCCAATTTGGTAGTTTTTGCAACTCGTGTTTCCCAAATCAAAAAAAACACTACCATCCCAATAGGTATTTTATGTATGAACAAACCAAAGAGTAATTCAGAATTGGTACTCAAGGGTAAACCTTCAATAAAAGCATGGAGGCCAAGACTGGTGAGAATAAGCCAAGGTGGTCTAGTATTTTCTTTGGAATGTGAATGACCGTGTTCTGCACCTTGTGAGAGATATTCTAAAAGCATTTGTAGTAATAAGCCTGTCATCACCCATGGACCCGCTTTAATTGCATTGTCTGAAAAGATCTCTGGCATCAGATGAAATAGAGTTATGCCTAGAAGGAAAGCACCGCTAAAGGCTAAAATTAACTTGAAGGCAATAGGTTTTCTTGGTCGTAAAAAGTAAACCGTTGTCATCCCAATGATTGCTCCAAAAAAGGGTAGTAGATAATTAAAAAGTGGCAGTAAATTCATGAAGTAGAGACCAAACTGCTTAGATCCTCAAAATTAAAGTATTTTTGAAGTCCAAGACCGCCTATGGAAGAAAATTTTAAAATGTTAGCCAAAACCTTCTATGGTTTTGAAGAAATACTCGAAAAAGAATTACTCAAATTGGGTGCTCAAAACATCAGAAAAGGGAATCGTATTGTCTCTTTTGAAGGAGATAAGGGTTTTTTGTATAAAGCCAACCTCTCTTTAAGAACAGCACTAAAAATATTAAAGCCCATTTATTCTCAGCGTGTTCAAAACGAGCAGGATTTATATCAGTTGTTTTATGATTTTGCTTGGGAAGAGTATATGGATGTAGATTCTAAATTTGTTATAGACAGTGTAGTACAAGGCTCCCTCTTTACTCATTCTCAATACGCCTCTCAAAAAGCAAAAGACGGACTAGTCGATCGATTTCGAGATCGAATGAACGAACGACCTAGTGTAGATCTCAACCGACCTGATTTGAGAATCAATCTGCATATTCAAAATGACTTTTGCACTTTGTCTCTAGATAGTTCCGGTGCTTCTTTACATCACAGGGGATATCGTACAGCGACTAATATTGCTCCTTTAAATGAGGTGCTCGCAGCTGGATTAATTCAACTTTCAGGTTGGAATGCAGACACAGATTTTTTAGACCCTATGTGTGGTAGCGGAACATTTTTAATAGAAGCAGCTATGTATGCAGCTCAAATTCCAGCAAACATTAATCGGAAAATGTTTGCCTTCGAAAAATGGAAGGATTGGGATCCAGAATTGTTTGATTTGATACGTACAAGTCAATTGAATAAAATGAGTTCCCCAAAAGTGCAAATAAAAGGATCTGATAAAGCACCTTCAGCAGTAGAAAAAGCACTGCAAAATGTAGAAAATGCGAATTTGAGTGAGTTTATAACCATTGAAAGAAAAGATTTTTTTCAATTGGAAAAAAAAACACAAGGTCCTTTGCACCTTTTGACAAATCCTCCTTACGGAAAACGTTTGGAAGGTGATATGAATGCTTTGTACCAGGCTATAGGAGACAGTTTTAAGCAGAGTTTTCCCAATACAAAAGCCTGGTTGATCAGCTCAAATATGGAAGCAATAAAATGCATCGGTCTACGCCCTAGTAGGAAGATTAAAGTTTTTAATGGTAAACTGGAGTCCCGATTGTTGTTTTTTCCAATTTATGAAGGAACCAAAAAGATTCACAAAATAAAAAAGGAATAAGAATTTATTTTTTTGTGAAGGGAATTCGGTACGTTAGACTGTAATTCAAAGAGGCACCAAAATTATTATCCTCTGTTTTTTTGTTAAATCCTGGAATAAAAACATTATCAAAATTTTCAGGTAGCTTATCGTCAATCAAACGGTTTAACCGAAAACTCATTCCCATGTATGTGTTTTTAATAAGCTGAACTTTAAATCCAACAACAACTTCAAACCACTGAGCATTTAAATTGGGTCGAACCCCTGTAGCATATCCACTAGTAATGGGAAAGTCTGAGCTGGGCCAAAATCGGGTTCTGTCTAAAATAGTATAACTGTTTAAAAGTAATTCGTGGCTGCTGGATGCAAAACGAAGTCCTATAGTAACTTGATTATCCATTCCCTCCCAGTTTTCAAACATATTGTAATCAAACCCAAGCTTGTAATATGTGCCACTGCTGGTGAAATTTACTGATTCAACTTGTTTGGTAGTTTCTATTCGTCCAATCTCTGTAGCCAAATAGAAATTTTCCCCTACCCTTAGGTCTGCCACTGTTTCAAAACCATTGTAGTCTTCTGAGAGTCTGGAGCGTCCAAGATTGGATAAATCAATTCCAAAGCGCAAAGCTAAAGGCGTTTTTTCTTTTACCCCAAGGCTGTCACTTATCACAACACGCTCTTCTGCCTGCTGAGCTAATAGTGACTGAAAACCTATTAAAAGACTAATGTAAAATACCCAAATGTGCACGTGTTTCATCTGAAATGGTGTCTTTTAATACGGTTATTCCTTTGATCCAATTGGACCCAGGATTTAAAATGAGTGCTGGAGGTGTGTCCAAAATAAAATTTGAGCGATAACCGCAAGCCGTGTTGATGAAAGTATCAAATCGTTGGTAATTGATTTGTAGTGTGTCAATGTTTTCATTTTCAGAACCTTGGTTTGTAATAAACTCAAATTGAATATTGTTTTCCTGAATTTTCAATGGAAGAGCAAGTGAATCACTTGGAGTTTTGGGTAGTGATTTTTCGATTCCAATAGGTCGTATTGAAAATCCAGAAGGTGTTTTACGGTTTTGAGGATTCTCAAAGTCAAGCATCAATAGAATAAGGTCGGGACTTTCGGTAACGGTTTCAATACAGATGTCGTCTCTTTCACAGCCAAAAAGAATCAACAGAACGAGAAGACCTAAAAAACCGTTTTTTTGTTTATTCATGGGTAGTTTTGAGCTGTAAAAGTACAACATTTTCAACATGGTGTGTTTGAGGAAACATATCTACCGCTTGACTCTTTAATACATCGTAATGTGACTTCATTAATTCCAAATCACGTGCTTGTGTAGCACTGTTACAACTTATATAGACGATTCTTTCTGGAGCTAGTTTTAAAAGTTGTTCAACAACAGCAACGTGCATGCCGTTTCTTGGAGGATCAGTAATCACAACATTCGCTTTTCCGTGTCTTTTTATGAATGCATGATCAAAGACCTCTTTCATGTCGCCAACTTCAAATTGGGCATTTGTTATTTTGTTGTGTAAGGCATTTTCTTTTGCGGCCTCTATGGCTTCGGGCACAGATTCTATTCCTATGACTTTTTTACAAGAATCGGCAAGACTAAGCGCTATGGTCCCCGTTCCTGTGTACAAATCATATACCACATCATCTGGCTGTAATGCAGCAAAGTTCTTAGCAATTTCATAAAGTACTTTTGCCTGAACAGGATTGGTTTGGTAAAAGGATTTTGCTGTGATTTTAAATTGAAGTTGATGCAGTTGTTCCGTTATAAAATCATTTCCTTTATAACATTGAATTTCTTGATCGTAAAGTGTGTCATTTGCTTTTGAATTTACACAATACAACAAAGAAGTAATTTGAGGAAACTCAACACTTATAAATTCCAAAAGTTCTTTTTGCTTTTTTTCATCTTCTTTGAAGAATTGTATCAGCACCATGACTTCTCCCTTTGTTGTATTTCGAATCATTAGTGATCTTAAGAAACCATTTTGTTCACGAGGATCAAAAAACTCAAAATCATTCTTCAATGCAAACTCGCGAACAGCATTTCGAATGGAATTGGAAGGGTCTTCTTGTAAGTAACAATTTTTAATATCTACAACTTTATCCCACATTCCTGGTTTATGAAACCCAAGCCCCTTGCGTTCTATGATCTCCTCACTTTCTATTTCTTCAGGAGTTAACCATCTTTTGTTAGAGAAGGAATATTCCATTTTATTTCTGTAAAAATAGGGGTTTGTGACCCCAGCAATAGGGCTCACCTCTTTTACATCTATTTTTCCAATATGTTTGAGGTTGTGAAGTACACCTTTCTCTTTAAACTCCAATTGTCCTTCATAACTCAAATGTTGCCACTTACATCCCCCACATATACCAAAGTGTTCGCATTTTGGTGTGGTCCTTTTGGGAGAAGTTTTTATCCATGCAATAGGTTCAGCTTCAAAGTAACCTCTTCTTTTTTTGTAAACTTTTACATCTACAACATCACCTGGGACTACATTTTTGATAAAAATCACGGCTCCTTCACTCGTTTTAGCTACCCCCATGCCTTTAGCATTGATGTCGATAACTTCAAGCTCTTTTTCAAAGCGTTCTAACCGTTTTCTTGCCATGCTGCAAATGTAGGAGGCTTGTTAAAATAAAACGAGGTTTTACTTAGGTTTTTGCCTCTATTATTTAGTATTTTTATTCCAATTTTTATCCGTTAATGTATTTGTTATGGAAACCCAAGTTCAAACCGAAAACTTTATCGCCCTAGAGCATCAACACGGAGCACATGACTATCACCCCATTCCGGTTGTTTTAGAACGCGGTGAGGGAGTTTATTTATGGGATGTAGAAGGCAAAAAATATTTTGATTTTTTATCAGCCTATTCTGCTGTAAATCAAGGGCATTGTCATCCTAGAATAGTTCAAGCACTTCAACAGCAAGCAGAAACGTTGACCTTAACTTCAAGGGCTTTTCATAATAACAAATTGGGGGAGTACATGAAATACGTAACATCGTATTTTGGTTTTGAACGTATGTTGCCATCCAATACTGGAGCGGAAGCTGTAGAAGCTGCAATAAAAATTACTAGAAAATGGGGCTATACTAAAAAGAACATTCCTGATCATAAAGCAGAGATCGTAGTATGCCATCAAAATTTTCACGGAAGAACGTCTACGATAATCTCTTTTTCTAGTGACCCAGGTTCCAAGAATTATTTTGGCCCCCATGCCACTGGATTTATTTCTATTCCATACAACGATATTGAAGCCCTAGAGGCCGTATTAGAAACGAACCCTCACGTAGCAGGATTTTTAGTGGAGCCCATTCAGGGTGAAGCTGGTGTTTATACTCCTGACGACTCCTTTATGCGTCAAGCTAGAGCACTGTGTTCAGAATACAATGTGTTATTGCTAGCAGATGAGATCCAAACCGGAATTGGTAGAACAGGCTCACTCTTAGCCGTTTGTGGAAATTGTACTTGTGCGGGTCCTTGCGAAAAACAAGAAGCCACCTATACCCGTCCAGATGTTTTGATTTTAGGAAAAGCTATTAGTGGAGGAACCTATCCTGTTTCTGCAGTACTCTGCAATGCTTCCATTATGGATGTAATTCAGCCAGGACAACACGGCAGTACTTTTGGAGGTAACCCTATGGCCTGCACTGTTGCTATGGAGGCACTAGAGGTTATTCGCGATGAAAAGCTTACGCAAAATGCAAGAAAGCTAGGAAAGCGATTTCGAGCAGGTATGCAAGCCTATATAGATAAGAGCACTATAGTTACTAAAGTTCGGGGAAGAGGACTTCTCAATGCTATAGTAATCAATGATACAGAAGAAAGTGATACTGCATGGAATATTTGCTTAAAATTGAGGGATAATGGTCTTTTAGCCAAACCCACACACGGTAATATTATTCGTTTTGCTCCACCACTTGTGATAACCGAAGAGCAATTGGATGAATGTCTGAGCATAATAATCACTACGCTTTCTAGTTTTGAAAAATAAGTAATTCTGTTAATGACTGTTTATTTTGACAATGCGGCCACAACTCCTATGCGAAAACAGGTCATCGAATCGGTTTCCACTGTTATGGAGAGCTGTTTTGGGAATCCCTCTTCCACTCATTCCTATGGAAGAACTGCTAAGACCTACATCGAAACTGCGAGAAAAGGGATTGCAGCATTGCTACATGCAGAACCTCAAGAAATTATTTTTACTTCTGGAGGTACAGAATCTGATAATATGATACTAAATTGTGCGGTTAACGATTTAAACGTTACCACACTAATTTCATCTCCCCTGGAACACCACGCCGTATTGCACGCTTTGGATGCTCTAAAGAAATCACATAATGTAAAAGTGTGCTATGTGGAAGTCGATGCTAAGGGTACTCCAGACTTACATCATCTCGAAAGCCTTTTGTCTCGTGACAATTCTATAAAATTGGTCAGTCTGATGCATGTGAATAATGAAATAGGGACCCTTTTAGATCTCGAGAAAGTAGGTGAAATATGTCATAAGCATCAAGCTCTTTTTCATACTGATGCAGTACAGGGAATCGGACATTTTTCATTTAATATGCAACAACTGCCTATAGACTTTTTGTCTTCAGCAGCTCATAAATATCACGGACCAAAGGGGATAGGATTTTCATACGTAAGAAAAAATTCTGGTTTAAAACCATTTATTCATGGAGGCTCACAAGAAAGAGGTCTTCGTGCAGGAACTGAAGCGGTTCATAATATAGTAGGGATGCATAAAGCATTGGACTTAGCGTATGAAAATCTTGAAAATGAACGTAAACAAATAAGTTCATTAAAACAGTATTTTATTTCTTCATTAATGGAGGTGTTTCCTAAAGCTCATTTTAATGGTCGTAGTGGTGAACTAGAAAAGAGCACATATACTTTGGTCAATGTAGCATTGCCTATTAGTGATGAAAAATCAGGACTTTTAGATTTTCATCTTGATCTTAAAGGTATTGCTTGTTCCAAAGGAAGTGCCTGTCAGTCTGGAAGTTCTTCAGGTTCTCACGTGTTGAACTGCATTCAAACCGAAGAACACAAAAAGTGGCCTTCTTTGCGTTTCTCCTTTTCGATATTTAACACTAAAGAGGAAGTAGATTACGTAATAAAAACCTTGAAAGAGTTTGCAATCGATTAATTAACTACTCAATATTTTTTTTTGGTTTTCTGTAAAAATCAGCTGTGAACAGCGTTTTGTTTCCCACTTGATCCTCTGCTTCTATGGTTAAATGATGTAAAGCTTCTTTAAATTCTAAATCATTAAAATCGTAAATGAGGCTGTTATTTTTTGGCTCGTGTTCTAGTAGAATCCACTTCCCATTTATTTCACCTCTAAATTTTTTAAGTCCTGAATAGTCGTCAGATATTTTGAAACGCAAAAAGCTGTAGTTGCTCAACCATTGTTTTTCTTTAAAATTTACAGGAACTATAGTGGGGGGTACGCTGTCTCTGCTGTTAACAAAACTCCCTAGGGTTTTTGATTTACCGACCCAATATCCATCTTTTACTGTAGCACTAAAGAAACGGGTTTTATTGTTTTTGTTTAAAAAGGCTAAAAAGCTTTGTTGTATTTTTAAAGAATCTCCTTCGGGAATCTTGTATTTTATCTCATAGGCCTTGTTTAACGCGTGGTAAGGTAAGCCCAAATCTAAAGTATCTCCTCGTTCTTCAACAGTGAGCTTTATGGGGTCAAAAAAACTCCCTTTGGGAAAATAAACAGATTTATTTTCGAATTGAAAAAGATAGTCTTTTGTAGGAAGGTTAAGGCTTTCGGGTTCTTTATCTGAAATTGTAAGATTGTCGACTCCTGTAAGATAGGCTTCAATATAGCTAGAGTTATTTTTATAATCTTTTACCTCAATTAGAAGTTGATAGGATTTTCCCGCTTCAATATTCAATTCTCCATTTGGACCTTGGTTATCAATGAAAGAGATTTTTTGACTTGGATGTCCAATAAAGCGTTGAATTCTTCTTTTATTCATCACGTATTCCTTGTAATCTATCAACAAATTGATGTACTTCGAGTCATCAAACGACATTCGATCCATTTGATAGGAGAACTGTTCTATGCCATTTAACCAAACTGTAGCACTGTATATTCCATTTTTGTTATAAGAATTACTTTGTCTATCAAACAAGCGAAGACCAAAGTTGATTTTGCCCGAAGCACTGATGCCTGAGGTAGTATATACACTGTCGTTTTTTCTAACTAAAGGAAGTTCTTTTCTGTTTTTGTAGGGGCGTATGCCCTTGTAAAGAAATAAATTTTGAATTTGTGGTCTTTGTGTGTCTTTGATCTCTAGGGGATAGCGCATGGGGTTGATAGGTAGTTGCCCTTTGCTTTCTCGTACTTCAAAATGTAAATGAGGACCGTAAGAACCTCCAGTATTACCAGAATAGCCAATCACCTCTCCTGCTTCAATTTGTATCTCATTTGCCTTGGGGAACAAATGAATTTGAAAGGTTTCTTTTTGATATTGATGCTCTTTGACGTAGGATTCTATTTTGGGACCAAATTTTTTCAGGTGAGCATAAACAGATATGGTCCCGTCGGGATGTTCAATATAAAGTGCTTTTCCATATCCAGAGACACTTACCCGTATTCTATTGACCCAACCAGACTGTACGCTTTTTACCTTTAGGCCTTCTCTGCCTTGTGTGCGAATGTCTAAGCCTGCATGAAAATGATTGTTTCTGAATTCACCGAAGGTGCCTGATAATTGAATAGGAATCTCTAGGGGAGCCACCCATTTGTTTTCAAATTGTGCGTTTAGAATAAAGTGTACTAAGAAAAAGAAGAAAAAATTTTTGGTTTTCAAGTAAGCGTGTTTTCAATCGCAATATAAAAATCCAAAAAACCAATACAAAATTTTCTGGGTTGTTAAAGTTTTTAAAAGTCCGTAACGGTGTGCATCAAATGAAAAAAGATTCAATAAATTTGTTAGTGAGTAAAAAATCCAATTTTTCGATGGATCACAAATCTACTTCACTTACACACCTTGAAGAAAAGGTGATAGGCTTATTGAATAGGCTGAAGGAAAACCATCTCAGTTTAATTCAATACGAGGAGTCCGTCTCATTGCTAACAGAGGAGAATAAGTTGTTAAAAGAGCAGATGGTACAGTTACGAGAAGAGAACAAATCATTAAAAATTGCAAATAATTTACTCGGCAGTACAGAAGGCAAAACACAAGCAAAAACGAAAATAAATAGTTTAATAAAAGAGGTTGATACGTGTATTCAGCAACTTTCAGAAATGAATTAAGATTATGAGTGAGCTACTAAAGATTAAATTGACCATAGCGAACCGCGTATACCCACTTTCAGTTGCTCCAGAACAAGAGTCCTCGCTTCGTGCTTCAGCAAAAAAAATTGAAGCCACGATCCAGCAGTTAGAAAAAAATTATGCTGTTCGAGATAAACAAGACGTTCTAGCCATGTGTTCCCTTCAATATGCAGCTCAAGTGGAACAATCAAAAAACAATCCTCAGACAACTGTAACTGTTGAGGAAGATAAAATTCAAGAACTTATAGGCTTGATAGATCTCCATTTAGCTGCTTACTAAGTTCTGTAAACAGTAATACAACACTGCCTGTATTAGTATTTTTTTGATAAACTCAACGAGCTTTTAATTCAGAGAGGTGAGTTTCAGTTGTAAAAGCAAGCTGTCTTTTGAACAGATCCTTGATCAATTGTGTAGCCTCAAACTTGATTTTTAGGAGTTTATACAAAAAGCACGCTAATACAGGTTTTTTTAAAAGGAAAAAAATGGAAACCGATTTCAATTTTATACTTGTACTAATAGCCTTAGCCATAGGGGTTTTACTTGGTACAATATTAAAAAAAGGGAAGCATAAACGCTTGTTGGAGTCTGCAAAAAAAGAAGTAGACGAAATGAAGCACAAAGCACAACTCGATGCTGAAGCGATTAAAAAAGAAAAAATACTTCAAGCCAAAGAGCATTTTATTGAACTCAAATCAAAACACGATAGCGAAATACACCAAAGAGAAAAAAGAATTACAGAAGTTGAGTCCAAAGCTCGACACTTGCAGTCTATAGCTCAAAAAGAAGTCGCTAAAAATACAATGCTGCAGAAAACACTTGAACAAGAGTCTCAAAAATTAGAAAAAGAAAAACACAAATTAGAAATCAAAGGCAAGGAATTAGAGGAAAAAATTCAAACTCAAATTTCAAAGTTAGAAGCACTTTCAAATCTCTCTGCAGAGGAAGCCAAAAAAGAAATTATTGAAAGTTTAAAAGAAAAGGCAAAAGCGGAAGCCATGGCTTTTGTTCAGAACAGTGTAGAAGAGGCTAAACTTACAGCCCAGCAAGAGGCTAAAAAAATCATTATCAATACCATACAGCGTATCGGAACTGAAGAAGCCATTGATAATTGTGTTTCTGTTTTCAATCTTGATTCCGATGATATAAAAGGAAGAATTATTGGTAGAGAAGGTAGAAATATACGCACACTAGAAGCCGAAACTGGTGTGGAAATTATTGTAGACGACACCCCAGAGGCAATCATATTATCCTGCTTTGATCCAGTACGAAGAGAAATCGCTCGACTTTCCTTACATCGACTGGTAAGTGATGGGCGAATACACCCTGCAAGAATAGAAGAAGTAGTTCAAAAGATTCGGCAACAAATTGAAAATGAAATCATCGAAATAGGGAAAAGAACAATCATAGATCTTGGGATTCACGGACTTCATCCAGAGCTGGTACGAATAGTAGGACGAATGAAATACCGTTCTTCTTATGGACAAAATCTATTGCAGCACTCTAGAGAGGTTGCGAAACTATGTGGAGTGATGGCATCTGAACTGGGTTTAAATCCCAAATTAGCAAAACGCGCAGGATTATTGCACGATATAGGTAAGGTTCCAGAAGAAGAAGCTGAGACTCCTCACGCACTTCTGGGAATGGAATGGGCTGAAAAGTATGGAGAAAAAACTGACGTTTGTAACGCTATAGGGGCACATCACGATGAGATAGAAATGAAGTCATTACTTGCTCCCATAGTTCAAGTATGTGATGCTATTTCGGGTGCACGTCCAGGGGCTAGACGTCAAGTTTTAGACAGTTATGTACAGCGTTTGAAAGACTTGGAAAAAACCGCATTAGATTTTTCAGGTGTAAATAAGGCTTATGCCATTCAAGCAGGGAGAGAACTTCGGGTTTTTGTTGAAAGCGAAAAAGTATCTGACGATGAAGCTGCACGCTTATCTTTTGAAATATCACAAAAAATACAAACCGACATGACCTACCCGGGTCAAGTGAAAGTAACTGTGATACGGGAAACTCGATCAGTTAATGTCGCCAAGTAAGGGATTAGTTTACTAAAAGGGTAAAAACCAATCCAGCTGCTGATCCCCCTAAAAAGGGTCCAACTATGGGTACCCAGCTGTATCCCCAATCTGCATCTTTATTTTTTCTAGGAAGGAATTGATAAACGAGTCGAGGTCCAAAATCACGAGCAGGATTTATGGCATATCCTGTAGTACCCCCTAAGGCCATTCCAATTAACCATACCAAAATCCCAACGGGAAGTGCATCCAAAGAGCCTAAACCAAAATTTTCAATCTCGCTACCGTTTATTTCAATATTTGGTCCTGCAATAAACAAAGCGCCAAATACCAACATAAAAGTACCTATAGCCTCGCTAAACAAGTTGTTTTTATAGTTTCTAATAGCAGGACCTGTACAAAAAGTACTTCTTACAGTGGCCTCATCTTCTGTTTGACGATAGTGATCTATATAGGTAAGGTAGGCCAGCCAGCTACCTAGCATTGCCCCTAAAAGTTGAGCTCCAAAATATCCAGGCACCAGGGCCCAAGAAAATTTACCAGCACATGCCAGACCTAAAGTAACTGCAGGGTTGAGGTGGGCACCACTGAACTGAGATGTGATATAGACACTAACAAATACAGCAAATCCCCATGCAGCAGTAATTAATACCCAGGGTGTCTGTCCTTCAGCTATTGTTTTTTTTAAATTGACATTTGCTACCACACCCGCACCAAAAAGTAGCAGGATTGCAGTTCCAATAAACTCAGCGAAATATGGATTTAAAATCATAATTGATAGTTTTTTAAAACGGGTTTGAAAATTTTTAATTGGTGTTCAACCCAATTTGAATCTTTTTCTATGAATGAGGCCATTATTTCAGCAACTTTTGGTGCAATTTTTTCGGTTTCATATGCATCAATAAAGAGACCTCGGCTTCTTCTTGCAAGTACATCTTCTAAACAGACTGCCATTTCTTCTTTTACTGCCCAATGAATTTGGTTTTTTGTCAAGTGGAATTTTTTGGAAAGCGAGGTATTGCCTGCTGCATCCAATGCTTTGATTTTCTCTCGCTCTGTTCCATAACAGTGAAGGGGTTCAGACCAATTTGTAGTTGGGTCATAACCATGAATGGCTAATGTTTCGGTATTGCACTTTTTTTCAGAAAAACCCCCTACCAGTTGAACGGTATTTACGGCGTCCTCTGCAATTTTTCTATAGGTGGTCCACTTACCCCCCAAAACACTTATTAAACCACTTGTACTGACTGTTATTTTGTGGTGTCGAGAAACTTCTTTAGTGCTTTCTTTTTTGTTATTTGAAGCAGCTAGGGGTCGTAGACCGGCAAAGACACTCTTTACATCAGATCTTTTTGGTTTTTTTGTCATGTAAGCGCCGGCATTTTCAAGGATAAAATCAATTTCCTGCTCCAATGCGATGGGTTCTTCCAAGGAACTATCTATTGGTGTATCTGTAGTGCCTACAACTACAGAACCATTCCAAGGAACTGCAAACAATACTCTTCCATCGGAAGTATGGGGAACCATAATAGCATGGGGACCGTCTAGAAACTTTTTTTCCAAAACCAAATGAACTCCTTGAGAGGGTCGAATTAGTGGTTTTGCATTTTTCTGATCCATCCTTACAATTTCGTCAGAAAAGACTCCAGTGGCGTTGACAATAACTTTAGCAGAAATGGATTTTTTTTGTTCATTCAATCGGTCGATGAAATCTACTCCGTTTATTAGATCGTTTTCTTTCGTAAATCCAATTACCTCTACATAATTGAGCAATGTAGCTCCTTCTTTTGTTGCGGTAAGCGCAAGGCTTATTGCCATACGTGCATCGTCAAATTGTCCATCGTGATAGATGACCCCTCCTTTTAGTCCTTCTTTATTTACATTAGGAATATGAGATAATGTTTCATCCTTATCCAAAAGGGTAGAGGGTCCTAAACCTAATTTACCGGCCATCATATCATATACTTTCAGTCCCAATCCATAAAATGGACTACTCCACCACTCATAAGAAGGAATTACAAAACTTAAATCTCGTACTAAATGAGGAGCATTTTTGCGCATTATACCTCGTTCTCTTAGGGCTTCGATGACTAAGGAGATATCTCCGTTTTGAAGATAGCGAACACCACCGTGTACAAGTTTTGTGCTCCTGGAGGAGGTTCCCTTTGCAAAATCATTTTTTTCTAGAAGTAGTGTTTTTAACCCTCTATTTGCAGCATCAACAGCAATTCCCAGCCCTGAGGCACCACCGCCAATTACAACAAGATCCCATTCCGGAGTTTGGTCAAGATGGTAGAGACTTTCTTTACGATTCATCTTACTTTGAACTGCTTACTTTGGAAATGCGTTCCTCCCATAAAGAGATGATTCTAGAGTTTTCTTCTTTTTGTTCGGGTTTAAACTTTTGATTTACAGACCAGATCTCGGACAAACTTTCTAAAGAAGGCCAGAAACCAGTTGCTAATCCAGCAAAAAAAGCAGCTCCTAAAGCGGTAGTTTCTGTAGTTTCAGGGCGAATTACGTCTACGCCTAATACGTTGGATTGGATTTGCATTAAGAGGTTGTTGGTGCTTCCACCGCCGTCAACTTTAAGAGACTTAAAAGTGATCTGAGCGTCTTTTTGCATGGCATTGATAATTTCTTTTGTTCGCATGGCAATTGCTTCTAGAGTGGCTCGAGCTAGATGTCCTTTCTGTGTTCCTCTAGTAATTCCAATTATAGAACCTGTAGCGTGAGGATCCCAATAGGGAGCTCCAAGACCTGCAAGGGCAGGAATAAAGGTGACCCCGCCATTATTTTCAACGGTTTTAGCAAGTGGTTCAATTTCTGCGGCAGTAGAAATGATCCCTAGTTGATCTCTTAGCCATTGAACAGCAGCGCCTGCAATGAAGACACTTCCTTCTAATGCATAATGTACTTTTCCATTGAGTTGATACCCTATTGTGGTAAGCATTTTATTTTTTGATTGTACGGGGGTTTCACCTGTATTCATGACACAAAAACATCCCGTACCGTAGGTGTTTTTCACATCACCTGCTTGTATACACATTTGTCCAAATAAAGCGGCTTGTTGATCTCCTGCTATTCCACTAATAGTTAGGGGGCTTTCAAATAAACCAGCAGCTGTAGATCCTATCGTTTCTGAGCAAGAAACCACCTTGGGAAGAAGGGGCCTAGGAACTTCTAATACATCTAGAAGTTCTTGATCCCATTCTAAATTGTGAATATTAAATAGTAAGGTCCTACTCGCATTAGTTACATCTGTAACGTGAACATCTCCTTTGGTTAGGTTCCAAATGAGCCAACTGTCTACAGTACCAAAGGCAAGTGCTCCACTTTCAGCTTGAGAACGTAATTCAGGGTTTTGATCCAGAATCCATTTTATTTTAGTGCCAGAAAAATAAGCGTCAAGAAGCAGACCTGTTTTGTTGTAAAAGAGTTCTGCTTTCCCCTTTTTTTCTATTTCCTCACAGATTGTAGCTGTTCTTCGGTCTTGCCATACTATGGCATTATAAACAGGTTTTCCTGTTTTGCGGTCCCAAATTACTGTGGTTTCACGTTGATTAGTAATTCCCATTGCATGGATTTGTGAAGCACTAATGTTTGTCTTTTCCATTACTTCACGGATCGCCTTTAGCTGGGTTTCCCAAATTTCAATTGGATCGTGTTCAACCCATCCCTCTTTGGGAAAATGTTGGGTAAATTCATACTGTGAAACCCCAACCGTTTCGCCTTTATTATTAAAAATTATCGCTCTGGAACTTGTTGTTCCGGCATCTATAGCCAATACAAAATTTTTCATCAAGACGATTTAAAATTGGTTAGGAAATTAAATTTCCATCTTCATCCCAAACTGCGGTATCATTTCTTTTGGATTGATCTACAAATTTGGGCATCCAGTCTTCATCATAAGACATGCCGTGTTCCTTTAAAACATCCTCTGGGACCCCATCCCAAACATTGGGCTGATTTCCTTGATAACCCAGTTCTTTTATTCCTTGAGCAGAGGTAAAGTAACCTGTGAGAACAAGATTACGCATCAGAGAAAAGAACTGTACTTCTTGTTTTTGTTCGTTTGCTTTTGGATCTGGATAGGCAATGAGATCGAGTACTTGGTGTTGTTCTTCTTCAGAACAATTGATAAAGTCTTTACCATAAGTCCTGTTGCAGTGGTTATCCAACCACATGAGTCCTCCTCGAAGAGGAGTTTGCATACTAGGAAAGTCCTTTGCCATAAATTCAATAAAATCTGGAACCCCTGCTTGTTCTATTGTGCCTTCTTCTGTGGGTGGAAGTATTAAATTTGCCAAGCGAGTTAGGGTGTTTTTCTCTGTATTTTCAAAAAACTGTTCAGAAAGAAGTTTTTCGTCATAGGCTGCTTCTTTTGGAGTCCTGCCGTATTGATACTGCCAAATTTTTTCATTTATTTCTTGTTCTGGTGCAGTTACGCAACTCTCTAAGGCCAGGCCTCCAGCCATACTGCCCAAAAATAGTGATCGAATGCTGTCTCTTCTATTCATCGTTATATGTTTTGTTTTTTTAATTCTTGAATTATGTACTCAGAGGTTCTCCATGAAAGTGCCAAAATAGTCCAAGTTGGATTTTTGTCTGCTTGCGAAACAAAAGGTCCTGCATCTACTACAAACACATTTTTAGCATCATGGAGTTGTTCAAATTCATTGACTACCGATTTTTTGGGATCACTACCCATACGAGTAGTTCCTACTTCATGAATAATACGTCCTGGATTTAAAAGGCCATAGTCTCTGTCTTTTCCAGGTTTATTACCTAACACTATTCCTCCCAAGTTGTGAATGATTTCCTCAAAAGTGTTGTGCATATGACGGGCCTGTTTTCTTTCATAATCAGACCATTTATAATTGAAACGCAATACAGGTATTCCAAACTCATCTACGGTAGTAGGGTCTATTTCACAATAGTTGTCAATACTTGCAATGGATTCTCCTCGTCCTGACATACCCATTACAGATCCATAGAATTTTTTTACATCTTCTTTAAGTCCATTACCATAACCTCCAACTTTTAAACCTAAATACTTATTGAGGTCGTTTGGATTGAATCCAGTACCATAACTAGGCATACCCAAACCTCCCCAGACTTCTATATGGTACCCTCTAGGGAAATCTAGCTTTTTGTTATCTAGCCACCAAGGTGAGTAGAGGTGCATACCTCCTACACCATCCTCGTTGTAGCGTTTTCGATTCATTAAGTCTGGAACAAAAGCCATTCGGTCTGAACCTGTAGAATCATGAAGATATTTCCCTACTAGGTTACTACTGTTACCCAGACCATTGGGGTGTTGTGCACTTTTTGAGTTGAGTAAGATTCTCGCAGTACTGCAGGCTGAAGCAGCTAGGACAACGACCTTTCCAGATACACGATATTCTTTTCTGTCTTCCTTATTGATATAAGAAACTCCAGTAGCTTTTCCTTCTTCGTTGACCAAAACTTCTCGCACCATACTATTGACATAGAGATCTACTTGACCACCAGATTTTTGCGCTGGGAAAATCAAACAAGAACCTGCAGAAAAATCTCCATATACAGAACAAGAACGACTACATTGGCTGCAGTAAAAGCAAATACCTCTTTCATTATTGATCCTTTTTGTAAGTATGGATAGTCGGGAAGGAATTACTTTCACCCCTGCTTTCTCGGCTCCTTTTTTATAATACAATTCGTGAAGACGTGGCTTTGGAGCAGGAAGGAAGTAACCATCAGGTTCATTGTAAATACCTTCTTTACTCCCAAAAACTCCAATGAGCTTATCTACCTTATCGTAATAGGGTTTTATGTCTTCGTATCCAATTGGCCAGTTTTCTCCAAGACCATCACGATCTTTAGATTTAAAATCTCTAGGCCCAAAACGAAGGGAAATACGCCCCCAGTGATTGGTTCTACCTCCTAACATGCGAGAACGAAACCAGTCAAATTTCGAATTTCCAATTTGATTATAGGGTTCGCCATCTATTTCCCAGCCTCCATACGCCATATCAAACTCTCCAAAAGCACGGGTAGTTCCTGCTCCTCTCCTGGGCGATTCGTAAGGCCATTTGAGTTGAGTTTGTTGTTCTGGATTCGCAGGGTCAAAGAAAGGTCCAGCTTCAATTACAGCCACCTTTAAACCAGAATCTGCTAATATTTTTGTCGCCATTCCGCCGCCAGCTCCTGATCCTACAATGACTACGTCGTATTTTTTCTCGTTTTCTATTATTTGCATGTTTTTGTGTGTTTAATAAACAGAGTTAGAATTTATATTTTTGTTTAATTTATTTTTATAGAGGGTATAGGAAAAACCACTGTGTATACTATAAGCCCCTATTTCTCCTTTTTTATTTGTCGCGACATAAGCTACTTGAAAGTCTGGTTTTCCATTTTGTTTTTCGACAATACGACTTATGGCTTCTTCACAAGCTTGTTGTGGTGTAAGGCCTTGACGCATTAACTCCACGATTAAGAAGCTTCCAACTGTTTTGATCACTTCCTCTCCCAGTCCTGTTGCGACTGCTCCTCCTATTTCATTGTCTATGTAGAGCCCAGAACCTATAATTGGACTGTCTCCAACACGTCCTTTCATTTTATATGCTAAGCCACTAGTTGTACATACACCAGAGAGGTTGCCTTCAGCATCAGAACATAGCATTCCGATGGTATCGTGATTTTCTACGTTAATTTCAGGCTTGTAATTTCCTTTTTCCAGCCATTTTTCCCAGGCTTTTTTACTTTCTTCTGTCAGTAAGTTCTCCAGTTGATATCCCTGTTCAATCGCAAATTGACGTGCACCTGCTCCTGCGAGAATTACATGTGGTGTTTTTTCCATTACTTCTTTTGCTAGGGCGGCAACATGAGTGATATTTTCCACAGCTAAAACTGCTCCACAGTTCCCTTTATGGTTCATAACACAGGCGTCTAGCGTAACCGTTCCATCTCGGTCTGGTGAACCTCCTTTTCCAACAGTAGTATTTTGAATATTCGCTTCTTCGTAAGCAACACCCTGAACTGCAGCATCTAGAGCAGAAGAGCCTCTATCTAACGCCTTCCCAGCAATTTCATTTGCTTTGATTACGTTCCAAGTACTTAGAACATAGGGCGTAGAATTGAGGTTTGAAACTGTATTGTGTTCTTGGTCTTTAGAACTCAGGATTGAAGGCGCAATCAATAGACTAGTTACACCTAAAGTACTGCGATCTAAAAAGCTTCTTCTTTTCATGGGTATCTAAAGTAACAACTATTTTGTTTTAATAAAAAAATGAAAGTCAAATATTGTTTAAATTAGGGGTACTTTTGATTTTTGTTGAACCTTTTCGCTTTCCATTATGTTAGTAGAAGTATGTGTTGCTTCCTTATCCTCGATTTGTAATGCTGAACAAGCAGGGGCAGATCGTATCGAATTATGCAGTGCTTTAGAAGTTGGAGGACTCACTCCTTCTGCAGGTTTTATTAAAGAGGCTGTAGGGTTAAACAGTTTACCTATTCATTGTTTGATACGTCCTCGTCAAGGACATTTTTACTTTTCAAAAGAGGAAATTAAAATCATTGAAAGCAACATACAGTTTGCCGCTGATGCGGGGTGTAGCGGGGTTGTATTAGGTGCTCACAATACAGAGTTTAAATTAGATTATTCTCTATTAAAAAAATGGAAAGAACTAGCAGGGGAGATGTATTGTACTTTTCACCGTGCTTTTGATGTTCTAGTAGAGCCAGAACAGGCATTGGAACAATTGATTGATTTAGGGTTTGATTGTGTGCTTACCTCAGGACAATTCGAAAAGGCAGAGGAGGGTTTTGAAAATCTCAATAAATGGAATACCCAATACGGTCAGCATATTACAATTATGCCTGGAAGTGGGGTAAGTATTGAAAACTGTTTGATGTTTAAACAGGCTGAGTTTAAAGCAATTCATTTGTCCGGATCAAGAGAATGTTCTCCCTTGGTTCTTCCTGATGGGGTAAATCAATCTTTATCTTTTTTAAATCAACCATTAAGAGAAAGTAATACAGAGGTTATTAAAAAATTTGTTCAAAAAGTAAAGACTAGTTAAACAATATTGCCACACCCCCCAGGGCAGTAAAAAAAAGGATGAGTTTTCTGTAGCTAGCATCATTTATTTTTTTAACCAAATAGACCCCTGAAAAAAGCCCAATGAGAATAAAAGGAACCAATTCCAAGCTCTTTAAAATCGATTGACTATTTATAGTGCCCCAGGACCAGATGTGAAAAGGAACTTTAAATGAATTGATTAAAAAAAAGAGCCAAGCTGCAGTCCCAATAAATTCATTTTTGGGAAGTCGCATTGCCAAAAAGTAAATGTTTGAAAAAGCACCTGCTAGGTTGCCTACCATAGTAGTAAAGCCAGCCATAATTCCCATAGAGCTAGCAAAACTCCAGTGTGTTGGAACTTTTTTGTTTTTTTTGTTTTCCCAATAGTACATCAATCCCACACTAAAAAGAATGATTCCTGCCATACCATATTTGAATAAATCTTCAGAAATGAAAGCACCTCCAAAAACACCAATTAAGACTCCAAAAACCATCCATGGAAGGAGTCTTACTATGTAGCTCCATTGGACGTGACGTTTGTAATAGGTGATAGCAAAAACATCTCCTACTAGGAGTAGAGGCATCAAAATACCTGTTGATTCTTTGGCTCCATAAACTAAGGCAAATCCTGTGACTATGAGTGCTGCTATACCTTTAATCCCTGATTTGGAAAGCCCTAAAAGAAAAGTGCAAAATGCAGCAATAAAAAAGTGATATAGATTGGTTTCGAACAAAAAGAACGCTTTTACTTCAATCGAAGATAGCATTTATTTTCTTTTAGCAAATACGATAGGGAAAACCATTTCCAATTCCCATCTTTGTAAAAAATAAGGGGTGAATACTACATTTAAAAAAGCCATTATTTACATGCTGCTGAGTACTTTTTCTTTTGCATTTATGAATGCTTTGTTAAAGTACTTGGTTATCTACTCTACCTTTCAGCTTGTTTTTTTTAGGTCTTTAGGTTCTTTGCTCATCACATATTTTTTTCTAAAATCAAATCGAATTCCACAATGGGGAACTCATAAAAAGCTTCTGATCTACAGGGGAATAGTAGGAGTCACCTCTATGCTCTTGTTTTTTTGGGGAGTGCATTACATCTCAATAGGCAGTGCGGTAACCCTGCGTTATGTCTCTCCAATATTTGCAGGAATCTTAGCTGTTTTTTTTCTTTCTGAGGTAATCAAACCACTTCAATGGCTCTTTTTTGTAATGGCTTTTTTAGGGGTGTTTTTGATTAAAAGTTATGATCCATCTGGATCAAATTTCGGAGTTTTTCTTGTACTACTAGCTGCTTTTTTTTCAGCTATAGTATACATTTTAATTTCAAAAATAGGGACGCGTGAACATCCTGTTGTAGTAGTCCATTATTTTATGTTGATAGCCACAGTAGTTGGAGGGATAGGGAGTTTGTTTTTTTGGACTCAGCCTAGTTTAAATGATTTTCTATTGCTTTCTAGTATGGGGGTTTTTGGATTTTTTGGTCAGTTGTTTATGACCAAAGCTTTTCAAAATGCAGAAGCTCATATGGTTGCTCCTTTCAAATATGTTGAAGTCCTTTTTACCCTTGGTTTTGGTATTTTGGTTCTCAAGGAGTCTTACGGCTTCTACCAATTACTGGGTACTTTCTTGGTTATTTTTGGTTTGGTACTCAATGTTTGGTATAAGTCTAAAAATAAAAAAAACCACCCGAAGGTGGCTTAAAATTATTTAGACCATTCGGCTATGGACTTTTCGTTGAGTCTTACATAATCTTGATTACCTGCTTTTATGGCTAATTCTAGGGATGTTTTTGCAGCATTGATAGCAGCATCTTTTTCATTGAGTTCCCCGAGAATAAGAGCTTGTTGTCTGTACATCCAGTATTTGTCAGGATCTAGTTCAATAGCTTTTGAAATCCAAGCTTTTGCTTTTTGTAAGTCTCTACCGCTCTCCCTGTAATAGACAGCTGCTTGATACATGTCTCCAGCCTTAGGAGAAGCATTCATTGTCTTTTCAATAGAAGCCATTGTTTTTGAATCTGTAGGTACTTCTAGTGCTAAACTCACTTGCGTTTGTTCCCAGCGGATCGTAATATTTGCTCCTTCGTTATTTAGATTGTCTATGCTTATTGTAAAGGATTCTACCTTTTCTGTTAATTGTTCTGTGGGTAGCTCAACGACAGTTGCAATTGCATTAGCATCCCAATTTTGTGGTATTCCCCAATTTTCGGTTTCTGTATAAAAAAATAATTCCCACAATTTTGCTCCAGGACGAATGTAAAGCGCATAGGTACCTGCCTCAAGAGGCTTACCTCCAACCTTTACCGGATCACTAAACATTAGTGTGGTGTTTTTATTAGCTCCTGCCCTCCACAACTCACCGAAGGGAACAAGGTCACCAAAAATTTTTCGTCCCCTCAGGGCTGGCCTAGAGTAAGATACTTTTACTTCGGTCAAGCCTACCGTTTGAAGTAACTCAGAACTTGGACTGGGTTGTGGCGTTTGAATTTGAGCTGAAATTAAAGTGCTCATAAAAAAAAGAATAAGACATAACGTTCTCATAATTTGGGTTTTAGTGTTTGTCAAAGTTAATTTTTTTCTGTTTTAAATCTAATAAAGAATTTTAAAGTTAATAACTAAAAATAATTTATGTTTAATAAAAGACTAAAATAGTTAAACATTTTGTAGATTTGAAAAAATTCCGCTATGAAAATTTATCGGTTAGAAACGATTCAGAATCTACCTATTTCACAAAAGGAAGCATGGGATTTTTTATCGGACCCCAAAAACTTGAAAACAATTACACCAGATTATATGGGTTTTGAAATCCTAAGTGGTGCAGCAGAGCGAATGTATGCAGGTCAAATCATTCAGTATATAGTGACACCAGTTTTTGGAATTCCAACAAAATGGGTCACAGAAATTACCCATGTTCAAGAGGGATCATATTTTGTAGATGAACAGCGTTTTGGCCCTTATGATTTATGGCATCATAAACACTTTATAAATCCAATAAAAAACGGTGTAGAAATGATTGATATAATCGATTATAAAATTCCTTTTGGTTTTTTAGGAAGAATAGCTCATCCTCTTCTTGTTGCTCCCAAATTGAAAGAGATTTTTGAATACAGAAAAAATGCATTAGTAGCACTTTTTGGTCCTTACACATCATGATGAAAGATAAAAACATATTAATAGTAGGAGGTAGTTCAGGCATAGGAAAGGCCCTTGCAGAGTTGCTTTCTCCTTCAAACAACCTGTTTATAGCGAGTAGAACAGCAGATAATCTCACAAACTTGAATGTAAAACACATCCCTTTTGATGTAACTACAGACGATTTGGACATTTCTGCTTTACCGGAACAACTTCACGGTTTTGTATACTGTCCAGGGAGTATCAATTTAAGACCTTTTAAAGGTTTAGGTATTGATGCCTTTGAAAGTGATTTTCAGCTCAATGTCATTGGGGCGGTAAAAGCACTGAAGTCAGTTTTGGGACTGCTTACTACTAGTGCTTCTAGTTCTGTGGTTTTTTTTAGTACAGTTGCCGTTCAAACAGGTATGCCCTTTCACAGTTCTATAGCAGCTTCAAAAGGTGCTATAGAAGGACTGACTCGTTCTTTAGCTGCAGAGTTTGCTCCAAAGATTAGAGTCAATGCTATTGCTCCCTCTTTAGTTGATACTCCTTTGGCAGCGAAGTTCTTAAACAATGAAACTAAACTTGAAAAAGCAAATGAACGCCATCCTTTAGGAAGAGTTGGTAATGCGAAAGAAATTGCTCAAGCTGCAGCCTACCTGCTTGGTGAAGAGAGTAGTTGGATGACTGGAAAAGTATTGCAGCTAGACGGTGGAATTGGTAACCTTAAAACCTAAAAAATTTGGAAAAACTTACCTTGTTTTGGTTCCGACGTGATTTGAGAGTAGAGGATAATCACGGTCTTTACAAAGCGTTGAGCGGAAAAAATAAGGTTCTACCACTATTTATATTCGATACAAATATTTTAGATAAACTACCAAAACAAGATGCGCGTGTAGAATACATTTTATCAGCCTTGGGTGCCATTGATGTTGCTATGAAGAGGAACCGATGTAACGTTGGAAAATATCAGGGTACCCCGAAGGCTGTTTTTACAAAACTCTGTGAGGATCTGCCTATTGAAAAAGTAATTTGTAATGAAGATTACGAGCCTTACGCCTTAAAAAGGGATGAGGAAATAAAAACACTCTTAGCAAAAAAGGAAATAGGTTTTGAAACCTATAAAGATCAGGTCATTTTTGCTAAAGACGAGGTAGTCAAAGATGATGGAACACCATATAAAGTATACACTCCCTACTCAAAAAAGTGGTTATTACAATTTGAAAAACTAGAACAACCTCATTATCCTTCTGAGGAATATCTAGCACAATGCAGTTCCTCTAGTATTTTGCCAGACTGTGATTTAAAGGAATTGGGTTTTGATTCCAGTCCTGTTTTACAGCCCAAAGTAATATTTAACGATCAGATCATAGACAGTTATGAATCTACCCGTAATTTTCCCGCTTTGGATCACACCTCCCGGTTGGGTACTGCTTTACGATTTGGTACGGTAAGTGTGAGACAAATTGTTGCAAAGGCAGCATCACGTTCCAATCCTACATTTTTAAAAGAATTGATTTGGAGGGAGTTTTTTATGCAAATTTTATGGCATTTTCCCCATACAAAAACGCAAAGTTTTAAGCCACAATACGACCGTATTGAATGGAGAAACAACGAAAGTGAATTTTCTAAATGGTGTGCAGGTGAAACGGGCTATCCTCTTGTAGATGCTGGGATGCGAGAGTTGAATAAAACTGGTTTTATGCACAATAGAGTTCGTATGCTTGTAGGGAGTTTTTTGTGTAAACACCTACTGATCGACTGGCGTTGGGGTGAAGCCTATTTTGCTGAAAAGCTTTTGGACTATGAAATGTCCAGTAATGTAGGTAATTGGCAATGGGTGGCAGGATGTGGAGTAGATGCAGCGCCTTATTTTAGAATTTTTAATCCTACCGAGCAGATTAAGAAATTTGATAAAGAACTCAAATACATAAAAAAATGGGTGCCCAACTTTCAAGAACTAGATTACCCCAAACCTATTGTAGATCATAAACTAGCTAGAGAACGCTGCTTAAAAACGTACAAAGAGGCTCTAGGCAGGCTATGAGGCGAATTTTAAAGCAGAACCTTCCTGAAAAAATATGCATGTGCTGTGGGAGGCCTTTTCGATGGAGAAAAAAATGGGAACGCGACTGGGATCAGGTAAAATACTGTAGTAAAAAATGCAAAAAAACAGCTTAGTTTGGTTGCGAAATGACCTAAGATTGGAGGATCATTACGCCTTTTATAATGCCTCTCAAGACAGTGATCGATTGGTGGCTTATTACTCTTTTGATCCTTCTCATTACAGGGACACCCCTTGGGGGTTTCGAAAAACTGGTGACTTTCGGGTTCAATTTTTAATTGAAACACTTCATCAATTAAAAAGAAACTTAGCTCAAAAAAACATCACGTTAATAATTGACAACCAGCCCCCACACATAGGTATTATAGATTGGGTTGAAAAACTTGAAATTACAACGCTATACTTTCAAGAAGAATGGACTCAAGAAGAAAAAATAGAGGAAATTAAGTTAAGGGAAGCACTTCCACCAGAAGTCATTGTAAACAGCCATTACGATCAATTTTTATTTCATCCAGAAGATCTCCCTCTAGCTGTAGAGGATCTTCCTGAAGTATTTACAGAATTCAGAAAAAAATGTGAAAAAGAGTGTAAAGTAAGAGCCTGTTTTCCTGAAATTTCTAAGTTAAAAGAAAGCAATTTACTTGAAAAGCAATTTCCTATACCTTCTCTTGAATCATTGGGATATTCCCCAAGAGAAACTCATCCGCATTCTGCATTTCCTTTTAAAGGGGGTTCTCTAGCGGCCAGCGATAGGATAGAGCACTATTTATGGAAAACAGAAAAACTCTCCTTTTACAAACAGACTAGAAATGGTTTGTTGGGAACAGACTACAGTTCAAAGTTTTCGGCTTGGTTGGCTAATGGATCAATGTCTGTTAGAAAGCTCTATTGGGAGGTAGTAGCTTATGAGAGAGAAATCAAAAAAAGCCAATCGACTTATTGGATGATATTTGAATTAATCTGGAGGGATTATTTTAAGTACATCTCTTTAAAGCATGGGGATAAAATTTTTCACTTGGGTGGAATAAAAAACATGGAATATCAGTGGTATAGAAAGCAATCAGTTCTCGATGATTGGATAGCTGGAAGAACCCGAGAGCCTTTTGTTAATGCCAACATGATCGAACTGAAAAAAACCGGATGGATGAGCAATCGAGGTAGACAAAATGTTGCCTCCTATTTTGCTAAAGAGCTGTTGATGGATTGGCGAATAGGGGCTGCTTATTTTGAGTCTCAATTAATTGATTATGATGTTCATAGCAATTACGGAAATTGGATGTATGTCTCTGGCGTTGGGAACGATCCAAGAGACCGAAAGTTCAACGTGCAACTTCAGGCAGAACGCTATGATGAAGGTGGTAAATTTCAACGCTTGTGGAATCAAAACTCACTCTTTGAATGAAAGTACGATTGGTTTTAGGCGATCAGCTCAATGAAAATCACCCTTGGTTTAGCCAAGTGGAAGAGGGAGTTGTTTATGTGCAAATGGAAATGCGCCAAGAAACCGATTATGCTCCTCACCACATTCAAAAATTGATTGCTTTTTTTGGAGCTATGAGGTGCTTTGAAAAAAGAATTAAAAGTAAAGGACATCAAACGCATTATATCAAACTTGACGCCGAAGAAAATACACAAAGCCTAACTTCCAATCTCAACAACCTTCTTGCTTACTACAACGCAACTCATTTTTCTTATCAAAGTCCAGATGAATATAGGCTTTCTAAACAACTAAAAACCTATTGTTCCTCTTTGACTTTGCCAACAGAGGAAGTCGATTCCTTTCATTACATGGCATCTCGCGAAGAACTTTCTGAATATTTTACAGGTAAAAAGCAGTATGTTTTAGAGTTTTTTTACCGAAACATGCGTAAGAAATTCAACTTGTTAATGCTGGGAAATCTACCCGAAGGTGGGCAATGGAATTTTGACAAAAACAATCGGAAAAAATGGAGAGGAACTCCAGAAATTCCACCTGTATTTCATCCCAATAAACAACTTATTGCTGAAATAGAAACCCTTTTTACAAAGACAGGAGTTCATAGTATAGGTTCTTTTGATCCCGAACAGTTTCTCTTTCCCTTAGATCGGTCTGAAGCCTTAAAACAGCTCGATTATTTCTGTTCGCATCTTTTAGTCCATTTTGGAGATTATCAAGATGCGATGCATACAGAACAACTGAATCTTTTTCATTCCAGGATTTCTTTTGCACTGAATACTAAGATGGTATCTCCTTTGGAAGTGGTTGAGTATGTAATTTCTTATTACAGAAAGAATCCCAATACGATTGAATTGTCTCAAGTGGAAGGTTTTGTCCGTCAGATTGTGGGATGGAGAGAATACATGCGGGGTATTTATTGGACACAAATGCCTGAATACAAACAAAAAAATGCATTAAACAATCACAATGCCTTACCTGAATTTTATTGGACTGCAAAGACAAAGATGAATTGCTTGCATCACAGTGTAAAGAATTCACTTGAAAATGCCTACGCCCATCACATTCAAAGATTGATGGTATTGGGAAACTTTGCCCTGCTTGCGCAGATTCATCCTGATGAGGTAGATGCTTGGTTTTTAGGAATTTATGCTGATGCGGTTGAATGGGTGCAACTACCCAACACCCGGGGAATGAGTCAATGGGCTGATGGTGGAATTGTAGCGACCAAACCCTACGTTTCTGCAGCATCCTATATCAGTAAGATGGGAAACTATTGTGATGACTGCAACTATGATAAAACCAAAAGAACAGGAGAAAAGGCCTGTCCTTTTAACAGCTTGTATTGGAATTTTTTGGATGATAAAAAGGCATATTTTAAAAAGAACAACCGAATGGCTATGATGCTTCGTCTCTTAGAGAAAATACCAAGTGAAGAACTTCAGCAAATTAAATCAAGGGCATATGAAATAATCGAACAACCCGATGCTTTCTAAATATCCCTCTATAGCGGTTGTATGGTTAAAACGTGATTTGCGTTTAGAAGACCACGAAGCGTTGACTGCTGCTTTAGAGAATAATAAATTGGTTTTGCTTCTGTACGTTGCAGAAGATTTTTTATTGGAAGACCCTCATTTCAGTGAACGCCATCTCAACTTTATAAAGGAGTCGATACAAGATTTAAACACCCAATTGAGACCGTTTAACACAGAGGTTCTCGCTCTTCAAGGAGAACTGATTCCTGTTTTAATGCAATTACAAGAAACGTTTTCAATAGCGGCTTTGTACTCCCATTACGAAACGGGTATCCATGCTACCTTTTTACGAGACAAAAAAGTTAAAAAATGGCTAAAAGCCCAAGGTATTAATTGGTTTGAATATCAACAACAAGGTGTATTTCGAGGGCTAAAAAACAGGAAAAATTGGATTCAAAAATGGGAAGAACTCATGCAACAGCCCATTAAACCTTTTCCAAAAGAACATAAGTTTTTAAACCAAAAAGACTTAAAAAGAATAAAAGCGCAATTTCAAGTGTTGGATTTAATTACAACAACTTCAAACACGCTTCAACCTGGTGGTGTAACCTATGCCAAAAAATATTTAGATTCCTTTTTTGAAGGACGATATATCCAATATCAAAAACATATTTCTAAACCAGATTTATCTCGGAAAAGCTGCAGTAGACTCTCCCCATATCTTGCCTATGGAAATCTATCTATGCGAATGGTGCTACAGCGTACGGAAAGTGAGAAGTTGAAAGGAAAGAAAGGTTTTGGTATCCGAGCCTTTGAATCCCGCCTGCGATGGCAATCCCATTTTATCCAAAAATTCGAAATGGAATGTAGTATGGAGTTTAAAAGCATCAACAAGGGCTTTCATTGTCTTTTAAAACCCATTAATCCAGTTTTTATAAAAGCATGGGAAGAGGGTAGGACGGGAGTCCCTATGGTAGATGCTGCAATGCGTTGTTTGGTTACTACGGGTTATTTGAATTTTCGTATGCGCGCTATGGTTGTTTCTTTTTTTGTACATCAATTGTGGCAACCTTGGCAGCAATGTAGTGCTTTTTTGGCCCGACAATTTCTAGATTTCGAACCTGGAATACATTTTCCACAAATACAAATGCAAGCAGGGGAAACAGGAATAAACACACTTCGGATTTATAGTCCAGTAAAAAATGGACATGAACATGACTCTCATGGAAATTTCACTAAACAATGGATACCTGAGTTAAAATCACTTCCCTCATCACTTGTTCACACGCCTTGGGAGATTACTCCATTTGAAGAGGAATTGTATCAATTTACAAAGGGAGTAAGCTATCCAAACCCTATAGTAGACCTCGAAAAAAGTAGAAAATATGCTACCGAAACACTTTGGAAGTTTCGAAAAATTCCTGAGGTTAACAAAGAGAGTAAGCGCATTTTAAAGCAGCACACACTAAATAACAGAATCCAATCCTAAATGAAAAAAAAGAAAATTGAACTAACAGAAAAAGACCTAGATCGTATCATTGAAATGGCTTGGGAAGACCGTACACCTTTTGATGCTATTTTGGCTCAATTTGGATTGAAAGAACAAGATGTTATTCATTTAATGCGCAGAGAAATGAAGTCCTCCAGTTTTAAAATGTGGCGCGCTCGAGTAAGCGGTCGCAGCACCAAACACAGTAAGCAACGCTCTGAGGACATAAAACGTTTTCGTTGCTCTAGGCAACGAAATATCAGTAATAACAAAGTTTCAAAGCGCTGATTTTTTGTACATTAAGTCAAAAAATCATGCCCAAGAACAAAACACAACCTACTTCAGTTAATGTAGCTCTTTTTTTGGATGGTGTACAAGATGATCAAAAAAGAAAGGATAGTTGGGAGCTGTACCGTTTGATGGAACGCATAGTAGGTTCTCCAGGGCAAATGTGGGGTACATCCATAGTAGGTTTTGGCGAATTTCACTACAAATATGCATCTGGAAGAGAAGGAGATTGGTTTTTAGTGGGGTTTTCACCAAGAAAAAATGCCTTGACCCTATACCTGATGTGTGATCTATCTCAATTATCTTTTGACGGTTTGGGTAAGTACAAAAAAGGAAAAGGATGCCTGTATATCAAGCGATTGAGCGAGGTCAATTGGAATAGTTTAGAAAAATTGATTATACAGAGTATCAGTATGACAAAAAACAAAAATCAATAGCGGACTTCAACATTCATACCCACACTTCCAGATCCAACTTTTGTCCAAGTACCTTGACTTGTAGCTCTAGCTATTAATGGAGATCCAAAAAATCCACCTGAAAAAAATAATTTTCCAGGGCCCAGATCTTCAATCCATTCTATCGCAATAAAAAAATCCTGATCGATGACAATCTCATAAGGACTCAAGTCTTTTCTTACAATACCTGATGTTATATCGGTTTCAATAAAAATATTTTCATCTATTAGGCTTTTGTTGGGAAGTCCTTCTTTTATGTCATAAAAGTTCAAACGAAAGCGAATGGGTCCATAGTCGTTTTCTACAATTGAAATAGAAAATTGTTTGAGAATCATTGGTTTTTTTCTCCCTCGAACTACAAATCCCATTTCATTGCCCAGCTTATTGGTAGTAAAGGCAGCATAAATTAATTTTGAGGTCGTATTATTTCCTAGAGTTTTAGTTTGATAAGAGCCTTTTTTTGTGGTAACAATTACTTCGTTTAAAGTCGTTACTTCTTCTTTTAAAGAAATAGTCAATGTGTTATTTTTCAAAAATTCTTCCAGAGAAAACTCCTTAGTTTCATAACCCAGCATGGAAAAACGCAAAAGGGTTTCTGGAGAAAAATTCTCAGGGAATTCTAATACAAAATATCCTGAACCATCGGATACGGTACCTATATTTTTTCCAACAAATCCAATGTTTACAAAAGGCAAGCTTTCTTTTGAATCTTGATCTATAACCTGACCTATAAGTTCAGATTGACCCAAAGAAGTCAAAGGGATTAGTACTAGTACAAGTAGGTATAAAAAGTTAAATTTCATGGAGAGGGATCCAATATTTAGGTTGCCACACGTTCTATTTTAGCACCGAGTTGTTTCAGACGTGTATCAATATTTTCATAACCTCTATCAATTTGTTCAATGTTGTGAATGGTGCTTTTCCCATTGGCAGAAAGCGCAGCGATTAAAAGGGAAACTCCCGCGCGAATGTCTGGTGAAGTTAAAGTTGCAGCTTTCAGTGGTGACTCGAAATCATTTCCGATTACCGTTGCTCTATGGGGATCACAAAGAATAATTTTTGCTCCCATGTCGATAAGCTTGTCCACAAAGAAAAGTCTGCTTTCAAACATTTTTTGGTGGATGAGTACACTCCCTCTGGCTTGGGTAGCAACAACTAGGACAATACTTAGTAAGTCTGGCGTAAATCCTGGCCAAGGGGCATCGGAAATTGTTAAGATAGACCCGTCAATAAAACTTTGTATTTCGTAGCCGTTTTTGTGTTCAGGAACAAACAAATCGTCACCTCTTTTTTCTATAGTTATTCCTAATTTTTTAAAAACAGTGGGTAATTGACCAAGAGAATCCCATTGGACATTTTTGATTGTAATTTCACTTTGTGTCATTGCAGCAAGGCCCACCCAGCTTCCTATCTCAATCATATCCGGCAAAAGAGTGTGCTCTGTTCCTCCAAGGGATTCTACCCCCTCGATAGTCAACAAATTGGACCCTACTCCACTTATTTTAGCTCCCATGCGATTGAGCATGCTGCAAAGTTGTTGCAGATAGGGTTCACAAGCAGCATTGTATATGGTGGTGCTGCCTTTAGCCAAAACAGCAGCCATCAAAATATTAGCAGTACCAGTCACTGAGGCTTCGTCCAGAAGTAGGTCAGCGCCCTTGAGCTGTTTAGCCTCAACACTGTAAAAGGAGTCTTTACTGTCATAATTGAATTCAGCTCCGAGTTTTACTAATCCTTCAAAATGGGTATCTAGACGTCTTCGACCAATTTTATCTCCTCCAGGACGAGGGATGCTTCCTTTTCCAAATCGAGCCAATAAAGGACCGACCAGCATTATGGAGCCGCGAAGACCCCTGCCATCTGTCTTGAATTGTTCGGATTTTAAGTAGTTAAGGTCAATTTTTTTTGCTTTAAAGCTATAACTACCGGCAGACTGTTTTTTTATTTCTACACCTAAATTTTTAAGCAATTGAATGAGCTTATTGACATCTACAATATCTGGGATGTTATGTATGGTAATGGTTTCTTCAGTTAGTAAAACTGCACATAGTATTTGAAGAGCTTCATTCTTTGCGCCTTGAGGGGTAATCGATCCTTTTAATTTATGCCCCCCTTCAATAACAAATGATTCCATTTATTTAATATCGTTTTCTATTGCGTTTTCTCGGTTTACTTTGGTTGCTGCTGGGACCATTTCCATTTTTATTTTTGAATTTCAATAAATCAGAGGACTCACTCAAGGGGAGTTGAGAAGCGGCAACTTTAAGTTTACCTTCAGAGAGTTCATCTAAGTGGGCTAATATTACTGCATCTTCCACAGTGTCTTTATTCCAGCTTAAGAAGTTTTTCTTCATATGGTTCGCAATTGTAAAGACAAGTACCTCTTTGAGTTCACCTTCTTCCCATTGAATAGCTACATCAATCATTCTTTTAATGTTGCTTCCGTAAAATCGATATTTGGGATGATTTTGAGGGTAAGCCAGCTTTTCTGGTTTCATGTCAAGGAGCTCTTTTTGTGGACGCTCAAAGGGAGACTCTACATCGATATCAAACTCTGCCATGATAAAAAACTGATCCCAAAGTTTGTGTTGAAAATCAGGGACATCACGCAAATGTGGATTGAGGTTCCCCATAACACCTATAATGGCTTTCGCTTTTTTGTTGCGTTCTTCTACATTGGTTTCCGCCTTAGCTAAAGAAATCATCTTGTGTATGTGTCTTCCGTATTCGGGAATGATCAATTGCGATCTTTTGGTATTGTATTGTAGGGTTTCCATAAAATTTTTGCTAGTAGAAAGGTGTAGAATAAATATGTTGCAAATTAGTAAAAATCAATTCAACTCGAAAAGATAAATTGCAATTAAAGAGCAATAACACCCTCTAAAGTACTACTTTTCTTATAAATATCGATCACTTGATCGGGATTGGACATGGTAACTTTAATCGTCAAGCTTGTAAAAGTATTTTTTGACGATTTTTTTTCTGTGAAAACTGCTTCTGTAGAATCGAATAACGACTTTAAGCTTACTAAATGAGCTGATTCTGATTTAACAATAAATTTAAATAAATAAGGTCCGGGCCAATCTTGGGAAGTCTTGAGTTGGTCATAAAAACGTGAATAAAAATCTTCTGAAGGAGTGTTGGATTGCATTTAGGCTCTTACTTTTGTGTAAAGGTACTGGTTTTATAGTTGTAAAAATGAATACGAACAAAAGAGTCGTCATAAGTGGAAGTCCTGGTGGAGGAAAAACAAGTATCATTGATGTGCTTAAGAATAAACAGCATATTGTTTTTGAAGAGTATTCTAGGAGTTTGATTCAAACAGCTCGTGATAAAGGGACAGAAAACCTTTTTTTGGAAGACCCTCAGTATTTTAGTGAGCAGTTGTTTTTGGGAAGACAAAAACAGTTTGAAGCTGGAACTTCATGTGCTACATCAAAAGAAAGTGCCGTTTTTTACGATCGTGGTATTCACGATATATATGCCTATTTATTGGCAATCAACAAGGCAACTCCTCTTTGGAAAGAAAAAGTTCAGGCTTTTACCTATGACTTAGTTTTTTTAGTCCCCCCCTGGGAGGAAATCTACACAAGGGATGAACAACGTTTGGAGACTTTTGAAGAAGCCAAATACTACTATCCTTTTTTGAAAGAGGTCTATGCCGCTCAACATAAGGTTGTAGAAGTCCCCGAAATGAGTGTTGTAGCTCGAGTAGATTTTATAACTTCATATATCCAACAGCATGGATAAGTTTGAATTACTAAAGCACTACTGGGGTTACTCCCAGTTCCGTCCCCTGCAAGAAAAAATTATTGATGCAGTGCTAGAGGGAAAGGATGTTTTGGGTTTGTTACCTACAGGAGGAGGAAAATCTCTTTGCTACCAGTTGCCTTCACTTCTTTTAAAAGGAACTGTCCTTGTTGTTTCACCCTTAATTGCACTGATGGAAGATCAGGTAAAGCAGGCGAAAGCAAAGGGTCTCAAGGCTATGTATTTTGAATCCCACCCAAAAAGTCTTTCAATAGCTAAACAACTGGACAACTGTATCCACGGTGACTACCATCTTGTGTATTGTTCTCCGGAGCGTTTTTTAAATTCTGAGTTTGTTCAACAACTTAGCAGTGCTAAAATCTCATTGGTTGCTGTGGATGAAGCCCATTGTATATCAGAGTGGGGACATGACTTTAGACCTGCTTATAGAGCTCTAAGTGTTTTAAAAACACTTTTTCCTCATGTAGGAGTTCTCGCACTTACTGGATCTGCAACGCCCGAAGTAATAAAAGACATCAAGGTGATTTTAAACTTGGAAAAAGCACTTTTTTTTCAAAGGTCTTTTGAACGAAAAAACATTGCCTATAGAATATGGAAAACAGAGGACAAGTTTACCACTATCCTTCAGCTTTTAAAACACCATCAGGGAAGTGGTATATTATATTGTAATACGAGAAAACAGTCCGAGTATCTAGCCCAATTTTTAAAAGAGAATAAGTTCAAAGCTGATTTTTTTCACGGAGGTCTTCCCGATGAAGAAAAAAAAATGAAGTTAACCGCTTGGCAACAGAATGAAACACTTCTTATGGTAGCTACAACAGCTTTTGGAATGGGAATTGATAAAGCGGATGTTCGTTTGATTATTCATTTACAGCTCCCTTCAAGTATTGAGAATTACTATCAAGAAACTGGCCGTGCTGGAAGGGATCAAAAACCTGCTTTTGCATATTTGCTTTTTCATAAAGGAGATGTGGGTGAATTGAAAAGCCAGTTTTTGGATTCGCTTCCAACACCCCAAGATATTGAAGGCACCTATAAAGACCTTTGTAATTTTTTGCAAATTGCCTATGGGGAGGGAAAAGACAGCTTCTTTTTAGTAAATCTCCCGCAATTTTCTATCCGTTATAAAAGAAGTACAAATAAGATAAAACGAACACTGAAGTTATTTGAACAGGCAGGTGTTTTTCAGTTGATCCAAAACAAGGAAACAAACTTGCGTATTAAAACATCAGCCTCAATTGAGCAGCTCAGTTTGTATTCTGCAAAAAAAGAATTTTCGGCACAAGTTCTTGAACTTTTAATAAGACAGCATCCACAATTCACTAGAGTCCCTATTTTACTGAATACCTCAAAAATGACTAAGGTCTTAAAATGTTCAAAAGAACGCCTTATGGAGTCTTTGGAGACTCTTAAAAAGCAGGGGTTCTTAAAATTTGACTCGCTAGAATCGACTGTTTATATTCAACCTCTCACTCCTAGAGAAGATCGTTATAGCATATTACCGGTACTTGATTTAGCAAAAAAACACTACGCTCTTAAAAAAAGTAAGGTAGGAGCAATGATTCAATATGTCAAAGAAGAATCTTATTGTAAGCGCAATGCATTACTTCGTTATTTTGGTGAAAAGCTGGAAACCAATTGCGGCCAATGTTCAGCAAATTCATGTAAATCAGCCTACTTGGAAGAAACAGATTTCAAAACTAAGGTGATCGCTTTGTTAAAAACCAAACCACATTCGTTGCAAGAGCTTAAACAAAAATTGTATTTTGAACCTCAAGCCTTAGAAATACAGCTAAGGGAATTATTAGAAAATCATTCCATCGTAGAAGATCAACACCACAAATATTGTTGGATTTATGAATAACAAAACACTTCCCTCTTTGATTTTTTTTGGGACACCAAAGTTTGCAAGCTATTGCCTGGAGTATTTAATAGATTCTGGTTTTCCCATTAAAGCTGTAGTAACTGCACCCGATCGAAAAGCAGGTAGAGGAAAAAAACTCAGAGCTTCTGAAGTAAAATTAGCTGCACTTGCTAAAGGGTTAACAGTGTTACAGCCAGATAAGTTAAAAGCTCTTGATTTTATTTCGGACTTGGAAGCTCTCCAAGCAGATGCTTTTGTTGTTGTTGCCTTTAGGATGTTACCGCGTATGGTGTGGCAGCTCCCAAAGTTGGGTACCCTAAATTTACATGCCTCTTTGCTTCCGAACTATAGAGGTGCCGCGCCCATAAACTGGGTACTTATAAATGGAGAAAAGCAAACAGGAGTTACCACCTTTTTAATTAATGAAGATATAGATACAGGCGCTATACTCATGAGTAAATCCCTTACAATTGATCCAACAGATGATATTGGAACACTTCACGACAAACTACTTCATCTAGGAGCTCCCTTGTTAAAAGAAACCTTAATGGGAATTGAAGAAGGGAGTATTGAGCCTCAAAGACAAGTGTTGGCTGGTAATGAACAAACTGCTCCAAAATTGACAAACGAGAATACACAAATCAATTGGAGTTATACTTTAGAAGGGGTGTGTAATCAAATTAGAGGCTTAAGCCCTCATCCAGGCGCTTGGACAATCATCCAAAATAATGGAATAGAACTGAGAGTAAAAATTTTCAAAGCCGCCCCAATTTTAATAAAACACAATCACCCCCCCAAAAGAATCGTAATTGAAGAAAAGAAACTGCTTATTTCAACTCTTGAAGGGTATCTAAATTGTATGGAAATCCAGCTTCCAAATAAAAAGCGAATGCCTGCTGAAGCCTTGTTAAACGGCTTTATTTTTGATGTTGAGGCTACTGTTTTGGGGTAAATCTCTTTGTCATTATCAACAAAACCCCTTAGTTATCAACAAAACTGCCGATTTCCATAGGTTTTTAGCGGCTCAAATAAAAATCCATATAAATTTGTTAAATAACCTTTAATACAAAAAATTATGAACAAAACAGAATTAATCGATGCGATGGCAGCAGATGCTGGTATCTCAAAAGCAGCTGCAAAGAAAGCTCTTGAATCTTTACTAGGTAGCGTTTCAGGAACACTTAAAAAAGGAGGACGTGTTTCTTTAGTAGGATTTGGATCTTGGTCTGTTTCTAAAAGAGCAGCACGTGATGGTAGAAACCCTCAAACTGGTGCAACTATCAAAATTGCCGCAAAAAATGTTGTTAAGTTCAAAGCAGGTGCTGAATTATCAGGTTCAGTAAACTAAGCTTCTTAAAACACTTATATAAAAAGCTCCTTTTTTAGGAGCTTTTTTTTTACATTTAAGTGAATGAAAACAGGAAAATTACTTGTAGCGACTCCGGTTGTTTTAGGAGACCCTAATTTTCACAGGGCAGTTGTGCTAATGGTAGACCACAAAACATCTGGTAGTTTAGGTTTTATTCTCAATAAAAAACTTGAATATACTTTAAATGAAGTAATGGAAGGAATTGATTCTGAATTCCCATTGTTTTTTGGAGGTCCCGTAGATCCAGACAGTCTTTTTTATATACATTCTTACGGTTCAGAAATCCCTAAAAGTATACCGATATCAAACAACCTCTTTTGGAACGGAGATTTTGATGTAATCACAAAGCGCATTCGTTCTGGTAAACTCTCTTCGGACAAGATTCGTTTTTTTCTCGGCTATAGTGGTTGGGGAGAAGGACAGTTAGAGGAGGAGCTCAGTCAAAAGTCATGGGAACCTTTTGATGTCAAATCTCAAACAGAATTAATCAAAAGACCATCGGTAACTATGTGGCAGGAATGTATGACTGCGCTTGGGGGGAAATATGTAATGTGGTCTAATGCTCCGGAAAACCCGCGCTTCAATTAGTCCAAATTGTTGAAGAAAGAAGTGGCTAGAACAGAGATTTTTTCCATTTGGTAGTTTGTCTTTCGATATTGTTTAACTCCATATATTCCTTTCTCTAAGGAAAGTATCAGAAGTTCTTCAGACTTTTGTAGTTCAAAGGGATTTAACTCTTTTTCTACCAATTTAAGGTCTGTTCTCTTTTTCTTTATCCAATCGATAAAAACAGATCGAAATACAAGATCTTGACATCCCGTTTCAAGTCTTGGGGTGATTAGCGTGTCTTCTTGGATCAAAAACAGCGACCCCATAAGGGTTTCAACTATATTTTTTTGTTCGTTTAACAATATTACATCATGTAAACCATTTTCATTAGCATACTGTTCTGCCATAATCCGAAGTCCCCAATTGGTTACTGAAAGATTGGACAAATTTCCAGAGGTTATTTCAGCCTCTTTATACAAGTCTATGGTATAGTCATTCGAGTGAATTTGAAGTGCTTCGACTTCTTGAATTTTCATTATAAAAACAGTACTACTGTTTTGTTTTAAGAATTGCAAGTGTATTATAGCGTTATTTAAAATAGAAATACGATGTCCCAGCTTTTGTATTTCCTGTTCAAAGAACTCCATGGTATAGTTCATAGGAATGAAGAAACGATGTCTTCTCAAACTGGCAATCAATCTAAAGTAATGCTTTTCCCAGAACAAAATCTGTCCCCCATGAAGACGAACATCTTCTTGGATTGAAAAACTTTCGAATAAACTACTGAGGAGTTCAGGAGAAGTTTGTGAAAGATCAGAAACTAGAGTTCCGTTGCAATTATACATGGCTTAGACTTAACTCGATCCCAATATCTGTTTTAGACTGGTGATTGAATTGTCCCACAACATTTTGGATTCTTCAATTTCATCTTCTTCAGCAAAATCAGTAACAATAAGTGAGACGTCATTGGTTAAGTCATCAACTTGAATTTTAAATTCAAAATAACAATCGTTTTCCTCCTCAAAATCGTCTTCCCATTGAAAACGAACGCGTTCATTGTTTTTCTTTTGAATCAATTTTGCACTTTCTTCAGCGTCGTTCCAGATAAAGGTAAAGTCCTCACCCCTTGAATTTACATTATCAGCAAACCATTCACCTAAGCCAGAAGGAGTCGATAAATATTGAAATAATAATTGTTTAGATGCGTGAAAGGCGTATTCTATAGAAAAACTTTTTTTGGTACTCATGGATTTAAATTCAGGTTCCCAATATATTGAAAAAAGGAGAAGTTGCGTATTTATTTTAAAATATTTTCAAAGGGGTTGGTACTGGCAAATTATATTTATAAATTTGCCCACCGAAATGGCGAGGTAGCTCAGCCGGTTAGAGCGTCGGATTCATAACCCGGAGGTCGGGAGTTCAAGTCTCCCTCTCGCTACAACAAATCAAGACTTCACAGCAATAGTGAGGTCTTTTTTTATTTCTTGCCCATACCTTTTTGGAGTAGTAGACTAAAGAATACCGTAAGTAAAGCCCCTATAAGATTCAACCAAAGAAAACTCACTACATCTTGAAAATAGAGTATTAAGATGATACATTCAGAGAGTAAGGCGCCCCAAAACACCGCTTTTCCCTTGATGTATTTGATAAAAATAGCCACTAAGAATATACCTAATATAGTACCGTAAAAAAGAGAACCAATGATGTTGACCAGTTGAATCAAATTTTCAAATAGGTTGCCCACACTGGCAAACAATAGGGCAATTAAACCCCAAACAAGAGTAAAACCTTTTGAAGCAAGAACATAATGTTTTGCAGATTTTCCTTTTTTATTTCTTTGATACAAATCGACTGTGGTTGTGGCGGCAAGTGCATTGAGCTCTGAAGCTGTAGAGCTCATGGCAGCAGAGAAAATTACAGCGAGGAGAAGGCCTATAAGTCCTGAAGGTAAATGATTGATTATGAAGGTAATAAACACATAGTCTTTGTCGTTAGTTTCTTGTTCTGGACTCGCTTTTAAAATCAGCTCTTTCGCTTGCTCTCTTTGATTCAATTCAGCAGTACTTAATTTTTGAATTTCATCATGTGATTCTCCTTTTAACAGTGCTGATCTCAGTTCAGTTTGTGTTTTTAAGTTTTCGATTTCAAGTTTTTGAAAAGCAGCTGCTTCAGCAGAGTTTTTTACTGCTACCACTGCTTTGGGATTAAAGTTGATTGGAGCTGGCTCAAATTGATAAAAAATAAAAACCATTACTCCTACCAAAAGAATGAAAAACTGCATGGGGATCTTTAGAATTCCATTCATAATCAGTCCCATTTGACTTTCTTTGAGAGATTTTCCGGAGAGGTACCGCTGTACTTGCGATTGATCTGTTCCAAAATAGGAAAGGGCTAAAAATAAGCCGCCCGTTAAGCCACTCCAAAAGGTGTAACGGTTATTGAGGTTCAAGCTAAAATCTAAGACATCTAGTTTTCCTGCTTTTCCAGCAATTTGAAGTGCCTTTGAAAAAGAAATTCCTTGTGGAAAGAGGTAAAGTAAGTAGCCAAAAGCGAGAAACATTCCAAGAAAAATAATGAACATCTGCTGTTTCTGGGTTACGTTTACTGCTTTTGTACCTCCAATCAAAGTATAGCTTATCACTACAGTTCCTACAGCAAAGATCATCGCTTTTAAATCCCAATTCAACACCACACTAAGGATTATTGCAGGAGCGTAGATCGTAATGCCTGCAGCAAGCCCACGCTGGATCAAAAACAATATAGCGGTTAAAGAACGTACCTGGAGATTGAAACGATTTTCCAGAAACTCATAGGCTGTATAAACGTTGAGTCGGTGGTACACTGGAATGAAAAATAAACAAATAATGAGCATTGCAAATGGCAATCCAAAATAGAACTGAACAAAACCCATTCCATCGTGATAGGCTTGACCAGGAGTGGATAAAAAAGTAATGGCGCTGGCTTGCGTGGCCATAACGGAAAGCCCAACGGTCCACCAGCGGGCTTGGTTACCTCCTTTTAGGTACTCTTGAATATTTTTATGAGAGTTGTTTTTCCAGATACCGTATGTAACGATAAAAGCCAGAGTACTCAACAGTATGATCCAATCCAGAAGTCCCATTAGCGAAATCGAATCATAAAGAGATAAAAGACGATCCAGTAGAGGATGTTTATTCCAACTAGTAATTGATAGGTCGTTCGTTTCATTGACCGTAAGAAATTAAGTTTGCAAACAAACGATAGGCTCCCGGTACACCTGCTGGCAATTCCCTAAAGAAGCTCAAACCTGTAAATATGTATTTCCCCTTACCGTAATCCGCCACAAGGAGACTTCCTTTTTTTGGAGATTCACCGAGATCATTCATGGAAAAGAGAGGTTCAAATCGGCTGTCCCAGTTGCTTGCGAAATAAAGTCCTCTTTCCTGTACCCATCCCTCAAAGTCCGCACTTGTGATCTTATTTGGCGAGTTGAGAATGGGGTGTTGTGGATTCAAGAAACGAACCTCTGCCTGTTCATCGGTAACTCGGTCTCTTGAGAGCTCGATAGGATAAGGAGCACTAATAGAGGCATCAAAACCCCGACTTGTGTTGTATTGAACAATTACAGTTCCCCCTTGGGAAACAAAATCCCATAAAATTTTATTTTTAAAAGTCAGCTCCTTGTGTACATTGAAGGCACGAATACCTACTATTAAAGTAGGGAAGGGTAGAAGGTCTTCTAATCGTAAATTTTCTGGATCAAATTCGGTTACTTCAATACCAATAGCTCTTAGGTTTTCAGCAACTTTATCGCCAGCCCCTTTTAGATAGGCTACTTTTTGAACTTTGCTTTTTAAGTCAATTTTTGATGCTATTGCTTTGTTTGGTTGTAGCAGGTGTTGTTTTGATATATGGGGGTAATCAATGGTTTCAAGGGACATACCATAGTTGATGCCTCGTTCGTTTACTATGGAGGAAAGAACAGCTGTACTGCTTCCTTCTGGTGGTGTTACTTCAAAAACAAATTCTTGAACTGCACCTGCTTGTTTTATGAATACCTCTTGTTTAGAAGGATTTACCGACCAATTTTTGGGAGTGAGAAGTTCCACTTCACCTTTAAAATTTTCCACATGGGCTTGAACCTGAAGAAGTACTTTTTTGGGATTTTGATTTTGAAACAAAAGTACTTTTTCACTCAGCTGTGTCGTTGCTCTGGGTACTACCTGAAAATTCTGAACAACCTCTCCAGCAACACGATCTGTAGTTCGGTAAGTGAGGGGTACCTCAAAGGAAACTTCTCGTCCATTTATAGATAAGTGAAACTCTATTAAAATAGGATTTGGTGTTTCAGGTAGACCTTTAAGTGCTTCATTTTGTACGTTGTAATTTCCTAGATCTCCCTCTGAAGTTAGCCAGTAGGGCACAGTAGTTACATCGGGTACTAGGAAGGTCAAACCTGATTCCCAAAGTTCATTTTGTTTTAAAACTTCCTTGGGGTCAAGCTGTAAACTCCCCGTTATTTTTTCTAGACCAATTGAGACAGGACTGGGATTTAGAGCTTTAATAGACACGTTAAGATCTGTGGCTGTAACACCCTTTTCTAGAGCAGTATTAAACTGCAATCTCAGACCTAAACAGTCTTGGATCAACTGTGTTACTTCTTTTTGTTTAATGGTTTTCCAATGGTTGTCTTTTAGTTGATTTAACGAATGATATAATTCCACTAAAGCGGGTACACTTTCATAGGGTTTTTCAATGTCAAAAGACCTGCTAATTTGATCTATTTGCTTTTGAAATAAAGCGCCACCTTCAACCCGATTCCAACTGGTGTCTATGCCATCGAAGGGATCTTGATTTTTAGGTTGGCTTCCATTGATCCATTCCAAGTATTCCTTTTGAGTTCCCAATTCTGGAGCACTTCCAAATCCTTGAGACTTGTGTTGACTTCTACTAAGAGCAGCTACTTCCGCATTGGTTCGACCCAAGAGTAAATCCACAGGATTGCTCTCTAATTCAATCCTATTACTTTTATCTGCCTGTTCGAATCGAGCTCTGCTGCCATAGGCCCACCAGGAGGTGTTGTAAAACTGACGTTTGGGCTGCCATAAACTTACATATTTCAATTGTTCTGGAAAGGCATTGGGGTCGTTTGCAAGCTTAAAAGCGCGTTCGCTAAGGATAGCAGAACTGGTGTGATGACCATGTGTACTTCCTGGAGTTCTGTGATCAAATCGGTGAATGATTATATCGGGTTTAAAAGCACGTATGCGATAGACTATCTGCGCTAGGACCTCTTTTTCATTCCATATTTTAAGGGTTTCGTCAGGATGCTTGGAATAGCCAAAATCATTTGCAGTGGTAAAAAACTGCTGTCCCCCGTCTATTTTTCTAGCCTCCAGTAGTTCTTGCGTTCTGATAAGACCCAAGCTTTCACGAAGTTCAGTTCCAATAAGATTTTGCCCTCCATCTCCTCTAGTCATTGAAAGATAGGCAGTTTGCGCATTGTAATGATTGGAAAAAAGAGCTATCAAGCGCGTGTTTTCATCGTCTGGATGGGCTGCAACATACAATACAGAACTCAATGTATTGAGTTTTTTTAGTTTCTTATAGATACGAGCTCCATCTTGACTGAAATGGAACTGGGAGCTTACAAGCAGAAGTGCTGTTATGATATTCTTCATTTTAAAACGGATTTAATCCCAAAGAATCTCTGTAATGTTCCTCTCCAAGATTATTTAATCTCCAATAGGGGAGTTTTAAAGTTTTTATTCGTTTTGCATAAGTGGTAAGATTTGGATTTTGTAAATCGGTTTCTTTCCATGCTAATATAGGGTAAGGAGGTGCGGCCTCAAAATGGATGGAGAGTTTACGTTGCAGGGTTGGAAAAGTAATGGTATAGACTTTTTCGCTATTTTTTTCAATTAGTTCCGCTTCTGCGGGATACCATTTTATGGGCAAGTGATTCATCCGTAGATATTCAAAATTTGGAAGTAATTCTAGTTTTCCTTGTGGGAGCTCATCGGGATTTGTGCGAATCCACATCCATAATTCATCTTCTGTTAGCCCCTCTTGAAAGGTCAGGGTTTGATCTGCTTCACCTTCAAAATAGGAATGACTTTCAATCTTAATATCTTCTTTTCTGTTAAGTTGTAGATAAGTTTGTCCACACCACTCCTGGATGGAGGTAGTTGTTTTTACTAGAGGAGCAGTTTGGCCTAAACGAGAAAAAACACTGCTCATAATTGAATAGGGATAAATGCCAGTCAAAAAGTTTTTTGTGCGATTTAGTTTAAGTACCGTTTGGGTTTTATCACTCTTTTGATTGGCTTTGACTTGCGCATCTGCCAAAAAATCTTCGGTAACATAGATCAGTACAGCACTCCCTTCCCTTGGCTCGCTGTAGCGTGATTGGATTAGTTTATAGCTACTGATTTCTGCTGTTCCGTCAAACCAATATGTTTTAAAATCCTGACTTAAGGGAACTGTATTTGCTGATGAATCCGGTACTTCGGACAGGTTGCAGTTCAAAAAAAACAAAGCGAATAACAGACTTATTTTTTTCATGACTTCAAGATATTGGGATTTTAGGGAAAGCACTAATTTTTAGAGGTTATTTCTCTTATTTTTTTCAATACTTGAGGAACAGGAAGTCCTATGATATTAGAATAACTTCCTTTAATGAAAGTGACATTTCTTATTCCAAAAGGATCTTGAATACCATAGGCTCCTGCTTTGTCCAGCGGAGAACCTGTTTTTACGTATGCATCTATTTCGTTATCTGAGAGAGGTCCAAAACAAACTTGTGACACCTCAAACAGCATTTCCCAATTTGTTTTTTGTAAAAAACCTACTGCTGTGATGACATCATGAGTGTCGTTTGAGAGAGAATGCAACATCGTTTTTGCCTCATCGTTATTTTGAGGTTTACCTAAAAATTGATTTTTATGCCATACTACTGTGTCTGCAGTAATTACCAGTTGCTTTTCTTTAATGATTTCTAAAAAAGCTTCTGCTTTTTTACGAACAATATGCTGTGCAATGGCAATGCCATCTAGTCCGCTAGGAAAATTTTCATTAACAGGCAGCAGTTGTACCCGAAAGGGAAGATCCATTTCCTCAAAAAAAGCCTTCCGTCTAGGAGAGCCAGAGGCCAATATAAGTTCAAAGCCGTTTGTATCAATCATATCAGTCTTTTCCTGCCCCTATGTCCAATCGCCATTTGCCTTGAACACGAAGTACTTGTTCAATAATTTCTCTTACACAACCTTCACCTCCCTTTTTATGAGAAACATAATCTACCATAGCTTTTACATCAGAGACAGCATCAGAGGGGCAGCAGCTTAATCCTACTTGCTCCATGACAGGAATATCTGGAACGTCATCTCCAATGTAAAGTATTTCTTCGGGTTTGAGATTGTAGCTGTCCAGCAGATCCTGATATGCTTCTATTTTATGATGTGAAGACATATAAATATCAAAGACACCCAGTTCTTTAAATCGTTCTCGGACTCCCTCATTTCTTCCTCCAGTGATGATTGCAACTTTATATCCCTGTACAAGGGCACATTTTATTGCATATCCGTCCTTTGAATCAAAAGAACGCAAGAGTTCACCTTCATTGGTTATTAAAAATTTACCGTCGGTCAAAACACCATCTACATCAAAGATGAAGGTTTTTATTTGTGGGAGTATCGCTTTGTAATTTTTATTGGTCATGATTTTTTTGAATAGCAGAGGTCATTAAGGAATATAGTTCTTTAAGTTGCGAATTTTTAATGAGTTTCAAATGGTGATCAATTGTTTCTTGGTCTCTGCGCAATGCCGGACCTGTTTGGGCTTCTTGGGGTTCAAGGGATTTTAGTTTCTCAACTGTTTCAAGCATCAATGGAAGTAAAAGCCTAAAATCAATCTGGTTTTCTTCACACAATTTTGCCGCTTCAAAAAACAAATGATTGCTGAAATTATTCACTAAAACAGCAGCCAAATGAAGGTGCTGTCTTTGTTCTGAGCTAATTTCTACAGCAGAAGCATCGATGCTTTTTACCAGTTCGTTCAAGTTTTTTAGGTCTTGAGAATTTTCTGCTTCAATACCAATTGGAAGTTTTAAAAAATCCACAGTTCTACCTTCACTAAAAGTTTGAATTGGATAAAAAACACCTCTTCTTTTTTGAATTAAAGCATCAATAGAAATTCCTCCAGAAGTATGGACTACAAAGCTTTCTTTGGGTAAGGATTTAGAAATGGAGCTTATGGATTGATCGCTTACTGCTAAAAGAATTAAATCTGATTTTAAATTAGGGTTCCATTGCTTGTTCAAAGGAATACCTTCTTTAGTTTTTTGCTTCTTTGAAGATCGGTTAACCCACTGTATTAGCTGTATTTTCTCATTAGTAGCAAATGCTTTATAGAGATGAGTTCCTAATTTTCCTGACCCAATGAGTGTTATTTTCATACCGGCTTTAAAAATACAAAAAGCTTGTTGAGTCTAAAGCAAAGTTTTAAAGTTCTAGAATAGCTTTGGAAAAAAATGTATCTTTAAAACACCAAATCTAGTATTATGAATACCTACAATTCTTTCAAGAATTTTTATGTTAAAAATTATTTACAGCTCCTTCCTGCATGTATCATCATTATAGCATGTGTCGGCTCTTTTGTAGTTTATTATTTGACATTGGAGGGTCTGAACGCAGTCAATTTTTTCTTACTCTTTCTATGTACAACTGCTGCAATGTCTTATTTGGCATCTGTTTTGGCGCAGTTGCCTAGGAGGGTTAGTTTTTTACTTTTTGTTATTGGAATGAAAGTAGAGTTGGCCTTACTTGTTGTTTCTATGGTTTTTTAAGGTCTTTTAACTAGGTAGAATTCTCTTACAAGCCCTATATTTGCATCTCTTTGATGTAGATTTTTGATGAAAGACAAACTCAGTAAAATTTTATTTTCCACTCGATTAACTGCTCTTCTTTTCTTATTGTATCCATCTGCCATGGCTATTGGAACATTTATTGAAAGTTGGTACAGTACAGACACTGCAAAAATATTGATCTACAATGCCTGGTGGTTTGAACTTTTGATGGTCTTAATGGCAATTAATTTTATTGGAAACATCTTTAAATACCGCTTGCTTAGTAAAGAAAAATGGGCTGTATTGTTACTGCATCTCTCTTTTTTACTCATTCTCTTGGGTGCTTTTGTGACGCGTTACATTGGGTATGAGGGGGTGCTTCCCATTCGTGAAGGGGCTACTGAAAGTCAAATGCTTACAGAAAAAACTTATCTCACTGTTTTTGTGGATGGGGAAATTGACGGTCAGCCGCGAAGAAAAAAGCTTCAAGATGATCTTTTGTTATCGGAACATGTAGCAAATGATTTCAGTTGGCAAAGTGATTTTAATGGACAGGGATTTAAAATAAGCTATATTGATTTTTTAGAAAACGCTACAGAGGGACTTGTTTTAGATGATTCTGGTGAACGGTACTTGAAGATTGTAGAAGCAGGTGATGGTACTCGTCATGATCATTATATTAAAGAAGGAGATATAGCCAGTATACACAACATCCTTTTTACTTTAAATTCACCACAAGAAGGAGCGATCAATATTTTTTTAAAGGATGGAATTTATACCATAAACTCTCCCTTTGAGGGTCAATTTATGCGAATGGCAGATCAATTTCAAGGAACATTAAATTCGAATGAAGAAAGTCCTTTGCAATTGCGATCATTGTATACCCTTCCGGGATTTCAGTTTGTGATACCAGAACCGGCTCTAAGAGGAAAATTTGATATCGTAAAAGCAGATACACAGGGAGAGGCAGTTCAAAACGCATTACGAGTAGCCATACAAATAGGAAGTTCAAATGAAGAAATTACTCTCTTGGGAGGAAAAGGGGTGATAAATGATCCCAAAAAAGTTACACTTGGGGGACTTGACTTTTATTTAACCTACGGTTCCCTAGCTGTAGAACTCCCTTTTGCTATAAAGCTAAATGATTTTATTGCAGAAAAGTATCCAGGTACAGAAAAAAGCTATGCTTCTTTTATGAGTAGGGTTACTGTTGAGGATACAGAATCTTTTGACTACGACATCTACATGAATCACGTTTTGGATCATAAGGGTTACCGCTTTTTTCAAGCTTCATTTAACCCAGATGAAAAAGGAACTATATTATCTGTCAACCATGATTGGTGGGGGACGTACATCACTTATGCGGGCTATCTCCTTTTGTATTTGAGTATGATAGGAATTTTCTTTATTGGTAAAACACGTTTTAAAGACTTGTCTAAAGCTTTGGAAAAAATAAATTTAAAAAAGAGTGTATTAACAGTTCTTCTTTTAATATTCAGCATTTCTGCGACTACTCTGAATGCCCAGACAGCTGTTCATAATCAATCCAGTGCAATCGATTTTGATTCCATCATTAAAGCTGACGCTTTTTCAAAAGAACATGCCTCCAAATTTGCTTCACTCATCATTCAAGATGCAGGAGGGCGGATGAAACCAGCCAACACCTTTTCTTCTGAGCTATTGCGAAAAGTAAGTAAAAGCGACACCTATATGGGATTAAATTCTGATCAAGTCTTATTGTCGATCATGAATAATCCAGCAGTTTGGTATAATGTTCCTCTTATCTATTTGAAAAGAGGAAATGATAGTATTCGAAAAATTGCAGGTCTCAATCTCAATGCAAAATATGCTCCTCTGCTATCTTTTTTCGACCTAGAGGGAAATTACAAGCTGGCTGAGCCTCTTGAAGAAGCTTATCGTGCAGCGGTTCCCAATCAATTTCAAAAGGATTTCATAGAACTGGATCGGAAAGTTAATCTTTTATATTCTGCTTTAGAGGGAAAAGTGATGCGGATATTCCCCATACCTGAAGATTCAAATAACAAGTGGGTTTCTTATCCTGAACTCGCTGAAGCACCTTTTAAAGGTAAAGATTCTCTTTATGTGCGGAATATTCTACCTCTGTATTTTCAATCGTTGCGTTTAGCACAACAAGATGGAGATTACGAACAGGCGGATAATTTATTAGAAAGTATTTATGGTTTTCAAAAAAAATTCGGAAATAAGGTATTGCCTAGTGAAGACAGGGTAAAAGCAGAAATCGCTTACAATCGCTATGATATTTTTAAAAAACTATACAGTTGGTATATCTACGCTGGGACTTTATTTTTTATTGTACTTCTCATTCAAATTTTCAAATCCAATCGTTTGATTTTTTATTCGGTAAAAGGGTTTAAAGTACTGCTTGTGTTTTTGTTCCTCCTACACACATTGGGACTCATTGCTAGGTGGTATATTTCTGGGCATGCTCCATGGAGTGATGCATACGAATCTATGATATATGTAGCCTGGGCCACTCAGTTTTTTGGGTTAGTCTTTGGAAGAAAGTCAGCTCTTACTATGGCTTCAACTACTTTTGTATCGGGTATGATATTGATGATAGCACATTGGAATTGGATGGACCCCGCCATTGCTAATTTGGTTCCTGTATTAGATAGCTATTGGTTGATGATTCACGTTGCTGTTATCGTTGGAAGTTATGGACCTTTTGCCTTGGGTATGATTATAGGTGTAGTTGCACTACTGCTCATGCTTTTGAGTTCAGATAAAAATGCAAATAAAATCAAACTTCAAATTAAAGAGCTGACCATAATCAATGAATTAGCTCTTACTGTAGGATTGATTATGCTTACGATAGGAAATTTTTTGGGCGGTATGTGGGCCAACGAAAGTTGGGGTCGCTACTGGGGTTGGGATCCGAAAGAAACTTGGGCGTTGATCAGTATAATGGTTTATGCTTTTGTGATTCACATGCGTCTAGTGCCTGGCCTCAGAGGAGCCTGGATTTTCAACCTGATGAGTGTCGTCGCTTTTGCAAGTATTTTAATGACCTATTTTGGTGTTAATTTCTATTTAGTGGGACTGCATTCCTATGCTAGTGGTGATAAAATTATAACTCCTAGCTTTGTCTATTACGCTGTTGTAGTAGTTGCTCTATTGGGGACAGCTTCTTATTTTAAGTCAAGGAAGCTTTATTTAAAATAAAGTACATCACAATAGAATAATAATTTATAATCCTGTTGGTTATGCGCTATTTTTCTCTTCTTTTTTTTGTCATAGGTTTACAATTCTCATGTGAGAAAGAACCAATTGCTTCTAAAGACGAGTTAACCACTCAAGAACAAAAATGGGTAGATCAAAAAATTGAAAATTACGAGTTTACACTACAAATCACTTGTTTTTGTATTCGAGAATATACCCTACCTAAACAGCTCATAGTGAAAAATAAAAAGCTTGTTTCTGTAGATGGCGTGTCAGTTGAAGATTTGAACGACCCGGCTTTTCGAACTATTGAGGGTTATTTTGACTTAATTAGAGAAATCAGAAAACAAACTCCCGATAAAGAAGCCATCACCTTCGACCCTGAATTGGGCTATCCAACTTCCATTTTTTTCGATTTGAGTTTTCAAATGGCTGATGAAGAAATAAATTATTCAATAAGTAACTTAACAGCTTTGAATTGATTTTTTATAAAAAAAGAAATTTAAACTTATATTTTAGTTGAAAGAGGTTACCTTAAAATTGGTCTTTAAAGATCATATTTAAAACCCAGTTTACAACATCAAATCACAATTTATGAAAACAAAATGGTTCATCTACTCGGTAGCAGGAATGTTGCTTTTAGGTTTAGGTCTTTCCTTTCTAGGGGAGGCGATCTTGTATAAATCCAATGATGATTTTAATTGGTTTTATTGGGGAACTGCTGCTCTGACTACTTTTAATGCAGGTATAGGTTTAGTAGGAGAGGCTATTGTGCTTAAAGTAAAAATGAGATTTAATGAAAAGCAGCAATAAAAAGATCCTGGTCACTTCCTTTTGAGATTTCCTTAAAAGCTTTCTCTATAATTGTTTCTGCTTCATGATGATCAAATCCTAGCCCTACCACAAGTCGTAACATGAGCTTTTTTTCAGCTGCATCTGCAATAGCATCTGCAAAGACCATACGAGATAGGTCATACAGCCTTTCCAAACGGCCTTGTTGCGTGTGTGGAGGATTGATGGGATGCTCTTCTATATGCTCAATAATCTTCGCAACTTCCTCTTCTTCAATTTCGAGGTTTATTGCTGTACGACTGATAAAAGCTTGTTCTTCCTCTGATATTCTGCCGTCTGCAAGTGCTACGCGAACAATAGCTGCAAAATGGTCTCTATTTCGGGTTTTAAATCCAGGAGTGTACAGGTCTGAGAAGGACATAAGTATATTTTTTGCTAAATATAAAAAATGGAATTGGCACGACGTTTTATTTTTAATGTAATTTTATATCTATCAAAAATATTATGAACCCAATTCGAATTTTAAAAAACAGATCAGACATTGGAGCAGGTACTCGGGGCTCTGATTTAGGAATCGATGCTTTAGAAATTGCTGCTATAAATGCAAATAATGATTTTTTTAACCGGTATCCCTATCTCGACATACAGACCCACAATGAAACTATTTACAACAAGGTAAAAAACACTACTGCTAAACGAATCAATTTTGTTTTGGAACAATGTAAAAGGGTAAAGGAGGCAACCCAGAAAACCCTAGAAGACAATTGTTTTCCATTGATCCTTTCCGGAGACCATTCCTCTGCTTTGGGGTCTTTGGCCGGAATAAAAGCTTCTTATCCAAATAAAACATTAGGAGTGGTTTGGATAGATGCTCATGCAGATTTACACACACCATTAAGTACTCCTTCTGGAAACGTTCACGGCATGCCCCTTGCTGCAGCTTTAGGTCACGACAATACAACCTATCAAGTGAATGAAATAAGTAAGCAAACGAAGACCAATTGGAATCATATGAAAAATTTAGGAGCCATTTGTCCCATCATAAAACCTGAGCATCTCATTTATTTTGGTGTACGGGATACTGAGGCAGAAGAAGAGGCAATCATGAAAGAAAAAAAGATTCGCAACTACAAAGTCCATGAAGTACGCCATAGAGGATTGGTCCAATGTGTCGAAGAAGCCTTGAGTCAATTGGCTCAAGTAGATTTGATTTACATCACTTTTGATGTAGATGCTCTGGATTGTGATTTAATTTCTCATGGAACAGGAACTCCAGTTTCTAAAGGGTTCGACCCCAAAGAGTTAATACAGCTTATACAAGGAATACAAGCGAGCAATAAAGTTGTTGCATTGGAGGTTTCTGAAATCAATCCTTTGCTAGATGAAAAAGGCAACCGAATGGCAGAGACTGCCTTTGAGGTGATCGATGCGGTTTTTGGAAGCTAGTATTTTCTTAAATTTTTTATATCTTAGTTTGAGCCACCTAAAACCTACTTCAATGTTTAGAAAACACACTTTCACCTCTTTAAAAAGCACCAGAAGTTCTCATTTTTTATTTTGCATTTCAATCTCACTTCTTGCATGGATCAGTTCGCTGGGGCTATTCCTAGCAATGATTGGCGTTGAATTTAACGCATTGTTCGAAAAGAAAGAATATGCAATTGAATCCGTTTTAATAGGTTTTCAAATTATTATACCACTGCTTTTATTTTGTGCAGCTGTTATTCTGTTTCTTACATCGGTGTACCGAAGGTTATATACCCTCCTAGACCGAAAGAGGTATCTATGGGTATATTACGTCTTTCTAGCAGTAGGATTACTCTTCTTTTTTTATGGGAACACTTTTTTTACTTTCTATCTGTTATTAACAATTGTGCTGTTGGGTAGTATCCCCACAAAAAAAT
>Ga0255774_10000217_pt1 | contig 53399 bp, 39 predicted proteins | sample 101ome_17_FD_179972 | JGI IMG/M metagenome (GOLD analysis project Ga0255774, IMG submission 179972) | Coastal salt marsh microbial communities from the Groves Creek Marsh, Skidaway Island, Georgia - 101407AT metaG (version 2) | ecosystem: Environmental > Aquatic > Marine > Intertidal zone >... | reverse complement strand
TGATCCGCAAGCTCCCGTTCCAACGCCTTGTCCGGGAAATCGCGCAAGACTTCAAGACGGACTTGCGATTCCAATCCTCCGCGGTCCTCGCGCTCCAAGAAGCGTCCGAAGCGTACCTCGTTGGCCTCTTCGAAGACACCAACTTGTGCGCCATCCACGCCAAGCGTGTCACCATCATGCCGAAGGACGTCCAACTCGCCCGACGCATCCGTGGTGAGCGTGCGTAAATTTCTTGTTTACGCTGCCTCAGGCTTCTGCCAAAAAACTTCAAAAACAAATCAAAACGACGCGGTGCACAAAAGCACTCGTCTTCAAACCAAAACATGGTGTTCATTCAACACCACCAAGCGAAGAAAGATTCACACTTGAACGCCCGACTCGTCTTTCAAACTCACTTCAACTCTAAAAGCGCGCTCTAAAACCCGATTAAACGCCCGACAGAGGGCAAAGGCGTGACGGCGAATACGGTCCACCGTCGTGGCGACGCGTGGGCGACGTCGCGGACGTCTCGAACGGTGTGAAATCTGAACCCTAGTCGACCCTCAACGCGCGCGCGCCGAACGCCCATTTGCCTCGACGAGATTTTCCAGGTGACATCTATGATGAACTAAGATACGTTTTACACGCTCTCTACTAATCTACAGCAATCTTCTAAACATGTTTGTTCTTCTTACTCTTCTTCTTTTTGCCTTCATCATCACCCCTAACCACGCTCAGAACGATCTTTTCCCAACTTGTCTGAAGCGCGTATCCCTTGCCTTGACGCATCCATGCCTTCAATTCGGGATACAAAAATTTCGGATTTTTAATCCATAATTCCCTCAATTGCGCCTTGGAACAGATCCCCCCCGATCCACTCATTCCTCGCTTCAGAGCTCCGAGCAAATCGATCACCCTAGCCTGGGTTTTGCCTTCTGGTCGAGAGGCCAAGAGTGGCTTTGCTGCGAGTTTGTCGCGCAACTCGGCCATTGGCGCGGCGACGTTTCCTGTGAGCAGAGCTGTTGCAAACACTCCACATTTGAGCTCTAGCGAGGGGACTTCCACCGGACACAACGGTAATTCCCAACGATGCGGTCCGAACCGAGGGGCAGTCCAACCAACAATACGGTCCTCGCGTGAGATGTATCTCGGAGCTGGGTCGGTGAGCATGGCGCCTTCGTCTACGAGCGCCGCGCACTGCTCCACGAGCCACTCAGGCTCTATTCCTGTGGCTCCAACAACGTAAGCACGTTTCTCTGTTTGCAAGAGATCGGTGTACACGACGTAGTCGGGAGAGGACCGGTGTAAGGATGAAGTCGGATGGAGAAACACCGCGGTGTCGAGGAGGGCCGGAACGTACCGCGTCGCCTTAGACGACTTTTCATTTGCTCGCGACGCTTGTTCAAGCTCCTTGTGCTTCGATCTACGAGCGATTCTATCCGCCCATCCCGCACAGAGCGCTTTTCTCAGCGCCCGCTCGACGTCCCCTCCGGGTGGAAGCGTCTTTGGCGCCTCAACGTCCGCTTCGAGCTCTCGAAGTACGTTTTCTGAAAAGATTACGCCTGAAAGCTTTGACGAAGAACTCGCGAGGCTGACGATGAGGCGCTTGAGCTGACGTCGCAAATCTGACATTTCACGCATCGTTTTCGCGTGGAGTTTGTTGCTGCTGCAGAAAATTTCGGCCGCTTTCGCCCCTTTGCATCGATCGTATGCGAGAAGTGCTTGCGCCGCGGAAAGCGCGTCGCTCGCCGGGTGGTGAAATTTCACGTGCGGTGGTGGACCCTTCGAACCACTTTTTTCACCCTCTTCCCCCGTCTCTTCCGTATTCCGGAGAAACGGACTATCGAGACTCAAAGCAGCGGCGATGGCGATGGCTGGTGAAAGGCAACCATCCACCGTACTCTGAGCGGCGGCGAATAACATTCTCGAATGCCGCGGACTTATCGGTAGCACCGCCATGGCGCGCCCCAGGTCGGTCAGAGGTCCAATCTCTTCCCCTCCGTGCCTACTCTTTTCGACCGCACCAAGAATCTGAAGCGTTCGCTCGGCCGCGCTCAGGGCGGTTTTATCGGGAGGGGAGATGAAAGGAAAGTTCACAACTTTGTCGATACCCATGGCTCGCATCTGGAGAACCACTCCTTCGACGGGGACGCTCAATATTTGAGGATCTGCGTGCTGCTTCATTTCATCCACGAAATGAGCGCTGCTGAATAGGCGATAACAGTGGCCTGGACTCGTACGACCGGCGCGACCGGCGCGCTGATCTGCGCTCGCCTTGCTTACCCATCCGACTTGAAAACGGGACAAACTGGCATCTCGCTCGTACACTCGCTCCTTCGCCCTACCAGCGTCGACGACGTATCGAATTCCTGGGATTGTTAGCGATGTTTCCGCGACGTTGGTGGCTATGATGACCATTCTTGATCCATCGGGTGATTCCTGAAACACCCTTTGCTGCAAGTGAGCGGGGAGAAGAGCGTAGAGCGGTAAGACGTTCAAACTGCCCGGACCGGAATCACCGGTTTTGTTCCCATCCAATCCCGCGGACGGCGCGTGTTCTCGAGTCCACGCTGCCTCAGCCTCTGCGGCTTCTTCTTCGCCCACTCCTTCGCCTCCCATCACGAGCACATCGTCTTCCTCGCTGATGTCACTAGCGACATCAGACATGTCATCTTCGCCGTCGAAATCCGGTTCGTCCTCCTCCTCGCCACCCAGATCCTCTCCGCCGGCGTCGATCGTGTCGACGTCGAATGTGTCTTCGACTCCGTCCTCAGATTCGACGGAATCTTCAGTGCCTCCAGATTCGCCATCTTCCAATTTTTTGTGCAGAGGATACGCGTCTCGAAGCTTTCGACACACAATCTCGACTTCGCGCTGACCGGTGAGGAACACCAATATTCCTCCCGGCGGCAACTTGCGATGGATGGCCAATACCTTCTTTATCGCCGCACCAACGTAATCAACGTGCTCTGTTCTTCGTGAAAAGTGAACGGTGACTGGGAACTGCCGCGTGGCCACTTGAAGAAGAGCAGGAGGAGTCGGACACAGCTTCTTATTTTCCACAAACTCTTCAACTCGGAGCGTAGCAGACATGACCACCAAGCGAAGCGGCGTGACAGCTTTCCCTTCGGCTGCTAACGCGGCGCGAAGAGGCACGATTCTCGAGAGTAGACCTAGCAAAATATCGGTGTTTACGCTCCGTTCGTGCGCCTCATCGATGATGACCACGGAATACTTGCGCAAGAGGAAATCCAACTGTACTTCGCGCAGCAAAATACCGTCCGTCATGAACTTGATCCGAGGATTATCTCCTACATTTTTGTCGTAACGAACTTGATAACCCACTTCATCACCGAGAGGAACGTTCAACTCTTCTGCGACCCGACGTGCCGTGGAAGTTACCGCCACACGACGTGGCTGGGTCACAGCCACCGCTCCCGGATGGCTATCGCAACTCGCATCGCCGTATCCGGCTTCGTATAGAAACTGCGGTACCTGAGTCGTCTTACCACAACCCGTGGCACCACAGATCACCGTAACAGGATTCGTGTTGATAGCGTCCACGATTTCGTGTTCCTCTTGAACTATTGGAAGACCTTCACGAGTCTTGATGATGGCATCTGTTCTCTGCACCGGAACGACGAAGGAGCAGCCTTTAAACACCTCGTGATGCAAACCTCTGTAGACGTGGGATTTCGATTTGTCACCATCTTCCGTGATGCCCGCTCTCGCACGCAGAGATTTCACTAATTCCCGAGTGGCGTCGTCTAAGGAAGCCATACCTGCAGCCTCAGCAGCTCGAATCGCAGCCTGTGTGAGCGCATTGTCTTCATCAATTTCACCGTCGGTATCGGCGTCGGTGGTCTCGGCGTCAGCATCTCGCACATTTCTCGTTTCCAATCCAACCGTGCGATCCATCTCACTATCGCTATCATCTTCGCTCTCTTCCATCTCTTCCTCGACGGCCGCTTTCGGCCTCTTCGTCAATCTCGAATCTTTCAAGTCCTCCAGTTCCACGCCGGCTCGCTCCGCCTTGAGCGCTCTCCGAATCTTCTCCTTTGCTGTCTCTCTCGATCCTAAACTCGTCGTCGAGCGCATCAAGCCGAGCATTTGCTCGTTCGCACTGTTTGCTGCGAGCATGGCCATGACTTGCGCCCGCTCGCTTCGCTTTCGCTCCTCCTCGGCGAGCTTTTTCATCTTCCGTCGCTGCGAACTGCTCAGCTTGACGACTTTTCGCTCATTTGCCTCCGCTTCTCGTCGCGCGTCGCGCTTCTTTCGCGCCTCCTCGCCCGCTGCGCCCGAGGTTCCTTTGCGTTTACTCAGTACGACGAACTTTTCGCCGTCATCGCGACCGGCGACCCCCATGACTGCGGACGAACGCCGCGCGTCCTCGACCGACTGGTTGTGGCGGCGTCCCGGCAGCGCGCAACGGGACTTCTCGACGCGCGCCGCGCCGAGCGAAGATCGTCGATCGACGCGACGTAGGCTCGCACGAGCGTCACCTTTCAATCCTCAACCGCTCTCGCGCGTCGCGTCGGACAACATGCGCGCCGTCGCTCTCACCGAAGCGCCGGCGGCGGCCTGGCGCAGGCGAACGAGCGCGTCCACCCGTGGCGCGCGCGCGAGAGGGCCCAGACCCTCGTTCGCGTCGTCCGACGTCGGGGAAACGAACGAGTCATTTTCGTCCGATGACTTGGTGCAAGTTGGCGCCGTCGTCGGCGCGCACAGCCTGCGTGGAGAGGTTCGAGTGAAGCCCATGACGGACTTCATAGAGGAGCGCTTCATGACGACTGGGTCCATATTGCGCGTGGAGCTCGCACCTCAGGGAAAATCGACCAAGAGCGGAGAATTTGACGCACCCGTGGGTGAGGTTCGAGAGGTGAAGGTTCGAAGCGGACGGTGGGTTACGAGCAAGGGTAGGAACGATGTCATTGTCAAACTCGCGGGGTGCGACGATAGGAACGCGGCGGAGGAGCTCATCGGGACGCGCTTGTACATTTTACCGAGTGACAGAGCGCCTTTGCGTGATGATGAAAACGACGGAAACAACGACGGTGACGATGAGTTCTATGCTCAGGAGCTCGAAGGGTTGCGAGTGATTGATCAAGCGACGGGGAACGAAGTAGGAACGGTTGCCGACATTGTTCGCGGTGCCGGCACTCAGGACTTGTTGAAGGTTGAATTCGTAGCGCTGGACGAAGAGACTGGAATCGACGCCGAATTTTATGTGTACGTGCCTTTCGTGAAGGAGATTGTGCCTCTCGTCGACACCAAGGGTGGGTTTATGGAGATCACTCCACCGGCGGGTCTCCTCGAACTGAAGACTGCGAAGAAATCGAAGAAGCAACGGTTGCGCGCAAAGGCGCGAATGGAGGAGAAGGCGAAAAATAGCACAAACTAGACCATGAGTCAATGAGATTCAACTATATGCGAGCTTGTAAATATACAATTCTATCACCTCACTCATCTAATCTACTAGTGCTACACGTCTGATTTTATACCTCGCAACGTCATTGGTTTGGACTCCTTACACTTCCGGTTGAGTGATAACGATGCGACGACGACCGAAATGCTACTGCAAGCCATCAGTATGCTCGCAAGCCAAGGTGCGACCCTGATGTTAGGATAAAATACTCCAGCTGCCAGCGGTAACGTGATTGTATTGTATCCAAGTGCCCAGATGTAATTTTGTCGAATTTGGGTAAAGGTTTTTTGGGATATGTCGACTGCCCTCACCACGGTGTGAAGGTCGGCGCGCATAAGCACAAAATCTGCCGCCTCGATGGCCACGTCCGTACCGGCGCCTATAGCCATCGCAAGACTCGCAGACGCCAACGAAGGCGCGTCATTGATTCCATCTCCAACCATGGCCACGACGGACGGTTTGAATTTACGCGAGGACCGTGGCGAACATTTGGATTGTAATTCCTTGATAATCCTCACCTTGTCGGAGGGAGACGCTTCCGCGTGAATATCCTTGATTCCACACTCATTCGCCACCGCGCGCGCGGTTTTCTGATTATCGCCGGTCACCATGACACTCTTGATGCCTCGCTCGCGTAGTTCCGCCACCGTTTCTCGGGCGTCGGGTTTCAACTCGTCCGAAACAGCGAAAGCACCCTCGACAGATCCTTCAATTCCCACAAAAACTACCGTCTTCCCCTCTTCTTCGTTCCTCGATGTAAACTGTGCGATTGACTGCGAAGAGAGTACCATTCCTCTCTCCTTCATCAACCTAGCGTTACCCAACGCCACGGCTTTACCACCCACGGTGCAACAGACTCCTTGCCCTGGAATCACTTGGACTTGAGATTTCGAACTCGCGGGGATCTCTGCAGGACTCTGACGACGACCGTAGTCTCGAACAGCCTTTGCGACCGGATGTTCGCTGTCCTTCTCCACGCAAACCACCAAACTGATGATGTGTTCCAGATTTTCAGGTTGCGCCGATTCAAACGCCGTCACCGTCGGCGAGCCAGTGGTCAGCGTACCAGTTTTGTCAAAGACGACGACATCTAGATTACCCGCACGCTCCAGCGCCTCACCGCTCTTAATGACGATCCCACTCGTCGCAGCGACGCTCGTGCCCACCATGATGGCCGTGGGTGTGGCGAGTCCAAGAGCGCACGGGCAAGCGGTCACCAGAACGGAAATTCCAAACATCATCGCAAAGAGAGCTCGGTTTTCGTTTTCTGGAACCCACGCATCAGGAATCGAGTGCGACCACCCCGCGATGAGCCAACTGAAAAACGTTATGGCGGCCATCGCGCAAACGAGGGGTACGAAGATGTTTGAAACCCGATCCGCAAAGGCTTGTATCGGCGCCTTCACGAGTTGCGCCTCTTCCACCAGGCGAACGATCTGATAGAGAGCCGAATCTGCTCCGATTTTCTCCGCACGCATCACGAACGCGTCGCCTTCGTTGATAGAACCACTCATCACTTGTCCGTCAACCTTTTTCGTCACGGGCATCGTCTCTCCGGTGACCATGGACTCGTTGATGAAGGCTTCGCCGCGAACGACGACGCCATCCGTCGGAACTTTTGCTCCTGGCAACACTTTCAATAAATCTCCCACCTGAACCAAGTCGACGTCGATGTCCTTTTCCGCGTACGCGTCATCATCACCGCCCGAAGGCGTCATCAAAACGGCGTTTCGAGGAGCGAGCTCCAGTAGTTTCGTGATCGCCGCCGTCGTCTCTCCTCTTGCCGTCGTTTCGAGATATTTTCCGATCAAGATGAAAGTGATCAACATGGCGCTCGTGTCGAAATAATCTCGCCCGAGCATGGATCCGAACAAGATGCAATACAAAATGCTGAGAACACTGACCCCATACGCGACGTTTGTCGCGAGCGAGACGAGAACGTCCATGTTACTCGCTCCTCGTTTGAGCGAGTTGACAGCTCCGCGGTGAAATCGCATCCCGACGCCAAACTGAACTTTGGTGGCGAGCGCCCAGCGCACGATGATCCACATCGAGAGTCCTTTCGCGAGTTTGGGACTCCAAATTTTCTCAAAAATCAAATTACTCAGAATAATCGGCACCGTGAACGCCACACTCGTCTTCAACTCTTCCCGTTGCTTTGCCTCTGCTTCTCGCCGCTTTGTCTCGTTCGACTCGGCGTCTCCGCGACGAACGCCAGCCTCGAATCCCATCTCTTCCACCGCGGCGATCAAATCTCGAACGCCCGTCACATTTGGATCGTAGGTGATCACCGCCGTTCCCTCCGGAATCACGCTCACGCTCGCGGACGACACGCCCCTCGCGTCTCGCAGCGTCTTCTCCACGCTCGCCGAGCACGCCGAGCACGTCATCCCGTGCACGTCCAATCTCACTACAACTCCCGACCGTTCGTCTGGCACCACCGCGCACTCGAATCCACACGCCTCCACCTCGCGCGCGACCGCCTCCCCCACCCGCGCGACGTCCACCCCCTCTCCCACCGTCGCCGTCGCCTCGCCCGTCGCGCTCGACGCCGCGCTCGCCGTCACGCCGTCCACGCGTCTCATCGCCTCCTCCACCGCTCGCACGCACGCCGCGCACGTCATCCCGTCCACGCGAAATCGCACGCATCTACGTCCTCTTCCTCCTCCGACCACCATCGTCTCCGGTCGCGCGTCGGTCGCGTCCCCATCGGCGGCGACGGGCACGACATCGGGACCACCCAGAAGCGCAACCGTGTCGTCGTCGTCGTCCTCCTCCTCCTTCTCCTCCTCGCCCGCTCGGCGCGACCGATCGACGACGGAGTCCATCCTCCTCCTCCTCGTCGTCCTCGTCGCCTCTCGACCGGGCGCTTTCTCGCCCGTCTCGCACTGTCGGCACGCACCGTCCGTCCGTCGGATCGCGCGCGCAGTGAATCAAATACATCCAACCGTCCAGTCGACACGGTCAGTTCGTCGCATTCACGTCCGTCGGCGAACGAATCGACGCCACACTCCGCGACGAAAACGCGCTCGTGACGACGATGAAGACATTCTTGGTGCGTGGGCGTCGACGGGCGCCGGCGGGGACGGCCGGATAGGGACGGGACGACCGGTATCGCGCGTCACCGATCGATCGCGATGAGGCAACGATGCGCGCGACCGATGACGATATCATGGACGCTCGACTGACGCCGCGCGCGCGACGCAGACTGGATTCGGTAAAATTACCGGTGACTTTGAAAAGTTCAAGCCGTACGTCCCGGCGGTCTGCGAGCAGATGAAGGTACGAGGCGCCGGGTACGTCGGCATCAAGACGGGTGTAAAGGAGGACGCGCGAGGCACGGAGGATTGCGATGACGTCGACCTGTGCCCAGTGATTGAATACCCGACCAAAGAAGCGGCGCTGGACTTTCTCAACAGCGCTGACTACGCGGCGGTTAAACCGTTACGATTGGATAACACGAAGTTTCGACTCGGGTGCTTTGAGGCCAATTTGCTGCCGGAGGACGCCGATACGTCAAAGTTTGGTGCCTATCTGGCGACCATCAAAAAACTAAACGACGCGGAAACGTTCAGCGCCGAATACCCACCTCTGTTGAAGGCGAACAACGGAAAGTTTAATGCCACAATGATCGCGAAGCATCCGATCTCGGATCTCATCTATCAGGAAAATTGCGAAGACTACTCGTTCCTCGTGCTCATCGGGTTCCCGACGTATGACGACGCGGTGACGTACCTCCATGACGAGGAATTCGGTGCCAAACAAACTGAAGTTCGCAGGAAATGCACGACCGGTCCGCTCGCTGTCATCAAATGCACCAATAAGACGGACGCGCAACCGCAGTACACGGGCGTCCCGCACGAGCGGTGAGCCTAATCCAGCGTTTCCCAAGGTTGAGAGTATTTTGCGCGCTGTTTCTTGCTGTTTGTGCTTTTAGTCTGTTGTCCTTGATCGCTCCTCTGTAATGTGTTTTATTGCAACTTGTTTTCTCAACATGCTTCGCGCGCGCGCACGGCGAGATGATACGTCAAAACCTCCTCACTAGAGGCAAACATTCGGCCATTTCGCGCGCGCCGCCACCCTCGAAATGAAGACACGACGTGGGCGACATCGTCCATGCCCAGGGTCCAGACGATGGTTGATGATGACGATGGGTGACGCGACGCGGGGCGACAGAGCGGGACGGACGGAGTCGTGGGTGACGACTCACGCTCGATCGATCGTTTCCTCTCGTTCGTTCGAATCTTCCCTCCCTCGCGCGGTCAGTCAGTCAGTCAGTCAGTCATGAAGACGACGTATCTGGTGGCGTACAACGGCGCGCAGGCGGTTGGATGGGCGTGCGTGTTGGTGCAAGCGTTGGGAGCGATGATGACGGTGGGGACGACGACGACGACGACGGTGTACGAGGCGTGTAGGACGACGTTGATGACGTTTCAAGTGTTGTCGTTCGCGGAGGTGATGCACGCGGCGATGGGGGTGACAAAGTCGCCGACGTCGGCGGCGCTCATGCAGTGGGCGGGACGAACGCACTGTTTAAAGTGCGCGCTCGACGCGGTGAAATCGTCGCACGGGACACCGGCGGCGACGGCGTTGATTTTAGCGTGGGCGATGACGGAGGTGATTCGTTATCCGTCGTACGTCGGATCGCTCGTGGGCGTGAACCCGAAGTGGTTGACGTGGCTGCGGTACACGGTGTTCGTGCCGCTGTATCCGCTCGGAGCGGGGGCGGAGATGAAGCTGATGTACGACGCGCGGGCGTATGCGCGGAAAACGAAAATGTACGCCATCGAGATGCCGAATGCGTTTAATTTCGCGTTCGATTACCCGTCGTTTCTCAACGGGCTCTTGGTCGTGTACCCATTTTTATTCTATTCACTCTACGCGTACATGTTCGCCCAGAGAAGGAAAAAATTGGGTCAAGGCAAGGCGAAACAAAACTGATAGATTCTACTCGCGAAGGAGCACTAGTACAGTACAGGTTTCTAATTACACACAAAACAAATCTAGGAATGGTGTCCTATTCATCTCTTTCTTCGCTTGAGATGTTTCAGTCTATTTTCAATTCGTCGTTGCGGCGTCGCGCCCTTCGCCATCAACTCGTTGTAGCGCGTGATCTCCTCGTCCATCAAATCGCTCACGAGAGCCTCCGAGGCGTCGTTTTGACGTCTACGTTCAACCTCAAACACATCCAGGCTCGCTTCGGCGAGGACTTCATCGTTGTGCGCTTTAATTTGACTCGCGAGCATTTTTTGCGCGCGTCGAGAGACATCCTCTTCCGCCTTTCGTTTCGCCGATTCCTCGCGCGCGCGCTGAACGCTGCGCTTCACGCCTCGACGCCGACGATTCGTCGCGCGCTCGAGCAGAGCGTCCAGGGCGCGATTCGAGGCGCCTTGATGGGATTCTATATCCTCGTCCTCCGTTTGAACTGTTTCGGCATCCTCCGGCGTCGGCTCAACGTCTTCTTCGGGGCGTCTCTCGATCAGACGCAGGGCTTCGCACCTTTTAATAAATGAAATCATGCTTTGTTTCAATTCACCCAACGTGTTGACGTTGTCAGAGCGCTCATCCATGGTGATGACGACGCGGCCGTCGTCGTCCTTGTTCCCGGGTTGAATTCGGCCCAAGACTTGTAGAATCTCACTCACCCGGGTCACGTAGCGAACCTTTGTCGAACGATATATGCCACGCAGTTGTTCTAAGATTGGCTCGTTTTCGGCGGTCTCCTTCAACACGATGTCATTGGAAACGGAATCGCGCGAACCTCGGCCGAAACGGCATTCGTTCGCCGCCCCGTCTTCGACGTCTTCCCAATCCTCCTCTGCGTCGTCTTCTAGGCGATCGACCGATCCGTTCGCCCCCGCCGTGGATGCCACGTTCACATTTTCGACGTCTCCCTCGAATCGAGGCCCGAAGAGTAAATGAAAGCACGTCCGCGCGCTGGTTTGTGTCTCGTCGATTTCGTTCAGTAACGCCGGAAGCTCCTGCGTTATCGTTCGCCAACTCTGTTGAAGCTTTCTCTGCGCCGCGTGTTCGCGCTCAATCTCAGCGCGACGAGCTCTCTCCGCTCGCGCCTCGGGAGCTTCATCACCCAAACGAGTGCTCACGAACGCCCGCGCGAGCGCGAGCTGCTTGTACCGTGCGCCGAATTTGGTCACCCAACCGTCCAACGTATCGATCGCGTGCTCTCTCAATCTCTCCGCCGACCCCTTCGGCACGTCCGGAAGCGCTACGTCATCGTCCGTTCCCACGGCGTGTCTGAGAAACTCATCCAACGTGTCCAACGTGAGCTCTCTAAACAGTTTTGACCGCTCGAAGAGCTCCGCCGTCGCCGTCACCGCTCGCGTCCTCGTCCCCGCGCTCGACCTTCCTCCCCGCACGACCTCCACCAGAGCCTCGTGCGCGCACCTCAACGCGTTCTCATCCGCTCTCACGCAGCGTTTCAGCGCTCGCATCGCCTCCGCATCCACGCTCGGCCCGTCTTCGGCGCACGCCCGTCGCACCAATCGCGCCACCTCGCGCGCGTTCGACATCGCGCGCGGTCTCCGTCCGTCCGTCCGTCTCACGCCCTCGAGCGTCGACGCATCGCCCACGCCGCGTCTTCGTCTCGTCTTCGTCTCCCTCACGCCGCGTCTCGCCCTCGCGCGACGCACAGACGCCCGTCGCGGGGGCGGCACGACGACCGGCCGCCTCCAATCCATCCATCCTTGAGAGGCGGTCGTTCGGTCTTCGTCTTCTCTGTCTCCATGGAGGGACGCATTCTCGAATCACGACCCTTCGACATCGCCCATCACACGCCGAGCCGAGACCGAGGAGGGAGAGAACACAAAATCACGCATCCGCCGACGCGCGACGACGCGGATCGCGAGAGATTTTTATGACGACGGTGATCGATCGGACGATGGATGGATGTCGACGCGCGATACACGGTGACGCGTCGGTGGTGAGAGAGTGAGAGAGAGTGAGAGACGAGAGAGAGAGACGAGAGGACGACGGAGATGATGTGGACGACGAGGCCGAGGACGAGGCCGACGTCCGCGTCCGGAGCGATGGGAGCCTCGAGAGAGGGCAGGACGAGAAGGAGGCGGACGATCCACGGGACGAGGCGGAGGATTCCGTGTGAGCGTCGACGCGGGATCGAGGTGAGAAGCGGAGGGGAGAACTCGAACCCGGGGGTGTCCATGGACGCGAAACGAGCGAACGAAGTCTTGGGACTCACGGGGGAGGCGTCGAGCGATGAACTCGTGCGAGCGCACAAGGAGATGTTGGAAAAGTACGCCGAGGATGAAATCAAAAAAGGCGAGGTGGAAGCCGCGTACGACGTGCTGCTCATGAAATCGTTCAACCGACGAACGAAGGGGGAGACGGCGAACAGCGACGTGAAATACGCCGATGTGGTGCCGGCGGTGGACAAGATCAAGGCGTCGCTTCCGCCGTGGGTGCGACAGGCTGGAAACAAATTACCGGTGGGACCGCAGTTTACGGCGCCCAGCGGCGACGCGTTGGGTCGAGCCGGCGCGTTGTTCGGCGCGATCGCGATCGTTACCCTGGTGCAAGGTTACGCACAACCGGAAGGCGTGGAAAATCCGACGGGTTTGGAGATAGCGGCGGCGCTCGGAGCGACGGTGTGGTTCATGAACAACAAGCGTGTCGCCTTGGGACGAGCCGCGGCGCTGTCCTTCGGCGCTCTCGTGCTCGGTTCCATCGTGGGTGGTGCCGTGCAAGGCTGGTTGCGCGTGGACATCGTTCCTTTCGCTGGAATCTCTTCTCCTTCAACCATAGTTTCCGAGTTTGGAATCTTGTCTCTCTTCATCGCCGCGGCGTGTCTCGACTAACTATGACAGTCGTGAGCCAGCTAAGCGATACGCAAGCAGAGGCGAGCGCCTCCTTCAACCCGTCTGTACCTTTAAAGCGGTAAGCCAATATGTAATACTCAACCGAAGCACTTAAGCGCGCAAATGTGATAGTTTGTACACTTGTTTTTACACGTTTACGTCCCTAGACTAGTCGTACGCGATGTACGAGACCTCCAAGTCTCGAAGAGGGGGTCGCGCTACAGCCAAATACAGATGATCCAAAAGTTCGGGAATGCGGGCTTCGAGCTCTCGTGCGTCTTCCTCAGTCGGATCCGGATTAAATCTCACGAATTTAATCGGAACCTCCAAGGTTTTCTGAACTTCACTCATTCTTGTTTCCTCGTTCGTATAACTTTTACTCCCTCTTCGGTGACCGAACTCGTCCACTTCAACCACGAGCCCCCATGTGATCGTACCAGCCTGGGGTGTGTCTGAAAGGATCTCCAGGAGAATATCCGGTTTAAAATTGATCCTTTTACCAACTTTCAGCCGATGGTTGAGACGCATTCCTCGAACACAGCTCTGTGGACCGTTGGCGGCTGATTCTGCGCCAACCTTCCACCACTGTTCGATTTTGTCGTACACTATCTGTTGCTTCTCTTCGTAATTCTCGGAAGCTCTTCCCCAGGTGAATTTGTCGTTACTCGGCGGCTCCTTATCGTCACCTCCGATCCAATCGATTCGAACGCTCAGTCCCTCACTTTTGGCCGAGAGTTGAGAAACAGTCCACGGGGAAGCTTTGGCTCTCACGCCACGCGAAAGAGCTTTTCTCGGTTCCCACTCAAAGCCGATGGAGGTCAGCGCCGCGACGCGGTCCTCTGATAACTTTCCATTTCGCATATACTTACGTTGAGTACCTACCCATGAGCCCAATTCCTTATTATGACGCCATGTAGCCGGAACATTGCAATGACCGTGAGTTCGCTTGAATTCTATGAGCTCCATGAGACGGGTGTCCCACGAGACGCGCTGAGTCATCTTGAGCGTCACTCCTACGTCTCTGAGAGCCTGAATCTTGTCTTTACGAAGATTCCCCTCCCGAAAACATCGCTGTTGGTGATAGATCCATGCTCGCATACCCGGTTCGTATTGGTTCACTCGCAGAACTTTACCATCTACAGCGACGAGTGATTTGAGTTCATCTAAACGCGCCTCAAAGGTTTCATCATTTTTGGCCTTTTGAACGCTCCTCGGCTCCCAAACCATGCCCAGTTTATCTAACTCTTGTACAATATCATCTTCCAATTTACCTTTCTGATTGCGTGCGCGCATACGGCGTATCCAACGCTCTAAACTTCCACCGACAGGTACTTGGATGTGTCCCTCTTTCTCTTTGAAGGCCCGCAACTCTTCCAAACGTGCGAACGTGCGTTTTTGAGCCGGTTCCCAATCCATCTCCAAAGCGTTCATTGAAAGTATAAAGCTCTGGGACAGTTCTCCGCGACGCTTCATCGTGCGCATCTTCTTCACCCAGTTGGACAGTGAAGTGCCGGCAGGAGGCGTTGAGTGCCCGTAGAGTTCATAAAAGGCAGTCAATTCCCGGAGTCGCTTCATCTGTGAGGCCATCCCTGGGTCGCTCTGATAGGACTGTTCAGCGGCAACATCGATAGAATCTGTTCCAAGCTCTTGCGTCACCGCACGCTGCTTTCGTGGTAAACGAAGAGTAAAGACACGCTTGATCGCTGAACGCCTGTCGGATGGCATCTCATCCCGAGAGGAAGCACTGATCCTGGAGACACCTTCGCCGCGATATCGCTTGACAGGCGCCCCAAAGGACGCGAAGTGTCTCCATCGAGGAGATATCTTGACCGTCGTCACGCCTACGGCCATGACGATACCCGCAGACACGAGACAGTAGTAATCCAGTCGCTCAACCAGAAACTCCCGCCAAAACGCGGCCGCAGTTCGACCACGCGAGATACGAGATCAACAGGAGCACTGGGCCGGTTCACGGATCAAGGACACGGTTGAACATTCGTTCCCTGATCTCCTCAAGCGATGAGGTCACGGCAGGGTCACGACAGTGGTGGCTAGTTGTGACGCGTCCGCCGGATCGGCCCGACAGTAGCTCCATCATAATCCTCCCACCCAAACACTTCGCTACGAGGATAAAAAAATCATCAAACGAGTGGCAGTGTTTCTGAAAGATGTGTCGGATGAACGAAATCATTGAGAAACTAGTTCACGTGGTATTTAAAAGACAAAACGACGCGCGGCGCTACTCAGCTCGTCTCAACTTCCGAACAGTTTCATGTATAATTAATTACATTTTCTCTGCAGTTGACATCGCGATGTCGGACGCAGCTGGACGATATTCGCCGTGGAAAAATTGTAGTGCATGTATTTCCGTTCTCTGAACGTCTTCGCATCGTTTCGTACGATCAGATCAAATCGTCATGGACTGACAGATCATTTTTACGACGAATTAATAAGAACTGAATTATTGGTCACTACACCAACGTGCGGTGAAATGCGTTCCAAAACCATCCAAAAGCTCAACCATCAAGCAAATGAAACCAAGCACAGCTCCTTCACGTAGTCAGAAGTGTGTAAGATGTCGCATCTCGAAGAAAGTTCATGATGTGAGCGTCTTCACGTGCGTGAATTATTTAATTAATAATTCCATTCTGATGAATATATAGTTTTGGCACTATTTGATGCGTTTTCAGATGCGAATCTGCGCAAATGATACTTGCCAAAAGTTCAGCATTCATATAATTAATCGATTTGATGATATTCGCGTCGACAGCTTCAAAATAATTAAAACAAAAAATAGCTGCCTCAACTGCAGAAAACCACAAAGTGAGTCCCGTATGGATGGTCGATTGCGAGAACACCACCGTACGGTCATCTACACTTTCCATTAAAAACAAAAAAACAGGGTTGGAAACGCGTGCGCGCGTTTCTCTTAGTCCAGTTTGGAGGCTCACGCCTGTTGCAGATTTAATTAAATAGCAATTAATTGAAACACATCCACGCGAAGCGCGACTATGACGTAATTCGACCGCTACTCATTGTCAACCATGACAAAACGTCATCCTGGTCGCTACCTGTGTTTTTCCTGCCGAGGTAGCCACGTTATGAGATCGGAAGGAGCTAGCACTCGGGCGTCCAATTATTTTATTAATCAGTCAATTAGTGGTGTCTCACCTGTAGTCTCACATGGTGGCTGAGATCTTCATTCGCGTGTCGTCAACCTGGTTCGTTCGTGTTACATATTGGCGAGGTCATCGACTTGAATTTTCCGATTGAGGTGATAAGCAACCGTGTCCCATGGACGAGACCAAGTCTCTGCTGAGGACACGTTGGCGAGTCTGCAGGTGGAGGTGGGACTGAAAATTCAGACGACGTCGGGAGCAGTCAACGAATAGACCTACGTCTTTGTAGGAGAGATTTGACTCAAATGATTTCGTTCCTATAGTTTTCACGCGTGAAACGGCTGTTTCAACGGCATATAGCGAAAATCACGATTGCAACTCGCGTGCTCTTCCAAGACTAGGAAGCTGGAGCGCCAGATGGCGGCGCTCGGGGTCACAGGAAGAGCGTGAGAAGACGCGAGAGGAGCGGGTTCAGTAGACATGGCGAGCGAATACTTTTCGGCGTCACGGGCGGACTGGTGCGCGCTGTGTAAGTGCTTTATCCAGCCTCACGGGAACGCTAAGCGCGCGCACGAAAGAAGTGAGAAGCACAAGAAGAATGTCGAAAGGAAGTTGAAGGATATTAGGCACAAGGAAGCGAATGAGAAGAAAGAAGCAGATAATTTAAAGAAAGAGATGGCTGCTATCGAGGCGAAGGCAGCGGAAGCGTACGCCGCGGATCTGGCCGCTTCTGGGAGGATAGCAGAGGCCGCTGCGGTGTTGCCAAAGCCACTCACAGCCGGAGCACGGTTGAGAGAACAAGAGGCTAACGCAAAGAGTGAATTAGAAACAGCCATCGAGAGAGAACTTCACGCCAAAGAAGAAGCGGAATATCGGGCCACGCAGGCTTTGGGATCTTGGAAGTTTGACGAACGTTCCAAATATTACTGGCATGCAAAATCCTCGTGCTACTTCGACCCAAAGTCGAAGATGTATTTCAATCACGGAAAAAAAGTTTGGTCAAAAAGTGCTCCCGATGGTGCACCCCCGCCACCAACAGTCAGTTTGCAGCCAGAAGCGTCTCAACAGTACGCGCTGGGTCCTTACGGGAGAGGCAGTGTGCAGCCGAAGGCGCCGCCGCCTGCTACATCCGGACCTGCACAACCAGTGCCGACGGCAAAGCAGGCGTTTGCAGCCGCGAAGGCGCTCAACCAAAGTTCTGGACCCAGCGCAAGAACTAGTGTCGCGACTGCACCGGTTGCATCCTCTACCCCGAAAACGACGACGACGAGTATGTTCAATTTGGGGTTCGGTGCAAACCATCCAAAATTTGAAGCTGCCAAGGCGAAAACGCACACTGCAGCAGCGCGAGCGATCGAGGCTACCGGAGGTCGGAAATTTGAAGCTAAGCTTGTAGGAGGTTACGCAACTGGGGGAAGCGGCACTGATGCGAATCGTAAACGTCCAGCGTCGGCGATGACGAAGAAAGTAGACAAGGAAGAGGCGGAAGCACTCAAGAGACGAGAGGCTGCGCGAGCACGAGTCGAGGCGAGAACTAAGAAATCTTTCGGTTTGGGTTAGATACATGTGAATAGAAAAAGTACTAGACTACTATTGCTTCATTGGAAGTCAGCGAAGAGCTCTTTCACACCCGTAAGAAATCCCTTAACTGCGCCCGCCTCCAAGACCATACAGCAACGATGGGGATGAAAGTCGGCGATATCATTTTCATCATTCTGCTTGCCGCGCCAGAAGAAGGCCATCTTCGCGTGTTCAAGCATGATTTCTTCTTCTAAGCGCGGGAAAATCCGTTCTTTCGTGGGCTGCGACTTTTTGCGCTTCTTACCTGCGCTCGGAGGTTCTTCCTCAGCATCCTCTTCAAACAGAGTGCTCACTAAAATATAGTTTTTAAATTTGAACGAATCTCTCGCCTCTGCAGTCTTCTCATCTTTCGTAGCCCAGCCAATTTCGTCGAATACGCCCGAGATTAAAGGTTCTCCAGCGTCCTGGGGGACATTAATGATGCGCTCGTTCACGAGGAGCCCAGTCCCTGCATCCGCTAAAATCTGTTCGAATGCCTTCTTATCCTTCCCTGGAACCTTACCCAAGAGAAACTTTTTGATGTCTTTAACAAACTTTTCTCCCTTGTGACGACCCATACTCACGACCGAGGTTACCCCGAGCACGTTTTCAGCGTCGCCCTCTGTCTTAATAACGGTGCCGATGGATTTTTGGTTGATGAGCAGGTCGCAAAGGTCCGAGCACGCGTACTCACCTCCGTCGCAATATCCCGTCATCAACGCCTTCAAACCGTGAAAATCTTCCTCTTGCAAGTCACAAAAGTCAAAGTTCACCTACAGGTTCGAGCGAATAAAATTCCTCCGTCAGTCTCCACTTGCGCGGCGGCGCTTTTTCACAGCCGTCGCGCGGCGTCACTCGCGTCTCTCTTCTCGATGACATCTTCGTCGGCTCCATCGACGAGCGCACCGCACGCACCATGAGAACGTCTTCATCTCCCTCCTCGCCGTCCAAATCTTCTTCATCCTCATCTTCTTCACCGTCCGAGGCTGTCGGCGCGTACTCTTCCTCGACAATTGCCTTCGGGTTCTCCTTCTTCTTTTCCGTCTTCTTCGTCGTCTTCGCTCGCTTCGGCGGCATGACGCTCGTTCCGGTGGTTAGTTCACGCGCGACTCGTTCCTCACTCGGGTTCGGCCCGCGACGCTCGATCGCGTCCCGCTCTCCCGCGACGGGGGGCGGGAGTTTCCCTCGAGTTTGAGTCTCTCTCCTCTTTGTGTCTTTGCGTTGAGTCACACACCTCCAAAGACCCCCTCGTGCGCCTCGGAAGGAAGTTCCGTTTCGTCGGTCGTCGAGGTGTCGGACCGAGACGTCGGCAGACGCGGACGCGGACGCGGACGCGGACGCGGGTCGTCGGTCGTCGGTCGTCGTCGCGATATTTCGCGCGCGTCTCGTCGAGAGTGCGTCTCGCGAGCGTCGCGCGCGGTCGTCGTCGTCGTCATCGTCGTCGTCGTCATTCGATTCGAACGACCGCCTCGTCGCGACTGTCATCCGTCGTCCGACGTTCGTCGAACGGGCGTCGATTCGCCCGTCCGGTGAGGGCGGAAGGATGGGAGAGAGAGTGCTAAGGGTCATGTCCGACGCGTCGTCCGAGTTGAGTCCGATTCGCACGAAGGGCGAGGCGCTCAGGGAAATCCATCGCGACATTCAGAGTCACCTGTCGCGACTGAGTTTGGACGAGGAGGACGACGTCGAGGAGGGGGATGAGATCGAAAGCGAAGAGCGGGAGTCGGAACGGCGAGCGTCGATCGATGGAGCGGAAGAGATTGAGTTTATCGTGCGAGCGCCTTCGTTCGGGAGCGCCGATGAGGTGACTTCTTCATCTTTTCCGAGAGGAATCGCCGTGGTGCCGATAACCGGCGAGGCGAGCCGCAGAGTTGACCAGTCGCGTTCGTCCGCCACGACGATGTCGAACGCGAGAGCGCAAGCGGATGCGGAGATGGAAATTCGTTTGCGTCGGGCGGAGCTTCGAAAGGTAGATTTGGAGCTGAAACTAGCGAATAGCCACGAGAAGGTTGAACTGGCGCGTCGGGCGTTGAGGGATGCAGAGGAAGTACACACGATGTATGAAATTGAGTTTGAAGACGCCGTGAAAGAATTTGAGGAGCAGCAGAGAGTCGTTTACGAAGAGTTAGAGAGAAGAGAAGAAGAACACAAAGCGGCGCAAATAGCTGCCATGCAGACTGCCGCTATATCGCGTGCTGATCAGTGGCGAAGGGACGCTGATGCTTCTTTCAAGAGAGGCGAGATTGGCGAAGCTGAACAATTGTATTCACACGCCATCGCCGAACTTGAAGTGAGTGGACTAGCCTTAATTCAGCCATCACATCTCTGGCTGAGAGTTAATCGCGCTACGGCTCTTTTCACGCTCGGTCACGTCAGAGAAGCACTTTCCGAGTGCGAACTTGTGCTAAAGGTTGACCCGAGCCACGTTCGCGCTCTCTCTCGAGCAGCTGAATGCTGTTTGCACCTTGACGAATTAGAAAGAGCGCAACGATACATAGAGTTCGCTTCATTATCACCGAATGCCGATTCAAACGATTTGAAGACGGCGTTGACGCAAAAACGAGTTTTAATACGTGCATTGGTTGAGAGGGATAAATTGGCTGGAAACGATGCCTTCAGAAGTGATAATTTCCTGGAAGCTATGCGTTTGTATTCATCTGCGTTGGAGAATTTGGATTCTGTAGATCTTCCGGACGTGGTAAGAGTGAGAGTCGGTCTGTTGTCAAACAGAGCGGCCGCATGGATGATGATGGGCGAGGCCCACGAAGGAGCTGAGGACTGCCGCGCTGCGTTGGAGCTTGACGAGCTACATTTTAAAGCTCGGATACGCTTGGGTCGATGTTTGTTACAGCAAGGGTATTTTGAAAAAGCTCTCCACGAGGCTTTTCAGGTGATGAATGAAAGTCTCTCGAATTCTGATCAGAAACTTGATGCGAAGCAAGTCGTCGACGATGCGGCTTTATTGAAGCGGATCATCGAAGATACTGGAGAAAAGCTTTCTCAGATGGAAGGCTCTGCGGTGGAGAACAGAATCATCGAGGATATTATGAAGCAACTGGACGAAGCGTTAATACTCGCGCCACACTGCGCCACAATCAAAATCTTCAAAGCCGAGGCGTTACGACTTACAGGCGACTTGGATGGAGCTGGGAAACAACTCTCGGGCGTCAATGTCGATGACAACATTCGTGGGCTTTGTGTGCAAATAAGGATTGCATTCGATCTCGGAATGATTTCTTTTTGCATGGATACTTTGAAACATCTGAAGTTGTTCATTCCGAAGCTAGATTTGTACGCTCAACGCCAATCTACGGATGTCCTTTTTGAGTCTGAGGATGCACAGGAATACAAAACTGCTCTCGAGCAGGTCCCGAATCCGGTTACGCTGTTCCAGATTTCGAATACAGTGCATCAAATATGCGAATTAAAATATCAAGGCAAGGATAATTTCTGTGACGGCAACTACGCAGAAGCTATTTTGGCGTACACTGAGGCCTTGATTCTTTGCAGGGACTCAAACATGCTTCAGGGGCTATTCCTTTCGAATATTTGCGCCTGTGAGCAAGCCACACAAAATTATATCGACGCTCTCGCTTCAGCCGGGGCAGCTTGTGCGCTGGCTCCCACATATATAAAAGCTCACACGCGCCTAGCCGCAATTTACACTGAGCTTGATATGGTGGTAGACGCGCAGAAAACGTACCAAGCCTTGCTCCACATGGACTTGACGCCGGAAGAACGCATCAACGTCGAATCATACTTGGACCACGTTAGGATTCGAGTTCAGGCCGAAATGCCGATCGATTGGCGGAAGCTGCTCGGCGTCGGAGCGAAATCTCCTAAAGATGCGCTAAAGAAGAAATATCGCCAGCTCGCCCTGAAACATCACCCAGACAAGGCATCGCAAGGTGTCGCCTCTGAGAACCTTGCGAAAGCACGCGCAACAGTATCAAGCAGGCTCTTCAACTTGATAAACGAAGCTCACAATGTCCTGAGCAACGACAACGCCGTGATTAAATGGGAAAATGACCGCGCCAAGGCAAAATATAAGTGCTGTCGTCCTTCCGGATATCCGATGCGCGGACACTCGACGTTTGGGGATACTAACAGGAGAGAGCACTACGCTTCGACGTGGAACCGATGATCGCTAATTCCTGCTACATAGCTAAACAGTAGATCTAAATGTATGTGAAATTAGTACCCACGAATGAAGTCGTTGATGCGCCCGAAATGGACAATCCGAGTTGCACGTTTCCTGCTCCTCGCGCTGGAGATACACATTCTAATTTCGTGGAGCTCGTTGAATCGGTCCACCACTGTGACAAACGCGTAATCGAGGCTTTCCCCACCGCGCCGTAACCATCCCCTCCTCGGCTCTGCACTGATACAGTACCGAATCGACACGTCGTAAAGCCCTCAGGAATCCATTCGTCTACGGTGATGGCGACTGTATTGCCACCTTCTTGCCACCCATCATCAGCGTCGGTTGTACTAATGCCACCTTTTGTGACGACGTAATGTTGCAGCGTCGTCACATTCGGATTGGTTTCTCCTTCTTTAGTCGTGACAGCTACGAGTTGTTCCTCGACATCGTAAAGGGTGGTTGGCACAGTATGACCACATCGTATAAAGGCGGTTGAAACTACCTGTGCGTCGACGGAAGTTGAACCAAACTTACACCTGACATCAGGTCCCGTCGGAAAATGTGTTCCTGACAACGTCACAGTGGTTCCACTCCAAGCAACCCATGGTGACACTTCCGTTATCATTGGAGTTGGATCGATCAAACTCGCGGCTACGTATGGGTCTGTACCGACCGTTTCCTTCACGTCCGCCTGCGAAGTTGAGATGGCAATATATTGAAACGTCAACAGTGTGAGTCCAAGATCCAAAGGCGGAATGCTGACTGGAACGCTGCCGCCAATATGCGCCGGTGCCAGACAGTCGATCTTCCCTGATCCTGTGACAGATGTTCCCGCAACGGGATAAATAGAGCCAAATCTACAACTTGGTACGTTTGCTCCGAAGCCCGGTACCGTGGAATTGTCAACGATCACCACAGTTGTACCGCCTGCCTCTGTCCCGTTCACGGGCGCCAGCGACGATGGAGCTGTTCTTTTCTCGTATCGCACTCGCGTGCCCGCGAAGCCGGAGCAAACGGCAGCAGATATTTCAGTGGCAGAGCACAAACCAATCACAATATCTAACCCACTCTGGGTCGAAGATATAAGTGAGTCTAAATTCGGTACCGGACACTTCAAAATGGTCGCTGAGACGCGCTGGGCTGTGGTCAAGTACACTGATCCTCCAGGCTGGCTGAAAGCACACGAAAAATCATCGTCCGCCGCGCTGTCACCAAGAAGTGATCCATCCGCTGTCACCACGTGAATGTTTTCCTCCGCCTGCACCCAACTTGTGACTGAAAGTAGGAAAACCTCCGCCCCGGGTGTGGTTGTTTGAATCTCAAGATCGAAATACTGACCCGCTGCTTCATCAATGAAAGCCGTGTTATTCGTACCTGTTGAGGAAGGTACCACAGCCATGGTAGCGAATCCAACTCCCGTCTCCGGTGCGCTACACTTGTATTGTCCAGAAGAGTCGGCGGCCAACGTAGATTTCAATTTGTCCCCAGCGCTCGTGACGAAAACGCAAACGACGCCATAAGTGGTTGGAAACGCAGACTCTAGGTACACGGTGAGAGAGCCACCATCTTGAGGCAGATTTGTTGGTACCACCGCCACAACACCAATGTCTGAGACGAATTGAAACTCTATGCTCGATTCCGTATCGATTCCCACGCTCACATTTTGTACCCCGCGCGCGGGAGAACTACAAGCGACGCCGCCCCCGGGAATGTGGATTGCTGACGTCAATATCGTGCCAAACCTACACGTGGGGGTGTAGTAAGACGACGTTGGGATCGTTCCTCCTTCAAGCTTCAACACAGTTCGCGTACCTCCACTGGTACTCCCCACATTCGGAGTGATACTTTCCAAATCACTCGCAATCGGCAGCCAGTTCATGCTCGAAACTCCGGCAGCAGTCTTTGACGCATCTGAAATGACGCTCAGAGCTATATCGTGCGCAGAGGCAGATGATCCAGCAGGCAGCTGATCGTATAAAGGCACTAAACACCTAGCTAAAGCGCTCGAAACGATGTGCGCGCTCAATGCCACTCCATCGTAGAGACACCACGTCGGCCGAAACGGATCCACCAAGTTTTGTCCTGAAAATGTGGCGACAGTGCCAGCTCGCAAAAATCCTGGTACTACGGATGTGACCTGCGGCGGCGAAACAATTAAAAATTGTGACTGCGAAAAAGAGCTACTCTTCGCACTGGCTGCGTGAAAACCATAGCTGAGAGCCGCCAAGGCGACCGATTCAGTCGGGATGGCGGGGAAATCACATCTACTTTGGACTTGATTGCTCACCAATATCGGTGTCGTCTCCGGATTCAAGGCTGCACAAATGCGTGCAGCAGCGGAACCAGAACCAGCCAAGAGATTCAAACCAAAGAAATCAACTAATGTGGACGAATCTGCCGGAGTGCTACGCATTGCGTTGCCAACTGGTGGTACTATGACGTCGATCACCTCTGTCCTCTGAAAACTAAATGACGTGAACCAACCAGACTGTGAGGAATTGGTTGGAAACATTCTCTGCGAGTACATATCTATCACGCTTAGCGACACGGTCCCGTAGGATGTCATCGGCGCTTTACAGACCAAACTCCTATCGTTATGATCCGTTGCCGCGACCCAAATTCCATTGAACCAACAGCCAATGCGCGTCGGTGCGCCGGAAAATGATTCCGCCACCTTACTCAACGGCGTCGAAGTGGACGCTTGAACTTGTACGTCGGAACCGGGTGTCGTCGTGGACACCACCGGCCCATCGATGATGGGAGCTGTTTGGTAATAAACGTTAGCCTCTGTACCACCGACTGGTTGTCCGGACGAAAGACTCAAATCAACCGTTCCTACCAAACCACCAGCCGCTCTGGTTTCGCACATTGCGAGCGCGGATGAAATAAACCTAAAAGATGACGTCACCGTCGTCGAGCTCGTTTCAAACGCGCACTCCATTCCTGGGCGCAAGTGTGTTCCCGAGAGCTGAATCACGTCGCCTCCGCTCTGATACACAAACTCTGGTTGAACGCTGGATACTTTCCAAGGCGTGACGAATTCGAAAGAGTGCTGACCGTTATCGACGATGAGATCGTCCGAACCAGGAACGTATCGCCTTCCAGTCGCCTGAGCCAATCCCACGGCGACGAATCCCGCGTACACGTTCGTCGGCGTCAAACACACAACCTTGGTCGACGTGCTCGCGCTCGAATCCGTATTCGTCACAATCTCCCCGAATCGACACCCCATCGGCGGCAACGCGTTCCCGTACCCGTCCCCATACAGCGACACCGTCGTCGACGCGTACAACAGCCCGCTCTCCGGCCACACCCGCTCCAACGTCAACGTCGTCGCCGTCGAGTCGTACTGCCCGCTCGCCGTCGCCGCGCTCGACGCCGCCCACGCGAGCGCACCCAGCGCCGCGCGCGCGCGCCGACTCACCCAACCGATCGCGCGTTCACACCGCACCCCTCGCCGCTCGCGCGCCCCTCCATCCTCCCCTCGCATCTCACGCCGCGACGCGCGCACAGCCGCCGTCGTCGTCGTCATCATCAGCAATCAATCACCTCGACCACTCACTCAAACGCCTCTCTCGCCATTCATCCATCCAGTCACCCCGACGTCCATCGTCGTCCGCGTCGCCCTCGCCGTCGACGACGACACGATCGAGCGCGTCTACACGCGCGCGTCCGTCGCGCGTCGCTTCCTCACGCGTCGCCGTCACGCATCCATCCACGTGCACGCGTGCACGCGCGCATCCTCCCCGCGGCCGAACGAACGAACGAACGAACGAACGGGTCTCGATCGAGATCGAGGGGTTAGGTCTCAGACGGTGTGGGGTGGCGGACGGATGACGCGAGTTGGACGGACGAGAGAGCGAGGGCGTCGACGCGGGATGCGATGCGACGAGCGGTGACGAGGGAGAACGCGCGATTGATACCGTCTCGTCTCGTCGCGTCGTCGTCGTCGCGCGCGCGGTGGGACTCGGACTCGGGCGCGACGACGACGACGACGGAGGATGCGCGTCGGCGGTTGGAGCGGCTGTGTGACGAGCGCTGGGCGGTGGATGGGAGCGCGCACGGCGTGCGAGTGGCGCTGATGCCGAGACGACGGTGCGCGGGAGTGGACGTACACTTTCCGCGAGAGCTCATGGTGCGGTACGTGTCGGCGGTGGACGACGAAGGGGTGGCGTGGGTGACGCCGGACGCGGGGGGGAGACTGCGAGGACGCGGGACGTACGTCTCGGCGAATCCGCGCGCCGTCGAAGAGGCGATCAAGAGGAAGAGATTTGAGTTGGGGTTTAAGAATAGAGACGTGCGAGTGCCGAAGACGTTGGTGGAGATGACGCGGCGAGGATTGAGGCGAGAGGTGGTGGCGTTGGTGGAACGCGCGGGCGCGTCGGCGTCGGAGGCGCGGGCGAGCGATTCGAGCGAAACGACGCGCGCGGTCGAGCGTGAGACGGTGACGACGGTGGAGGAGGAGATTGAACAATTACTCAGGGCGCAGAAAAGAATTGTTGCAGACGATTGGGTGTTAATTCCGAGCGATCTCGTGGACGAGATGGACGACGAGCGACTCGAAAAAGTATCCGTCCATCGCGAACGCGCGCCATCTGACGTCTCGCCGGGCGTCGGATACAGGCTCGACGCGCTCTCGATGGATGAATTAGTCTCCATTCTCGACGGGGATTCACTGGATAAAACATTTGCAACGAATGTGCGCGCTTGTTTGGAGCGATTTCGACTGTCGAAGAAACTCTCCGACGCTCCCGTGCTCGTCGGCGTGGATGAGGACGTCTCGTTGCGCTTGCGCATCGCGCAAATCAAATTGAAACTTTTCGAGCGCGGATAGTTTCGTCGTCGCGATCGTGCGCGGCGAAGAAAATTTTAGAAGAATATTCATTAGTCATGTAGTGGTCTAGTTTACGCCGCCGAAACGTCGTGATGATTAAATTCGCATTCTCCGACGTCGTCGCGCCTAGAAATGTCCTCCTCACACAAAGACATGGACAACATCGACGGACGATTGACCGTCGTCGTCGCGTTCGATGCGGGATTTCAATTGCACGATAAAGCGTGCTGGCGCTGGATCGAGAGGTGGCTTCTTCTCGATCCGAGTCGGATTCATCTGACCCTTCTCCACGTCGACCGCGCAAAGAATACAGAAGCTGACCTCGAGCTCACCTCTTACCGCTACTTGAATCTCGAAGATTGTTCTCGATACCTGCCGTACGACGTGTGGAAGAATCTGAAGAAGAGAAAATATCCAAGCAATGAAGTTTTAGTCATGACGACGACGTCGTCGGTGTCCGCAGCGATTCTCCAGTACATGCAATACGACGCTCCCGTGCACAGTCTTCTCGTGCTCGGAGGTCGTCACGAACGTTCGAGTTCTGTGATTCCACGCTTTTTGATGGGAAGCGTATCGACGGACGTCGTCACCAAGATTAGTTCTCATCCAGTGCTCTTGATTAGAACCAGATTGTTCAAAGATGTGACTGACCTGCGAACAGACACAATCGGAGCCGCGTATCTCGGCATCGACCGTAAACCGTCTGAGGATGAAGGTCGTGGTCGATTCGTCTGTATCGCCGTCGACGCTGATCACGTAAAATCTTTGATGCACTACTGTCGACGAGAAATCTTGCGGAAAACAGACGTCGTCCAGATAATTCACTGCGCCGCCGACGAGTACCCGTCGACGATCGCGCGCGTCTCGAAGGAAGTACAAGATGTTCGAATCGAGCTGGAGACCTTCCTGGAGGACAAAACGCAGCTCGATAGTGTTTTACTCGACTTCTCAGGAGACATTCGTGACAAGATCGTCGACCACTGTCGAGAGATGCAACCGCAGCTCGACATGTTGGTGATCGGTAACCGAGTGACGCGACGACTCACCCGAGCCATCATCGGATCTACGGCGCAATACATTCTGCAGCACGCTCACGTGCCTGTCTACATGGTCCCGGATCATTTACTAGAATGCATGGAAGGGGCGTGAGTTGTATCATTTTCAGATTGATCACAAATTTACCGATTAAATTTCAATCTTCAAACGCGACGCGAGCATCGACAACATATTATCGGTGCTGTCTTCCTCCTCGTCAGCCTCGCCCTCCGGATCGTTGTCTTCCATCGGCGCCAGCACGTGTTCCTTACCCGCAGCCGACAAAATGGCGCGAATCTCCTCGATGGTATCTTCCGGAATCATGTTACCGTCGAGGTTGAGGTACTCAAAACCAGCCTTGCTTGCCGCCAGCTGCGCCGCCGCGATGGCGCCCGCCTTCGTAAGCTCGTTGCAGCTGGCATCGAGTCTGACGAGCGGCGCGTTCGAGTCGCTAAGGGCAACGCACACTTGCGTGAAACCGTAATCACCGAGAATGTTGTCACCGATAGTCAAGACCTTCAGGTTCTTCATCTCCGCGATGGCTTGAGCGACGCCCTCCGCGCCCTCTCGCTCAAAGTCGTTGCTGCTAACGTGAAGGACTTCAAGCTTCGGACAACCCTTCGCCACCGCCGACAAAAGAGTACCTCCCATGTCAGGACCTAACGCGGTCGCCTCAAGGTTCAAGAATTCAAGGTTCGGATGATTGGGCAAAACCTTCGCAAACGCTTCGGCGCCTTCCTCGTTGACGTTGTTGTCATTTAAATCAAGTCTTTCGAGAGAAGTTCCCTTCGAAAGCGCTTCAGCGAGCATGACGGCGCCCTCACAGAAGAAACGCGAGCCGGCCATTTTGAAATCCTTCATGCCGGTGGCCTTCGCGACGATCGCCGCGATGTGAACCGTGCCTTCATTGCCCGTCATGTTCTTATCTAAGTGGAATCGAGTGAGCTTTTCCGGGCACGCGAGCAACTCAAGAATCGCGCGCGCCGCTTGCTCCGAGATGCCATTGTTCAAAAACGCAATGGATTCCAACTCAGTTTGTCCTTGAAGGAGCTTGGTGCACGCTCTGACACCCTTCTCGCCGAATGCGTTATCGCTCAAGTCGACAGATTTCAACTTGGCCGCGAGCAAGCCCTCGCTGAAAATTTCCATAGCCTTGAGAGCTTCGACTTCCGGACGACCCGCGATCGTGTCGCTCAGATCCACTTCTTTCAACGTCGCCGCCAAGTTGACGAATCCTCGGCTCGCAACCTTGGCCGCATCGATACCGAAACTCTTCGTGCTCAGTCGCACTTTTGAGTACGTCGCGCCTTTGCTCAAGAGTGGCGCCAACACCTGCTCGGCTCGCTGTTGCGTGTAGAACTCGCGATCCTTGCTCGTCTTGGAGACGTCGAACTCGTCACCGTCCATCTCCACGTCTTCACTCGCGCCGTTCGCACCGTCCGCGCCGGCTTCGACCGCCTCCTTCATGAGTTCAGCCGCCTTTTTCACGTACAGCCGCATGACTTCGATCAGAGGTCTATCGCCGCTCGTCGTGCTCGAGGACACGTCCGCGGCGCTGAACGCGCGCTGCTCGATCTCTTCAGCCTTACTCCGAGCGTTGAGCGTGGTATCGCCGTGGCAGTGGAATCCGATAGCGCTCAGCGACGCATCCATGCGCGCGATAAGATCTTCCCTCTGCGCCTCGCTGAGCGCAAACACCATGGCGACGGCGACGGTGTCGTGTGCGCGCGATTCGGCGGTGCGACGCTGGAGACGATGGTCGAGCGCGCGTTCGTTCGCTCGTCGTCCACGGTCGAGGCGTTCGTGCGCGTCGACGTGTGACGACGTCGAGTCGTGGGTGAAGTCCCGAGCGCGAAAAAGGACAGCTCCGACCGTCACAAGCGCGCACTTCGGGTCGTCGACGACGGGCGTCGGCGCAACGATCGGAGGCGACATGGCGAGTCTCGATGACTTGTACGCTGTCTCGCGACGGTTGTGTTTCGACATCTCGGATGGGTTGACGAGACTCGAGCGCGACGAGGCGCGCGGAGTTGCGAGAAACGAGGCGCTGGGACGAGAGATGAGCGCGCGAATCGGAGAGCTCAAGCGGATCACGAGCGAGATGGAGAGGCAGTGGCGATCTATGGCGATGACGGCGTCTATCTCGAAGAGCGATATGTGGAAGGTGCGTCGGGCGATGCGACGAGGGGTGCTCGAGAGGGTGAATTCAACTGATGCGAATGTCGTTGCGTCTTGGTGCCCCCGTCGACGACGACGGCGTAATGCGATTCGAACGCGTGAGACTGACTGACATTCGATCCTCTGCGCCGTAAAACAGAGAAAAGTCGAACACGTCATCGAAGAAACAGATCAACTCGACGCGAGCTTACAGCGATTTGGCTTGCGAGAGACGAGACGGCAAAACGAGCAAAAAGAACGGGAAGAGTTGATGCGACGAGTGACCGATGATGAAGGCTTCCGTTCGCTTGTGGGTGAATACGACGCGGAATCCGGGTCGATGAAGTCTGTGCGTCGCTCGGGAATGATGGTGGATGAGTTATTAGAGACTGGCGCGAGCGTGCTCGGGAACTTGACTGAGCAAAGCGCCACCTTGCGAAATGCCAAGCGAAAAATGCTCACTTTGCTCAATAAGATGGGAGTATCGGCGAGTTTATTGCGAGTCATCGATAGGAGGCAACGTCTCGACGCCATTCTCGTGTACGGAGGCATGATTTTCACCATCGTCTTCGTCTTCATCATTTGGTGGATTTTCTCGAGATGAGTTGAATCATAGAATAGGACTACGGTAGAAACTAGATTTGTAGCTAATCATCCGTTTTCGGCTTTTTATTCGGCATTTCCGACGGCGCGACGTACGTGCCGCTCAAAATCCATCCTCCGGAGCCCGCGTCCGTGGTCATGACGGGATGTGTCCTTCCAGGCAACACTTGTTGCGCCCGCATGAAGGGCTCTACCAGCGAAAGACCGATGGCGATGTTCGCATTTCTAAGATGGTGTAACGCCTCGGCCAAAGGTTGCGCGGCGTTGAACCATATCGCGAATGAGGCTGAGGATGCGCACAAGGGCAAAATCTGCTCCAACAGTGACTTTGGTTCGACCGAAAGGGACGCGATAACGACGGACGTGAAGCCTTGTCTGGCCTGACGCGTCGTCTCGGCAGCATCGGCATACTTGATCTTCATAAATTTTCTCTCCTTCTTCTCCTCCGTCGACGCGGCCTCACCCTCTGGCGCCTGCGCTTGTTCTTTCTCTCCCTCCGCGCTCGCCCCTTTGCTCTTCTCTCGACAGGCGATGAGCTTGGAAAGCGACGCGTGACGAATGCAGTCAAAGTGCCTGTCCTCCAAATTCATATTCATCAGCACCTCCATGCCGGTGGGATTGTGCCCGACGTACCCGTTGCATATGCGTCCGAATCCTCCCATGCGATGGGTAACGGATCCGAGCACCAGTCCACCGCACGTGTCCAAGACGAGCGTCTCTCCGCACGCGCCGACGTTGCCCGCGTTTAGGAGCATCGAGAGCGCGTCAAAGCGCATGTACGACGTCTTGTGCGGATTGCTATAAAAGAGTTGCTCGCACACCTGTCTGGGCGACGGAAATCGCGCCAACAACCGAGTCATGTGTTTCTTCATCTTTCTCGCTCGATATTTCTCCTGCGCGAACGCCGTCTTCTCGTCGAACGTCTTACTATTTGCTGCGATAATCTCCACCATCTCCTCCCCCGTGAACTCTGTTCTCAGCGCCGCGATGTCGCCGTCCGTCAACGTCTGCGCTCCCTCGTGCTTATTGGACACGTGTTTATTCGAACGTTCATCCTCCACCGGCGCCGCTCCCGCGCTCTCGTCTTCATCCACAAAATCTGCCCCCAATCGCACCACCTCACCCGTGTTATGCGCGATCTCGTATCTCGACCCGAACGGCGCGCCGAGAAACGTCTCCGCCGGCACCTTTTTCCTCTTTCCAATCTCCACGCTCTTCCCCGCGCGAAGCGTGACGAAGGTCGCCCGTTCACCGTCGTTAATCTCCACCAAAACCACGTCACCCTCTCGCATCACCCTCGCCTCGCGTCTCGTCGCCGTCATCGTCGCCGTCGTCGTCCACGTTCAGACCGCCGCCGCTCTTCCTCGCCCCGCTCCTCTCTTTCGCTCTTCCCACGACGAGACGCGACGTCGACGACGAGACGACGGGTGACGAGCGACGAGCGACACACCTCTCCCTCCTCGTCGTTCGCCACTCACCCTCGTCGATGATCCGACGCGCGCGTCCGAGTGCCGCGTCGTCCGTCATCCAAATCCTCTCGGTCAGCCTTCGGGCCCGACACGGCGACACCGAACCGAACCGAACCGATCGATCGACACACGACGACGACGCGATGAGTTTCACCCCCGTGGTCGTCCCCGAGGGTGCGCCGCCGACCGTGCGCGTGGCGAGCGCGAGCGCGGCGGACGTCGCGGCGAGAGCGCCGGCGCTCCCGGCGACGACGACGACGACGACGACGCGAGGACCGGCGCCGGGACCGGGGACGACGGAGCGGGACGACGGGAACGCGGAGGGGGACGAGGAGGTGTTCGTCAGGCGACGAGGGGCGTTCGCGAAAGATTGTGCGTGGTGATGGCGACGCGTCGAACGCGAGACGCGAGACGCGAGACGCGAGACGGGGGGGGGATGATTCGATTCGACTCTATTCGATCGAGGACGGTGGCTGGGATTCATTCGGATTCGCGTCGACTGACCTCGCGTTCTTTCGTTCGTTCGTTCGTTCGTTCGCAGTGGCGTACATGATGTACGGATTCGGTGACTCCAAAGAGCCCGACCCGGCGTCCATCGAACTCATGGAGGACATGCTCGTGGACTATCTCGTAAACGTCGCGCACCGTTCGATGGAGGTGGCGGAGCGTCGAGGAAGGATGCAAACGGAAGATTTACTCTACGTCATCAGAAACGATCGGAAAAAGTTTGCGCGCGTGGATGAATTGCTCGAGATGAACGCGAAATTGAAGGATGCGAGACGAAACTTTGATTTACACGATCCCGCCGCCGTGCTCGCGCAGCAACGCGCCGACGAGGAAGCGGCGAGACGACGCGAAGCCGAAGCCGAAGCCGAAGCTGAAGCCGAGGCCGAGGCCGAGGAGGAGTGACGATCGCGTCTCCTTCTTCTTTTTTTCCTTCTTTTCGCACCCACCTAGTCCGCGAGCACACGTAGAATCACTTGTTAACACATACCTAGCGCGTAGTAGTCGTTCGACGCGCGAGGCTGGCACGTCTGCGCGTGCCAATGCTTGGATACGATTCCGTCGTCACACGGCGCCGCACCGGGACGACGGATGGCGCCCGCGCTGGACGTGGTGAGCGAAGACGCGCGTGATGCGTGCGTCGACCGCGCGACGAGCGGTGCGCCGCGATCGCCGCGCACGCCCGTGCGACGAAAATCGTTGCACGAGCGGAAACCGGTCTCGGTGGATGCGACGTCGCAGCGGTCGTCCTCGCCGAGCGCGAGGAGCACGTCCACGCTGGGCGTTGGTGCGGATTGCGTCAAGGTGGTGGCGGTCGTGCGACCGCTCATCGAGCGCGAGGTGGAAGCGATGGCGACGGAGGCGTTGGTGGTGGCGGAGGATAGCATCGGAATGAATTCAGGACATCAGTTTACGTACGATGGTGTCGTGCGCGGGAGCGAAGAGGCGCTGACGGAGGTATACGAGACGTACGTGAGAGAAATAGTGGATGGATCCATGGGAGGTTACAACGGGTGCGTGTTGGCGTACGGGCAGACGGGTTCGGGGAAGACGTATACGATGGGCATGGGGGGAGACCATCCGGGCATGGCGCAGAGAGTGTTTCAAACGCTCTTCTCGCGCATCACCGACCTCAAGACGCGGGATCCAACCGCGGCGGTGACTGTGCGGGCGTCCTTCATAGAGATTTATAAGGATGAGATTCTGGATTTGTTGTTGGACACGGAGGACGAAGACGCGACGTCGACGGCGACGACAGTGACGATTCGAGAGAATCCAAAAGAGGGTGGGGTGTACTTGAATGGGACGCGTACGATGGAGGTTGACGGCGTCGAAGGATGTTTGACGGTGTTGAACGAGGGAATCTGTCGACGTTCGGTGGCGGAGAGTACGATGAATGTTCGCTCGAGTCGCTCGCACGCCGTGTTGACGCTCAACATCGAGTGCAAGGTTGGCGGTGCCAAGGCGACGTTGGCGAAGCTGCATTTGGTCGATCTCGCCGGATCCGAGCGAGTGACGCTCAACGAGACCAGAGGACAAAGATTTAAGGAAGGGGTTCAGATTAACATGGGTTTACTCGCGTTGTCGAATTGCATCGCCGCGCTCACCGACGTGAACAGGCGTGAGTGGGGTCATATTCCGTATCGAGACTCCAAGCTCACGAGGTTGTTGCAAGATTCGCTGGGTGGAAACAGTCGTACCGTGATGTTCGCGTGCGTCTCGCCTGCGGATTCGAATACTGATGAAACGCTGAGCACTCTGAAGTATGCGAGCCGGGCGAGGAGTATACGAAACAGAGTCGCCATCAACTTTGAAAAGTCGACCGAGGCAGAACTGAAACTGAAGAGAGAATTAGACGAAGCGAAAGAAAGAATCGCACAGTTGGAGATGCTTGTGAACGTGTTGCACGATGAGAACAAATCTCTGAAGGAAGCTACTCCGGATGCAAATGCTATGTCGAGGCTCATGCTGACGCCCGAGGCGACGCACACTCCTCACACGCCTTTGCACACTCCAATCGTCTCTGGAACTCCTCTCAGTGAACTTTTGATGAGTTGTAAGCGGGCTCGTGCGCGCGCTGAGATTCTATTGTCGTGTAAATCACCGACAAAGTCGCCGATGCGAACGCCCAGAGCAAGCGTCGATTTCGGCTCTTAGAAATTCTTTAGTCATCACAATACATAGAATAGATAGAAAGCTATGCTGTAGCCTCTTGAACAGCGGGTGTCGCCGGAACGGCCACAGCACTCGCGCTCTTCGCGCCTCGACCCTTCTTTCCTCGATTCCCTCGCTTTTTGCGTTTAGCCTGTGCTTCGGCTGGCGCGGCGGCGGCTGGCGCGGCGGCGGCTTCCGTTTCCATCGGCGTCGTCGCCTCGTCCGCCGCAGTCGCCTCGTCATCGTCTGTGCTCTCGCTTTCACTGTCACTATCGTCGTCGTCCGCGTTTCCTCCGAGCGCTTCCAAGATTTGCCCGAGCCTTTGATGCGCTTTCGTCGCGCCCGCGAGCATCTTTTTTCTGCGCGTCTTCGTCATCGACGCGCAATACTGCACGAAAAACTCGAAGAATTCTTCCCTAAGTTCGCTACTGATACCAACCTGCTTCAACAAATACTGATGATGCACCGGATCGACTTCAGTCCTTTCCATCAACGCCCAGGCCGCTAAGTAATCCTCCGCGGCGTTTCGTCCCACTCGAGCCGGCTTGGCCGCCTTACACTTGTGACACGACGTGTTTTTAGAAAAGTTGTTGAAACCGCACTTACACACCCAGTCCTTCTTAGTAAACTTCGCCGCCGCCTCACCGTTCTTCGTCTTCGCCTTTTTCTTCGCCGGCCCTTTGCTCGCCTCCTTGGCCGCGTCCGCGCCACCCGTCGTCGCGTCTCCGCGTTTCCTCGCCTTTTTCTTCGCCAGTCTCGTCCCGGTCGCCTTCGCACCTCCCTCGCCCGCCGGCTTCTTCACCACCGGCTTCTTCACCACCGGCTTCTTCACCGGCGCCTTCTCGGTCGCGGCGTCGTCCTTCTTCTCGGCCGCCGCCGCCACAACCGCCGAGGTCGTCGTCGTCGTCGTCGTCGTCGTCTCGGGCTTCGGCTCCGCTGGTTCAGGCTTGGCCGTCTCGACCTTCGTCGCGGTCGTCGGTTCCGGTCCCGGCGCCGCGTCCGCGACCGCCGCCGTCGCGATCATCGCGTCAACCGTCGTCGTCTCCGCCGCCTTCGGCGCCTCCGTTACCGTCGTCGTCGCCGCCTCCGTCGTCGCCTCCGCCGCCTTCGGCGCCGCCGGCGCCTGCGCTCGAGACGCCGCGAACGGGGACACGTACGTCGTCGTCGCGACAGGCGTCGACGCGGTCGCGGTCGTCGTCACCGCTGCCGCCTCACCCGTCGTCGTCGTCATCGCCGCCGCCTCACCCGTCGTCGTCGTCGTCGTCATCCTCGTCGGTCGTCGTCGCGATGTGTCGGGACACTTTTTCGTCCCGACCGAGTGAGCTGACTCTCCGCCCGCAGTCTGCGTCGTCGATGGCGTCGATGACGTCGCGTCGCGCGACTCGAGCGCTGTTGGGAATGACGCGAGAGGAGATGCGCGCGCTCGTCGTCGATGAACTCGGCGCGCCGGCGTACAGGGTGACGCAGATTCGCGACTCGTTGTTCGGGAAGCGACGGGACGAAACGGTGGGCTCGATGAGTCTCGTCCCGCGGGCGCTGCGCGAGGCGATGGAGGCGTCCGGCGTGGTGACGGGACGATTAGACGTCATTCGTCGCGATTTAGCGCGAGACGGGACGGGGAAGCTCGCGATGCGCGTGGGTGAGAACGAGGTCGTCGAGGCGGTGGGAATTCCAGACGCGAGCTGTTTCGTCCCAGAGTCGTCGGCGGCGGACGACGAGGAGCGGAGCGAGGGGACGTTCAGGGCGATCAGGGGATGGGATAAGAATCGTCTGTCGGCGTGCGTGAGCAGTCAAGTGGGATGCGCGATGAAGTGCGCGTTTTGCGCGACGGGCAGAATGGGATTCAAGCGCAACTTGTCGGCGAGCGAAATCGTGGCGCAAGTGTTGGAGCTCGAGCAGACGTACGCGAAGCGCGTGTCGCAGGTGGTCTTCATGGGTATGGGCGAGCCGATGTTAAATTTAAAACAAGTCGTGCGAGCGATTCGGTGTCTGAACGAGGACGTGGGCATCGGCGGACGACACATCACTCTGTCGACGGTCGGGATTCCGGGCTCGATCAGGAAACTCGCCAAGGAGAAAATGCAAATTACTCTCGCCGTGAGTTTACACGCTCCAGATCAAGAGACGCGCGAGCAAATCGTGCCGTCGGCGAAATACTACCCCATTGATGATTTACTCGAGGATTCGAGGGCTTACTTTAAGGAGACTGGTCGACGCGTCACGTTCGAGTACACGCTTCTCGCCGGAGTGAACGACTCGCCGAGTCACGCCGTTCGATTGTCTCGTCTACTCAAACGTAAGTTTGGCGCCGGATCGACGCACGTCAACGTCATTCCGTGGAATAACATAGACGGCATGGATTTTGAACGCCCTTCTGGAAACCAAGTGCACCGATTTTGCTCCGCGTTGGAGGGCGTCACGCACACCATTAGACGCACGCGAGGACTCGAAACGTCGGCGGCGTGCGGGCAGTTAGCGGGAGATTTCGAGCGTCAAACGCTTCGTAAGAGTGCTTAGAACCTATTCTCTAGTCTAGTTCTACATTAATATAGATTATGTCTCTAGGAAGAGGTGAAATCTGGTGAAGACGCGACGTAATCACCTCGTTCAGATCGACGCGCCATGATTTCGTCGTACACGCCGTAATCTTCGTCGACGATGCGTCGAAGTTGCAAACTGGTCACGACCGTGACGACGGTCTTCGTGAGCGCCCTGACGCTCACTCTGCGCCTACCTCGAAGCCACGTGTTCTTGACGCGAACGAGCGTGGACACTAAGCTCACCAATTTCACAAACTTGACTCGACACTCCGAGGTCTCGTCCTCGTCGTAATCCAAGTTGTCGTGCACGACGACGCCGGGCGGAATGTACAGCCCACGATCTCCCACGTACTCGTCGACGTAGTGCTTTTGCACGCGAGACTCACTGCCGTCTTCCTCTTCAACGAACTCTTCGCACACGCCCGACGTGATCACGAAGAGTCCCTGGGCGCGGTCACCCTTCTTACAAATGAGCTCCCCCTTTTCGTACACGCGCTCCTCAAACGTCCCTCGACGTTGCTTCCCGACGTATCTCGTGAGACGGTAACGGCCTAAATCGTCTTGATGCACCGAGTGACCGTCTTGAAACCACGGGTGTAAAAGCGCCTCCTCGGCCGTCAGACGCCTGGCGGGATCGATCATGAGCAGACGATCGATGAGGTCCAGCGCCTCGTCCGAAACGTCCACCGACATGGGTTCGATGCTTCGAAGACTGATCTTCGTGAACAAGAGCTGCTCGTCCTTCTCGTCGTCCACGTAAAACGGTACCTCGCCGCTCAAGAGAAGATACATGATGACGCCTGCGGACCATAAATCGACGGCGGCGTTGTACTGCGCGCTCTGTAGAATCTCCGGCGCGACGTACGAAGATGTTCCGCAGTTGCATCGACACTTGTTTCGACCGTTTCGCACGCTCTGAGCCAATCCAAAATCAATCAACCGCAGCGAAAGCAAGTCATCCTTCTTTGCGAAAGATATATTCTCCAGTTTCATGTCTCTGTGCACGATGTGCTTCTCGTGACACGCGCGCAACGCTCGTAAAATTTGTCCCATCAACACCTTTGCTTCGTCTTCCTCGTACTCGCCCCTTGCGAGCAACGTCTCCAAGAGCTCCTCACCCTCCAGCAGCTCCATCACCACGAACGCGTTCGGATGATCGTGATAAAAATCGTACACGCTCACGACATTCTCGTGATCCACCGCGTGCGCGAGCTCGTATTCCACGCGCGCCTCTCGCAGTCGCATGCTTCGTTTCGGTTGTTTCGACACGTTATTCGAGCTCAACGACACGTCGTCTCGCGCGATCCCATCGCTCACGGATTCGCACTCCGACCCACTCGAACCTCTTCCATCGATATCTCTCCATCCCTGCACGCTCTCGCTCTCGTCCTCGTCTTCGCTCGTCGTCGCGCCTTCGTCGGCGCTCTCCTCATCCTCCTCTCGGATGCGAATCATCTTCACCGCGCGCACGATCCCATCCCTCTTGCGCGTCGCTCTGTACACCAGACTGAAACCACCGCGCGATACCTCCTCCACGACGTCGTACGCGTCTCGAAACCCCTCGACGCCATCGCCAGACGTCGTCGGCGTCGGCGTCGAAAGACGGTGGTCCCTCTTCGTCTCCGAGACGACGTCGGGCGCCTCTCTCGCGCTATCCTCCGCGACGCGCGTCGGCGCGCGAGACGACGTCGACGTCGGCACCGGCGTCGGCGTCGACGCGGACGTTGATTTCGACGACGCGCATCCCATGCGTCGATTCGTCGAGCTCTAGCGAGTGAAGAGATGTGCGCATTTCGGTTCATTCGTGTCGCGACAGCTCGACGCGCGTCGGCGGTCGCGCGCGCGACGACTCGGCGTCCATCGCTCGAGCGAGACGGTTTCGCGTCGAGACTCGCGCGTTCGATTCGCGCGAGCGCGCGCGTCGTCGACGACGGAGAGCGGCGAAGATGTTGCGGGGACGATGGGTGCGCATCGTGACGCTCGCGACGCTCGTCGCCGCGTTGGCGATGACGACTTCCGCGCGCGGCATCGCGATGGAAGAGGAGGAACGTCTGATCGGTTGGAAAGGCGAGGTGGCGCGCGAGCCTCGAGCGAGAGCGGGCGACGACGAGACGATGCCGAGGGTGACGACGCTGAGTTGGACGCCGAGAGTGTTTCTGTATGAAAACTTTTTGAGCGACGAGGAGTGCGAGCACATGATCGCGTTGGGGGAGAGGAATTTACAGCGTTCGACCGTGGTCGGGAACGCACCGGGCGGACTCTTGTCGGCCGTGCGATCGTCGTACGGAACCTTCATCACGAGGCGGTTGACGAAGACGTTGTCCGACGTCGAGGATCGAGTGGCGGAGTTTAGTGGCATCCCGTGGGAACATCAGGAGCAATTGCAGTTGTTGCGGTATGAGAACGGGCAGGAGTATAAGGCGCATCACGATGGATTGAGTTCGGGGAGCAACGGTGGGAATCGCATCGCCACCGTGTTGATGTTTCTGAGCGAACCCGAGGAGGGCGGGGAGACGGCGTTTCCGGACGCGCAGCCATTGCCCAAGACAAAGGCGGATTTCTTCGCGAAGAAGGACACGTTCAGCGCGTGCGCGTGGAACGATGGGAGAGGGTTCAGTGTGAAACCGAAGAAAGGGTCCGCCGTGCTCTTCTTTTCATTTCACATAAATCGCACGTCGGACGCGAAGGCGGGACACGCGTCGTGTCCCACGCTCAGAGGCACCAAATTTACGGCGACGAAGTGGATCCACGAGAATGCGTTCGCCACCGGCACGTACGTCACGCCGACGTGTGAGGATGTTAATAAAGAGTGCGATCGCTGGGCGCAAAGCGGCGAGTGCGAGAAAAACCCTGGATTCATGATGGGCATAGAGAGCGTCGGCGCGTGTTCAAAGAGTTGTTGCGCGCGCATGGATCGGTCGACGTTGACGGAGATTCAAAAAACCTTTTGCGTTCCGTGCGATAGTTGAATTAGCGCATTGTTACAAATAGTGGGGAACCATGACGATAGAATTAAAGCACTCTGAGCGCTTCGTAGTGCCCGGCGCCGTGAAAGAGCACGGCTAAATCCTCCTCGTCTCCATACTCGTCGCCGTATCGCCCGATGTTGCGCACGCCTTCCTCCGACTCCATGTACACGCTGATCGGACTCGTCAACACGTGCGTGAGCATTAAAATCTCCGGTTCACCGCCCCACGTCGACGATATCTTCATTCGGTGACAGTACTGCTCGAAATCACCCTCGATGAACCACTCCGTCTCTTCCCGTCGCTCGTTGAGTTCCTCCACCGCCGCCAAGCGCAACGCGTCCGCCTCCCTGAGCTCTTCCGACTCGCTCGTTCGCGCGCCACGATCTCGCAGCGAACGCGAGACGGCGACGGAACGAAATAAACACCGTCCATCGCCGGCGACGGCGTGAATCTCGTACGACGTCGATTCCGACGACGAATCAGGCGACGAATCCGACGCTCGGCATCGATAGCCGACGGTTGACGCGATCGACGGGGCGCATCGTCGCGCGGAGGGTACGATGGACGCGCGGGCGTGGCGAAACGTCGACGCGGACGACGCGGCGATCGTCGTTCGCGCGGTCGCGCTCGCGACGCACAGGGCGAGGGTGACGGTTCGAAGCATGACGTCGACGCGACATCTGACGGGCGTTTTCTTGCAGTCGCACTTTTCTTCTACAAACGCGATTAAATCGTATTAAATCGAATCGAAAAGTCGTCGCTCGCGTCACGTGCCCTTCATTCGTTTCGACGCCGAGGATTTTTTAAACTTTTTATCCCTCTTCTCCTTCTTCGTTCTCTTATCCGCGTCCGGCGTCTCCTCCACCTTTTTTGGTTTGGGCTCGAACGCGTGCTTATCCTTGGATCCCGCCTTGCGCTTGACGGAGAGCAGCTTGTTGGAGCGACCAGAGGCGCCGTGAAGCGCGCTCGCCCACTCCTCCTCCGTGCCGACGACGGCGAAACGTTCCAAATCGGTATCCTGCGCGTGGATGCGCGAACGCGCTCGGTCAGTACGGTGATGAATAAAAGAGAAAAAAAGAATACTAAGCGCGCGCGCGGTGGGTTCGACGTCCTCCTTCGGCTCGGTAAGAACGCAGCGATATGTTTCTCAACATAGGGATGTTCTGCTACCTGGTTGATATTCGATTCGTCATCGCCGAATACGTCGACACCATCGTGACGTGTCGCTGTCGAATCACGCACCTCGAGGAGTTCTTTTCTCTTCGCCTCCATCTCCGCGTTGACGGCGGCGGCGCTGCGAATGCAAACGAGAGAACGCGCAGTCAGTCAGTCGGTCGAGTCGTCGTCGCCGCGAAAACTCGTGGTGCTTACGCGCCCCGAAGAGTGATGGATCAGGCCTGTTGAGCTTAGTTACCAACACGGAACCCTCTGACTTATAACCCCGCCTAAACGGTGGCGCCAGAGGGTAAAAAATTCTGGAACTATGTCGTTGTCTATCACCTCCATCCTCTTCAAAACAACCGCCGCGCGAGGAGCAAAGATGCGAAAAACGTACCCTTCATCTAATTCTTCGTCTAAACCGACGGCGTGCGGTTTCAACTCGGGCATGCTCATCGACGGCAGCGCAGCCGCGATTTCATTTTCTCGAGCCAAAAGAAGCGAGCCGTGGATGCGGCGAATCGATTTGTTGAACAGCGCCATTATTTGTTGTCCCGGTAAGTCCAAACTCTTGATCGCGTCGTCGATGGTCTTGAGCTGTAAACCAAGAATGAGCAAAATAACGGCTTGCGTGTACGACAGCGTCACGGGGATGCGCTTCGCGAAGTATGCGCGCGCGAGCGGTGGCACCAAGTCACCGATCAAGTGATGATCGACCAATGCGTTGGAATATTTCTGAATTCTCCGCAAGTCGTGGGGACTCAAAATTTCGTTATCCGCCTTTAAGACCGAGTCACGACCGGCGCCTCCCTTCTCGTCCCAGCTCAACTTCGGGGTCATGAGTGACAAACACAGCGCGGGAGCCAAGTCTCTGAACGCCGATCCCATGAGCGACGTGAATCGCACGCGGAAGTCCTCGTAGAACGAGTCCACCCACTCGCCGTCCGGACTCTCGTCCAATCCCACCGGGAAGCACGGTCGTAACATGATACACGTGTGCTCGCCCGTCGTCTCGCTCGCCGTCTGTCTGAGATACACCGGTTTGTATCCACCTTTACTCCAGTAACTGTACAATTCGGGCGTGAGTCCGAAGGAAGTGCCGATCCAGTTGACATTTTCTGGTTTTCGCTCGGAGAGGTTCGTCAGCAGTGGCGGCAAGTCGTCGCGAGGCTTTAACGTCTCCTCGGTCAATTTCCCAGTCTCTTGCCAATGCTTCGTGTTCGTCTTCACGTCGATATCCTCGGTGTCTTCGCGCAAATCCGTGAGTTTACCCTCGTAGTAGTCGTGGATGAGCTGAATGGCCCGAGATCCGTATCCTTGACGCGGTAAATCTGGATGCACGGCGATGCGAACGATACGCACGCCGGTGAAGGATGGGAATCCTTCATCCTGGAATTGCGACGCCATCGTCCACGGAATGAGATCACCCTGCGGCGATAAGCCGGCCGCGAGCGTCGCACGAGCGCTCTTCTGCGAGATTGCGCCCTCTAAAGCAACCTGAATGACGCAGAGAATTTCCGGCAACACGTTTTGAGTCTCATCCACGGGAGCTAGGAGGACGAAGAGTCGATGCGCCGGAGCGTCGGACATGAGCTGCAAGTCATTCGGCGTGTTGCGGTAGTGGCTAGAGACGTAAAGAGCCATCATCTTCTTGAGGAAATGCTCGCTCGCGGCGTGCGCGCTAAACAAAGTATCGCGAGATACTTCGTACAGCTCGCACGCGCTCGGAGGAGGCAACGCCGTGATGAGGGGAGTGAGCGCATCCGCTGCGTCCAAGCAAAGCAAGTCATTCAGCCATTTCTCGATGCGATCGCCCGGGGAGTAACGCACAGGCTCGGCGAGTGCGACTTCTCTGAGTAATCTCGATCCTCCGGTCGCAAGCTTTCCATCCTTGTTAGTTTGTTGAGTCGTCGCCGCTTCTCGTCGTAAATTACTGATGAGTTTGATGCTCAGCGCGCGACCGGTGCCTTCGTAACCGTTGATTGTTGAGCACAAAAAAACGAGGTACGGCCCGAGCAAAGACTTCACGGTCGGTAGCGGGATGGCGGCCGCCTCGTCTATCACCAGCAACTCAGCCTGCGTGGCTCGTTCAGCGTGCTGAGGGAGAATGTATTGAATAGTCTGTCGGTGACGCCTGGTGACGTTGATGCGAACGATGCACTTCCCAAAGGCTGGGTTCGTCGATTCCACCAAGTCGTAGTCCAAGTGTTCTTTGTATCCGAGCGAGTCGAATCCTTTGAGGATGAAATCGAAGAAGGTCTTCAAGTTTTCGGGACTCGGCGACGTGACGAAAATGTTGGCATAGCCCATTTCCACCGCGCCCGCAACGGCGATGCCCATCGCGGCAGACTTACCTCGACCACGCGCGGCGGTGAGCGCGACCGTCGATCGAAGCGTCTTCTCACTCGCCGCGTCGAGAAACGTGACGACCGCTTTCGCCTGATCCATCGTCTTGCAACAACCCACGAGCGGACCCGCCGGCTCAACCTCCGCCATGCTCTCCTTCAAGTCTGTCAATTCCGAAGCCTCTCCGTCCTCTCTATCTTCCGCCGGCTCGATACCTCTGATGTGCGAACTGATTGGCAAAATATTCAACTCATCGTCCATCATGATGCACGTCGGACACGCTCCTAAACTGAGCGTGAACCTCTCGTTAAATCTAGCGACGACGTCTTGATGACCTTCGGTGCGAAATCGCGAGTGCACGTCCATCGTCATATTGTACAACTGCGTCAAGCTTTGCATGTTGGACAAAAGCAAGACGATTAAACCACCGCCCTCGACGGTTTCGATCGTTCGCGCGAGCAAGTTGGGCGTCAACGCCTCGAAATCTTGCAACACCGCCATTCCGTACGTGTTACCCAAAATTTTCTGCGTTTCCGCATAGTAACAGTACCGAATATTCGTCGACGCCACGAACAGCGAAAACGGATCCTCATTCTCCGTGTCCATCAAACCACTGTTTTGCATCTTTTTAATCTGTTTCGCTCGCTTCTTCTTGTGCGACGACAGGTACAGATCCTTCTTATAACACCACAACACGTTCGGCCTCGACTTGACCACCGCCTTGCTCAGCATGTAGTGCAAGTTGACGATCTGATCCCTCCCTCGATCGCCCACGAGAACGAACATCGTGCGCTCGTTCTTCTTCACTCCATTCTCCACCAGCGTTCGGATCCGCGCGTCCACCTTTTTCCGCATCGCGCCTCTCCTCGCCTCGCCTCGCTCCGCCGCCGACGCACCACCGTCCGTCCGACGTCTCTCGTCCTCGCTCCCTCGACGCGCACCCCTCTCGAGATCGACGCCGTCACACACGCGCGCGCGCGTTCCCGTCACTCGCGCGTCGTCGCGCCTCCTCAACCTCGCGTCGACGTGTGTCGCGCACGCTTTCATTCATTCACCAGGTGGGTACGTCGGCGGCGGCGGGACTCGACGGAACTGGGACGGGGACACTTTTTCATCACCGCCATTTGTCGTCGCGGACGGACGCACGCGGACGCGCGGACGACGGTCGCGAGAGGTGTTCACGGAGATTGTCCTCGTCCTCCTCGTCGTCGTCATGGGTAAGGCGAGCAAGGATAAGCGCGACATTTATTACCGCAAGGCGAAAGAGGAGGGATGGCGCGCGAGGTCCGCCTTTAAGTTGATGCAAATTGACGAGTCGTTTGATATATTTCGAGACGTGCGACACGTCGTCGATCTGTGCGCGGCGCCGGGATCGTGGTCGCAGGTTTTGAGTCGAAAATTGTACCTTCCAGCCGTCGCCGCGGGGGTGCGAGCGGAAGATTTACCGAAAATTGTCGCCATCGATTTACAGCCGATGGCGCCGATTGAAGGCGTGACGACGATTCAGGGCGACATCACGTCGATGGATAAGGTGAGAGAGGTGTTGTCGCACTTTGATGGGAAACAGGCGGATTTAATAGTCGGTGATGGGGCGCCCGATGTCACCGGTCTGCACGATTTGGATGAATTCATGCAGGCGCAGTTGATATTAGCGGGGTTGACGGTGGCGACGCACGTGTTAAAGCCGGGCGGGACGTTTATAGCGAAAATCTTTAGAGGGAAAGACGTGAGTCTGTTGTACTCGCAGTTGAAGATTTTCTTCCCGGAGGTGACGTGCGCGAAACCAAAGAGCAGTAGAAATTCTAGCATAGGTGCGTGACGATCGATTCGACGACGAAGAGCGCGCGCGCGCAAGAGAGAACGCGACAGACTGACGACTCGCTTTGTTTGTCTCGATACGCAGAGGCATTCATCGTGTGTCAGGGGTACGCCCCTCCCGATGGATTCCAGCCCAGTCACCTGACGCGAGTCTTAGAAGAACGCGCCGTCGCGCACGCGGCCGGAGAAGACGGCGCCGCGATCGGTACCGCGTCGTGGCCCGAAGACGTCCTCGTTCCGTTTCTCGCGTGCGGCTCGCTCGCCGGATACGACGCCGATCAGAGTTACGCCCTGGACGACACCAAAACGCGTCTGGACCCGGTGCAACCGCCGACAACGCCCGCGTATAAGACAGCCATCGAGCTCTTGAAGAAAAAGTAGGACACACTGTAACATACCGATCGATCGATTCGCCGCCAAGAGACGCGCCGGTACGCTCGCCGGCGGTTGGGCAGAGCCGACACAACGAAGCGCGCGATCATGTCCCCCGCGCCGTCGACGTCCGCGTCGCACAAAGTGTTCGTGTACGGCACGCTCAAGCGCGGTCTGCACAACCACGTCCTTCTCGAGCGAGGAAACGCGCGGTTCGTCGGTCGCGCGCGCACGACGCGCGCCGAGTTCGCCATGCTCCTCGCCGACGCCGGGTACCCGTACGTCGTCAAAACGACGACGAACGCGCGCTCGATACACGGCGAGGTATACGACGTCGACGACGTCACGCTCGAGCGTTTGGACGTGTTGGAAGAGATCGCGACGGGGATGTACGCTCGAGAGATTGTCGAGTTGACGATGACAGAGGAGGCGGAGGCTCGAGGCGTACTCGACGCGTACGTGTATCTCGCCGGTACGCGGGACGATCTCGAGCGATTACCGAGGATAGACGCGTACGATAAAGCGCTTCACGACGAGGTGTACGTGCCGAAACACCGTCGGTAGCGCCGCGAGCGTCGCGCACGTAACTATCGATTATTATGTACACTACTAATACTAGCCCCGCCGCGGCGAAAAATCCTCGTCGTCCGTCCTCTCACTCGCTGTCGCTTTCGTCCACGTATCCCGGCATCACCCCAACCCTCGTCGCGCGCATGATGTACTCCCCGTTGACGTATTTATGATACTTGTCGAACAGCGCCGTGGCGTCCGTCCCGTACGCCTCCTCGAGCACCGCCTCGCCGCCGGGATGATACTCGACGTAGGGCGTGAGATTGTACACCTTACCGCGCAGACCGATCCAACAATCCTCTCGAGTGTTGTGTCTCGCGAGCTCTTCCGCGTCGATGACGCGTTTCACGTCCGTGGGCGCGTCCGCGGGCGCCCCTCCGTCGACGCGCTCGCGCTTGGTGCGTCTGAGCCAATCCATCTGCGAGTATCCCGGACGCACGACGATCCTCGGCGCGTGCGGTTGAGTCGCGGAAGAGGACGACGGCGCATGCGTCCCCGCGCTTGAGGGCGCCGCGCGATCGCGTCGCGCGTCCTCGCCCATGGATGGATGGATGGCTGAAGGAAGTTGAAAACGTCGAGGCGGGCGCAGAGTGACGTCGGGACTCGGCGACGCGTCGGCGATGGCGACGACGACGACGACGACGCGTGCGGTGGCGACGGCGCCGTCGTGGACGCGACGGGCGCGCGCGGTGCGACATCGCGACGCGTCGAGACGCGACGCGGCGCGCGCGAGGGCGACGTCGGACGCGACAGAGGTGAACGACGTCGACGAGACGACGACGCGCGAGGGACGACGCGCGGCGTTCGGACCGTCCACCGCGGACGCGAGGAGGGTGCGAGACGAACTGTTGGAGCGGTCTCTGGCGTCGGCGGGATGGGACGACGCGCGCGCGTTCTTGGCGAAGCGCGCGTCAACGGCGTTGGGGAGGATGGCGTGCGAGACGCTGGAACCGGCGATGACGTCGAGGGAGGCGATTCGGGCGCTGGACGAGACGGAGGCGGCGATGGCGATGGAGAGTAAACACGGGGTGTCGTTGGATTTCGGTGGGATGCTCACGGCGGAGGTGAGACGAGGGTTTTATAAGACGAGACAGGGGTCGCCTTTGGGTGGGGACGAACTTGCGGCGACGGCGGCGTTTTTAGAGAGCGCGAAACGATTGAAATCGTCGATAGAGGGCGTGACGGAGAGCGGTGAAGTTCCCAGAGCGCTCGAACCGTTGCGTCAGATCGTGAGAGACGTGATGACGCACGGAGAGTTGGCGGAGAAGATTCGCGGCGCGGTGGAGGAGACGGGTGAATTTCGCGACAACGCGAGTCAAGAGCTTCGACGTGCGCGAGCGCAAAAGGGCGCTGCGGAGGGTAAATTGAAGAAGGCGATGCAAGGTAAAGGCACACCAACGATGCACCAAGGACGCATGGTTCTGGCGGTCGCGGCACCGGCGCCGCCAGACGTGTTGATCGTCGGGACGGCGGCGGGAGGCGCCATGGTGCTCATCGAGCCGCCGGGCATCGTCACGCTCAACCGAGAGTTGGCTCAAGCCGTGGATGCTGAGAAGAGCGCCATCGACGCCATTAAGAGAGAGTTATCGAACGACATCTCGCTCGTCGTGGAGGAACTGCTCGAGTGTTTGGACGTCGTCGTGCGTCTGGACGTGGTCGCTGCAAAGTGTCGATACAGTCAGGCGCTGAACGGCGTGCGACCAGTGTTTTCCAAGTTTACGGATGACGAAGACGTCTTCTACGACGAGCACGTCATCGAGGAAGATGATGAACCGATGAGTGAAGGTAACAACGCGGAAAATGAAGCGAGTGACGCGATGACGTCTTCGAGTGGGCGCGAGGAGGAGAGAACGCAGCTACTTTTAGAGCTCGTCGGCCTGAGACAGCCCGTGCTCGCATCGCAGGCCATCGAGGCTGCCGCAGAGAGGCGCAAAGCCGCCGCGGAAGAGGCTGAAATGAAACAAGGTGGAAATAGCGGCGTGAGAGCGACAGGCGGGGCGTCGACAGGGTACAAGGTGGCGACGCGAGGATCTATCAAATCAGCATCCGCCAAGGAGATGGACTTTTACGACGAATTGTACAATGACGAGTACGATGAAGAGTGCGATGATGACGACGGCACCGCGCCGAAACTCAAAGGACCAGTGCCAGTCGATATTTTCGCATCTAAGAAGACGAAGGTTGTGGTCATCACTGGACCTAACACTGGTGGTAAAACTGCGGCGATGAAGGCGGTGGGTCTCGCAGCGCTCATGGCTAAATCAGGGATTTTTATTCCGGCGGAGCGCGCCGTCGTTCCCTTCTTTGACAAAGTGCTCGTCGATATCGGAGATGACCAAAGCCTATTGACGAGTCTCAGTACTTTCAGTGGAAGGTTAACGCGCGCACAAGCCATTTTAGAGCAGTGTACGCCAGAATCGCTCGTCTTGATGGACGAGGTCGGTACGGGGACATCTCCCGCGGAAGGGGCAGCCATCGGTTATGCTTTGCTCAAATCTCTCGCTGGTATCGTTTCTGGCCAATTGGGCGCGTGCTTAACGTTTGCTACGACGCATCACGGTCAATTGAAGGCGCTGAAATATGAGTACGAAGAATTTGAAAACGCCGCGGTGGAATTTGACGAGGTGGATTTGCGTCCGACGTATAAATTATTGTGGGGAGTTCCTGGTCGATCGAGCGCGTTACAAATCGCGACGAGATACAATCTAGACAGCGACGTCGTCGAAGAAGCTCGAAATCTTCTCGGAGAAGGACTCGTCAGTCTCGACGATACGATTTCAAAGCTCGAAACCGCGCGTAGAGACGCAGACGCGGACATCTCCGCCGCAATCGGTATGCTGGACGAGATAGATTCAACAGTCCCTCGGGTTGAAGTCACCATGGGTTCCATAAGTTCGATCAAAGAAGCTACGGAATATTCGCAGGCTGGTGCGATCATGAACATGATGCGCGAGGCGAAAGTCCGAATCGCAGACGCCGCGAGGAAAGAGAAGCAGAAGAACGCCGTCGCTCCTTCCAAAATTTCCGCCGCTGCTGCCGGCGAGACCGATCGAGAGCGCGAGATAAGAATGGCGAAAGAAGCCGCAGAGCAATTGAAGGCGGAACAAGAAGCGCTAGCTGCGAACTGGATTCCATCTCCGGACGAAGAAGTCAAAATAAACTCGACAGGAATGAGCGGCAAGGTTGTTTCGGTCGATGGATCGACGGTGACAGTTCAAGCTGGCCGTATGCAAGTCAAGGTGAACGTCGATGACATTTCGCAGGTGTACACCCCATCGAGCACGGGGCCGAAAATGACGATAAAGAAAGTGCGCGGTGCTTCTCTCGCGGCGAGAAGAGCGGACGATTTACTGGCAACTTCTGGACGAGTCTCCAAACCGCCTCCGGCAAGTGGCGTCAAAAATTCGTTTGGAGACTTTAACCTCTCTGATGACGACTTACGCGCGACTGTGGGCGATAACGTCATCGTGAAGAAATCAGGCTTCAAAGGGAAAGTGATCGACGACGAGGATGGCTTGTTGACTGTTCAAGCCGGACCGAACCGCGTGCTCGCGTCGGCGCACACTGTTGAAATCGTCGCCACGAGTCAAAAGACAGTTTCCAAGAAAAAGAAGGGGAAAAAAGTAGGATTTAATCTTCCGAACGCGACGAACAATGAAGCCCCGAAGCCTTCGGCTGAAACGTCGGCGTCTAGTCTCGCCGCACTGCAAGCAAAGTTTGGGAAAAAGAATTGATGGTAGTAGAGGAATTTTTTATTATTTAGTTTCTATAGGCATTGAATCAATCGCGTCGGTCGTACGAGTCGCGACGACGGTCGTCGTATCCGCCGCGCCTATCGTATCGATCATCATATCCTCTGCGATCATCGTAGCCACGACGGTCATCGTGTCCTGTATATCCCCGATGATAGTCGTCTCTTCTGTAGTTGTCTCTCCTGTAATCGTCTCTCCTATAGTCGTCGCGCCTGTAGTCGTCGCGCCTGTAGTCATCTCTCCTATAGTTGTCGCGCCTGTAATCGTCTCTTCGATAATCATCTCGTCTGTAATCATCCCGACGACGGTAATTATCTCTTCTTCGGTCGTCGTACGGACGTCTCGACTCGTAGTTGCCACTCTTCTTGTATATCGAGGAATCCGTTCTACCTCTCTCCGCTATGCCGCATCGAATCTGACGCCCGCCCAGCTCTGTTTCATTCAGCGCGCTCACCGCCGCTTCGGCGCCAGACTGCGAGACGAATCGCACGAATCCGAATCCGCGCGCTCGAAACGACCCGCGCTCCTTCGGAATGTACACGTCTCCGATCTCTCCATACTTCTCAAACGCGTCTCGAAGATCATCCTCGCGAAGCTCGTACGCCAAGTTATCGACCTTCACGCTCACGAGATGATCCACCTCCGGTCGTCCCTCTCTCGGACGTCCCTCGTCCCCTCGCGCGTCGCCGCCGCGGTCTCGCCCGTCGCCGCCGCGGTCGTCTCTCTCTCGCGCGGACTCGGTGTTCATCTCCCGCGCCTCGTCCACCTCGCCGCGCTCGAGCGCCTGATCGTCGTCGCGCGGCGAACCGCTCATCTCGTCCCACGCGCGCGCGTCCGTCCCGCGCTCGCGACTGTCGCGCGCGACGTCCCGCGCGCGCGCCCCCCCTCGAGCGCGCCGACCGGCCCGCGCGATGCGCGTCCCCTCTCACTTTGTCTTAAAAACGTCCTCAACCTGACGAAAAAGGTCATACCCTAGGGAAAAGAACCCTGACAACCGCCCGTGCAAGACTTCCGACCGCGTCCTTCTTCGACGAGGCCGCGGTCGTTTCAAAACGCGCCCCGCGGCCCGCGCTCGTGGTGGCGCGCGAGGCGTCTCGGTCGTCGTTCCGCGCGAGCGATCGACGCGTGATCGTCGTCATCGTCGTCGGCGCCGCGCGAGAGGGAAGACGACGTCGACGTCGAGGGTGATGGTGCGCTCGAAGATGATGCGCGCAGGAGGCCGTTCGGTGTGACGGATTGATTCGAGCGGACGAGCATCGTTGTCGTCGGATCGCGCGCGACTCTCACTCTGCACGCGCGAGTTCGTGGAAGTAGTCGTGAACGTCGTCTCGAAGGGACGTTTTCGTGCGCGTTTTCGGCGCGAGTTGACGGAGCTCGAACGCGATGACGATGACGACGCGCGGAGGGTGGTCGAGGCGGCGTCGGGCGGCGGCGTGGATATTTGCGGTCGTGCTAGCGACGTTGACGACCCTGACGGATGCGGGAGCGAACATGCTTGTTCCGGCGGATTGGAGCGTGTGGCCGTCCTCGCAGTTGAATCAGAACAATTTAACCGTGGACGTGCACGGTTCGGCGTTTTTCTCAACAAATGTGTCGGCGTGTCGCGTGGGAGACTTTGTGGTGCCGCTCACGTACGTCAGTTCGGAGCTGGTCAAGTGCACAATATCACCGAGCCTGCGGTTAAACAAGGGATTCGCATACATCGAGGTGTCTATGAATGGGTTGGACTTCACGAGCGATAGAAACACCTTTACGCTACACGAACCGGTGAAACTAGAGCAAGTATTTCCGTACGGCTGGGATAAAGCGGGAGGCGGTATATTACGTGTGAGCGGCTCAAACTTTGCGAAAGATTCGAGTCAGTGTACATTTGGAGCAGGAGGTACGGGCACGGTACCCGCCGTCAGCACGCTATCACCTTCAGAAGTAGTCTCGAGCGCCTTCATGAAGTGCGAGACGCCGGTATTTTTATCGAAAGGTATGACGGACCTGTCTATACGCAGCTGGGGTACTGCGGGATCTTTGAGTGGTAGCCGCGCCTTTGAAGTGTGGTCAGAGCCGTGTTCCATAGAAGTTTCAAACTCATGGGATGTAAACTCGACCCTCGCCGAGCGTGGTGGCCTCTCCGTCGTATTGCAAGGAAGAGGAAATGATGAACTCGTCGAGCCGCTAAATATGTATGGTTATTCATGTCATTTCGGTGCCATCACAGTTAGTGCGGTCATGGATACTCTGATGATTAACGGTACTGTAACGTGTATCTCTCCGGCTTCGTCGCATCCGAGCACCTATGTTGATCTCTGGACGGGGCCAAACATTGACACATTCCAGCCTTGTACAACTTTCCCACAGTTCTTCTTTCCAGCGGATAGTGAAGAATATTACGATGAAGTCATCGGTGACGAGACGACTATTATATACACAGGCACGAATATTTCAGCAGTGCCGACCTACGTTGACATTGCAGGAGGATCAGTCATATCTTTGACGGGGACAAGCTTGTCCAACTCATCGATTTGTAGAGTTGGCACGGATTCTACCGCTCCGGTGAGATTTGTTTCATCTGCGTTGATCCAATGCGAAATTTCGGCGCACACTGAAGGGGAGGCAAATATTTATGCTTCACCAACGTCAAACGTAGAGGTTACTAGCATTTACTTTGTCGCCTTGGCGGAGGTACGCTCCTTGCAACCAGTGGCGGGTATCCTTGAAGGCGGAACTTCTGTTCGTGTTCGCGGATCGAATTTCAAGGATACAGATGATCTCAAGTGCCAGTTCGGGACGATAAGTGTTCTCGCAAGTTACTTTTCTACCACACAAGTTGACTGCGTCTCTCCTGCACATTCAATAGGAACTGTCTTAGTTGGAGTTGGGCGTCAAGATGGCACATCACTGTCTTTTAATCAGTCGTTCATTTACGATTCAGGTGATATTCTTGGCGCGGTGATGCCTTCCGTGGTTCGCAGCGTTGGTGATACGACGTTATCGCTCGTATGGTCGCTCGTGTACACGGTGGGTACTGGGTGCAGAGTGGGCGGCGTTGTTTTGGATCCATGTAC
>Ga0255774_10000201_pt1 | contig 55840 bp, 33 predicted proteins | sample 101ome_17_FD_179972 | JGI IMG/M metagenome (GOLD analysis project Ga0255774, IMG submission 179972) | Coastal salt marsh microbial communities from the Groves Creek Marsh, Skidaway Island, Georgia - 101407AT metaG (version 2) | ecosystem: Environmental > Aquatic > Marine > Intertidal zone >... | reverse complement strand
CTCGTGTCGACGCATTGACGGGACATCTTCATCTTCATGCGCGACGACTTTTACGACGACGACGACGACGACGACGACGACGACGCGCGAGGGATCGTGGGGTGGTTATCGACGCATCGGTCGAGAGGGACATGGGTTCGGGCGCGTTCGGGCGGCGGCGGCTTTTACGACGACGACTTTTACGACGACGAGGCGGAACGAGCGAGGAAACGGTTGGATGATGACGACGACGATGGCGGCGACGACGTGCGCGTGAGCGTGAGCGTGAGCGCGGGTGCCCCGATGTTGGATGAGTATCACCACCGACGCGTGGGTTTGGACGCGGCGGAGCGGGCGTTGGACGCGGAACTGGACGCGGCGGAGCGGGCGTTGGCGCGCGGAGGAGGGAAAGGCTTGGACGAGGCGTTCGCGATGAATAGTGCCGGGGGCGGTGTGCGAGACGACGACGACGACGACGACGGCGGTGAAGAAGAAGGTGGTGGTGGTGGTATCGCCGGGTTGAGCGCGACGGAACCTCCGAAGATGTGGAACGCGCGTTTCGTGGCGGACGTGTTGGCGACGACTGGCGGACGGTTCGACGCGAGCGCGGAGGAGGAAGAAGAGGGAAAAGGAGGGGAAGGGATCGACGGGTGGAGGTTCTCACCGCCCGCGGATGCGGGAGTGTTCGCGGCGTCGATACCGGTGGTGAGCGAACGAGTCGTCAACGGTGAAACGTTTACGTCGCGGTTGGACGACATTCTCGATAGAGTGGACGTCGCTCGCGCGCTCGCGATGGAGGCGAAGAAGCAGCTCCGGAGATAGTAAGCGACTCGGTGATGAGTGTTAGACAAAACAAAGTTAGTGTTAGTGGTAAAATATCTATCTAGCTATATCGTGTCGGGAGTGGTAAATGTCCCTGGTCGGTAAACAATGAGAAACAACAATTCACGCCGAGGCGCTTTCGGCGGAGGAAGTCGGCGGGTCGCCCTTTGGCACGCTCGGCGGTTCGCGAACGTATCCGGGGGTAAACTGATCGTACAACGCCTCCTTATAGTCCATATTCGGTCCCGCGATCACTCTCAAGGCGGCGTGAAGGGCGTGCGCTTCGTACCCGCGCAAGCCGCTCGCGGCGAGCGTACCGATGAACCGCGGCTCGCCATTCTTCTCGGCGACGACTCCGTCCAACGAAGCGAGCGTATCGAGCGAAATCGCCGCGATATCGTCGCGCCCGCGCGTCGCGTCTTGTACCTCACCCAAAAAAGCCAACACCGGCGTCACGACGGTTCTTCCCTGAACGTCAACGACGTCGTGCGAGGCGCCCAAAAGCTCCATGGACGCCATCCGAGCCGACGATTCGGCGTCGCCCCAAAGCGCGCGTCTCGCGCGTTTCGCCGCGTTCGTCGTCGCCACGCTCGAGCTCTCCAGCAGCGTAGATTCCTCCACGGCTGCGCTCGGTAACCCACAAAACTTCCCTCCTCTGTGCGCGTCGTCGTACACCGTGAAGAGGACGCACGGATTGTCGTTGAAGAGCGCCAACGGAACGAGCGAGACGCGTCGTCCGTGCGCAGAGGCGTCATCCAGTTTACGAATGCGCGCGCTTCTCAAATCCTCCGAGATTCTCTGACGGTTGGCGTCGCTCAAGAGCGCGTTACCGGTACCACTGGAAAGCCCGCGAACGCTCGTCGTCGTCGTCGTCGTTGAAGAGAGAGAGAGCGTTCGACCGGCGCAAAGTTGAAACGCAGCGCGTCGGGCTGACTTCAACATCATCATAATCTTTTCGCGCGCGATACCGCCGATGGTACCGGTTCCAGACGTTCAAAACGGACTCCGAGTGACGGACGAATACCGTCGTCGTCGCCCCGACCGACGCGGGTGACGCCACCGGCGGTCGACGCGGTGTAGACTGCGGACAAGATGGGATTTTGGAGTTGAGTCAGAGGGGTGACTCAGCCAGACTGGCTCGCTCGAACGAAGACGAAAAGATGAAATCGAAATCGAAATCGAAATCGAAATCGCGATGCGAGCGGTGGATGACGGGCGTAAAATCTAAAAGGCGAGTACGCGGAAATGGTTCTCTAGTTATTCGCTAGTGTACGGAAAACAATCGTTATCGAGCTATGAAACGCGTCATCGCTTCTTGTACGAACACGCCTTGAGCGGCGGCCACGCGACGGACGCGGTAGACTTGGTACCGCCCTTGGTCGCCGTGTCGGTTGGTTTGACCCAGGTTTTGATGAGCTCGACGGTGAAAAACATCCTGTTGCGCTCGTCTGGTTCGCGTTTGAGCTTGAAACCGAGCTTGGAGAGGGCGGAGATGAAGGATGAGACGCTCGCGGCGCCATTCTTGCCGTCGAATCGCGATCGGACTTCGGCAATCCAGAGCAAGCCTCCGGGTTTTAGCACCCGGTGAGCTTCCTCGAGGAACGAACCGTAGTCGGTACCCATGAGACTGAGCGAGAAGACGGCGCAGTCGACGCTGGCGTCGCTCAGAGGAACGTCGGACATGTTGCACGCGACGACCTCGGGCGCATCCTCGGGCGTTTGCAAGTCAAACGAGTGACACTTTTGTTGCACGATTCGGGACAGCTCGGCGTCACCGCACCCAAAATCAGCGACGATCCAATTCTTTGGCGACTTTTGAAGAATCTTCGCGATGACGTGCACGGGCTTGGTGGGCCAAGATTCCACTTGCGAGCGAAATCCGGCGTGATACGCCTCGAAGAGCTCTGGCGAATCCTTCACGAGCGCGAGCCCCTCTTCACCAGTCGTTGTGTACAGTCGCTCGTTGAGCATTCTGAACTGTCCTCCGCTCAATTTAGCGCGCATCTTCTCCATGTACGACGACGCGAACGACGACGAAGACTTTTTCGTCGCCGCGACGGCTTTCGACGACGCCGGTTCCTCCTCCGACTCGCTCTCCGACGACGCGTCACCCTTGGCTAGAATCACCGGCTTCTCCGGAAGCAATTCTTCATCGTAATCGCTTGATTCGACGTCTTCAGGAGGCACCTCCTTCGTCTTCTCCTCCTCCTCTTCCCTCTTTTTCTGCTTTTGCTTCTTCTTGTCTCGCTTTTTGTAGCCGTCGCTCGCCGCGTCCTCCCGCTTGGCCGCTCGCTTCGCCTCCGCCAACCGTTTCCGTTTCTCCGCCGCCCGTCTCCTTCGCCCCAAAACGCGTCCACTCACCTTCTTCTCCCCGTCATCGCCTTTATCGTCGGCACCGTCTTTTCGCTTTGCCGTCTCGACGCCTCCACTCTTTCTCTGCTGCTGCTGCTGCTGCTGCAGCTGCTTGCTCGTCTTCGTCTTCTCACCTTTCCCAAGCCTTGCCGCCGACCCGCGCGCGTCCGTGCGTCGTCCCTCGTCGCCGCCCCCATCCGTCCTCTCCCAAGCCTTCTTCACCCGCGCCCCCGACGCCCGCGCGTCTCGGTCTTCTCCTCGGCGGCGCTTCGTTTCCACTTCGTGCGCTTTTTCAACGCTTCGTCTTCGCGCACCGCCGTCGTCGTCGGCGTCGTCGAACGACGGGACGTCCATGAAGACGTCATCGGCGGCGGCGGGAACCGGCATTTTTACCGCCTATCCGCGCGCTCGAAACTCTGGCGTCGCCTGCGTCGTCGTCGGCGTCGCGGCGTTCGCTCGGCGAGGCGCGCATCCAGTTTGCCTTTGGATTTCCAAGACCCCAAGAGTGTTTTGACGGTTCATGAACCGTCATTTCACATGATTACCGTAGTTTTTAAAAGACGATTTCGTTTCGGCGCGCGCGGCGTCACACCGCGCCGACGCCGACGCTCAGGTATCGACCACGCCCCGAAGGAGGCGCGCGAACCCGAATCCGCACGTTTCGAGTCTCACTCCGCGACGCGGGAAGACGCGATCGAACGTCGCGAACGAGTGTGGCGAACGAATAAAGGGAATAAAATCAGCAACCATCCGAGTCTGAGGATAAGGAAGGACGACACGAACGAAACGCGAAGATGAACTGCACGGTTCTAGTCACGGGTGGGGCGGGATACATCGGAAGTCACACGTGCGTGCAATTGTTATCCGCGGGAGCGACGGTGATCGTCGTCGATAACTACGATAACTCGTGCGAGGAAGCGCTGAACAGAGTGAAGGCGATCGTGGGTGAAGACGCGTCGAAACGGTTGACGTATTACGAAGCGGATTGTTGCGATAAGGCGACTCTGGATGGCGTGTTCGCGAAGAGTGGGAAGATTGATGCGGTGATCCACTTTGCCGGGTTGAAGGCGGTGGGTGAATCGGTGGCGAAACCGATGCGGTACTATGATAATAACATTTCTTCTACGCTCGTGTTGTGCGAGACGATGGCCAAGTACGGATGCAAGAATATCATCTTTAGTTCTTCAGCGACGGTGTACGGGGAGCCGGCGACGGTGCCGTGCACGGAGGACTTTCCGACGGCGGCGTTGAACCCGTATGGACGGACGAAATTGTTCATCGAACACATTCTCAGCGACTTGTACGTGAGCGACAAGGAGTGGAAAGTGGCGTTGCTTCGGTATTTCAATCCAGTGGGCGCGCACGCGAGCGGTACCCTCGGGGAGGATCCCAAGGGTATTCCGAACAACCTGATGCCGTTTGTGCAGCAAGTCGCCGTCGGACGCCGACCGGAGTTGAGCGTTTTCGGTAACGATTACCCGACGGCTGACGGCACCGGTCGACGGGACTACATTCACGTCGTCGATCTCGCTGACGGACACGTGGCGGCGGTAAAGAAGCTCACCACCGATCCCGACGCCGGTTTGATCACCGTCAACCTCGGTACGGGTAAAAGCACGAGCGTTTTGGAGCTCGTCAAGGCGTTCGAAAAGGCTTCTGGCAAGGAAATTCCGTGCAAGATTGTTGGCCGCCGACCGGGCGACGCCGCGGAGGTGTACGCCAAGACGGATAAGGCGTTTGAAGTACTCGGTTGGCGCGCGGAGCGCACCATCGAAGACTGCTGCGTCGATCAATGGAAGTGGGCGAGTCAAAATCCGTACGGATACCTCGGCAAGCCGGACGACGAGTGAGCGCGCACATAGAATGTTTTAATGAATAAAATCACATTGCATCAATTCCCAAACTTACTCTACCGTGAACCACATGCCAGCCGCCGGGGCGATCGGAATCGCCTTGGTGTGCTTCGCGCCGTTCTTCGAACTCGAACTCTTGAACCTGAATCGTTTGATGAGCGTCGCCAACACGACGCGCGCTTCTAAGAGAGCTAAATATTGCCCGAGGCAGTTTCTCGGACCTTGAATAAATGGCAAGTAGGCGTAGTTGCCGACGTCGTCGCTCTTACCGTCGAGGAAACGCTCCGGTTCGAACGCAAGTGGATTCGGCCATAAATCTTCGCGATGGTGCACGCCTTGCAAGCTGATGATGACCGTGGTGCCAGCTGGAATGCGGCAACCGCCGAGCACGTCGTCGTTCACGGCGCGTCTCGTCACCACCGGCACCACCGAGTACAATCTCAGCGATTCCTTGAGCGCAGAGACGTTGTAGTCGAGATGGGCGAGTTCGTCTCTCGTGGGAAGTTGTCCCGGCTTGAGCTTGCCGAGCACCTTGTTCGCCTCAGCCACAGCCTTGGCCATCTTGTCCTCATTATTGACCAACTCCCACGTCGTCCAAATCAACATGGCCGCGCTCGTCTCATGGCCGGCGAGGAGGAACGTCTTAATTTCGTAGCACATTTGTTCCTCCACCTGTGCTCCGTAATCTTTGACGTCGACGGATGCCAACACGCGGTCAAGGATGTCCGGGTTCGGGTTTTCCGCGCCCGAGATGCGCTTCTTCCATCGCATGCGAATCAAGTTGATGATATAGTTGTTGAGCGAAGAGACGCGTTTGCGATGTGCAAACCACTCCGCCGTCGGAAGGTACGTCCTCCACGGTTCCAAACTTCGTCGGTTACACTCCTCCATGATTGGCAAGTACAAGTTTGGCATGACTTCGTCGCTCTGTTCCGGCGTTAAACTGAGAATGGCTTCGGCGATGACTTGCAGCGTCAGAAGCCTAAACTCTTCGGCGAGTTCAATCGGTTCATTCTTTCCACGAATCTTCTCCAACTTTTCCGACAGCCGATCCACCGCTCTAGTCGCAATCGCGATGATGTCATCCAAGATTTCAATTCGAAGCGCGCTCGAAATCCTCTGTCTCTGTTCCTTCCACGTCTCGCCCTCGCTCGTGACCAATCCCGTTCCCAAAATCTCCAAGAATGGATTGTACGAAAACTCCGTATCCTTTTTGTAGTTCTTCAGGTTTGTCTGAAACACCCGCTTCACTAGATCCGGATCGGCTATCACGACGCAGTGTCGCTGAAAAATCTGCACTCTCGCCGGTTTCGGCGCCGCGCTCGAGCCCCAGCGCGCGAACAAGTCCCACGTGCACGGATACGACCCCACCGCCTTGAACAGCGCCACCGTGTGCCCGAGAACTGGCACGTACATCGCCGCCTGTTTCGCGCCACCGAAGCTCAACACCACCTCCCGCCTGAACCATCGAAACACGGCGTTGAGCGCGCCGACGATGCGTTCAAAGACGACGGTCCAGACGAGGTGCATGATCCCAACCACGACGAGCGTCGTTCGCATCACGTCGACGTGTGCCGTCGACATGGCGCCGGGGAATCCTATTCGAGAGTTTCGTGAGGGCGACGACGATGCGTGTGTGTGTGTGCGCGCGCGCAAGTCGCTGCGGATAGGCCGCCGGGCACTGACGTCGCCGCCGCCGTCGTCGTCGTCGTCGTCGCGTCGAGTGCATTTTGGATCAATTGTTACTGTTTACACATACGATTAAGCGGCGCACGCGATCCATCGAAATCGATCTCACGTTGGTTCGCAACGACATACTTCGACGACGACGCGCATCTCGACGCGCACGATCGACGCGGTAAAGTGTGAAGCGTGGTCGCGATCGTTTGAGTGTTCGTAGAGGACGACGAGGGCGACAGAGCGAGAGGAACGGGGGAGACGACAGACGATCTCGTTGATTGATAGCATTTTGGTGTTCAGGGGAACAGCGACTTCGACATCTTTTCGTGAACGACACCGCGCGTGCACCCGAAGGGGACTCGGGAGATAAAGTAAAAGGAAGATGGGCATCGATAGTTTGTTCATCGTGAACAACCGGACAGAGAGCCTGATTGCGGTGAAGCACTGGGGCGCGGCGACTGGGAGCGAGATTTGCGAACGCGTCTTTGAGGCGCACAGAAAAGCGCAGAGAGAGGGCGCGGATACGGATGCGGTGTGCGCGGATCAGGATGCGTATGGATTTTCGTTGACGCGCGGAGAGGTGACGTACATCGCGACGTGCTCTCGGGAGACGTCGCCGTTGATGGCGATTGAGTTTTTGAGCCAGCTTTACGACGTGTTGAAAGCGTACTTTGGCGACAACGTCACGGAGGCTGTGCTGCAGGAGCATCACGTCACTCTGTATCAGTTGTTGGATGAGATGTTGGATAGTGGTATTCCGGTGAATACGCACCCGGGAGGTTTGAAGGTGCTCGTGCCACCGCCGAACCTTTACAACCGCGTCACGTCGACGGTGATGGGTAACCAAGGCGTCATCGTGAGCGATCAGGATCCGCTCAAGTTGTTGCCGTTGCCGTGGCGCTCAAACAACATCAAGTACGCGAGCAATGAGATTTATCTCGACGTCATCGAATGCATCGATGCCACCATTGACGGAGAGGGTAAGGTGTTGAACAGCTCGGTACACGGACGAATTGAACTCAACTCTCGGTTGTCTGGCATGCCAGACATCAACTTGACGCTGAGCAACTCTCACCTCATCGACGAGTACAGTTTCCACCCGAGCGTGCGCCTGTCTCGTTTCGCTTCCGACCGCGTCATCTCGTTCGTCCCCGCCGATGGTGCTTCAACGTTGATGTCGTACAAGATTAGACCGCCACAAAACAAGGAGGAATCCAATCAATGGCAGCCGCGCTACATCAAGGCGAACCCGTGGTTGAAGACTGCCAACAGCGACAACCCGAGCTCGGTTCCGTTGCCGTTGTACATCCGACCGCAGTCTGCTTTCGGTGCCACGCACGGCCGTGTGTCTGTGGTGGTCGGTTCCAAGCCGGCGTTTGAAAAGCCCGTCGAGGCTGTCGCGTTGGAGGTTCGACTTCCGAGCCGGGTGAGCGGTGCTGATCCGAGCGCGACGCACGGTGACGCGTCATACGACGCGACGTCCAACATGGTCCGTTGGGTCATCGAAAAGTTTCCGGCGGATAAGACCCCGTGCCTCTCGGTTCAGGTGACCATGCACTCTGAAGACGATGCGGCAAGCCACGGATCCAAATCAAAGCCTGAGAACCAAGCTACTCGCCGCGTCCACTTGCAGGAACTCGTGGATATTAACGCATCCTTCAAGGTTCCGGGTGCTTCCGTCTCTGGAGTTAAGGTTGAGACGCTTCAGGTTCGCAACGAAAAGTACAAGCCCACGCAAGGCGTGCGTTATCACACGCGTTCGGGCGCCATCATTGTTCGAGCCTAAGCTACCATAGAGGTGTAGAGTCGTCGCCGGTTCCACGTCGGCGTAGTGTAAATTAATCAAATACGCTAATACGTTTCAATTCGCTCTCGTCCATTCTCGTTCGTTGATTGAGATGCGCGCGCTTCGAGACTGATTACTTCACAACGTGACTCGGCGTGACCGCGCATCATGCTCGCGTCGTCCACCAGCGCGTTCGCGCCCTCGCTACCGCGCGTGCTCACCTCGTCGCGTTCGACCGCTCAACGACTCTACCGCTCTGCGAGACGAGCAACGACGACGCGTGCGGCAACGGAGGCGTTCGACGCGTTGAATCTCTTTCTGTACGACACCACGAATGCGTTAGACGCATCCATCGGCGGGGACGTTCTCGGCGGAGGTACCGTCGGGGCGACGACTTACGTAACCGTACTCGCGGCTGGGATATTCACCTCGCTGTCACCGTGCACGTTGAGCGTGCTGCCGCTGACGATTGGGTATATTGGAGGATACGGAGGCGGAGGAAAAGACGAGGATGCCGAAACGCGCGCGAAGACGGTGCGCGCAGCGAGCGTAGCGTTCGCGGCGGGCTTAGCGAGTACACTGGCTGCGCTCGGTGTCGGTGCCGCGAGCTTCGGCGCGGCGTATGGGCAAGGGATTGGAGACGGTTTGCCGACGGTGGCGGCGGCGTTGGCGATAGCGATGGGTTTGAACCTCTTAGAGGTTTTCGAGTTTACTTTTCCGTCGTTTGGTGCGAATTTCGACCCAAAGTCGGTCTCCGTCCCTCCCTTTGTGCAGGCGTACATCGCTGGCGCGGTATTTGCGCTCGCGGCATCGCCATGTGCGACCCCGATTTTGGCCACGTTGTTAGCTTACGCCGCTTCCAGCGGAGATCCCGCCTCTGGCGGCGCTCTGTTGTTAACGTACACGTCGGGTTACGTGGCGCCGTTGTTATTTGCCGCCACGGCGACGGATGGCCTCAAATCGGTCATGGCACTCCGGGAGAAGAGTGGATGGGTGAATCCTACGAGCGGTTTTCTCCTCGTCGCCGGCGGCACGTACGCTTTTTTATCACGCGTGGTTCCACACGCGACTGGAATGGCTTGAGGCGTATATGACTCGTACTTGAGCTTGCGCGCGCGCGTACATTTGTAAGACTACTATGCTTTGTTTGATATTATTCACAACCGCCGCAAAGCGATACTCTAACTGTCTATCGTTGTTGTCTAGTGGCGCTGCATGAGATACATGAGAATGCTTCCGGCGATGCCGACGTTTAGGCTCTCCATCTCCCCCGACATCGGGATGGACACGGGCTTACACACGCGAAGGGCTTCATCGCTCAAACCTTGACCCTCCGTACCGAGCACGAGACACGCCTTGGCGACGCTAGAGATTCGTTCAGGATCGACGTCGGCATCCGCACTTGGCTCCGCCGCATACAGCTCGATTCCGGCATCCTCACTCGCACTCACCAGCTCATTCACTGAGTCAAAGGCGACGAAATTGACACGAAACGTCGCCCCTCGCGCCGCGCGCATCGCCTTATCGTTGAACGGATCGCACGTTCCCGGTAACAGCGCGACCGTGTCCCACCCAAACGCAACCGCGGTACGAGTTAGCGTTCCCAGATTCCCCGGGTCCTGCACCCCTTCCACCGCGAGCACGCGAACCGTCCCATTAGCCTTTGCTCGTTTCGTAAACTCTCGTGCGTTCACGATCCGCGGCGCTTCAAACTCACCCACCGCGTCCAAACCATCGGCGTTGTTGACCCCTGCGCACTTTTTCAACACATTCGCTGGCGCGCGAATCACCCTCTTTGCCCGCACCCCGATTGCATCCACGTCCGCCCAATCCGCCACGAACAACACCTCAGCCTCTCGCGACGTTGCCGCGCTTCCAAAACACTCTCGCATGAGCACGCTCGACGATAACACGACCGAGTTGGTCTCTTCTCGGAACCGTTTCGATTTGCACAGTTTCGCAAACCTCTTCACCGTCGGGTTCTCCCCGCTCGTCACCCGCTCCTCTCGCGCGTCCGAACCCGCGCTCGCGCGCGTCGTCGTCAAGACGCGTCGCGGTGCGTCGCCGACGGGTGGTTCGCGACGCAGGCACGGGCGCGAGAACGCGTTAGGACTACCGCCGCCGCAGTGCGTTTGCAACTTCTGGTTCGTTAAACGCGACGCGAAACGCGACGCCGTCGCGGGACGTATCATCTCACGAAGGATGGCGTCGAATGAAGACGACGACGACGACAACGCTCGACGACGGAGAGTAGACACGCGCGTCGCGATGTGTCGTGAAGAGTTGCTACAATTAGACTACAAAGTATCTAAACCGGCTGCGCGCAGCGCGTCTTCCGCCGCTCTGTTCAGTTCCGTCTCTGCAGCGCGCACCACGTCGAGGGCGCGAAGCCGCGCGGCGCGCATTTCATCCAATGAATTTGCCGATGCCCTACCACCCAGCGCGGCGCCGCTGCTCGCGCGGGTCGTCGCCATGGGATCGAGCGGGTCGATGTATCCGGATGGCAAAGCGCGCTCGGCTGCGTCGGCGGCTCGACGCGTCGTATGAGAATCGGCCGCGCATTTCCAATCCAAACGCGCGCACTCGACGTTTAAACGACTGTTGAGCTCGCGAAATCCCGGTCCGTGGTCTGCGTGGACGTTGTGTGCGAGCTCGTGGAGCAGCGTTCGTCTGATGGTTACATAGTCCCGAAATCCGCGCAAGTCGTCAGTGCGCAAACGCAAGTGAATCTCTGCACCCTGGTTCACGTTGTACCCGAGCACGCACGATTCCGACACCCCCACCTTACCCTCAGGCGGCATTTCCCGAAGCTTCAGAACCCTCCATCCATGTTTATCCATCACGCCGACTATCCCGGGATCCGTGGCTAACCGTTCCAAGAGCTCGACGGCTTGGCGTTTCGTCGGTTTTATGAAATCCGGCACGTCTAGCGCATCGATGTCACCGAACCTATGCGACGTCGACGTGGACCCCCCACCTCCACCGCGCCCACCGCTCGCGCTCGACGGAACCAGCCCGCACCGAACCAACTCGCGTCGGTCCTCTTCCTCAAAGCCGCGAATCCGATAATCCTTCCCTCGTTCGCGTTCGAGCGCCTCCGCCTCTTCCGCGCGCGACCCGGTCACCATCAATCGCAACTTTTTGAGCGTTTCTTCAGGCGGCAGCACCGACGTCGACGTCACGTTCGCGACACCCGACGGCGCGCACCACTTCTTCGTCGCACCGTGCAACCGTGTCGTCGACAACGACAACCCGAGCTCGTTCGCGAACGCGACGACGACGTCACCGAAAGTCACGGACGTCGCAGACGAAGGGACGGTGACGGTGACGTCCGCGCCGCCGTGACGCGCGGTGACGGCGACGAAGCGCTCGTCGGCACTCATGAGGCGCGACGCACACTGCGGGTGCCTTCACTTTTCCGCGCTCCGTTTGGTCTGTCTTCGCCCATGCGCGTCGCCAGTCCCACCGAACGCGTCGTCGGTGTCGTCGCATCGACGTCGACATCGGGGTGGTCTCATGGGGTCTCCAGCGCGCGCGTGGGTCTTTCAAACCTTCGTCGTCGTCCACGTCGGACGTGCGTTGAAACGCCCGATGGTCGTTATCGGTTCCAACCGTCTTTTAGCAAAGCGAAAGCGAACGAGTTCGATGCCGATGCCGATGTCGACGCCACGTTGCGGCGCGTGATGGATCCGTCGGCGTCACCGTTGCGCGTGCTCGGCGTCGAACTCGACGAGGGCGCGATCGGTATGGATGCGTCGGCGTTGCGAAGCGCGTATAGGCGGGCTATGCGCGACGCGCACCCAGACGCGCCGAAAGGATCGACGGAAGCGGCGCTTCGCGTGCAACGCGCGTACGAGAGCGCGGTTAAAACACTTAGTGGGGACGGGACGATCGCGGCGACGCTTCGACGGGAGGGTGGGTTATCGACGGAGGATCCGTTTTCGGCGACGTCGCTCGCGCTCGAGTTTGACGGAGCGGAACGCGTCTTCGTCGACGAGACGCGGTGCGTCGGCGACGCGAATTGTTCGAGTTCGTGCGTGCGCGCTGCGCCGAAATCGTTTTACACGGCGAGCGATACCGGGGCGGCGCGATGGATCGAGCGCGATGGATCGAGCTCGAATGTAGACGAGACTGCCGTTCGCGACGAATGGTTGGCTTCGCAGCGTTGTCCTCGCAGTTGCATTTATTACGTCACTGAGCGACAGCGCTCGTACCTCGCGGAGCTTTTGCGTGGCGCCATAGAAGGCGAAACGTCGATCGACGACATCGGTCCGCTCATATCCGAACTCCTCGCCAAGGCGGAGTACGAAAATGGTCGAGCCGCCGGCGCGCGAAGCGCCGCTCCTCGCTCGCCGACATCGTCCACGCGGTGGGTCGACTGGTATTGAACGACGGCGACGACATGTAGTAACACACACACATATAGATACAAGTTTCGATTATTTACACACGCCAACGACAAAAAGAAAACACACACGCGACATTACTGGTATTCAAAATGAATCCGTCAAGTCGATGCAATTTCCACACATCGTCTTACTTCCGTGCTTGCCGCCGCAAAGCCAGCAAACGTCACCTTTCTTGAATTTACCCTGGAATAGATCCTCTTGGTTCACCCCCGTGCCGCCGCACTGTCCGCACGCCTTGTAACCGGTGCCTCGACACACCGGGCACTCCTTCTTCGCGCGCGCGACGAGTTCTTCTTGCGAACTCGAGTCGAAATTAATCGGACCCGAAGACGACGACGCCTTCGTTTTGACGCGAGAAGACGACGAGGACGACGAGACGTCGCGACGGCTGGGAACGATCGCCGGTTTTGCGATGTTGCCGAAGGGTTTCGCGATGGAAAACGGCATGGATCGATACGAGCGGACGTGACGTGCGCGAGAGAGACAATGAGGGTGTGGCAAAGCGAGTTAGTTACACGCTTCAGACGCCGTTACACGTCAAAATAGATTTGTGATATTAATAAGTCACTTCAACTCGTACTTGAACGTCACCGGCGGCGGTGCGGGTGGTTCGGGAATTTTACCCCATCCCTTGAGCTTGTACGCGACGCGTTCAAGATCGGCGATGAGAATGGCTTCGCGCTTGCGAAGGACGTGGAGAGTGGCGCTACGAGACCGACTATTTGCGCGCATCTCCGCCTCGCTCGGACGCTGGGCGTCATCCATGTGTAAACCCCACTTGCGTTCGAGTTTTTTCGAGCATTTATCGGGGTGATTGGCTTGAGCCCACTGCCAAAGCGGGAAATCATCGCGGATGACTTCATAGTCGCGGAAGAAATCGACGACGATGGCGCACTCACTGTGCTTCCACGTCAAAATGCCAAGACGGCCATGTTCGGGCATGATCTCAAAGGCGCCGTGCATACCGCGGCGCATTTCATCGAATTCTTGGTTGAGCGCGATGCGAAGTGCCTGGAAGGTGAGCTTGGCCGGGTGCATCATTTGGTACTCCTTACCCTTTGCCTTGGCAACGAGCGCCGCAAATGCCTTGGTGGTGCTCGGCAACGATCCGTCTTCGCGAGCCAAAATGATGGCGTCAGTGATGCGGCGCGCGGCCCCTGGATCGGTAGTTTCGCCGTATTCGTGAATCACTCGGCGAAGCTCTTCGCGCGAGACGAGTCGGAGGTATTCGCTCGCCGGAACGCCTCGTTCGACGTCAAAACGCAAATCAAGAGGACCGTCTTGCTCGGGTCTAAACCCGCGAGACGCGTCGTCAAACTGCGGTGAGGAGATACCAAGGTCTAAGAAAACGCCAGAGGGCTTGACACCGAGCGGCTTGAGCACCTCCGCCATGCATCCAAATGGAGCGTGATGAATGGTAAATCTCGGGTCTTCACGTTCGAGTTCCTTACCAACCTTAATGGCTTCGGGATCCATGTCGAACGCGTGCAAGCGACCTTCAGGTGAAAGCGCGGCCAAGATACCGCGAGTGTGTCCGCCTCGTCCGAACGTACCGTCGACGTAGACGCCGGAACGATCCGGGGCGACCAAAGCGGCGATAGTTTCCGCAAGCATGGCGGGCGTGTGCGTGCCGTACGCTTGCTCCGTGGCGCGAACACCGAAAGTACTCTTCTTTGCCACGGTGACGGACACGTTTCGCCCTCCAAACCGCGCGCCGTCGCGCTTCAAAGCCTCAAGTCGACCCGCTTCATCGACAAAGGTTATAAAGCCGGCACCCTTTGCCGCCCCCGTTTGCGGATCGCGCAACAATCGAGCTGGGCCCACGATTGCACCGCAATCCGAAAAGTATTTGTACACCTCATCCTCGTTTGCGCTGTGCGGCAGATACTTGAGAAACACCTCGTATCCTTCCTGCGCGCTTCCTTGCGCGGGAGCTCTGGCAGCGGCGGTGTTCACGGCCGTAGTTGGCGCACCGCTCGCAGTGGCGCTCCTCGGCGCCGCACATCGGAAGCACGATGTTCTCCTCGCAAAGTTACTGCAACTGCACGCCCCACACGTCCAATCGTCCGCTCGTATTTCGTGCGTGACCGACGGCATCGGCGAATTCGCTGCTTCGTACGAAACCGACGAGTTGGTCGACGCGCCTCCTCCGAACAACGGCGGTCTCGAACCCGATTCCTTCGGCGGCGGCGCATCCTTCCCCGGCGTCACCCCACCGTTCGTCGCAATCACTACGTCACCCTTATCGACCACCACCTTCAACTCCACGCCGTCCAACGTCTTCCCATCGAACTCTTTCGCCAGTCGTTCCGCAGCCTTTTCGCTCTTCGCAGTGACAAACGCCTGTCCACCCGGCGGTTTCGGCCCTTTCCCGTGCGTTCCCCACATCCCGACCATGACCTCGGACACGTCCATCCCGAGAAACGCGCTCACGCTCCCCGCGTTCGCCGTTTTGGTCAATCCAACGACGCGAACGCGCGTCGGCGCACCGCCGCCATCTTCCTCTTCAGTGTCTTTGCGTCTCTTCTTCGTCGACCCACCTTCGTCGTCCGACGCCGCCGCGCGCTTGTCCTTTTTGTCTTTTTTATCCTTCTTCTCCTTCTTTTCCTTTTTTGCCGATTTCGGCGACGACGAACCCATGACGAGCGACGCGTCGACGCGCGCGAGCTTGCGTCTGCCGCCGCCAGCGGCTCTCTGCGCTCGAAGATGAAAAGTGCAGAGACATTTGGCGTCGTCCAGTCTTTGGGGTGCGATTATTAAAACGCGCGGCTAATGAAAGAATGCGCGCTCATACGAATGCGACGGGGTTATAACACGAACAATATCTACCGACCACTCTCGCGAAAGATGCGGCGTCGTTCACGTCGCCATGACGTCGGATTCGCGAGCGACTTGGATGATGCGTTCGATGGATAACGGAGCGTTTCGCGACCGAGCGTTGAAGAGAATCTTCGATAGTGCATCCGCGCGGTCTGGTAGACGCGCAGCGCGGGTGACGGCGGCGTGTGCCAGAGGTGGTTTTCGTTCGGGTTTGACGCCGAGGTAGAGGAGGTCGGCGGATCGGACGACGGCGGTTTCGGCGTCGACGTCGAAACCGTTTGGACCGACGAGGAATCGACCGAGGCGATTCGTCGGCATCTCGATAGGTGAACCGAGCGCGCGCGGGGCTGATGAAACCGCACCAGTCGCGGCGATGACGACAGGTTCGTCGTCGCCGGTGATGAAAAAGGCGCCATCGTTCGATTTCGCGAGGGTGACGATTTGCGCCGCCAGGGCGCTCGTGGCGTCGGGCATCACCACACCGGCGCGCTCCAATACCCCAGGCGCGCCTTCGTCGCGGTTGAAAAACGCCGACGTGCGCGCGTCTCGCCAGTTTAACACCAATGGCGTCGTCCCGGTCTCGTACGCCGCCTCTCTGTGGTAGAAAATCAATCCGTCCAATTCAGCGCCAACGTCGCCGGCGTACGCCACTTCCAGTCCCTCCGCCGTCGCCTCGAACCAGGGCGTGGCTACAAAGGCGAAATCCCTGCCCAACGCCCTGTTTGGTGCCTCGCACGCCTCGCACTCTTGCGTCAACCGAGTGTGCGCCCAAAAAAATCTAAACTCGACGTCGCACTCGTACATCGAAGCTCCGTTCCACGCCATGACGTCCAACACGTAATACCTCCCGCTCCTCGACGCCTCCGCGTCCGAGCTCACCCCGTCGCGTCGTCCATAGTCCTTCCTCGCCCGTTCATCTCCAGTGAAGACGCAATCGAGAATACAAAAGCAATCCCCGCCCCGTCCTCGGCTCGTCCTCGCGCTTCCGCCCGGCAACGCCGACTGAAACGTCGACAACGTCGTCCCATCTCTCGCGCTTCTCGCCACCGTCTTCCCCCGCGAAGCGACGACGAGACACCGCGTACCCCTCGGTCGAGGTCGAACGTACCACTTCTCGCGAAGATCTCGAGGTGCGTCGTCCCACATCCACTCGGGCATCGTCAAGACTTCTTCAAAAGTGTTTGGTAAAGCGCCCGCCGCAGACGACGAAGACGAATCCGCCTCCCTCGCGCGTCTCTCCGCGTCGTCAGCGCCGCGCATCGCCTCGTCCGACCCACCACCGATCGCGATCGACCGTGCGTACGCCAGCGCATCGCGCTTCGACTCGCGCTGTCTCACCAGCGTCGCCTCGCGGCGTCGTTCGGACGCGCTCGCGCGACCGCCGGCGCGTTTCAACGACATTCTCTGCATCGTGCGAAAATGCGACGTTCGGGACGCGACACGGACCAGTTCGGTCGCTCGAGGCGAAAGGAGTGCTTTCACCACGTCGCGCGCGACGAGTTCGGTCGACGGACGCCCGGAGCGGCGCGCGCTGCGGTCGTTCGCGTCGCGTCGAGCGGTGCTCTCATGTATAAATATATAATCGGACATTCGATCAATATTGAAATGATCTTGAGTCTGTGTATACAAGGGAGATGAGTAGACGCACGTGTGTGTATCCAAGTGACGAGTCATGACTCGTCCGTTCGTCTGTTCACCAAAACGGTTAAAGCGTTACTCGACAAAATTTGTGCCACATTCATCGACGCGCTCGACGTTCGCGAAGTCGCCTCGCGGCGCCGACCATCGACGCGAGCGCACGCTTGTTTGTGCTCCGGTTCTGGTTTCCAGTCTTCCTTCGCCGGCTCGCGCGTCCTGTGTGTGACGATTCGAGCGCGAACGCGACGGTTGGCTTGGCTTGGACTCAATTGGATTACCATACCAGCGAGCGGTACTCCGGCGAGTCTCGCGGAGTGACGGGGGATTTGGTGAACCATGAAGCGCGTGAACGTCGCCGACGTGGATGGTTCAGTCACGTCGCGCGACGGCGACGGTGACGCGCGACGCGAGAATGCTACGGTGACGTGCGGAGGCGATTCAGCGACGTCGGTCGACGTCGAGTCGGCCAAACGGGAGACGAACGGTCGCGAGTCGCGAATGTTACTCGACGATAGTCTCGGCGCGCGCGTGCGACGGGCGTTGGTGTTGTGGTTTGTGTGCGCGAGGCGGGTGATGCCACAGATTCTCTTGGCGGGATTGACGGGCGCGGGCGCGCAGTGGCTGAAGAGACGGGCGTGCGACGACTCGCAGAGGTACTCAAGCGAGTGTGCGTACGCGCTGCCGATCGACGCGCACGCCGCCGTCGGGGTAATTCTTTCATTTTTACTAGTGTTTCGGGTTGTTCAAGCGTTTCGGAGGTACGAAGATGCCAAACAGGCGTTGATCGATATCAAATGCTCGATGCGGTCGTGCTTCGCGCTCGCAGACGTGGAGCTGGCGGACGCGGGGAGCAAATCGAATTCGGTGGACTCTTCGAGAGCGCATAGACTCGCGGAGATTCGCAGATTTATGGATGCATCGTATGCACTCATGCGGCAAGCTGTACGCGATTCGCGTCACGGTGTCCGCGACATCGACGCCGCCAGTGGCAAAGTGGACACGGATACGGAGGCGTTGCTCGCCGACGAGTACAGCAAGCCTTCGTTGTCTGCGGTAACGTCCATCGAAGAACGCAGAGTGCTGGCACGATTCAAAGCGCAGAGCAGGCCCGCAGTGGCGATGTCATTTATGCTGAATCAAGTGCAGAGGGCGCTTCAGGATGGTACGCTCAGCGAAAAGGCAACGCTCGAAGTGTTTAAATACTCGCAGAAAGCGCTCGATTCATATCGTGAGACGCTAACGTTGGTTGAAACCTGGGCACCGCGTGAGTACACACACAGTGTCACCGTACTACTTTTCGCATTCGTCTTTTCTATCCCGTTTGCTCTGACACAAGTCACTGATTGGAGGACGCCGTTGGTAAGTGCGACGGTGGCTTGGCTCTTTTACGGTGTCAATGAAATTTCGGTCGCGCTAGAGGACCCATTCACCTGGGCGCTTCCTTCTCATCCATTGAGAGCCATCGGGGCAAGAATACATCAGGAGATGCAAGCGTTCAACATGAAGGATGGCGTGTTCGATGACGAAATAGAGGGAGAAAAGACAGACTACGAGGAGATAGACACTCAAAGCTACAAGTCGAAAAGGAAAGTGTCTTGGTTCATCACAGACTGCTTCGCATGGAGGGATACCGTATTGCCATACATCTACAAGCAACTTTTATGCGCCGCATGCGTCGGTGCTGGCGCACAATTCCTTAAAGTCGCTGTCTGTGGACACGGGATCACGAAATCTTCTGAGTGCTTAGTGACGTTTGACATCTCGGCGCATGCAGTGTTGGCCATTCCCTTATCATTCTTGCTCGTGATCAACACAGACTGGGGCTACGATCGGTATATATCGGCGAAACGTCTCATAACCTCTCTTCAGAATGACATGCGCTCGCTAGTGACGATATCTTCAATGTTCGTGGCAAGCGATGACGCGACAAAAAACAATTCTGAGTCGTCAGAGGTGAGGCGTTTCACAGACATTCTTTTCAGCTTGAATCGTATTCTCGTTCGTGAGCTGATGATTCGCGACCCGCACGGTAAGACTATAGATCTTGAGGATTGTCTAAAGACCGACGCGTATGGGTGCGGCCGCAAGTTGTGCAACCTGCTCACAAAGGAGGAAATGGATGAGGTTCGTTCCATGCCCATGCACAGTCTTACGACTTGGGCGGCGGTCCGAATCAACAATATTTTCAATCGAAACCTGCAAAGCGGTCATGTTTCTGAGAGGTTCGCTTCAGACGCGTACCGCCGTGTGTGCTCTGCGTTACAAAACGTCCAAGGTTTGTTGCGTATCATTTCAACTCCGGTACCGAAGCACTTTCGTCATTTGCTTCAGCTGACGCTGTTGTTTTATGTGTTCACAATGCCCTTTGTTTTGAGTGTTAGGTACCGCTGGCTAACCGCCATACCCTCGACGCTCGTCGCGCTGGCGTTCTACGGAGTGGCCGAAACGTCGACAGGGATGATGGAGCCTTTCGGTTGGAATGGACCACGACATGAACTCGGCGAATTGGGCACGAGGATGGGTCTTTTCCACGAGCGACTGCACGCGCTCTCATCCCACCTGACGGGCGGAAGCGATGTATGGAATACACTCGAAGACGAGCTACATGTGCTTGAGACTGTGATGCTTTCTCACACAAAGTTGATGGGGCTCGGATCTTCGTCTCTGAACTTTGACACACTCTCTCGCGCGCCCTCGATTCACTTGAAGAATATATCGAAAAGAGAGCGCGCATTTAAAAAGTTTGCACGAAAGAGCGGGATGGCACTTCGTTCAGGGTGGAGTTTCGTGACGTGTGTCCTCCACTTCAAGGGCACGGTACTTCACGACATCTTGTTTCAAATATTATTCAGCGGACTCGTCGCCCTCGTCGCAAACTTCATGAAGGTTCATTATTGCGGAGACAACGTGAAGGAAGTTCAGTCTTGCTCGGTCACGTTCGATTCAAACGGACACATCATGACTGGTGCGCTGATTGGTTTCACGATTGTGTTTAGATTGTCCATCTCTTACAAGCGCTACTACGATGGCAAAGGTGCCGTTGGCAGAATCGTAAACAACGTGCGATGTCTCAATCTTGGCATGAACACCATGATTCAGAGATGTTCGGGTGGTAATAAGACAGAGTTGTCGCTTCTGTCTGATGTTCAAGAAATTCGACGACTCTCGTGCGTGCTTGTGGGTTTTATTCGTCAGACGATCCGTGAGTGTCGACATGGAATTGAGCCGTATGCCAAAGCGTTTCGGCAACCAACCACAGACGAGTTGCTCGACGATCCTCATGGATGGCCGTCCTTATCCATTCTGCTCACTGATGAAGAAAAAGTAAAATACGCCAAGTGCTCATATCACGCACGCATTGGTATTTGCAGCGCTAAAATTACACGCATCATCGAACGCAGACGCAAACAGAAACTCGTGTCAGATCGCAATGCTTTGGACATGATTTACTGCGTGCACTCTTGCATCGACGCTAGCACAGACATCGAGCGCATCTTGGCGAGCGGAATGCCGCAACCATTCGTGCATCTCATAGATATCGCATTGTTTTGGTTTACAATCTCTGTACCGTTTGTCTTTAGTGTCAACTATAAATGGTTAGCACCGCTACCGGCAATGCTGGTTTCGACTGCACTGTACGGCATCGTACAACTTGGAAGCATCTTGGAGGATCCTTTCGGCTGGGAAGATCCCAAACACGATCTCACAAAAGTGAGCTGGTCGATTTATACCGAATCATTCGCGATACATGAATCTTCATTCCGCACGCTCGGTCGGGATGAGAAGGGGATTCGCTCGGGCATAGACTCCCTCATACTCAGCGGGGCTGGCGCGCCGAAGGCGCTGCGACAACCAACCACACTGGAAGCAATCCGTCGTCGTCGTGGCGGTGAACGCTCGGACTCGAGCTCATACATTATGCGCCTATTGAAAGTTCGTGGCACGGTTTTCCCTTTTGTCTGGCCGGTCATGATGATCGTAATGTTGATTGGTATCGGCGCACAATTCGTGAAAATAAAAATATGCGGCGATGGCGTCACAGATCACACTCAATGTGATCTCATCTTCGCGCCTAGCGCTGTATCCATCATCGGGCGCATCTTCACCTTCGTGATTGTGTACCGTTTCTTTTTTGCGTTTCAGTTGTTCTACGAAGCGAAGACGGGTATCTATGACATCTTTCATAATCTCTTCTTGCTCAACGTGCAGGCTTGCTCGTTCCTTGACGACGATCCAACGGGCAACAAACGTGACAGAGGTCAAATCGATGTCAAGGCTGAGATATTGCGAGGAACAAGTCGGCTTATCGATACGATGAACCGAGTTCTGTACGAGCGTGCCGATGATTGCACGTTGACCGTGTACGAAAGATTGCTGGATCAGCCCATCTTGAAAATCGCGACGGATTTAGTGTCACTAATTGAGGGAGCTAGACTCGGCGGTCACCTGGGAAACAGGCACGCGTCGATCATGGTGGACGCCGTCAACAAAGCTCTTCGCGCGCACTCCTCGTGTAAGCGAGCGCAAATCGCATCCGTTCCGTACGGAGTGAAGCACATGCTCAACTTGGTTGTGCTCGTGTGGTTGATTTCTGCGGCGAGCGTCCTCGTCGCCACCTTCAAGTACATGACATGGCTACCGCTCGGAGTGCTAGCGATTATTCTGTATGGATTATTGGCCATAGCGCGGTTTATGGAAAAACCATTCCGAGCGCAATCATGCGAAATCGATCTGCACGCAATCAGGAAATCCCTCGTAGAGTCTTGCCTTGACACGCATGTGCACTCTTCAGCGCGCGTCGACGCCGCGGGGAGCCTTGAAAAATGTGTCGACGGCACCCAGGCGCGCGCTGAGAGCAAGCCTCTCACCGACGAATCTGCAGCGATGGCTGACGTCCCTTCGGCTTGGACGTTCCCCACACAGCGGCGATTCCGCGGCGCTAAGTGGGGACTGTTTCTGGAATGGTTTGCGTTCCGCCAGACGTTAGTCATCCCGCTGTTACCGCACGTGTTGCTCGCGTGCGGTTGGTCCGTCGGCGTTTATTTCATCGCACACTCGGTATGCACAGAATCAGAGCTGTACGAAACCTTGCAATGCCGGATACTCATCGGAGATGAAGCGCACGTCGTCTCTACTCCGATCTTTGGTTTCTGCATCGCGTACATTCTCAGCGCCGGCTTTGCGAGGTACTACTCGGCTCGAAAGTCGCTCGACGACTTGTTTGATAACGCCAGACATCTCACGATGGAACTGCGTGTTCTCTTTCCAGAAGGCGTGGATAAAGTCAAAAGAGATTACTCCACCGAGTTGCTCCACGAGCTCGACTCTTTGGTTGCGCTGATACGCCAATCCATTCGCGAAGCGCGCATCGGGTTCCCGAAAGCACTGGACGTGCACTCGTCATGCTCTCTATCCGAATCCGCGTTAGAAGACGATTTTGTCGGTACACCGTCGACGAAAGACTTCATGATGCCGGCGGAGCGAAACGAATACGCCGGCTGTTCGGCGAACATGCGAGTCATCAAATGCTTTGCGCGTTTGCAGCGCAGTATTTCAATGCTTCGTCAATTTGACGACGTGTACGAACAACGACGATACCGACTTCACCGAACCGTCGCGGCGATCGTCGACGCATGGAGCGAGTGTGAAGCGGTTTTGACGACGCCGGTTCCGCCGTACTACGTGAGCTCCATTCTCATCATTTGCGTCGTTTTCGTCGCCACGGCACCCCTCGCGTGGATTTCTTCTTACGGCAAAGCCGTCGTCATCCCGATCGCCATCCTCACGTTCCTCGTGTACGGCGTCCTGTACGAGGCGCAGCAGCTCATGAATCCATTCTCATGGGCGCCAACTTCGCACGATCTCAGCGCTTTGGGATTACGCGTTTCGCGACTCTCGCAGACGCCGAAAAAAATTCATCATTGAAAATCTGAAATATGTAATACAACTCATCTTCTCAGGCAGACAAACGCTTTCTACCCTTCCTACGTCGGCGAGCGAGCACACGTCGCCCACCCGCCGTCGACATTCTCGACCTATACCCGTGTCTACGCTTACGCACGAGATTACTCGGCTGATACGTCCTCTTTGTGTTGCAAAGCATCCCATCCTCAGTCGCGTCTTCGCCGCCGCGCGTCGCCGGATCTTCAATCACAACATCCGTCACCGCGCCCTCGCCGTAATCCTCGCGCGGAAGATTGACGTAATACCCACGACTCGGTGCGATGATCGCCTCGCTCGCGGCTCGAATCGCGGCTCGCACGCGCGCCGCGTCGTCCGCCAGACGACCCTCGTCCAAAACAAACGATCCCAAACCCGAACTCAGCGAACCCGCCGTCGTCGCCGTCGTCGTCGTCGTCGCGCCGCGTTCCATCACCGCAATCTCCCGCGCGTCGAACATCCAACCCGACGCCGTCATCGTCGTCGTCGTCGTCGTCGTCGTCGATAGCTTCCCTCGGTCGTACGCACCCACACCCACACCGTCGTCCTCCTCCTCGCGCGTCGCCCCACGGTCGTTCGTCGACGCCCGCGGCGCCGTTCGCGCGCTCGAACCGACGACCAATCGGGACGCGCGTCCTCGACCCGCGCGCGCGACGAGCGACATCATCGTCCGTCCTTCCGCCCGTCGCGTCGCGTCGAGTTTTCTCGAGTTTTCTCGAGGTTTTCTCTCGGAAAGGCTCGTCTCGTCTCGTCTCGTCTCGGAAACATCGAATCGTTTCTCGGAAACATCAAAACGCGCGTCCGTCATCGTCGCGCGCGACGTCAGTCGGACGCGGGCGACGTCGGGAACGACGCGCGGTCGGTCGGGTTGGATTGTTTAAATTTATCGTCGATCGAATCGTCGATCGATCGATCGATCCATAGCGCGCGGGCGCGCGCGAACGCGTCGGTCGGCTCGGCAACGGAATCGGAAACGCCGCCATGGTTTCGACGACGAAACGAAACGCGCTTCGCGATGCGGTCGGACGCCGATCGGGGACGACGTCGAAGGCGTCGGGGATTATTCATCGGAAATTCGGTGAGGGTGAGGCGCTGTTCGAGCGGTATTACCGCGCGCAGGGGATTTGTTCGACGAGTGATTGCGATGGTGACTTCGAGCGCTTTCTCAACGCTTTGCGAACGCCGTTACCGGCGACGTTTCGGACGCACGCGAATCACCCGGGGAGGAAAACCGTAAACGACGCGATTGAAGCGACGAATCTCGCGGTCCGCGTCATGGAGAACGCGTGGGAGGCGATGAATCCGTCGGGGGAGATGAAGAGAGGACGGCCGGCGGTGCCGCGAGAACTGTTGGACGTGTTCGAGCAAAGCGCGAAGAATGGAACGGGGGCGAGACAGGAAATCGTGAGCATGCTTCCGGTGTTGGCGCTCGATCCTAAACCCGGGACGAGAGTTTTAGATGTGTGCGCGGCGCCCGGACAGAAGACGATGCAGTTGTTGGAACGCGTGCGGCCGACGAGTGGAGAGGGAACGGCGGGCGTCGTACATGCGAACGACGCGCATCCGGGGCGAGCGAGAACGCTTTTAGACGCGATAGATCGTCACGGGCGTTCGGTGGGAGAACGCGTTGGTTTGCTCGTCACGCGTGCGTTCGGACAGGATTTACACTGTCCGTTGTTTGCGAATGGGGATTTGAAGAGGGAGTCGCGGCGCGTCGAGGCGATTTCGTCAGATGTCGAACGACGAGACGCGTTGATTGAGTTGGGCGGGTACGATCACGTGTTGGCAGACGTTCCGTGTTCGGGAGATGGGACGATTCGTAAGGATCCAGACGCGCTCGTTCGATGGCACACGGGTATAGGGAACGAGTTGCATACAACGCAATTAGCGGTGGCCAAGCGGTGCGCGCGATTGCTTAAACCGGGCGGCACCATGGTGTATTCGACGTGTACGTTCAATCCGATTGAAGACGAAGCCGTCGTCTGTGCGCTTCTCGCGGACGAAGATTTATCGCTAGAGCTCGTTCCGGTGGATTTCGATAAAATACAAGGCAGAGAGGGTTTGTCGTCTTGGAAAGTGGGGGAGAATCACGTATGCGAAGACGCCTCGGACGACGCCGACGTCGCCATCAAGTGGTTCGCAGACTTGAAGAGCGCTACGAAACAGGGCGTGGGACGTTACGTCTCAAGCATGTGGCCTCCTGAAAAGAATGTGATTAAAAAGTTCAAAATTGAGCGATGTCGGCGGTTTCTGCCGCACGATGCGAACACTGGTGGTTTCTTTGTGGCGAAATTACAACGGAGAAACGACGAAGACGTTCGTCGCGCATTCGCGTCCTTCATCGAGAGCGAGCTCGAGCTGCGCTGTCACGGGCCAGCGGCACAAAAAAGCGAGAAGAAGAATAAGAAGCGAAAGGTTACATCGATGGAAGAGCGAGACGAGGTGTTGGATCGTCTCGTGCCTGTTCATAGAATGTCGAAAGAACTCGCTCAAACGCTTCGAGAGAGATTTGGTTCAAAAAATGTACATTATTCGATAGATTCGAGTCGTAAGCACGTGTACGTGGGCGTGTCGACGGCGAGCGCGGTGTTGGATCGCGCGTGCGGCGAGTCCGTGAGACTAGCCAGAAACGGGATTTTACTTCTTCGACCGGATGAAGAGGTGAATGCAGAGTCGGACGACGCATCGTGGAGCGCGCTGCTTGACGAGTTACAGCTCACGAGCGACGGCGTGGAGGCGTTACGCACGCTTCATCAATCGCAAAAGCTCCCGACTTCTTGGCTACCGTGTCTTCCGACGGAGATAGGCGCCGTGTTAGAACTCGAAGGGGATGCAGTGAGCGTCGACGAGCTTTCAGACCAAACGCAAAAGCTGTGCTCCAAGCTCTCGTGCGTCGGCCCCGTCGTCATGTGTCTGCGCAAAAAATCTGGCGACGTCATTTTCGCCGCGCCCGCAGTGTTTGACGGGAAATCCATCCGACTTCCCGGTAGAGTCGCGAGCGACGACGACGACGCGTTGCAGCGTTTGCGCGAATCACTTCGTGACGCAGCGGGTGGTGGAGCTCATCGAAAGCGCAAAAAGTCTCTCAAGGATGTGCAGAATAAAAAACCGTAGAAGCGACGACGACGGGTGGCGGTCGAAACAGACGTGCGTTTGTTACTTAGCGTGTAATTGAAGAAAGCTACGTGTATAGTTATGGATTCGAACAACTCACTTCTTCTTTTTGATGACGGTGCCTTCGGACAAGTCGTCGTCGTTCGTGCCATCCGACACCTTGCGCGTACCCTGCGGTAACGTTGGCGAGGACGCCTTTTGGCTCGCGTCAATGGTTGACTGCACCTTCGACGCGGCATCCTTGGCGAGCGAAGCCGCCTTCTCCAAGTTCTCTTTACTCGCCACACTCTTCGCCGTTTCCGTCACAACCTTGGCGACATCATCCGTCTTGATGGAACTCACCTTGTTGATGAATCCGTAAAAGGCTTCCTTGCTACCACCCTTCTTCGTCGTCGCCTTGGTTTCCACCTTGGGCGCTGACGGTGCAGGCGGCGGCTTCGCCACAGCCTTGACTGGCTCAGGCTTCTTTTCAACAGGCTTCGGCGCTGAAGTCGTGACCGGCTCGGGCTTCGTCTCAACGACCGGCTCGGACTTGGCAGCCTTGACTGGCTCGGGCTTCGTCTCAACGACCGGCTCGGACTTGGCAGCCTTGACTGGCTCGGGCTTCGTCTCAACCTTGGTCTCTTCCTTCTCACTCTTCACCTCCTCCTTCTCGACAACCGTTGTCGTCTTTGCGCCATCCGCGATCTCCTCCTTCGTCACAACCGGAAGCGGGATACCCGCGTCCTTGGGCATCAATTCGGCGTAGATGCGCTCAATTTCGGCTTGGTCGACGTTGTAACCACCCATGTATGCGTCGCGGTTCGAGTAGGACTCCTCAAAGTCGTACAAACCGGTCGTACCGAGCGCACCCGAACCGTAAGAGCTGCTGCTGCTCTTGTACGAGGTGCTGCTGTAGGAATCGTAGTCGACGGCCGTCGGAGTGATGGTGTAATCCGAGCCGTACGCGCCGTACGAGCCGCCCGCGCTGCTGCTGCTGCTAAACTCAGACGTAAAGTCGAATCCGCTCTCCATCGAGGGCGCGTTCAGCTCCACGACCGTGTTCGTCTCCATCGCCATTGTTTTCGCCGCTGTCACATCTTCGCCCGCCAAACGCGCGGCCCACTTGGCGGACGTCGAGCTCGACTCGCCCGAGGCGATGATCTCCTTCGCCTTCACCTTCGCCTTGGACATTTTCGTCTTATCCTTAAGCTTCGCCTCCTCAGCCGCCTTGGCTGCGCGCTTCTTGTAGTATAAATAACCCACCACTGCCGTCGGCATCGCAACGTACAACGGCATGGCGTACAACAGCGCGCACGCGTACTCTGCAGCGGCAAACGTCCACGAAGCCAAGACGCGCGACAGCGTCAACAACACCGCCGCGATGGACATGAAAGGCTTGGCGCAAAGCATGCCAAGAAATTTAGAGTACATCCCGCTCGGGTTGGCGATGAAAGACTCGGCCGCCGCCGCCTTGGTGCCGCTCGACGCTGGCGTCAACAGCACGGATTGCAAAAATGAAAACACGTTGATGCACCCCAAAATCGCCGCGTCGTACGCGTCCAACACGAGATCCACAAAGTAATCCACTCCCGCCGCGACGAGATCCACGACCGATCGCGCCAAAGTCTGCGCCGGAGCCAATAGCGGAAACGTCGCTGAGACATCGCTGTACGCGAACGCCGCAACCGCCGCACCGACGCACGCCAGGACGATCGCGCGCTTCCCGCCGCCGCTCGAGCCCGCTTCGCCCTCCTCGTCCTCGTCGTCGAAACTCGCGCTCATCGTCGCCGTCGTCACCGCCTCCGTCGTCGTCACCGTCGTCTCACTTTCCATCGCTTCTTCGCTCCAATAACTCGACGTCGCCGCCGCCGCCGCGCGCATCGTCGGCACCAAACCCGCTCGTCGTCTTCGTCTCGGCTCGACCACCGCGGCCGCGACCGTCGCCCTCCTTCGCGTCGCGTCGATCCTCGTCGTCATCGCCACCCGCGCCGCGCGTCCGCGTCCGCACCGCACCACCGCGGTTTTAGACAACGCACGCGTCGTCATCGCCGGCGTCGTCATCGTCATCATCGTCCGTCCGTCCGTCCGTCGATGCCGACGATCGTTTCAAAGAATGGAACGTTGAACGCGCCCTCGCTGGATTGGTGAATCGATCGTTCGAATCCTTCGAATCGTCCGTTCGAATCTTCCGTTCGAATCGTTCGATCGCCCGCTCTCAACCCGTCGCTCGATTCGATGCGTTCGGTACCGCGATGCGCGTCGCTCTGACGACCCGACCCGGCGCGCATTCGCACTCGCGCTCGCGCTCGCATTCGCATCCATTCCGTTCCATCCATCCAGCCGCGACGCGCGCTCCGTGTGTGCGCCACACGGTACTAAACCGAATGAGAATACGGGACGTAGTTCCCCTTTTCGTTGCTCGTACACCCGTGTGATGGGTGTGTGATATGATGAAATGGGTGGCGTGCATACCGGGTTCACGTATGATAATACTGTCTACGAGCGCGCATTGCATGCGTGAATGACCGATGTGCGCGTGTGTGTGTACCCGCGGGCGGGAGGGACGGACGATACACAGAAAGCTCTTAATGTATTACAGTACGTTTACTAGATGTGTATTGAACGAAACTATTAAACCATCCATGTATACATACGCGTGTGCTCGGCGTCCACTGGCGGCGGCCGGCGACGTTCGACGCTCGACGCGACGGAGGGACGGACGTCACACGACGGCGACCGCGCGCGCGACGCGTCGTGGATAGAGATAGGGGGCACCGAACGCGCGGTGAGAGGGGACGTCCGCGCGTGCCGCGTCGCGTCGACGTCGTGGCTCGGCGTGTCGTGAATATAGTTGGGGAAGCGCCCGGTGGAGCGGATGACGACGACGACGACGACGACGCGATCGTCGTACGGGAAACGATCGGGACTCAGGGCTTTTTACGTCGGACGCGGGGCGCCGCTGTGCGCGGTGAGCGCCAGAAAAAGCTTTACGAGGGAGGAGCGCGCGACGGAGGTTGGTCGGGATGACGACGCCGACGCCGACGACGCGAAGCGACGGTCGAAGAAGAAACGAAAGACGACGGTGAAGACGACGACGATTGTGGATGATGTGACGTACGCGTGCGCGACGAGCGAGGGTGGGGTGGCGCTCGTGCGGGCGAGGACGACGACGAGAAGTCGAGAAGGAGACGCGGCGGCGGAGCGAAACGCGGCGGCGACGACGAAGGAATTGGCGCGAGACGACGGGGATGGGGAAGCGATGACGTCGATTGCGATGGATTCCAAGGCGAGCAAGGTTTTTTGTGCGAGTCGGAACGGACGGGTGGTGCGGTACGACGTCGTGGAGACGAGTGCGAGCGCGACGAGGGACGCGGACGTTTCGTTGAAGAGAGGCAAGACGTGGAATCCGCATAAGAGCTCGCCGGTTTTGGACATGTGCGTCGATTCCACCGGGACTTTGTTGTGCACCGGGAGCGCCGATCGCTCGGCGCGAATTTGGGACATTGAACGCGGGTATTGCACGCACGCGTTTCGTGGCAAGCACGGCGGGGCGGTGACGGCGACGGCGTTTCATCCGAGTCCGAGCGTCGCGCGCGCGTACACGGCGGCGGATGACGGTTCGGTCGCCGTGTGGTCTCTCAACGCGAACGCCTCCGCGGGAAAGACTAAGAGCAAGAATGACAACAGTGGATGCGTCAAGTTTATCGAGGATGCGCACGTGAGCGCGGTTACGGCGATTCGAATCGACGTCGACTCGAACACGCTGCTCACGGCGGGGCGAGATCGCGTCGTCAAGACGTTTGATTTAGACACGCTCAAGCCCCGGTCGACGACGGCGGTGCACGAATCCATCGAAGACTGCGTCATACTGAGCGCACAGTCGGAAATCGTGAGGTTGGGCAAGGTGAAACCACCGGTGGGTGGCAAGGGGGTGATTTTCGCCGTCGTCGGCGACGGCGGACGCGTTCGCGTCTGGCGCGAGGGATCTGCCAAGCATTCCGTCGAATCCGCCCCGCTCGTCGCCGGAAAATCGCTCACGAAAGGGGGCGAGGACGAAGAAGATGATTTTGAAGCTGCCGCTGGAGCGTTCACGTCGTGCGCGCTCACGCACGGCGGTGACCGTTTGATGGCCGTGAGTGGAGATGCTCGATTGCTCACATACAAAGTCGACGCCGAGACGACGGCGCTCGAGATTGAGAGAGAGATTGTCGCCAACACGGACGAGGTCATCGGCTTATCCTTCGTTCCAAGTTCCAAAACAGCCGCCACCGCCGCCTTGGTGGATGTCGACGAGGACGACGACGGAGCAGAGGTGTCGCTCGCGTCCATGTCATTGGCGCCCAAGGAGATGGCCGTCGTGACCAACTCGCCGACCGTTCGCATCTTTGATCCGACGACAATGTCGTGCGTCGGCTCCCTCGCTGGCCACAGTGCCGTTGTGCTGTGCGTCGATTCGGTCATGGCGACGGATGGAACCCCGCTCATCGTCACGGGGGCGAAGGATCACACGGTTCGGCTGTGGGACGCGGCGACGCGCACGTGCGTCGCCGTCGGGGAAGGGCACGTCGGTGCGGTCGCCGCTGTGGCGTTCCCGCCGCAGTCGGCGAAAGGTGCGCCGTTTGTCATTTCAGGTGGCGCCGATCGCGTGCTTCGCGTCTGGGACGTCGATGCCGCTCGACGAGAAGCCGACGGAGAGCTGACGGCGACGGCGGCGACAGTCGCGCACGACAAATCTCTCAACGGCGTCGCCGTTGCGCCGCACTTGCGATTGGTCGCCACTTGTTCGGCGGATAAAACGGCAAAGGTGTGGAAAATGCCCGATTTAGTACCGGTCGTCACCCTTCGCGGTCATCGTCGCGGTGTCTGGGCGTGCGCGTTTTCTCCCACGGATAGAGTTTTGGCGACAGCGGGTGGGGACAAGACGGTTAGAATTTGGAGCGTGGACGATCGAATGAACAGCGACACGAACGGCGCGTGTCTGCGCACTCTCGAGGGTCACACCGCTGCCGTGCTCAGCATTCGCTTCCTCTCTCGAGGTACGCAATTGGCCACGACAGCGGGTGATGGTTTGCTCAACGTGTGGAATGTAAACTCGGGATCGTGCGCGACGTCGGTCGACGCGCACGACGACAAGGCGTGGGCCTTGGCCGTGGGAGGCGACGGCGATTGGATCGCGACAGGTGGTACGGACGCGTCGATGTCTCTCTGGCGAGATTCCACGACGACGACGACGGCTGAAGCGGCTCAAGAGCACGCGCTGATGGTGGAGCAAGAGCAGGCGTTTTTTAACGCCGAGCGAGCGGGCGAGGTGACAAAGGCGATCGATTTAGCTCTCAGTCTTCAGCGTCCGGGAGCACTTCTCCGCGTGCTCACTAAGTTGATGAATGAAGACCACGCGAACGGCGACGCTCGTCTCCGAGAGTGCGTTGGGCCGCTGAAAAAGGAAAAACTCACGAAGGTGCTGCAGTGCGTTCGGGAATGGAACACGAATAGCAGAACGTGCCACATCGCCCAACACGTGCTCGCCGCCGTGTTCCGTACGCACGGCATGGATGAGCTCAGCAAAGTCCCAGGCATTACGCAAATCATCGAGGCTTGTCGCGCGTACACGATGCGTCATCAATCGCGTCTTCAACGCATTTATCAAGGCACATTTATGGTGGACACGCTCTTGTCGCGCAACGGAAACATCGCTGATGATGAAGAGAGCGTCGAACAGTTGCGAAAGTCATACGAGCGCATCGCAGATCATGGATTTTGGCGATTAGAGGGTCAGGCTGCCGAAAACGCGGCGTTGGCTGCCGAAGACGCAACCGTAGCTGAGGAGACGCCATCCTCCGAAGACGAACCCGAGGATGTGGCCGACGACGCGATGGAGGTTGAAGAGGATGAGGAGAGCGACGAGGAGGATGAGGAGAGCGACGGGGACGAGGACGAGGACGAGGATGAAGATGAAGATGTGAGCGAAGAGGAGGAGACAGTCGAAGAACCGGCGGTTGACGAAGTCAAAGCCGCGGATCTCGTGCCTACGCCCGCCAAGCTCTCCCGAATGAACGCCATCAAACGCCTCGCCACCTCTATGCAAGACGAGCGAAAGCTCATGCGAGATCCCTCCCCGCGGCACACGCGATCGGGTAAGAAGATTGGTTTTAAGTAGACGAGAGAATTTGAATAGTCATATGGTCGTATTTCATTCACGCTACAACCGCGCCCGCGCCCCTGGAACGCCTACAACCTGCTAATAAACCTGCTAAATCGATTTCCCCATCGGTACGCGTCTAGTCCCGACGCCGTACGCAAACGTACATTTAGTTGTACTTGACGAAACCAATGTCCTTGGCGTATTCGCGGAAGCACTGACGGCAGATGTTCAAGTTGTACTTGCGGATAATCGCCCACTGGTTTTCGCACACGCGGCTGCGCAGTCGAAAAGAAAAACAAAACGTCAGTCCTCGCGCGCTCCTCGAATAAACCACATCGTCGCGTCAACTCTCGCCCGTGATCACGGCCGCCCGCGCCGCCCGCGCCGTTCACACATCCTCGCTCACCGCATCCGCGATCCACGGGCGCGACGGCGGAACGTCCGCGCGACGCGAAGCGGAAACATTCGACTCGAGACAAAACCCAAGCCAAAGCCCTAGTCCACGCATCCACGTCTCGCCCCTCGCGTCGTCGCCACACCGCCCGTCCACGCCGAACCACCCCAACGACGCTCGCGAAGACTTTGAAAAATAATCTCTCCGCCGTCTCCGCGTCTCATCCGTCGTCGTCATCGCTTCACCGCGTCCACACCGACGTCAAACCCCTCGCTCGTCGATCCGCCGCACGCGAACCTGCTCGTCGTCGATCCCTCCTTCCAATCTCGCGTCGCGTCGCGTCGTCGACACGCACCATCGGCGGGAGCCCTTGCCGTAGTTGGCCGGGTGAGAGGCCCAAACGTCGTTGTGTCCCATGTTTGCTCGGTCTTTGCGTGTGCGTGCGTGTTACGCGTCGCGGAAAGGCGGATCGTGCCATCGCTTCGGGCGAGAGAACCGTCAGCGCGCGCGAGTTCATCCGAGAGACCGCCGGTCGTCCGACTCTTGGAATGCCCGGTTTTGAAAAACGTCAACTTTCATGGTTCTTGAACCGTCAACGTATCCACAGGGCTATCGTGATCGAGCGTGTTCGAATGTACTATCACGTACTCTGGTGATTGTAAGGGTAGGAATTTGATTTCAGAATCGGACACATGGGATAGTTGTGTTACTTTTTACGCGTTTCGAAACTCCCGCTCGAAATCGGACTGCGCGCACCCGGGGCGGGCGACGCGACAGCGCGACGGACGCGGCGACGCCCCGCGAGGAGTGGGAACGGTTACGTCTTTACGGTCGTTTACACCCTCGGACGTCATGGGTGGATGCTCGAAGGATGCGCGCGGGTGGACGACGCACCGGTGGGTGCCGACGATGCCGTTGCCAAAGCTGAAGGGAGGCGCTGACGAGGCCCCGATGAACGCGGGTCGGCGACGACGACCGCGAAGAATGGGCGGCGGAGGGTTTCTAGCGAACGCGAGCGGGGCTGGGATGACACCGGCGGTGGGTGACGAAGATGATGGTGACGAGGAGGGCGCGCGGCGCGCGAGACGGGCGTTGGAGACCACGCTGACGGAGGAACCGACGACGAAACTCAAACTCCCGTCGGCGATGCACGGACTCGAGCTCGCCGGGCTCGGCGTGCGCGTCAAGAGAATAACCGCGATCGGGGTCAAGGTGTACGCGTGCGGGATTTACTTTGACGTCGACGCTTTAAAGCGGGCGATGGAGGAGGACGTCTCGACGGTTGACGGTTTGGAGCGCTCGCGCGCGTGCGAGCGAAGCGTTCGGCTCGTCTTTGCCCGGAAAGTCGGCGGGGCACAAATCTCGAGCGCGCTTGCGGAACGAATTCGTCCGAAACTCCCCCAAAATTCGGCGTCTCTGGCAGAGTTTGAGGGGATTTTCGCCGGGTTGACTTTTGAACGCGGCGTCTCGCTAGACTTCCGCGCTTGCCCGTCGGGATCGCTCACGACGTCCATTCGCGGGAAACCCGTGTTAACGATCGACGATCCGAGGCTCGCCGACGCGTTGTTTGACGCGTACATAGGGTCGGATCCCGTGATTCCGGAACTCAAGTCCCAGGCGAGCGCCTTTGTCGCCAAATTACGCGCTTAGTCACACTTAGTTTTAATGGTAATGGTACCGGTATGGTTAAACAGTAAGTGCCATAAGGTGAAACATTCCGTACACAAACGTCTTTTCACATTCCGAAACAACCGAGGCACCGTTGCTCCTTCACAACACGACGCGCGCGCCGCGCGGTCGACTCCCGCGGCGACGACGCTCGCCGGGGGATTCTCCGTTGCGTTTGACTTGGACGACTCGCGCGCATGCCCGCTCGCGGGCACCGACGATCGCCGCGCGCGACGCGGACGCGGCTCTCGGACGTGGCTGTGCGAGTCTTGTCCCGATGCGTTTGCAGAGCGCCGATCCTCTGCCTCTCGTGCGTCGCCGGTGCCGTCGCGTGCGCCGCGCTGGCGGTGTGGGGGATGCCGGAGGCGTTGGTTTTACAGACGGAATTGGAATCGTACCGCGCGCGAGGGACGCCGAGGACGACGCGCGCGATCGCGGCGGCGTTGGCGACGTTGGGAAGCGAATCGGCTCCGATGTCGTCGTCGACGGCGAGGCAAAGGAGAAGACGCGTCTTGGCGGTCGATGGGTCGGTTAACGAGACGTCGCTGATGCCACCGCCGGTGTCGTCGAATGGAGCAGTACCGCCGATGGGGATCCCGCCTCCGTCTGTGCCGCCTCCGTCGCCGTTCGTCGGTCCGGCGCCATCGAGACGGTTGCGTTCGTCTTTCGATCGGATATTGCTCGGGATGTCGAGCAAGGCTGGCGTTGACGGTGGGACGGGCGAGGATGAGTTTCACGTCGTCGTATCTCAACCTAAAGCGGTATATGAGGGTGAAAACGCCTCGGTGGTGTCTCTAGAGCGGGCGTTGACGCAGGCGTGCGTGTTGAAGCGAGAGATTAGGAATAGCTTTCAATTCGAGGACGTGTGCGAACGAGACGGATCTGGCGATTGCGTGAAGACCTTTAGCATTTTTGACGTTTCAAACGTGTACGCCACGATGGGTGTTTTAGATGTTTATGAATCGTTCGTGAGACTTGGCGTCGCGAGTGGGTACGACGAGGTTGCCGCGAGGATGAATTTCATACGGGCGAGATGCGCGTACGCGCCGATTACGCGTCAATCGATGTACGAGGCGCATTCGGCATTGTGCGATGAGGTTGACGCGTGTCACTCGGCGCCGTGTGAAGATGAGTCTCCGAGATGTATGATTGGTGAGTTTAAAATTGACATATGTGACTTTATGTCCAACGTGGAGCCTTCTGTCGAGGAGGTGTTGCGCGTCGCGAGCGTTCCCGCGAGCCTGGAGGGTGACAGTCGCTCGTGCGACATTGGTATCGACACCGTGTTGCACACCGTCTCGGGCGCTTCCGTGCTCATCACCTGGGCGTCGAGGTGGGACGTCATCGAGGCTATGGCTGCACCGTTTGGAATGTTGATAAGTAACGGTATGCTTCCGGGAACCGAGTCTGGCTATCAAAGGATTCGTCTCGTCTTTCGTCTCAAACACGATGGCGGCGCGGGAACGACTTGGGTCAAGAACATTGGTGCTAGCATCATCAAAGACTTTAACGATGACATATCTGCGCGCATGTTGGGTGTATCCGCCACGTGGAGGCACCACAAAGCTTACGACTCGCTGCTTTCCGATCAACTCGAAACGGATATGATGTTCGCTATTGGATCTCTCGCCGCAACCTTGGCGCTCATTCTGCTCATCACGCGCTCGATAGTGTTGGCAATCGTAGGTGGATCTCTGTGTATCGTCGGAACGACTGTGTTGACGCACGCGATATACTTTGGCGTGTACGCCAGGCAGTGGTTCGGTATCATTCACGTGAGCGGCGTGTTTCTGAGCATTGGCCTGGCGGCGGACGACATATTCGTCATCAATTCTCACTGGCACATGTCCCAAAAATACGTCGAGCAGACAGAAAACATGACGACCCGACAGTGCATTGAAAGCCGCATGGACTGGACGCTCAAACACTCCATCTTGTCGATCGGTGTGACTTCGTGCACGACTGCCGCCGCGTTCGCTTCAAACATTCCATCAAAAATACCTCCGGTACGCCTGTTTGGAGTGTACATGGCTACGCAAGTGATAGTTCTCTTGGTCGTCACGAGCGTCGTCATACCTTCGTTACTGGTACTGTTGGAGAGATGGAAGCACCTGTCTATGTCGAGGAGCCAAATCGCACCCGCGGAGATTCCACGAACTGTTTCGTCGTGTTATTCGCGCTCTCACGTGGGTCGCAGGGCGACAGTGGACTTGGGAGAGTTCTTAGTGCTCGAGCGAGTCATTCATCGCCGAGTATTTTCCGTCCCGTCCGAGTGTCTCGTGCTGGATCATCATTTAGATACGCTTCCATTGATTCAAGGCGCTAGTACGCGCGCGGAACCGCCACGGTCGCCTTTGGCCTCATTTTACGCGCGCGCAAATGCGGGGTTCTTCTGGATGATGCGATGGAAGCGCACTCTCGTCGCCATCGCCGCGTGCTTCTTCGCGGCATCCATATATGTTGCGTTAAGAATCACTAGCGATTCGGGAAACGCGCCATTATCTCTCTGGCCGTCGAATTCTCCGATACACGCCTACACGGCAACGTCGCGTGATTTCAACATCACTCAATACGAGGAATCAGTCATAATTCAATTTACATTTGGCGTCGACGACGAGCGATCTGCAAAGTCGGCAATCGCTGATAAGACGTTGAAATATCAAGGCGCGCCAGTTTGGTTGGATCAACCGACCGAAGCCGATTTTTGGTTTTCCAGAGTGGCATCGCAAAGATGGTTGCTCAATTTCTGTGACCGCCTAAAGTCTGAAGAAATGAAACCAAACGTGCTCTCTAGAAACGCGGTGAACTGCTGGATCTCTGACGTCGACGAATGGTTGAAACATGGCGGGCTCGATAACGCGCATCCCACTGGGTTGCCGTTACCGCGCGATGAGTTTCAAGAAGTCGTTACTCAATTTGCAACGAACGCTAACTCGTACGGCTTGCTCAGATTCCTGAAATCGAAGGAAGATTGCGAAAAGTATCGCGACGGGGACCCGTTGTGCGTCGCCTTTAGTGGCGTGTCTTTCGTGGCTCGCACCCAACGCACTGATCTAAGAGCGCTTAGACAATCGCACTCTTACTGGTATCAATTTTTTTCGCTACGCCTCGATGATGGTCCAATCGAGACTCGCTCTTCATTCATGAGTAGCGATGGCTGGGTATTGGCTGACACGGTGACAGAGCTCAGACAAGCTGCACTTTTTACCGTTGCATACTCCCTAGTCTTGGCTTTCGTCGTGCTCTTCGCTTGCACGAGAGACTTCGTCGTGTCGATGCTTGCGACGATTTGCATCGCCTCGGTGACGTGTGATTTCATCGCATTCATGATACTACGGAACGTCCCTCTCGGGCTCATCGAATCCGTTTGCGTTTGTCTAATCGTCGGACTAAGCATAGATTACATCGCGCACGTCGCTGTCGCCTACGTCGCGACTCGAAACGAGTCGCTATCAAAGGAGGAGCGAGTCCAAGCCGCGATGCACACCGTCGGCGGCGCCGTCGCTGCTGGTTGGCTCTCCTCGGTCATTGCCAGTCTCTTCCTCCTCGGCGCGACGGTCGTCTTCTTCACCACATTCGCCAGTTTTATAGCCTTTACGCTCACGATGAGCTTTGTGCACGCCGTATTCGTGCTCCCCGCGCTCTTGGCGTGCTTCTGTTGATACGTTCAAGTATTCTGTAATGTACCGGTAATAAAGTGTAGACACTTTTCGCCCGAGCCACCTTCACTTTACGACGCGAGATAGACGCCACGCGCGAGAGAGCTTTCCATCCTCTCGCGGTGATGACGTCTCTACAAACGCAGATCGAAGCCTACGCGTTTCGCGCCTTGCTCGCGCATTTACGCTCGAGAACCGACGTGCAAAACATAGACTTGATGAATCTCTCTGGTTTTTGTCGAAACTGTTGCGCCAAGTGGACCCTCTTGGGAGCGCAAAAGGTTGGGTTTCCGATGACGTACGACGAGGCGACGGAGTACGTGTACGGCGAGCCGTACTCAGAGTGGAAAAAGAAGCACCAGGCTAAGGCGACGGAGGAACAGATGGCGGCGTTTAACGCGAATCAGCACTTGCACGCCAAGCACGACGGGTTAGACATGGACAAGGCAAAATCATCGAACGGTGGGGCGGCGAGCGGGATGGCGCCGATCGTTTCTGGTGAGTTATCAGAAGTGTGCTGCACTCCTGCCGACGCGTTGATCGGCGGCGGGGTCGTCGGTGGCGGTCAGAGTTGCGAGCGCGTCGCGGCGAGCGCCGCCGGTGGCGTTCGAGTCGGCGTGTTGACCACCTCAGACCGCGCCTTTGCGGGCGTGTACGCCGATGAGAGCGGGCCGACAGTCGTGCGAGCGATCACAGAGTACGCGAGCGCATCGGGGGCGTTCACCATCACTAACGTGCACACCGCTCTGGTACCAGACGACGAAGCCGCCGTCGAAGCGGCGCTTCGCGACTTGTCCTCCAAATGCGACCTCGTCCTCACCACTGGCGGCACCGGATGCGCCCCGCGAGACATCACCCCCGAAGCAACATCCCGGGTCATCTCCCGCCACATCCCAGGTCTCCCCGAGGCGATTCGCGCCGCGACATCCATCGTCGAGCCTCGCGCCGCGCTCTCCCGAGCGCTCGCCGGGGTCGCTGACTCGGGCGCATTCATCCTCAATCTCCCCGGTGCCCCGTCCGCCGCCAAGCAGTGCCTCGCCGTTGCGTTGCCTTTACTTCCGAGGCTTCTCCAGACGCTCGCCGAGTCGTCGTGAGCGTCGTGAGCGCGCCGCGCGGCGTCGATCCAGACGGGCGAGCGGCGCGCCCATGTACATGTACATACATTATGTAATTTGACCCCATTATTTTAGCATTTTGCCTTCAAGACTCAAAATTCAACACTAAAACCGCAGACGTTGACGCAACACCATCATGTGGTCTCGCGCGGCGCGCGCGGCCGAACGCATGCGCGCGCAACGCGCGACGGATGAAGAGCGCGCGACGCTCGTCCCTCGAATGGCGCGCGTCGTCGAGGAGGCGCGAAATGCGGCAGCGCGGGAGAAAGAAATGGCGACGACGACGAGCGCGACCGATCGGCGAGAGAGTGTTGCTGAAACGACATCCACGACGACCGCGACGGCGAAGGAAACCGCGCGCGTCGCGGTGGAAAACCTCGAGCGGTGGACGACGCGGGCGAGAAAAGACGCGGAACACCTCGTTCCCGGGGTGGTGGCGCTCTTGGCGTGCGCGCTCGTGCTGTGGTGCGGGTCGTTCTTCATCGACCACCCGCTGTTCAAGTTTGAGCACCGCAGTAGGTCGCTGCGCGCGGCCGCACCGTCGAGCGTCGGGCCGATGACGTGCGTGAAGAATCCGGAATTAACTGGGACCGAGTCGTGTTTGCCCTCGTTCGCGGTGCTCGGGAGTCACATCGGTGGGGTTGACAAGTTGAGGGCGCTCATGACGCAACACGACATGCTCACCGTCGGGCAAAAGGGGCTGCATTTTTTCAATCCGGTGTACGGGGCGACGCAAGGGGTGCAGATGTGCGATCCGCCAGAGCTATTGTTGAAGACGTATTTTTCGGCGATTCGGGCCGGGCACGGAGATAGTTGGAGCCCGTACGATCCGACGGAGACGATGAAGTCGAAGAAGAGTGGTGAGACGTTTCAGCGCGAGCTCGGAGACGTGGTGACTGGAGATTGGAGCGATACGTATTTCAACTGCGCGTGCTGCGCGTCAACGATGAAAAAGCTGATGCCGCATTTACGTCCGATTGTCGTTTTGCGAGACCCTGTTGGGCGCGCGATGGCGCGATACGTGCAGGAGAATCATCCGACGGGTACACCGGTGGATGCCGCTGGACTGAGCGCATGTGCACTCAAGGATAACGACTACACCTGGGCCGATACCGCTATGAAGACGAAGGAATATTTGGAAAAGTGCATGGGGGAGTCAGTGGCTTCGCATTCTGAAACCCTCGCGCGGGAGTGCCTCGACTACCACTCGATTTTGGGATGGAGCATGTACGCTGAGTATCTCGAAATCTGGCAACGCGAGTTCCCAGACATGCTCGTCCTTTACGCCGACGACATTGACGAAAACCCTGTGGGCGTTGCTCGCGCGGTTGAAAAGTACCTGGGTTTGCCTGAAAGCAAGTTGCCGTACGACACCGCCACCTTGGGCTCTGAAGTCGACAAGCATCCTGGGTCCATCGCGTTTGACTTGCAGTTGCAGTTGACCAAGGAGACTGAGGATAGAGAAGCGACGCAGACTTTGGTTTCATTCTTTGAACCGCACGTGAAACGCCTGCATGAAATGTCGAAGGATGGGAAAATCCCACCGCTGCCTTACAAGTGGCTTCGCCGCTACAGCATTCCCGTCAAGCGCAGTTTAGTAAAGTCGCGCAAATTGTTGTCTGATGTAGACGAGGACAACAAAGAAGAAGCAAAGGTTGAAGACGTCAAACTCACCGCTATTAGCCCCGGTGAAAAGGTCAGATACTCTTCGCTCGGTTCCTCGGAGCCGGACGGTGTCATGAGCGTCGAAGACGTCTTGTTGAACATCCAGCAAAATGACAATGCCCAAGGCGAGGACGACGAAGCGCATGAGCTGAGTGAATCATCTGAAGATGAAGACTCTGAGGACGTCGATGGCGCGACGCTCATTGACCAACTGATGGGTCGCGTCAAGTCTGACGTCGCGGCAGAGGGCAAATCCAAGAAGCACTCGCACAAGAAGCACTCGCACGACGATATTGAAGAAGAAGTGTCAAAGAATAGCACGAATGTGGATCCCTTGGTGAAGATTGCAGAAGATGCCGAACGCGCACAGAAGCGCGCAGAGGAGGAAGAGAAAGCCATCAAACCGAGTTGGAAGTCAAAGACTGTCCGAGGACGATTCTATTCCGATCTGTACATCCCGATGGAGCGGCAGGTGCGGGACGAGCTCCGAGGCAAGATTTTCGTCCCCGTCACGGTGCCATATCTCTTCCAATTCGCGAATGAGTTCAAGCACGACAAGGCGTGGATGGACATCGTCGGCATTAGAAAGGAAGAACAACAGAGGGTTTATAGCGAGCTCTGGCGTGATGATTGCACGCACTCTCAGCAGTGGTCTGCCGAGAGTGGATGCTGCGGCCTCGCGTGTTGCCTCGTGGGTGGACATCGAAAGGAAACTGTCGGCTTGCACGGTTGATTCCACGAAACCTAAATCTAGATGTAATGATTATTATAACTGACGTGTTCAAACTACTATTACTGCGCCGCCGGTATCACCAATCTCTCTAAAGTCGGCGTCAACGCAGCGCACTGCTTTTCTAAAGCCTTGTCGTCGACTGTTTGCGGTTCTGCGGCGTATTCAATCAAGCGTCCCGTGATGGTTGACTGATACTCAAAGTTTTGGTAGGCTTCGCGTATGTCCGCCTTTTTTGCCGCGTACTCCTCTCTGGTGATTGAATTCGATTCGAAAAACTCACGATCACTCGCGAGGTGCATACCACCCAACAAAGCAGCCTTGATGGGATCGCTCACTCGCCGAACGCGCAAGCCAAACGTTTCCGAAAGCAACGGTCGTAAGTCTCGCTCGAAACGCTCCATAAAGTTGGCGAATTTTGTGCAACCTCCCGTGACGATGACGTCAAGCAGACAAAGCGCTTGATGTGCCTCTTCCATGTCTTCGTTATCTACCGCCTGCGCGACCAACTCGCACACGCCGCACTGCTGCGCCCCGATATCGCTCGGGTTGAACAAAGTTTCCGGCACCATGAAGCGCTCGTTGACCAAGGTCAAAACTTGATGGTCCGGCTCGTCCGCCTTGACGACCTTTGGCTTCTTCGGAATCGGCACCTTCTTCTTACGCTTTTTCGGTCCACGCGCACCAAAGTCATCGTCATCCTCGTCGTCGTCATCCTCATCTGAGTCGTCGTTTTCCTTTTTCTCCGCTTCTTCCTCGCGCACGTATCCTCTGAGCACGTGAATCCCGTCTGGCAAGACGTACTCTCTCCTCACCACGCCGCCGCGGCGCTCCTTGCACTTTTCCAACTCTACGAGCGCGTCGTCCGCGACGTAACACGCTTTTTCCTTCACATCCTCGATCACCACGCTCTCATCCATCATGTTCCACTGTCTAAACGAAACCAGTTCCTTCAAATAGTTGGTGAGCGTCTTCCCGCCCAAGTTTAGCCTACGAATCCCCTTGACGACTTGTTTACCATCGAGAATCGTCGTCGCGTGCGCGAACGAAAACCCACAATCCAACACAATCCCGCTTCGGCTTAACACGGACAAATCCTTCGCCCCTCGTTTCTTTTCATCCACGAAATCCGCGTATCGCTTCACCAACGCCGCCGGCGTCGCCACGCAAACTCGTCTAAACTTGAAATACTCGAAAACCGTCTCGTCCAGTTTCTCCATCACGCTCGGCAGCGCGAACGGCGGTTCGGTGACGACTAAATCGCATCCGCTAGGATCGACGCCCAGCGCGTGTCGAAACGCGTGCGCCAACACCTCTCGCTCGAGCTCCCAGTTCACCACGTATCCGCGATCCACCGGTCTTCGCATCGTCATCCCGTTCACGTCTCGCGCTTCATCAATTTCCGCCCCGAACAGCGTCGCCGCCGCTCCATGTCCACCGCCCTTTGTCTTCGCCCCGGCGTTCGCCAGCACGCGCGTCGAACCGACGCCGTCCTCGGCGATGCCAACTTTGAGCGTTCCGCCGCCGGCGTCGATCACCACCGTCACGCCCACGCGCAAACCGGTAAAAGACGCCGTCGCGCCGCCGTGCGTCGATGCGGATTTCGCACCGGACGCTGTCGGTCTCTTCTTCGGCGCCATCGCGAGTCACCGGAGCGTCGTCGCGCGTCGTCGTTTGAAGCAGATTTTTTGATTTGATTTTTTCTTGCTTCAGTTCGTTTGAACAACGACGCCAGAGCGGCGCTCGTCGACGAACATGTCGGACCGCGGCGACGACGGCGACGGCGGCGACGCGGAAGGATCGCGCGATCTCTACGCCGCGTTGCGTCTACCCCGCGATGCGTCCAAGGAGGATATAAAGCGCGCGTACAGAACGCTCGCAGCGTCGTTGCATCCAGATAAACAACGGCGACGACAAACGGGTGATGCCGACGACGACGGCGACGATCAAGAAGCGCGACGAGACGCGGCGCAGAGAGCGTTCGCGGCGCTTTCCGAGGCCTACGAGATTCTGAGCGATGATGCGAGGAGGAACGCGTACGACGCCTACGGGATGGAGGGCGTGCGCGCGGGTAGAGAGTTGGCGACGAGAGGCAAAACGTTGGAGGAACTGCGGGTGGAGTTCGAGCGGGCGAGGGCGAAGGAGGCGCGAGACGCGGCCGAGGCAAAGTTGAACTTTCACGGAACGTATATTTTTGGGTTTAGCGCGGCGCACTTGGTGGAGGAGAGAATCGCAGAGAGAAGACGGCAGTTTACGAATAATCCCGGTTTGGATTTGACGAGCGCGTCACTGTCCAATTCGATGGAGATTCCGATAAGTGATGAAGATGCGGCGTATGCTGTGACGCAAGGAACGATGCGCGGGGGGAGAGGGGCTGGTAACTTCATCTTGGGATGGAGACGAACGTTTTCACCGCTCACGACGCTCGATTTGAGCGCTCAGACTGGGCAGACGAGCGCGTGCACGGCGACGATGACGAGACAGCTGACGACGCACACGACGGGGGCGCTGAGCTGGAATTACGTCGCGCAACAAGGTCTCGGCTTGCAACTCATCGCGCAACGCCAGCTTTTCGCGCAGACTCGAGGCCATTTGACGTGGAATGTCGGCCCAGTCGGGTCGATGTCCACGGGAGCGTCGCACGCGTTTGGTAAAAACGCCGTGAAATTCGATCTCACGGTTGGTCTCGCGGCGAGTGGGTTATCTGGACATTATGTTCGTCAAATGGACGAATCCCGGGTGTACAGACTCGGTTGGAAACTGGGAACCACCGGAGCTGAGTTGGAGGCTGGAACGACGAATAAAGTCGACGAAGACACTTCTCTTGGATGCAGCATTGTCGTCAGCCTCAGAGGTCTGACGTTGAAGTTTAGAATGAATAGACAGGGTCAAAGATTCGTGATTCCGATTCTTTTGACACCAATGGTAAGCTGGCGCAAGTCGCTAGTCGCGTTCACGTTGCCGCCGCTTGCGATTACGTTGTTGAGGTACTTTTTGGTGCGTCCAATGGTTCGTCGGTACGTCCGCAAGCGGCAAATCGCGAGCCGCGAGAAGAGCAAGCAAAGCATAGTCGCATCGATGAAGGCTGCTCGCGATGCGGTGCGAGTCATCGAGGAGTCGGTGGACAAGAAGACGAAAATCGCCCGCGAGCGCGGCGGCCTCGTCATCGAGGCAGCGGTGTACGGAAGCTTCGACCCTCGACCGAACAAGGTTAAGGGCGTTCCCATCATTCCAAATTTTGACGAATACCCGCCAAGAGAGGAGCGCGACGCATCCGGGGCGACGAACGTCTTACCACCTCCCTTTATCGACGTCACCAAGGCCGTGGCGTTTATGATAGAAAACGACACGCTGGACATGTACGAGAATGTTCCAATGTCGGACCTCCTGGGTTTCTGCGATCCCAGCCCGGGTGAGGATAAATTCCTTCGTATCCGTTATCGCTATCGCCGCTCCCTCCACGAAATCACCGTCAAAGCGGACGCCATGGTGGCGCTTCCAAACTCGGCGCACAGACTTCCGGAGAGATTACAAATTGACGAGCCGCACGTCGCATCTTCATCCTAGCCAGCTAGCCCATCGCGCGCGAGTTAGTATTTATACATTACACATTCAATTTACACCCACCCAAGCTTTCGTGCCCATCGCACTAGTCGTCCCGTCGCTTTTACCCACTGACAGAATGTCGAGCTTCAAAGAAGAAGACTTTGGCACCAAAATCGAAGCGCTTTTTCAGCGAGCGCTGGCGGCGGCGGCCGTTCCGTTCGACCGCAGCCTCAGACGCGGCCTCAACGCCCGAACCACGAAGCTCGCCGATCGCACCGAGGAAGATGGGGAAAAAACCTTCATCCAAGGCGATCGCCAAGACGACGAAGCGGCTCTCAGCGAGCGCGCGCGCCGACGCTGAGATAAAAGAGCTCGAGGGGATCATCGAAGAGACGAAACCGACGGTCGGGGAGAACCCGCTCGCGGTGGCGCCGAGAAAGAGCTCCGATAAGGAATCTGGGATGTCTCTGGTTGGACAACGGAAGTTTGCGCACCTGCCGATATCGCAGGCGACGAAAGGGGCGCTTCGAGAGTGTCGGTTCAAGGAGATGACGGCTATTCAGCGAGCGACGTTGCCGCACGCGCTGTGCGGGAGAGATGTGCTCGGTGCGGCGAAGACGGGGTCGGGTAAGACGTTGGCGTACGTTATTCCGTTAATTGAGGCTTTGTGGAGGAAGAAGTGGGGGAGACAAGACGGAGTTGGGGCGCTCATCATATCGCCGACTCGGGAGCTAGCTATTCAGATTTTTCAGTGCCTGACAAAGGTAGGCGCGAGACACACAATGTCGGCCGGTCTGTTGATTGGAGGTAAGGATGTGCAGGAGGAGGCAAACAGGGTGAATAAAATGAACATTCTGGTGTGTACACCCGGGCGATTGCTTCAGCACATGGACGAGACGCCGCTCTTTGATTGTGTTTCGCTGCAAGTGCTGGTCCTCGACGAGGCAGACAGAATGTTGGATTTGGGTTTCAGCAAGACGCTCAACGCCATCTTGGCCAACTTGCCAAAAGAACGCCAGACTCTTTTATTTAGCGCGACACAAACCAAGAGCGTCAAGGACTTGGCGCGGCTCGGGTTAAAGGATCCAGAGTATCTCAGCGTACACGCGGAGAGCGTGCACTCAACGCCGCCTAAACTTCAGCAAATGGTGACCACGTGCGCGTTGGAGAAGAAGATTGAGGTGCTTTGGTCTTTCATTAGAACGCATCTCACGGCAAAGACTTTGGTTTTCTTCTCGAGCTGCAAACAAGTTAAGTTTGTCTATGAGATATTCAAACGCATGCGACCGGGCGTGCCATTGCAGTGCATTCACGGTCGATTGAAACAGGCTCGCCGACAGGGCGTTTTTTATCAATTTTGCAGTGCCAAAGAGATTGTATTATTCGCGACGGACGTCGCTAGTAGAGGGTTAGACTTTCCTGCCGTAGATTGGGTCGTGCAAGCAGATTGCCCTGAGGACGTCCCAACGTACATTCACAGAGTCGGCAGAACGGCGCGCTACACCGCCGCGGGCAAAGGCTTACTGATGCTCACGCCTGGTGAATCTCACTTTATGAAGGAGCTCGAGGAAGCGAAGGTGCCGCTGAAACCAATCAAAATCAACCCGAAGAAGCAGTCGTCTCGTATTCAAAGTTCCATGCAAGGCTTGCTGTCAAAGGATTCCGACCTCAAGTACCTATCGCAGCGCGCCGTCGTGTGCTATCTGCGTTCTGTATACTTGCAGAAGAACAAAAAGGTGTTTGACATCAAGTCGATTGACATTGATGCGTTTTCGTTTTCCATGGGTCTTCCGAACGCTCCCCGTTTGCGTTTCATGCAGACTGGACAAGGCGCGGCGGCGAGCGATAGCGACGAAGAAGCGGACGCTCCAGATGCTTCAGACGAGGAAGAAACTTTGGACGAGGATGACGATGACGATGATGGCAACGACGAAGACGATAGCGAAGATGAGTTGGAATCGGAAGAAGAGGAGCCGGAAAGCCCCAAGGAGGGCATCATCCAAAGAAAGGGTGGCGGCCGATTCGGCTTGGTCGTCGAACAGGGTGACGCCGACGACGACGATTTCATGAATGTCAAGCGCATTGATCATCGTCTTGGCGAAAGCGATTCTGATGAAGATGAGAAGAAGTACGACGCCGACGAAAAGGCAGCTGAAATCGCTCGTAAGCGCGCTCTCAAGGGTAAGCTTAAGATCAAGGAGAGTGGCCACGGCGCAAACAAGCGGGTGGTGTTTGATGAGGAAGGCACGTCAATGGCGCCGCTTCAAGCCCTCGGTGTAAAGAGTGGAGTCGAAGACGTGAGTGTGCCGGGTGAGTCACTTCGCGCCGCAATGAAGGCGCGCTACGCTGAAGTTGCCGCTGAGCGTAAGGAGGCGGATCGCGCCGATAAAGGTCGCGAAAAGGCTCGCCTTCGCGAGGGTCGACTGCGCAAAAAGCAAAAGCTGCGAAACGACGCCGACGAAGGAGACGCAGAGGTCGAAGTCACCCTGGGTGGTGCGTCGGATTCGGATGGTTTCCCGAGTGATTCGGAGATGGACGACGCACCGGTGCCTCGTAAACGGGACGTCATCGATCCCGCTGTCGCCGGCATGGCGCCCGCTGCGGATGAAAAACTTGAATCTCTCGAGGAGAGAGCTTTGCGCTTGTTAGAGGGATGAGCAAGTGGCGATATTCGTGTGATAGTTAAGTAGTTTGAGTATGTTTCTTGTGATTTGACATGTCGTATTTAGTGTTTTTATTGGTACATGGACACGACGTCGCCGGCGTAGTCATTCGGCGACAGGATCATGCTCGTGTCGTTGCCTTGCGGCACCGCGGCGTTTCCTTCCTTTTGAGCTTCACGCGCCATCTGGTTAGCCGCGCGGTTAGCCTTCTTTTGGAATTCTTCTCTCTTACCAGCCGTGATTTGCTTCCAGTCATCGGCGACGCGCCTGGAGATGTCGACGTGGTTGAGCTGAGGCTCAGACTTCTTGAGTTGGTTGCGGCGTTCTTCGGCAAAGAGCAAGTACGCCGTCGGCGGCTTCTTCGGCTTGCCGTTCGCGTTTATAGCCTTGGAGGACGGCTTGGACTTCTTCGCCGGTCCGTAAACCGGCGGACGGTATTCAGCCTTGAGCTTTCTGTAGTGAGCGAGTTCCTTGGCGGCTTGCTCCTTGCAACTTTTCAATTCAGCCGGGGTGATTTTGTTCCACATATCCGCTAATTTGGTAGTCACGGCTTGCATTTCATCGCGCGTAAACTTTTCATTCTCGTTCGGGTGGATTTCCGCCATCACCTGTCTTCGGTACTTGCTGCAAAAGATGAGATACGCCGTCCTGGCGCGCACCGGCTTTTCGCCTTGCGCTTCGATGACGATTTGTCCCTTTGGCTTGTTCTTCGCGCGAGCGAGCTTCTTGAGCATCGCCGGCGGGAACGCCGCCTTTTGCATCTCATACGTCGCCTTGCACTTATCAGCTTCCGCCTGCACCTGCTTGCGTTCGCTAGGCGAGATTTTCTTCCACATGGCGGCCAACTTGGTCGTCACCGTGTGCATCTCCGCGCGCGTAAACTTTGCGTCCGGCTCGGGGTGAATCTGCCGCATGATCTCTCCTCTGTGTTTCGAGCAAAAGATCAAGTACGCCGTCATCGCCCGTTTCGGCGGTTGCGGGTTCGATTCATCCGTGTGCTGCGCGCGTCGCATCGGCGTCCATCGCATCGTTCCGTCAGTCGCTCCGTCTCGCCCGCGTACAACCCAACAACCACTTTGGGGAACGACGACGGATACATGTGAACCGTCACCCGCGAGTCACGAACCGCGAAAAAAGAGCCGTTCAAAAAACACGCACGAAATCACCCGCGCGGGTGATTGATTCGAAGACGACGGATGCCGCTCGCGTCTCGCTCTTCCTCGTCGTCGTCGTCCTTTGAGCTCTGTCGACGCGTCGACTTTGATCGCGCGAGACGCGACGGACGCACCTTTTCCTGAGCCTTCATTTCGTTCGATCCTTCGTTTTTCGAGAGAATCCTGCGCGCGCGCGACGCGTTCGCGTTCGTTCGTCAGTCGAATCCCTCGCTCGGGTTCGCGCATTTCATTCATTTTACTGGCGCGTCGGCGTCGTCGTCGGCGCCGCGCGGAACGGAACGCCACCGCGCGGGCGGGGGTGGCGGGGGTGGCGTCGTCGGCGTTCGCATCGCGTCGCGCGGTCTCCCGGTTCGTACCTCGCGGTTCCTTCCGTCGTCGCGGTGTGTCGAACCGGGCGTTCCAACGTTCGTTCGTTCGTTCGTTCCCGCACGAAAGTATCCATGAATGACTCCTTGGAAAATATATTCTCATAGGTTTTAAATGTCCTACAATATGTTATTTGTAAACCCTACGTGTTTTTATGCATGATTTTCAAACATCTCGATCGTTGAGATTCGCAACCCGTGGGATCGACCTGGGACTAACAAATCTTGAGTGTTGAACGGCGTTAAACGGTGGTACAATACGACGAGTTAAATTTTTTGAGTTAATTTTCTATTTTATTCATTTATATAGATGTTTATGTGGTTTTAGTATGGTACATATGTGTCGTATTGTCGTGGGTCGTTGTACTGTGATTCTCTGGTACATAGATTTGTGACGACGACGCGCGCGTCGCGCGCGCGCCGCAGTGCGCGACGGGCGGACGCAGTCGTCGTCGACCGCGTCGTTCGCTACTTCGCTTCACCGTCGGTCGTTCGCGTGGGTGTTCGCGCCACGCCTGGACGACGGGTGTTATCAGAATCAAGACGATGCGGATGACGACGGTGCGGGTGATGACGATGGCGCCAGCGGCGAACGGTGGTTTGAGGCGAACGACGCCGACGATGAGAGATGCGCGGACGCGACGCGCGGTGTCGATGGTGTATGCGCCGTCGTCGTCGTCGTCGTCGCGATGCGTGAGGAGTCGGGTGCGCGCAGAACAGGACGCGGACGGCGTCGGCGCGGTGGCGGAGAGTCAAGCGCGTTCGGCGGATGAAGGTTTGGAGTGCGTCGCGTCGACGATGGGCGCCGAGTGCGTGATTCCGGAACCGGTGGTAAATGAGAGAGAGATTTCGTGCGTCGGTGTGGGGATGGAGGCGTCGTGCGACGTGTCGATGGATGTGGACGATAGGGTCGCGAGCGCGAGCGAGAGGGTGGCAGAGGCGACGACGTCGGACGTCGCGTCGTTGTTTGGAAGTTTGGCGCTCGTCTCGCCCTTCTTCTTGTGGGGCACGAGTATGGTGGCGATGAAGGGTGTATTGCCCGTGACTTCGCCGATGTTTGTGGCTTCGGTGCGCCTCATTCCGTCGGGATTGATTCTCGTCGCGTGGGCGTTGAGTAAAGGGAGACCGCTTCCCAAATCCGCCCAGGCTTGGACCGCGGTGGCGCTCTTCGCCGTGGTTGACGCGGCGATGTTTCAAGGGTTTTTGGCTGAGGGATTGCAGCGCACAAGCGCTGGTCTGGGATCGGTCATCATAGATTCTCAGCCTCTGACTGTGGCTGTGTTGGCGTCCATCTTCTACGGAGAGACGCTCGGCGCGGAGGGCGTCGCCGGCCTCGCGCTCGGCGTCTTGGGTCTCTTACTCCTCGAACTCCCTCCGGAGGTTTTAACATCTGTGGTGAACTCGGATGGCGCGGAGGCTTTGAGTAACGTTGCGCTTTTTGATGGCAACCTTTGGGATAGCGGGGAGTGGTGGATGTTGTTGGCGGCGCAATCCATGGCCATCGGCACCGTCATGGTTCGTTGGGTGTGCAAGTACGTCGATCCCGTCATGGCGACGGGTTGGCATATGGCGCTCGGAGGCGTACCGTTGCTCGCGTACTCGCTCGCGACGGAACCAGAACTATACTCAAACATGGCGCTCTCGACGACGGATGTCGCCAGTCTCGCGTACGCCTCCATTTTCGGAGGCGCTGTCGCCTACGGCGCCTTCTTTTACTTTGCGAACAAGGGTTCGCTCACAAAGCTTAGCACGCTCACGTTTCTCACGCCCATGTTCGCCTCGGCTCTCGGTTACTTTGCGTTGGACGAGACCCTCACTTCGACGCAGCTCGGCGGAGCCGTCGTCACCTTGGTCGGTATTTACTTCGTGAACACCAGGGCGAAAGAGGCGGGGGAGACATAGCGCCGGTCTCCGTCTCTGTCTCGCTCGCTCATCGCTCGCTCTCACGGTTGTTCCCATTCGTTCGATATCGGCATTATTAGCTCGTTGTTTCAGTTGTGATGATACGTGTAACCAATAGCAACCAAATAGCGAAACCGCCCCAGAGCATGACTTCCACCGCGTCCGCGCGTCGCCTTTCCCGTCCGACGCCCGCGCGCGTCGCGACGTTCGCGAGAAACCCCTCTCGGACGCACCCCGCGGCGTCGGCGCGTCGCGTCGCGTCCGCGTCGGCGACGGTTTCGTTTGAAATCCACGCCCAGCTCGAGTACGGCGACGGTTTGCGCGTCACCGGAAACGTCCCCGCGCTCGGCGATTGGGACCTCTCGCGCGGGTTGGTTTTGCGTTGGACAGAGGGAAACCTTTGGGTCGGTCGATTCGACGTCGAATCGTCGACGGTGGATTTGGAGTTTAAGTGCGTGCGGACGCGCGAGGACGCGAGCGCCGCGTGGGAAGACGGAGATAACCGGACAGCCGTCGTCGGACGCGGGTCGACGCTGGTGAAGTGTCGATTCGGCGAGCGCGGGTGCGAGGTTTCAAGGCGGGAAGAAGAAAACGCGGGCGAGGACGGTGGGCTAAATGCCGGCGTCTCGGGAGAGGATGGGTCGGTGGAATCGAACGGTGATGACGCGTATTTGAGGGACGTCGCGCCGGCGACGCGTTCGGTCGCGTGGGATGGCGACGACGTTCGTCTCATGCAAGCGAACGAACACTCGTCAGAGCGTCCGAGTGAAATGACGTGGGACGTGAGTCGATTGGACGAAGGCACCGCCGCGAGAGCGGTCGTGATCGGCGATAAGGAGGGCGGGTCGTGGTTTCAAAAGCTCGCCGTGGTGGCGAATGAAATAGGCATCGGTAGAGAAATTACTAGGGACAAACTCGCGGCGTGCGCGACGTATCTCCAGTGGATAAGCACGGGGACGATCAAGTGCGTCGAGGGCGGTGGACACAGGCGTCCGAACGGGCCGGCGATGGTGGGTAGAGGAATATTCATCAGCATGGAACAAATTCAAGGCGCCATGTACCGACACGGAACGGATTTGGGCGAAGTCGAGCGAGCGGTGATGCGTCGCATCCATCCCTGGCTCCCGTCGTTCAACGAAGAATTCACCAACGCGGTACCGCTGACGCGCATTCGTGACATTGCGCACCGAAACGACATCCCGCAGGATTTGAAGAGAACCATCAAGCACACCATTCAGAACAAGTTGCACCGCAACGCCGGTCCGGAGGATTTGGTCGCGACGGAAGTCGTGCTCGAACGAATCACCGCCAATCCTGGTGAGTTTTCGGAAGATTTCGTGCGAGAATTCCACGAATTTTACATTGAACTGAAACGATTCTTCAACGCGAGCGGGGTTTTCGAGCGTTTAGACAGTCTCCGCGGGACTTTGGATGCTGAAACTGAACCCCTCATCGACGACTTGATTGCGACGCAAAAGAAAATCGACGCCGGCGCCGCGGATGGCTGGTTCGGCGCCGAAGGCGACGATTTACGACACGCCCTGCAGGTTTGCACAGAGCTCCGCGCGTACTTTTGCGCAGGTTTGAGCACCGGGATGAGAAACGACGCGCCAGACGACTCGGTTCGTCAGCGCCAAGCGTGGCGCCAAGTCGAAATCGCGCTCGAAGAGTACGCCTTTGTCGCCATTGCGCGCTGCAACAATCTCATGGAGCGAGAAGAGGAAACGAGCGCGCGCGACGATCGATCGTGGAAACACGCCGGGTGCGTCGCGTCGCTCGCTCTTCGTCAAATCGGACTCTCCGGTTGGAGACCGCTCGAGACTGGAATCATCGCTCGTGAATTGACGCGTTGGACGGAACCGGGCGTCGCCGATGAAAACGCCGCGCTTCGACTCAAGGCGTCGTTGCGACGCGCGTCGCGGTTGGTAGATTCGCACACCAACGCCCTCATGACTGGTTTCGGAGATGCGCCGGTGCGACTCGCCGATGCGTTTGGGTTGCAAAAGCACGTCGGTTCAACCTTTATTGAGGCGGTCATTCGCGCCGGCGTCCCGTTTCAACTCTCGCGATGCGTCGAGTCGTTGAATCGCGCGGCGGAGAGTTACGTCGCCGGCGACGGATTCGATCCGATCGTGCTCGGTGTCGCTCGAGGGACGCTCGTCGAATTGGACCGTTTGAGTCCAGAGGCCGCAAAGGCGCACGACGGGGGCGATATCATCGCCGTCGTGCGCGCGTTCGACGGGGATGAAGAGATTTCGACGGCGGGTCGGCACGTCAAGGGTGCGATTCTTTACGGCGAACTCGCGCACTTGTCGCACCTGGCAATTCGCGCGAGACAAGAGCGCGCGCCTCTCGTGAGCGCGCTCAGCGCGGATGCGCGACACAGATTACAAGAATTCATCGGGTACGACTGCGTCTTGAACGTCACCGCGTCCGGAACGGAGGTTCGTGCGTATGATTCCTCGCGCGACGCCGAATCGACCTCCGAATCGACTGCGCGAGAAGACGCCAGCCCTGTCGTTCCGGTGTCGTGCGACAATGTCGACGAAATCACGTGGCTCGCGCTCGAAGACGCGACGATTCACAACGCCGGGGCGAAATCCGCCGTGTGTAGCTCGCTCGTCGCGCTCTCGCGGGAAACGAATAGCGGGTTCAGCGCCCCGCGGGGGTTCGTCGTTCCCTTTGGTTCGATGGAGGCGAGCGTACGCGGCGACGCGCGCTGGCAGCAGCTTCTCGCCGACGTCGAGCACGCGACGCTCGAAAACATTGACGATGCGTGCGCGGCGATTCAATCGTGCGTCACCGATAATCTCCCGTCGAAATCAGTCGTCCAAGACGCGTGCTCGAGCGTCACTCCGGGTATGCGTTTGGTTGTTCGATCGAGCGCAAACGTGGAGGATTTGAGCGGCATGTCCGCCGCCGGCTTGTACGAAAGCGTCGTCGGCGTCGACGCGGCGGACATCGACGCCGTCCAACGCGCGATTGCTGACGTGTGGGCTTCGCTCTACTCGAGACGCGCCGTGCTCGCGCGAAGAACTGCCGGGGTCAAGCAAAGCGACGCGCGCATGGCTGTCTTTGCGCAAGAATTATCACCCAACGCGCTGTCGTTTGTGTTGCACTCTCAGAGCCCAGTGCGCGGATCGGGGTCGGTACAAGCGGAGCTGTGCGTCGGACTCGGTGAAACGCTCGCAAGCGGTGTCGACGGCACGCCTTGGCGTCTGGAGATTGACCGTGAAACGGGACGGGTGTCCACGCTGGCGTACGCGAACCACTCGACGGCGCTGCGGTGCCGATACTCGGCGCCGACATTCGGCAGAGTGACGACCGAGTCTATCGATTACACCCGACAGGAGTTGAGCGTTGACGACGCGAAACGGGACGCGATTGGAAAGAGGCTCGCACGCATCGCTGTGGAATTGGAGACCGCCTTTGGTTCCGCGCAGGATATTGAGGGAGGATTGTGCGGCGACGAAATCGTCGTCGTGCAGTCGCGTCCGCAAACGTGATTAGGTTGTTTTTTGCTTGTAACGCCGCGGCGGCAGCGCGCGCATTGTAGTCGACGATGAAGATGATTTGTTTTATTAAATATTAACTCATTTTCTTTGTGATTTTACAAGCTGATTTCGCTTTGCTCTGTTTACTTTTGCGACGCGTTCGCTCTCGACGAGCGAAACACGCCTCGTATGAGTCAATCCGCGTCGTTGAGTTCCACCAACTCAAATCTCGCGAGAAACTCATCCCCGAAGATAACCTCACCCCCGACTAACAACTGCGTTGGCACACCCGGCAGCAACTCTTCGCCATCGATGAAAGTTCCATTCGTCGACGTCAAATCCGTCACCATGACCTTCCCGTCGACCAAGTCGATCATGGCGTGCGCGCCGCTCACCGTGGGCACGCCAATCGGTAAATTTACCGCGTCAGACTTTTGCCTCCCTATCACGCTCTTCGCCGCGGAAATCTCCAAATCACCCGGTGGCGGCACCGGCGCATCCAAGTGCGCCATGGACATGTCCCCACAGTTTCTCAGCACGTACTTCGATCCCGCGGCGCCGTTTCCTTCCTCGCTCGCGGCGCGCGCCCGCGTCGAGCTCGCCGCTCGCGTCCCGCGTCGTCCTCGAACCACCGGCGGTTTCACCACCGGCGGTCTCACCACCGCCGTTCTCGACATCAACGTCGACATCGACATCACCGTATCACCGTCCGCGCTCTGTTTCTTCCAAACGCGCGACCGATCGATCGATCGATCGATCCAATCCAATCCGTCCAACCAACCGATCGATAATCAATCAAAGCGAGCCACAAAGCAAAGGAATCGATCCGCGCGTCGCCACCGCGCGCGCGCACCGCCGTCGGGGCGTCGACGGGGTTTCTTCCGACCGCGCGCGCGAACACCGACCGACGACCGACGCGACTCGTCCGTCGTCCGTCGTCTGCCGTC
>Ga0255774_10000195_pt1 | contig 56337 bp, 35 predicted proteins | sample 101ome_17_FD_179972 | JGI IMG/M metagenome (GOLD analysis project Ga0255774, IMG submission 179972) | Coastal salt marsh microbial communities from the Groves Creek Marsh, Skidaway Island, Georgia - 101407AT metaG (version 2) | ecosystem: Environmental > Aquatic > Marine > Intertidal zone >... | reverse complement strand
CAGCAGCGCCGCGCCGTTCGCAAACGGACCGGGCCCGAGCCAGGCGCTCGCGGGACCGTCGTTCGCACCACCGCTGCTAGATGTGCGTTTGTATCGAGTGAACCACGCCGTCGCACCCAAAAACATACTGCTGGCCGAAGCGCCTGACGCCCCCGTCCACCCAGTGATGTCCGACTGAAAGGCAGCCGCGCCGTTGAACATGTTATCAAACGACGTCACCTTTTCCGTATTCCAACCCGCGATATTCTGATTGAAGTCTGTTGCGCTTTGAAACATGAACATCATGTTCGTCACCTTTTCCGTATTCCAACCTCCGATATCCTGGTTGAACGCGCTCGCCCCGGAAAACATAGCCTTCATATCAATCACATTTGCCGTGTCCCAACCCCCAATGTCTTGATTGAATTTACTCAGACCTTGAAAAGCGCTCTCCATGGTGGTCGCGCGCGCCGTGTTCCAACGGCTGATGTCCGCGTTAAAGTAACTAACATCTGCAGCACTAGCACCACCGCCACTCTCCTGACGAAACAAATCACTCAGATCATCGAGATTTGAGACGTCCCAGTGAGCGATTCCGACGGCTCCGCTGCCGTATAAAGCATCAGTACAAGAATCTCCAGTCGGGTCAGTAAATTGGACGCAAACCTGGAGCTCGTCGCGCAAGTCATCAGAAGTTTTAAACACGTACGACCGAGCCCCCGTCGCGCGCGTCGCGATCACAACAATCGCGACGACGCTCGCTATCACCCCTCGACCGCGTCGCGCGCTCCGTGTACCTCCCACACGTCGTCCTCGCGTCCTCGTCTCGCGTCCTCGTCGTCTTCGCCGCCGACGCCGACCGCCGCGCTCGACCGCCTCCACCACGCCCACCCGCGCGCCCACCCGCGCGCCGATCGACACCCTTCGCGTCCCGGTCGCGTCCGCGTCCTCCCCTCGCGTCCACCCTCGCGCGCGTCGACGCGCGTCGACGCGATGCGTTCGCGAGCCAACACCTTCAAAACGCGCACCCGCGAGCGCCATCGTCTTCGTCGACGCCTCCCTCGTCGACGCGCGCCTCGCGTCGTCCGACGATGCGCTTGAGACGGAGACATGGATCGCGTCGAGCGGTCTCGCGCGCGCGTCGCGCGTCATCTCGAGACGCACCGCGCGACGCCGCCGTCTGAGGAACGGTCGCGATGGGGGGGCGAAAACGGTTGGGCTCGAACGTCGAAGAAATCGACGGCGACGACGACGACGTTCGCATCGATCGGAGGCTTGGGTGACTAGGGTGAGTGATTATTATGAAAACAATACTGATGATGAATGCGTGTGGGTGTCGTTCAGACGTCGGTGTTGTCCTCGTCGTCGTCGTATTCGTGCGCGGATCGACCGGCGCGCACGGCGTTGGCCACCTTGGAGCGCGCGCTTCCGTCGGCGTATCGACCGATGTGCGCGAGATAGTCGTCCCAGGGTGGTAACGTTTTTTTCACCTGTTCTCTCGCGAGCATGGCGTCCATCCACGCGTGGTACGACGTCAACGCGGCGGTGCGCGGGATTTTGAAGGCGTCGCCTCGGTAGTGCTCGAAAACGGGGAGGCGATGCGCCCAGGGAAAGAGGGCGTAATCCACCAATCCCGGCGTTGATTTCCCGGCGTAAAACGCCCCCTCGCCCTCGTCGCACCACGACGCAAACTTTTCTAAACCCTTAACGATGGCGTCGAACGCCTCGCGCTGCTCCGCGGCGTCTTGTCGCACCAAGACGGAGTAATACAACGAACACACGTGTTTATTCACCCAATCCGCGTCGACGCGCGCGCGCGCGCGCTCGTACGGACAGCTCGACATGATGCTCGTCGTCCCGCCCTCGACGAGTTCATCGATGAATTGCACGCACACCAACGATTCCGTCACGACGTCCTTCGTCGGGTCGCCGCTCTCGGCGTGAAATCGCTCGGGAGGGACGAGCGTCGGCACCATGCCGAGCGGGTTGTGTTTCAAGAGCGTCGGGCTCTTGTAGTGGTACCAGTTTTCGTGCGCCGTCTCGACGCGCGCGTCCGTGGCTTTGCGCTTTTCCCATCCGAGCGATTCGATCCACTCGTACGTGAGGTGTCCGTCGTGCGCGTGGTGCTCGAGCGCGAGCGTCGCGCGATGGGCAAAGGGACAAAACCACGCGCTAAAGTAGTGCAAGTGCGGGACGACGCGCTTTTGCGGAGACATGGCGACGACGACGACGGCGTCGAGGGGACGAAGACGACGGCGACGAGTCACAGATACGCGCGCGGTGTCGTTCTCGGCGGACACGCGACGCGCGAGACGATCGCGCGAGGGTATGCCGACGATGGGCGCGGGGGAGAACGTCTCTCTTTTTTCGTTAGTAACCGGCGCGCGTCGAGCTAACTCTATCCCTTCGTCGTCTATTCATGAACCATATGCGCACGGACGAAGGATCGACGTCGAGCTCGCGCGCAAGTCGGTCGCGCTCGGACGTCGGCGGCGCGCGCGTCTTCGCGAAGACGGCTTCGAGCGCCGCCTTTTGTTTATCGTCGAAACGAATCCTCGGTCGTTTCGTCGGCGTCGCGTTCGATCGCGTCGACCGCGTCGGCGATGCGGTCGGTGTCGTCGCGCGCTTCGTCGTCGTCGTCATCTTTGTCTGCGTCTTTGTCTTTGAACGATTTTTCACCGCGGCGAGCATCTCCGCCTTGGACGCGTTGGACGATTTCCACCCTCGATCGTCGTCCTCGCCCTCGTACGCTTCGTCGTCGCCGAACATGTGACTGTTCAGTTTCACGTAATCCACCTTGGTTCTCCGTCTCGGTCCCTCGATGATGAGCTCCTCCGATTCAGACTCACTGCTCGACGATTCGTCGCTCGACGACCGCGCGCTTCCGCTCAGCGCCTCGTCCTCGTCGTCTTCGCCGTCGTCGCTCGCGCGTTTGGTATCGAAATCGTCGTCGTCGCTCTCATCGCTCGGCCACGCCTCCTCGTGCTCGTGCGCGAACTTCGCCGTGCCCGGAACGACTCCATTCGCCCGCATCTCCGCCTCTCGCGCGAACACATCCGCGGCGACGCACTTTTGATCCAAATCGTGCGCGTACTCGTCGTTGAGCACGTAGATGACGTCGACGCGCGCGTCGCATCTCGGACACAACCACCCCTCATCCTCCGGCGGTATATCCTCCGTCTTCACCACCGGCACGACGCACGATTGATGATACGCCCGATCACAAAATCCATCGCACAACAATATATCGTCATCGCTCCTATCGTCCGCCATCCCGCACGCGCTACAAAAGATATCCGCCGCATCCGTCTCGCCGTCGTCGTCCTCCACCGTCGTGATCTCTCGTTCGTTCGGATCGAACTCCAACGACGTGAACATGTCCCGAATCTTTAATTTCGCCTCAAATATCTTCTCTCGCGCCTTCGCGAGCTCTTCCTGCGGTTTCGGACGCGCGCGCCCGCGATCGCGCCACCCGTCGGCGGCGTACGCGTCGAGGAGCGATTGGTGTCTCCGAATGGCGGCGAATTGCGATTGAATGCGCGCGCGACACCTCGCGCACTGTGGGACACCGAGTCAGTCGACGGGAACACATAAAATACATCGTCGACTCGCGTCGCGTCGCGTCGCACGAGAGCATCGCGCGCCGTCGCGCACCGGATCGTCGTCTCGTTCGTTCCCATCGGCGTCGCGCTTTCGAGGTCGTCCGCGTCGACGCTTTTCACCATCCGTGCGCGTCGCGCGACCGTTCTTCGACGCGCGCGCGACCGCCGACGAGTCATCGGAATATCGCCTCACCGGAATCCGCGCGCGCGCGCGTCGTCCACCGCGTCTCGTCCACGGCATTGGTCCCCCGACGCGCGTCGCGCACTGAACGGTGGACGGGGCGAGTCCCGACGAGATTATGAGTCAGGACTCGTCGTCGACCCTCGACCGTCACCCGACGCGCGAGTGCGCGACGCGCGCGAGACGCGACCGCGCGAGACGCGACGAGGAGGAGGAGGCACGCGTCCGCGTCGCGTCTCGCGTCTCGACGACGACGACGACGCGATGGAGACGGACGCGCGCGCGACCGCGGTGACCGCGGTGGTCGATCTCACGCGCGCCTCGTCCTCGTTCTCGGATTCGTCGAGGGATGGGAAAGCGGCGACGACGACGACGACGACGCGGCGTCGAATGAGCGATGGGTCGGATTCAGACATCGTCGTCGTGGAGTCGGCGTCGACGGCGCGCGAGGAGGACGCGGAGGTGGAGGGTGGGACGACGGAGACGACGACTTCCGAGGAGGCGCCAAAGCCGACGCCGAAGCCCGAGTCGGCGGTGAAGACGGAGACGAAGACGGTGGTGCTGGAAACGACGCCGGAAATAACGATGTCGCCCGTGTTCGAGGAGGAGACGCCGGTGGTGACGCCGGAGACGGAGCGAGCGGCGGAGGAGACGCCGGCGCGGGCGAGGACGCCCGCGAGCCCGACGGCGGCGGCGGTTGACGAGGAGGCGATGCCCTCGAGCGAATGGGAGCGTACGTTTTGTCGAGGCATCCGACGGTCGCTGGAATTGAAGGCGGAGCAAGTGCGCGCGCTCGCGGAGTGCGTGCGACGGACGCCGAGAGGGGAGATGACGGATGAGGGCGTGCGGAGGGCGGCGGCGGCGACGTTGAAGGAGGCCAAGGCGTTGTGGCGGCGAGAGGAGCGCGCGTGGGCGGACGCCGTGGTCAGGGCGCAGCAGAAGACGTCGTCATCGTCATCATCGTCGTCGAGACGCGCGTCCGAGGCGAGCGAGAGTGGGCGGTTGGCGTCGGTGAGAGAGGCGCCGTCGATGACGTTGCCGTTTTGGCTGGGGGTACAGAGTCACAAGTCGAGTTCGTCGTCGAAGACGACGACGGTGGCCACCGCGGTGGCCTCGTCGGCGTGTGGTGAAAACAGGAGGACGTACAAGAACACCGACGGTTGGCAATTCGATCAAAAGGCGCGACGATCCACGGTGCCGCGCATCACGCTGGCCGAGGCGAAGGGCGTGCCGCCGTACACGTATTTCGCGTACACGACACAGTGCAGCTCGTACGAGCACGCGGACAACGGCGCGCGGCTTCTCTTCGCAGATGACGATGGGGAACTTCTGGAGTCGGATCCTGTCGATGAACGCGCCGAAAAGGATGAAGATTTCACCAGACTCGAAGAGTTTCAACTGTGTTCCGTCGCGGCGAGATTTAGTTACATCGTCTTGCCGGAGGACGGGCCTAAACCGATGCACTCGCTCATCGACGAGACTGCCAAGTCCTTGAAAGTGGAAAAAGAGCGCGTCGTTGAGTGGTTTAGCGACGTCAGAACGCGAGATTGCTCCAGTAGGATATGGCGAATGTTCTTGGAGATGGTGACTTACGTCCATCGCTTGTGCGATCGATTCGAAGGCGCGGGTTGGAGAGTTCACATAGCGAATGTTTTCGAGGTGTTGCGCGGTGTCGACGCCGCGGATACTTTTTGGCGCGGTTTTGCTCGGATCCTCATCAACTCTCCGACGATCGCCAAACTAAAGAAGCCCGTGTTTCACTTCGACACATTGGAAGAGGCGACCGAACAGCTCGCGAGTACCTTTTGTCCCCGATGTTTCATCTTCGACTGCCGCACGCACGGCTCGATGCAAATCAAATCGGCGGGGAGAAAAATTGCTGCCGAACTCAGACTTAGAAATCACGAGCGCTTCAATAGAACGGCATCGAGAGACGCGCAAGGGACGAATCTTGAAACGCAGCGGTGTTCGGCGCAGTGTTGGTATCAAAGCGACGCGTTCAAGTATTATTCGTCGCGCGCCGTGATGTGCGGTCCGTGCGAGGGCGAACCGCAAACCTCTCCCGATGTGGATGTCGATCCGTTCTCCAACAAAAGGAAGAAGTGGCGCAATTCCATGGACATAGAGATACTCAAAAAAGCCGTCGACATCATCGGGGGTGATCCGTTGGCGTGCGACGCGGCGCTCTTTTTCGGCACGCGCCGCACGTGCGCCGAAGTCGGAATGCAAATGCACTGTCTTCAGCTGATGAACAACGGCACGAATGTGATGGTCGAGGAAGAGGAAGATGAGGAAAACAAGTTGTACGCGCAGAATAGCAAGAAACGCAAGCGAGCCGGCAAACAAACGGCGAGGCAAAATCCAACAATTGCGCGACGTTTGAAAATGCTCAAAGACGGCGATTCCATGTGCGAACAGTATCAGCCGTGCGAGTGCGTGGGCGCGTGCGATCCAAAGTCGTGTTCGTGCATCGCTAACGGCACGTTCTGCGAGCGGTTCTGCAACTGCGGCCCCAAGTGCCCAAACGAAGCCATCGGGTGCAAGTGCGAATCGAAAAAGATGACGTGTCGATCGGTGAACTGTCCGTGCTTCTCCGCGGGGAGAGAGTGTACGCCGGACAAGTGTAAACGATGTTGCAAGACGGCGGACGCCGTCTTGTTGCCCATGCGCAAAAAGTGGGGGCTCGTGCCGCAAGACGCCAAGGCGCCAATGCCGTCGTTCCCGTGTGGAAACATGAAACTCCAGCTCGGACAAAAGGAACATCTCGGCTTGGGGAAGAGTAACGTCGCGGGTTGGGGCGCGTTTAGTCTCAACGGCGCGCGCAAGGGTGATTTTATCGGCGAGTACGTCGGCGAACTCATCACGCAAGACGAAGCAGACAGGCGAGGCACCGTGTATGACCAAAACGGATGCTCGTACCTCTTCAATCTGAACAGCGATTGGGCCATCGACGCGCAAAACGTCGGAAACAAGCTTCGATTCGCGAATCATTCCCACACGCCGAACATCACGCCGAAAGTCCTCACCGTCAACGGCGATAACCGTCTCGCTTTCTTCGCGTGCAAAGATATCAAACCCGGAGAAGAGTTATTCTTCTTCTACAATTACAAGGATGAGGTCGCGCCGTATTGGTATGACGACATGAAAGGCAAGCGCGATCCCCCGAAACAAAAATCTGCGAAGAAGACTTCCAAATTTTAACATGTAACATCACAAATGTGCTTTCTACGCGTCGTCTAGTACTACTCTGTACTCCCAGTGTTGCGAAGTACTATCACTCGGCGTCGTCGCGTTCGCCCTCGTACCACCCCCGAAACGTTCTTCCTCTTCCTCGACCGCCGCGTCCTCGACCGCGACCTCTCCCTCGACCGCCGGTTTGTAACCACGGCGGCGGACGAGATCCTCGAACACTTCGCACTTTCTTAGCGACGGTGGGGAACTTCCTCGAGGCAACGTCCTCGGGTGGAGGCGGAATCGGCATGCCTTTTTCGTCGGCGATGACGGCGGCTTTACCCAACGCGTGCGTCTGCAAACGTTCGCGCGCCACCTCCATCACGCCGAGCGCCGAGATTGGAATGAAGACCACCTGCGCGCGGTCTCTCTCCGCCACCTCCAGGAAGGCGCTCTCGACCATTTTCCGAGCCTCGTCGGTGTGCATGTCGATCAAGTCCACCATCACGAGTCCACCGATGTCGCGAAGACGAAGCGTTCGCGCCACCATTCTCGCGGCGGCGACGTTGACTCGCAACGCGATATCCTCGCCGTCCTCGCCGATCACCATGGCGGCGCGTCCCGCGTTGACGTCGATGGCGGTGAGCGCTTCGGTGTGTTGCACCACGATGTGCGCGCCCGAGAGTTCGGGACCGAGAAAGATGCGCTCGACGCCAATCATCGATTCCATCACGGATTCGACGCCGAGCGCCTTGAACACGGGCTCGTCGTCCTCGTGCAACACGACGCGGTCGATGATTTCCTGCGACGCCCCCGTGCGAAGTAAATCATCGACGATGACGGCGTACGAATCCTTCGTGTCCACGGTGAGTTTCGTCACGCGTTCGCCGAAGAGATCGCGCACGAGCACTTGTTCTCTCGACGCCGCTTGCAAGAGACGCCGAGGCGACGGCGCGCGGGCGCTCTCCTCGCTGGCGCGCAATAATTCTTCAGACTTTTCAACAATGTCGTTCCAATCTTTCGCGAGGCACCCGATATCGAGCTGTAACGTCTCTTTCGTCACTCCCGCGGCTTCCGTGCGCATGATTAGCGCGCTTCCCTCGGGACACACCGTCTGTCCGACGTCCTTGACGTATTTGCGCGCCGGACCCATGAGTTTGCGGGAGACGTAGACGCCATCGCCATCGGGACACAAGACGACGTTTCGACCGGGAAGAGTGGGACGCGCGGTGACTCGAGGACCTTTATGGCCGCTCCCGAGTCGAGTCACCTGCACGACGACCGGTTGACCTGGTTGCCACATCGAGAAACATTCCTCGCGAAGTCGGCGGCGAGTCATCTTGGCTGTAGTGACTCGCTCCTTTTCGCTCTGCTCGTCTTCGGCGTCGTCGGCGTCTTCCTCCTCGTCGCCTCCATTCGTATTTTCATCCTCGTCGTCGTCGTCGTCGTCGTCGTCGTCGTCGTCGTCGTCGTCCGTGCTCTCGTTGGATTCGTCATCCGTCGACGCGTCCGGCGCGACGACGCCCAATTCATCCTCAACATCGAGTTCTGGCGTCCACCGAACCCACCGCGCCGCGTCGACGCGGCGTCTCAACCTCGATGATCGCTGCGATCGTCCACCCGATCCTCGCCACACCCCTCCCGTGGACCCACCGCTCGCGCTCTTCGTCGCCAATCGTCGCGTATAACTCCGCTCGTCCGCACCAGCGGATTCGAGCGCGCCGACAGGTTCGGTGCGTTTCGCCTCCTCCGCCCATAACCCGCCCCATCCGCCCTCCTTCGACCACCGCGGCGCATATTCAGTCTGCGGGTTCTCATCATCGCCGTCGTCACCGTCGCCATTACCACTCGACGCTCGTTCTTCGACGCGCCACGCGAGCGCGGGTTTCTCTATGCCCTTTTGCATGAGCGCGTACGGCGGTCCGTTCCCCGTGAGATCGACGAGGACGCCCTGCATGCCACTGATGACCTTGATCACCGTACCCATATAAATGTCTCCCACGCGCATGCCCTTTCCCGGTTCGGTGCCGTGCTCGTGCCACAGCTCGACGAGTTCGCCCTCCTCTAAGATGGCGACTCGAACGCCGAATTCGTCCTCGTTAGCGGCGTTATACACAATCTCCGTGTCCAATCCTCCGAGCATCTCCGCGACGTGGTCACCGGGCGTGTACGAATCCGGCACCTCTACGCCCGCGTTCTCTGCGTGCTCCTCCGCGTCCTCGTCCTCGTCGACGTCGACGCTCGCGTCGACCGAAGACGCCGCCGCCGCGCCGCCGTCTCCCCGTTCGCCGCCCTCGCCACTCGCGCCGTACCCACCCGACCGCTCCCCCTCCTCCCTGTTCCCGTACGCCAACCACGCCCCACCGGTCTCAATCTTATTCTCCCCCACGCTCATCTCCGTCACCATCGCCACCGACACCTGCGTCCTCGCGTCGTCGCTCGGCCACTCGCACCGCACCTCGCACTTGGCGCACCGTCTCGGCGGCGCGAACGTCACCCCCTCCCCAGCCATCCACCGCACCACTTCCCCGTCCGCGTTCACCGCGCACAGTTTAAACGTCACCTCCTCCGCCGTCTCGCACCGAATCGTGCACGCGTAGCGATCGCGGTCCACCTTTTCCAACCGCGCCCGCGTCGCCGACGCGTCCCAGCGTCCCAACGCCTCGACGTTCCCGCACGCCCACACCGCGCGTTCGCCCCCGTCGTCGTCGTCGAGCAGCGCGCGGTCGACGATAAAGGTGACGGCGACGTCGTCGCGAAGATTCGGGGCGACGCCGCCGCGCGCGCGTCGGTTGGGACCTTTGGACCGCGCGGCGTGCGCGGTGACCTCACGACGACTTTGACGCCGCCGCACGTCAACGTCGACGACGACGCGCGCGCGCGACGGCGCCGAGGACGTCGTCGACGATGACGACGACACCGCGCGCGCGGGTATCATCGCCGACGTCGACGCGCGGCGTCAGAGAGAGGATACGTCGGCGGCGCGCTGTGGAGCCGCCGCGGTCGAGGTCGTCGACACAAGACGGCGCGCGAGCGAGTCGCATGCGTCAGCGCGCGCAGCCGGGAGGCGCGCACGAGGATTTATACTACGCCCTCGCCTTTATCGCGGTCGTGTTCGCGGTGTGCGCGTTCCTCGCGAGACGCGCGGCGATGCAACCGCCCATTAAAATCACCAAGCGGGACTGAGTCGACGAGCGCGAGGATGGCGACGCGGACGACGACGAGGGCAACACCGACGCGTGCATGTCTTCGCGTCGATGGACGGCGTCGACGGTGGACGCTCGCGCGCGCGATGAGACGGGACGACGACGGGACGACGACGCGCGTCTGCGTCGTCGGCGGCGGCTTCGCGGGAGTGTCGCTGGCGTTTCACGTCGTCGAGGAGGCGAACGCGCGCGGACGGGCGATCGACGTGACGCTCGTGGACGCGGTGGGCGTCGCGGGCGGCGCGAGCGGCGTCGCGGCGGGATTGTTGCATCCGTACACGCCGAGAGGGAAAGTTGTGTGGGAAGGCGAGTCGGGCGTGCGCGAGGCGAAACGCATGATCGACGCGGCGCAGCGCGCGGAGGAGGGGTTGGACGTCACGGGCGTCGAGCGATGTGACGATGCGGACGGTGGGTGGAGAGATTCTGTGGGGAGGAACACGGGGGAGAGACGAACGGAACGGGTGGCGAACGCGCCGGGCATCGTGCGTCCGGCGCGTTCGGCGAAACAAGGGAGAGATTTCAAAAGGCACGTCGAGGATGACGACGCGTTCGCTCGGTGTTTAACGACGGAAGAGACTGTGGCGATGTGCCCGGGATTGGCGTTCACGGATGACGTGCTCGAAGAGGAGAGGGAGGGCGCTGACGGGTGCGCGGGCGCGTTGTACATACCGAACGGCGTCATCGTCGACGCGCCTCGATATTTGTCGGCGCTCTGGGACGCGAGCGTCGTCCTCGCGTCGCGCGGTGCCGCGGGCACGCGAGCGCGTCTGCGCATCGCCAAAGTTGAGCGTGTGGAGGATTTATTCGAGGAATTCGATCACGTCGCGTTGTGTTGCGGCGCCGCCGTGGCGTCTCTCGTCGATTACGAAAAGATTCCCATTCAACTCCAGGGTGGACACGTCCTCGAACTGAAACCTGAGGGATTGGACGTGGGCATACTCGGCACGACTTATGTCGCGCCTCTGGGAACATCGCGCGCCATGGTGGGTCCGACGAAGGAGTACGACGCCGCGCCGGAGGACTGCTTTCGAGCCGGCGTCGTGGACGCCGATGCTGACCCTCGCGCTGCGGACGCTCGAGCGCAGCTCCGCGAGCTCGGCGTCAAGGCGTACCCACCCACCGCTCACTGGGACGTCTTACGCGTGAAATACGGCGTTCGAGCGAACCCTCCGCGCACGTCTCGCGGCGCGCTCCCGCTCGCCGGTTCGGTGCGACTCGACGACGAAATCTCCGCGTGGTTCCTCGCCGGACTCGGCGCCCGCGGTCTCGTCTACCACGGCATCCTCGGTCGATGGATGGCGAACGCAATCTTAGACGACGACGTCTCGCGCATTCCCGAGGATGTGCGTCGCGTCTGTTAGCTTCCTTTTCATTTCGTACCGACGGTTCCAGTCAACCGTCCCCACTCGCGGCCTCGCCCTCGTTCGCATGCGCGTCCACGCCCTTCGACTCGTCCCCGGCGACGACGTGAAACGATCCATCTTAAAGTTTTGCGCCGACCGCGCGCTCTCGTCGGCCTGGATCATCACCGCCGTCGGGTCCGTGCGCGCGCTCCACATTCGACTGGCCAACCACTCGCGCAAAGGTTTCTTCGCCTCGTCGTCGACGTCCACCAACGACGTCCTTCGCGCGACCGATCAACGCTTCGAAATCGTAAGTCTGGTCGGAACCGTGGCGGCGGACGGCGCGTCGTGTCACTTGCACGTATCGTGCGCAAACGCCGACGGTGAAGTCGTGGGCGGGCATCTTCTGGACGACACCGTCGTCTTCACGACGTGCGAAATCGTGTTGGGATCGAGCGAGGACGTGCGCTTCGATAGGGTCATGGATGAAGCCACAGGATTTGACGAACTCGTCGTGCGCGAGGGTGGCGGCGGTGCGCGCGGGATGGGTGACGTCGACGCGACGGCGGCGACGGGCAAACGCGCGAGACGCGCGAGACAACTCGAGGCGGCGGCGAAGGAACAAGAGGCGATGGGTGATCGGCCGCAGCCGCCGAGAACGCTGTTCGGGTGGCTCGTGAGTGTGGTCGTGCCGCCGCCGAGGATCAAGGGGGAGGAGGAGGAGGCCGACGCGCGGTAGTGAGGCTCGCTTGTAGTAAAACACGATGACGTGGTAGATGTACAAATCAAAGTAAATGTTTAAACACTCTCACGTGGCGAGAGGAAACGCGGGGCGAACGTCCTCGTCCGGCGTTTCCGGTTCATCGGGCGTTTCCGGAGACTCGGGCTCGGACGAGGTCTCGACTTTGGGGAAATCGTCGAGATTGAAGCCCTTGTTTAAGATGTCGATGTTTTGCGGATTTTCCGACGTAAACGGACGCTCGCCGAGAATGGTGACCAAATCGTGGCGCTGCAACACCTCCTTATCGAGTAAACCCTGCGCCATGGCCTCGATGAGATGTTTCTTTTCCTCCACGAGCGCCACCGTGCGCTTGTACGCCGTGTCAACGAGCACGCGCACCTCTTCGTCGATCATGCGCGCCGTGTCCTCCGAGTACGGCGATTTGAAACTCTGGTCATCCTTCGGAAACGACAGTAAACCAATCTTCTCGTTCATCCCGTACACGGCGACGGTGTTATACGCCATCTGCGTCACCTTTTCCAGATCGTTTTGCGCGCCGGTAGAGATCTTCCCGAGCATCACCTGCTCCGCCGCACGACCGCCGAGCGTCATGCACATCATGTCGATTAATTGTTGCGTCGTGGCGAGGAGGTTTTCATTCGGTAGATACTGCGCGAACCCGAGCGCAGCGGACCCTCGCGGGACGATGGACACCTTAAGGAGAGGTTCGGCGTGTTCCAAGAACCAACCGACGACGGCGTGACCCGCCTCGTGGTACGCGACGGTGCGACGCTCTGTCTTGTTGACGACTTTTGACTTCTTCTCCAAACCGGCGATGACGCGGTCGGCGGCGTACTCAAAGTGCGACATGGAGACCGTCTTCATGTTCTCTCGCGCCGCCGCGAGCGCGGCTTCGTTGCACATGTTGGCGATGTCTGCGCCGGCAAACCCTGGGGTCAAGGCGGCAAGACGTTCGCTGTAATGCTCCACGGGTCCGTCGAGGGCGATTTTCGCCAAGTGCACGCGGAAAATTTGTTCGCGACCCTGAATGTCCGGACGATCGACGGTGATCTGTCGATCGAAACGACCGGGGCGAAGCAACGCTCGATCCAAAATGTCCGGTCTGTTCGTGCCCGCCAAGACGATGACGCCCTCCTTGGTGCCGAAACCGTCCATCTCGACAAGGAGTTGATTCAGCGTGTTTTCTCGCTCGTCGTTACCGCCCGCGAACCCGCTTCGACCGCGCTGACGACCGATGGCGTCGATCTCATCGATGAATATGATGGATGGTTTCTGTTGACGCGCCTGGGCGAACAAATCGCGCACGCGCGACGGACCGACGCCGACGAACATCTCCATGAAATCGGAACCAGAGATGGAGAGAAAAGGAACGCCGGCTTCGCCCGCCGTCGCCTTGGCGAGCAGCGTCTTCCCGGTTCCGGGCGGTCCGACGAGCAGGGCGCCGTGCGGAATCTTCGCCCCGAGCGCTTCGTACTTTTTGGGATTCTTCAAAAAGTCCACAAACTCCATGATCTCGCGCTTCGCCTCGTTACATCCGGCGACGTCTTTGAACATGATTTTGTTCTTGGCGTTCTTGTCGAGCGTCGACACCGTCGCCTTACCGACGTTAAAGATGCCCCCGGCGCCGCCACCCATGCCTCCACCTATGCCGCCCATTCCCGCGCTTCGTCGCGTGAAGTACAACCAACCACCAATCAACAACAACGTCGGCAACAACCGCATCAGCTCCGTCTGCCAAAAGAATTCGTTGACGTACGTCACCGGAACGTGTTCCTTCGGGTCTTGTCCATTCAACTCCTGAGCCTCCTCTAATTTACGTTCAAAAGAATCCAAACTCCCGATGTTGAAATAAAACTTATACCCACCCTCCGTCTTCGCCCCGGGCGGCGCACCAATCTCCGTAGAATCGTACTCGCTCCCCGCGCCGTGTCGGCTTCGAATCAACGCCCCCGGCGCCTTGATGTACACCTTTGCCTGACTCTTATTCGACACCTCGATCCGCTCCACCAACCCGGGTTCGAGCAGTTTCGTCTTAAACTCTTGAAACGAAATCTCTCTCGCGTCGCTTCGCGTCGCGCTCAAAAGACTCGTCCCCGCCAACAACAACGCCAAACTCGCGAGCTGCTGCCCGCCAGGCCCGCGCAAGAGATCCGCCACCGTCTTCGGCGCTTCCGGTCCACCACCGCTCGCACCCTCTGACCCGTTCGACGACGACGACCCATCCTTCCCCTGCCCCTTCTTCTCGCCCGCACCGCGCGGTTTCATCGACGCGTACTTGCCCCCGGACGCGTTCGTCGACGCCGACCCCTCTCGCGCGCCGTCTCTCTTCGGCGCCTTTGACGACGACGCGTCCGCGGCGAACCCACGAGACGCGCGCGATTCCATCGCCGGATCTCTTCTCGCGCGTCCGCGCGCGTCCACGCGCGCGCGAGCACGCGCGACGAGCGCGCGCGACGTCGGCACCGCGGTCGTCGTCATTCGTCGGGACGTCGCGCATTCGAGCGACGAATCACCGCGCGTCGATCGCGCGCGACGCGCGAGCGTCTCGACGGCGTCGCGGATGTGTTTACGCGCGCGCATGGCGCGTTCGAGCGTGCGAGCGGTCGACGCGCGCGCGCGTGTGCGGCGAGGCGGGATTCGATGAAACGATGATGAGGCGCCGGGACGAGGTCGGCGGCGACGCCGCGGGACGCGACGTCGAGAACGACACGCGCGCGGACCGCGGGTGAATCGTCGATGCGAGCGCGGAGGTGAAGATTACAACGCGCCGTGAAGGCGGCGACGGGGACTCAGAGGGAGTGTGGAGGTGGAAAGGCGCGCCAATTCTCGACGGCGGCGTCGCCGCGCGCGAGCGCGTCGAGAAACGCGGCGGCGTCGACGACGGGCACGTCGAGCTCGCGCGCCTTGGTGAGTTTGCTCGGACCGGAGGCGGTGCCGGCGAGCACGAGGGTGGTGGCGCGGGAGATGGAGGAGGCGACGATGCCGTTGCAGCGTTCGATGAGGGCGTGGATGTCGTCGCGGGCGCGGCCCTCGACAGCGCCGGTGAATACAATCTTGGCGCCGCCGAGGTCGACGGCGTTGGAGGGTTCGGAGGGTGGTGACGGCGCGGATGGCGACGCGGTGCGCTCGGTGGATACCTTGGCGTCGACGGGAGCCACGACGACGCCGTGCGCGAGCATTTCGTCGACGATGGATACGTTCGCGGGTTCGCCCCAGAAATCGACCAAGGACTGCGCCAACACCGGTCCGACGCCGTCGACGTGCGTCAACGCGGCGTGCGCCAAACTCTCGGGACCGCCTTTCACCGCCGCGGACGCGGCTTTGCGCAACGCCTCTAAAGTTCCGTAGTGGTTCGCCAACACCTTGGCCGTGTGCGCGCCGATGTTCGGAATACCGAGCGCGTAGACGAATCTGTGCAGAGGCACGCCTCGACGACGAAGCTCGATGGCTTCGAAGAGCTTGACGGCGCTCTGTTTCAAACCGTCCGAACCCTCTTTGATCTCACCTTTGGCGTTTTTCACGCCCGCGTACCGCCACCACGTCGGCGCCACGTCGCCGCTCTGCGGACCGAAACGTCGCTCCAACGTGAAAATGTCGGCGGGCGTCTTCACGACGCCCTCGCGATGGAGCGTCTCGAGCGTCCCTCGCGCCAAACCTCTGATGTCGAGCGCGTTTCGCGAGCAAAAGTGAAGTAAACGCTCCATAGATTGTGACGGACACTTCAGACCGCCCGTGCACCGAACGATGGACCCCATCACCGTCTTGGACGCCGAGAGCGGCGCGCGAACGACGGACGAACCGCAATCCGGGCACGTCTTTGGCGGAAGCCATTCGGGCAACGGCGGCGCGTTTTCATCGTACGACGACGCCTCCGCGAGATCGTCGCCGGCCAGAGACGCGACGCGAGGTATGACGTCACCGGCGCGCTCGACCGTGACGCGCGCGCCAATCTTGAGCTTTTTGCGCGCGATTTCGTCAAAGTTGTGGAGCGTCGCACGCGAGATGGACGCGCCTCCGATGTCGACGGGATCCAACACCGCGACCGGAGTCAGCGCACCCGTGCGGCCGACTTGAACCTCTATGGCGCGCAACACCGTCACGGCGTTCATCGCTGTGAATTTGTGCGCGATGGCCCAGCGAGGTTGTCTGGCGTCGGCGCCGAGAGTGTCTTGAAGACGCACGTCGTTCACCTTGTACACGACGCCATCGATCTCGTACGGCATCGTCGGACGCGCGATCTCTAACGCGTCGTACGCCTCCATGAGTTCATCGAGCGATGTCGCGACGCCCAGAAACGGGACGGCGTCGAACTTTTGTCTGGGTAAAAACTCACTCAAAAATTCGCTCTGCGTGCTCCACAGCGTCTCGATCCGATCCTTTGAATCACCCACCGCACCCCACCCGTATGCTAAAAACCGCAGCGGCATCTTGTTATCCTTGGCGTTGAGCATGCGCATGGCGCCCGCCGCGGCGTTGCGCGCGTTTTTAAACACGCGATCCCCCGTCGCCGCGCGTTCGGCGTTGACGCGCCGAAAATCATCCTCGGCGACGTGCACCTCTCCGCGAATCTCTAAAATCTTCGGATACGGCGCCACCAACGCCGTGGGCACGCCCCGCGCGCCGACCAAGTGCCTGGTAATGTCCTCCCCGACCTCCCCGTCGCCTCTCGACACCGCGTACACCAACCTCCCGTCCTCGTACCGCAGACTCGCCGACGCTCCGTCCACCTTGGGCTCGGCGCAATACTCGATCGCGCTCTTTTCGCTCTCCTCCCCTCGCGCTTTTGCCACGCGCTTCACGAACGCCTCCACCTGTCCCACGTCGAACGCGTTCCCCAACGACCGCATCGGCACCTCGTGCGAAATCTTACGCAATCCACTCGCGCCGTCCGGCGTCGCGCCCACGCGCGCGCTCGCGCCTCGCGCGCGCGCCGCCGACGGGTGCGCCCGCTCGATCGCCTCGTATCTCGCCCGTAACCCGTCGTACTCGCCGTCACTGATCGTCGGCATCGCGTCGTTGTAATACCGTTCGTCGTGCGCCGCGAGTTCGGCGTCTAATCGCGCGAGCTCGTCGCGGGCCTCGGCGAGCGAGAGTCGCGACGCCCAATCCGCGATGTGGTCGAACGTCCCATTCGCGCCGTCTCGCGCCCCCTCTCGCGCCATCGACCGCGCGTTCGCGTCGTGTGTCGAACGAGCGGTATCACCGTTGCCGTTTTCGCGCGCCGCGCGCGTCACCGCGCGCGCCGCGAACCCACGCGTGCGGTCATCCGGTCGCATAATCATCTTCATTCGTCCCGCGCGTCGCCATTCGTTCGAATTCGTCGCGCGCGACGCCCCGCGCGGCGCGCGCACGAGCGCGCGAGGCGTCGCGCGCGTCGTCATGAGCGTCGTCGCCACCCTTCGGCGCATGCACGCGCGCCGCGGGGCGGTGTGGCGAACGGAATGACGTTCGCGAGCGGCTGGGCCGTCACACCGCGGCATGACGCCGGCGCCGACGCCGACGTCGTCGTCCCGAGCGGCGAAGAAGAACCGCGAGCGACGAAAGCGCGCACGACTCGCGCCGCCACCGCCGGCGCCGGCGCCGGCGCGCGTGGATGGCGACGACGCGAGGGGCGGTGACCGAGAGGCGGCGTCGAGCGCGCGCGACGAATCCGACGAGGAGGACGACGACGACGACGACGCGCGCGTCGGTGGACGCGACGGTGACGCGTCCGACGGGGCGCACATCGAGCGCGTCGCGCGCACGGGGGCGTACGGGGCGTACGGATCGACGTCGGGACGCATGAGCGTCGAGGACGACGAGTGGGCGACGGCGACGCGCACCTGGGCGTCGTTGTTTCGCGTGCTGGACGCGAACGGGTACAAGCGAAAGAAAATTTGGGCGCCGTTCGTGTACGATGAGTTGGCGGGACGTCGGATGAAGGAGGCCGGGTTCGAGCGCGTCGTGCACAAGAGGTGGGATTTCTTTCAACGCGTGCGCGACGCACCGTTTGTGAAATCGTTGGACTGCGTCGTCGATAATCCGCCGTACACGGGGAAGAACGTCAAGGAGCAGATACTGCGGGCACTCGTGGACGCCGACGTGCCGTTTTGTTTGTTGCTACCGTTGGGTGTGTTGCACGGGGCGTTCGTGCGCGAAATTTTAGAGGAGACGCGCGTGCAAGTCATCATCCCGAGAAAGTGTTACGTCTTTAAAAAGGGCGGCACCGAGGTGCCGTTTCGGTATCTGTGCTGGTTGTGCTATAAGATGAATCTCGAGCGCGATTTGTATTTCATAGAGTGACGGCGCGCGCGTCAGCGTCGGTTCACGTAGTGTCGCGTCGTGTAATTTACATTGTATGGAGGTGTGCTAAACGGCGTCGCCGACTTAACTCGGAGGATGGTCGACGCACATCGAGCGGTACGTCTGGCCGATGAGTCCGTGTCCGAACTCGAGCGCTACTTCGTGTAATCGGTAGAACATCCCGCAGCTTTTCGACGCCGCCGGAGCGACCAAAGGCGTGTACCGCAGCGTCCTATCAGACGCCAATCTCGGCGTGATGAAGAGGAACAAAAAGACAAAGAAGATTATCCAGCAGACGATTTTCACCATTTTCATCGTCTCGTGGAACGATTCTGGATCCGAGCGCACGCGCCACGAGCCACCGGGCGTTCGGGTCGGCACCGTCGGCGTCTCCATGGAGATTTTCCTGAATAAATTATTCTTCGGAGTTTCTGCTTTTCGCGACCGGTTCATCCAGCGAACCGGCGACGTCGGAAACATGTGCGCGATGGGCGAACCAAACGGTCCGCTCTTTTTCGGCGAAATGAGCGACTTTGGACTGAGATTTTTGTGCCTGGCGAGCTGCGCGCGGGCATCTTCGCTCATTTTCATGGCGGCGGCGGCGGCTTCTTTCGACGCCGATAATTCATCCTCCACCGCCGCGCTTCTCTTCTCCATCCACTCCTTGGCGGCGATGGCGTCCGCGAGCTTAACTTCGACGTCGCGCAACGCGCTCTTCGTCGCGTCACGCTCTTCGCGAACCCTCATCATCTCGTCGTGCTCATCAGCCTGCGCCATCGACGCATCGCGACGCGCTTCGGAGAGCAACTCGTTGGTGTGTTCGAGCTGGTGATTCAGACGCGTGACATCGCTGCGTAACTCATTCGCCGCTTCGCGCGCCTGAACGAGTTCCTTTTCTTTATCGTCCAGCGCCTTGTGCAAAACGTCGATCGAGACGTCGCCCGTCATCGACATTTGACGAATCGCGGCGAGTTCCTTGCGCACCACGCGCGTCTCGTTCTCCTTCGATCGAACCGCCTCCTTCACCGCCTCTTTCACCTGAGACGCGAACGCCAATCGTTCAAACTCTAAGCGCTTCTCCACGTTTGTAATAGATTCTTGGAGAAGATCTCTCTCCGCCGTCGCCTTGATCAAATCGGCGCTCAAATCGTTCGCCTTGGCCACGGCGGCGTCCCTCGCCGCCTTCACGTCGTTCAAATCGCTCGCCTCAGCCTTGACGTGTCTCTTCGCGTTCAACTTTTCCTTCTCGAGCTCTTTGTTCACCAAGAGCAGTTCCGTGTTGACCTCGTACACGCGACTCTCCGCCATGGTAAACTTTTGTCGCGTCTCCTCCAACTCCGTCTCCACCGCCGCGCGAATGTCCGACTCCGCCTTGAGACGCTGCTGGAGCTGACGCACGGTCGACTGCTCCCTCGCGCCGTCCGCTCTCAGTCGTTCGACTTCCACCACGAGCTCGCTTGCGCGCGCCTCCGAAACAGAGAGTTTTTCGCGCAACTCGACCAGCGTCGCCCTCGTCGTTTCGCTCTCCGCCACAACGTCGGCGGCGCGCTTGTCCCGGAGCGTCACAATCTCCTCGTTGAGCGCAACGATTTGTTTTTCGAGCTTGGCGACTTGCGCGTTCGCCACCATGGTCGCTTTCGCCGCCATGGACGCGGCGAGCTCGTTTTCTTCCGCCGTCGCGGCGGCGTCTTGCTCGGCGTCGTGCAACCTCCGGCGCAACTCCTCCGTCTCGGCGCCCGCTAAATCCGCCGCGCCCTCCAAGCCCGCAACCTTACCCTCCAAGGACGCCACGCGCGTCTTGGACTCTCTGAGCTCCAACGCCGTCTGCGAGTGTTCCATCTCGACGAGTTTCAATCGCTCTCGCGCCGCATCGAGCTCTGACGAGAGATGCGCCGTCTCCGCGCTCGAGATGTCGCGCTCCACCAGGGCGCTCTTCGCGTCGTCGAGCGCGTCCTTGGTCTCGCGCAATCGCTCGAGCGTCTCCTCGAGTCTTTGTTCGAGATCGGTCGCGCTCTTGGACGCGGACTCGCGCGCGCGCTCTGACTCGGTGAGTTTGTGTTGAAGCGCCTTGACATCCTCCGCGAGCGCGGCGAACTCTTCGCGCGCCGCCGCCTCTATTTTCTTCTTCTCCGTCTCGAGCGTGGATTTCATCTCGAGCATGCGACCTTGAAACGAGGCTTGTTTCTCCGCGGCGGCGGCGAGACGCGCGGCGAACGCCTCCTTGGCCGATTCATTCTTCTCCTCGGTCGTCATCGCGCGTCTGCTCTCCTTTTCAAGCTTGAGTTTAAGCGTCGACGTCTCCTCCTCGAGTCGCGCGGCGCGCGTCTCTACGTTTCGCGCCTCCGTCGTCTTGGCGCGCAACGCCGCTCGAACCTCCTCGAGCGTAGACTCGACGTCCTCTCTCGCGCGTCTCTCGGCATCGAGCACGGATTCTTTCGCCTCGATCTCCGCGCGGGCCTCGGCGAGGGCCTCGACCGCGCGACTCTGCTCGGCGCGAGCGCGCTCGGCGTCGGCGTGCGCGGCGTCGACGGCTTCATCCTTCTGAGACGCGGTTTGATTCGTCAGCGTCACCGTCTCGTTGAGACGATCGACGACGCCTCGGAGACGATCGCATTCAGCCTCTAAATCTTTTACGCGATTCGCGCTCTCGCTCTGTTCCGTCTTTAGCGCGGCGAACGCCTCGCGCGCACGCTCGGCGCTCACGTCCTTCTCCGCCGATGCCGCCGCAAGTTTTTCAACCTCTCGCTTCAATCGCTCGTTCTCACCGCGCACCGCGGATTCAGCCGTTTCGTAATTCGTCGATCGCTCGTTCGCGCGATGGAGATCCGCCGTGGACGTCGCGAGCTCCTCCTCCATGGTTTTCATCGCGGTTTCGTCGGCGAGAATCTTCGTCTCGCACTCGCGCAGCGACGTCTCGAGGCGCTCAATCTTCAACTCGTAGTCTCGAATCGACAGCTCCAGCGTGGACACCCTGACCTTCTGTTGCTCGACGGTCGTCTGGAGAGACGTCTCGTGGTCTCTTCGCGACTCAGCGAGAGCGGTGCGAAGGCGTTCGCACTCGTCCAACGCGTCTTCGCGTTCCTTCGCGGTGACGCGTAATCGCGCCTCCGTCTTGGCGACGCGCGCGTCGGCGGTTTTCACATTCTCCTCCGCCGCGGACGCGCTCGCGCCCAAACGCACGCGTTCGTTCAACCACATTTGTTTCTCTACCGCAGCAGCCTCGGCGTCGCGTTCCATCGTCACCACTCGCGCGCGCAATCGTTCCAACTCCACCTCGGCATCCCGCCGCGCGTCCTCGTCGGCTCGACGAGTCGTCGTCGTCGTCGCCACCGCCCAACTCGACGAACTCTCCCGCACGCTCTCGCTCAGACGCGCCACCGCCTCCGACCGTCCCCCCGGCGACATCACCGTCATCCGAAGCGCTCTCGGCGGCGTCATGGACGCCCTTCGTCCGCCGCCGCCCTCCGTCTCTCCCGCCGCCGCCTCGAATCGCAACGCGCGCGCCTCGCCCCCGTCCAACATCATGTGCGTCGACCGCAACGTCCCCACGCGCACCGGCGTCCGCACGTCATCCTCCTCGACCAAATCGGTCGTCGACATCGATCGTCGCCGTCCCGTGCTCGACGCTAACCGCCGCGCGCTCGCCGTCGCGCGCGCCTCGGAGGCTTCCCACCGTCCCCTCGCCTCTCGCACATCTCGCGCTTCTCTCGCCTTGACCGCGCTCGCTCTCGCGCTCGCGAGCGCGCGATCGACGGACGACAACCGTTTGGGCGTGTGCGGACCGTCGTCGTCCCCCGTCTCGAGCGCACCGTCGCGCGCGCGTCGATTCATCGCCGCGGCGTGATGCACGTGTTCGCGCACGTACGCGACGAATCTCGCCGCGTCGTCGTCGTCGTCGTCGCTCGATCCGTCGACGTCGCGGGCGGTGCGAGGGGGTGTGGATAATCGACGCATCGCGCGGGCGCGACTCGTGCGCACGCGCGACGCGCGGGGCGACGAATGGCGCGAACGCGTTCGCGCACTCTAACGGTCTTTTTTTCAGTTTTTTCGAGAGACGCGACTCGAGACGGCGGTTCGATCGTTCGGGCGGGACGTTCGAGGCGCAGAGGCTCGCGCGCGGTGTTGACGAGTGGTGTGCAGATTACATCGATGCGCGTGTGGGGTAACGTCTCGTATCGTCGCGCTAAACGTATCCGTACTCGAATAAAGACGACGCGCGCGTGTCGGACGCGGCGTTCGCGCGTTCGTTCGTTTGAAAGAGCGAACGACGCGACCGCGACCGCGCCGACTCGCGCGCGATATAAAAAAAACTCTTCATACTTACTTAGAACCGCGCGATGACTCGCACGCGCTCCTCTCGGAGCCGCGAGGCGCATCTCGTCGGTTCGTCGTCGTATAAATGCGCTTCCGTTCGTCCCGTTCGCGCGTACGGCGGGGCTCTTTACTTTCATTTTAATCGGCGGATTCGCGCTTGAGCGCGAGCACCACAGCGCGTTGTTTCGTACCGGATGAAATTTGATACCCGGTATCGCGTAAACGCGAGAGGACGAATTCGTGTCGCGCGCTCGGCGGGACGGCGCCGATGCCTCGAAGCGCCTCGGCGAACTGCGTCGAACTCACATTCGGACGCACCGTGTCGATACACGACGCATCGTGCGTCGGCGTGCTCTCCGAACGACGCACGCGCCACACGTTCCGAACCTTATCGTACCTGATATTGATGCAGAGCGGACATCGACTCCCGATGCGTTGACACGCGTCGACGTCGGCTTTCTCTTGACGCTTGGGAACGGCGCGTTGACACCGCAACACGTACCGCACGCGACTCTCACGCCATTTATCGATGATGAGCTTCGAACTCGACGCGCTCGTTCGACTATACCACTCCACGACGTGCACGCGCGCCTCCTTCTTATCCGCGAATCCTCTCTCGCAGAGTTCTCGCCAACCCTCCGGCGCGTCGCCGTCGTCCGCGTCGCTCTCCTCCTCCTCCTCCTCCTCTCGTCTCGACACGGCTCTCGCCCCCCCGCCTCGACCACCGCGTCCGACCCGAGCCGGCGCGTCTTTACTGCTACGAACCGCGCGTCCCGGTAACTGAAACACCCCACCGTTCTCCTCCTCGCCGGCGGCGTCTCGCGTCGTCGGCGCCGCGCGGCGTCTCTTCGTCCCCTTGGTATTTTTCAACGCCCCGCCGCCTCGACGCACGACGTCATCGTCCAGCGAACCCGTGCGCGCGGCGTTGAGCGCGTCGTCGACCCCATCCACGTCCTCGTCCTCGTCCTCGTCCTCGTCGAGCGCGTCCCCGCGTCGAGCGACGTCGTCGATCGCGGCATCGTGGCGTCCGATCGCCATGGCATCGTCGAGGAGTCCCACGACGGAGTGCGCGTGCGCGCCGCGCGCGGGAGGCGCGGACGCGCCGCGAGCGGCGGTGGGGCGTCCACGCATGCGCGAAAGCGACGCGCGTCGCGGTCTCGAGGGACGGGCGCGAGAAATCAATCGGTGGGAATCCGCGAACGGCCGGCATCCACCGCGCGTGGTTTGAACCACTCAGGGGGACTCGATGACGAGTCGTGACTCGTCGATGGGATCGAGTCCGTGTCCGACCGACCGACCGTTGCGTGGATTCGCGCGATGGTCGACCGTCGTGTGTGTGGATTTGATGGGGTTTCGATAGGCTTGGATATGGGATTTGGGAGATGTGTATAGTGTAGTGGTTGGAGAGGGATCTAGGTAGGTACTACGTACGTCTCGAGCGTATCCGAGCTCAGCGGAGGTCGTCGTCGGCGTCGACGGCGTCTCTGGACGTGCCGCCGCAGAGGAGGAGTCCGTGTATGAGTTGGCGCGCGCGTGCGGCGTCGCCGGCGCGATTCGCGGCGCACGCGGCGTTGTAGATGATGGCGAACCGCTCGTCGCACGCGCCGGGGTCGGCGCCGCCGTCGAGCGAGAGCGCTCTGTCGTACGCGCGCCACGCGTCTCGGTGCGCACCGAGCGCGGCGTCGGTGTCGCCTCGTCGACGTAAAATCGCGGCGAAGGACATCATCACCTCGCCGACGCCGACGGTGGCGTTAAGGTTGGCGGCGTTGGCGCGCAACGCCGCCTCGTAGGCGTCCTCGCGGGCGAGACGCAACGCGCCCTCGGCGCGTCGCTCGGCGTCTGTCTCGTCCAAACTGAGCGCGATCTCGGCTTGGGTTTGATACGCGTCGCCGAGGGCGTTGAGAGGTTCGACCGCACCGGTGGAGAACCGCGCCGCGTCACGCAACTTTTCGATGGCGCGGTCCGCCGCCGTTCCCGCGGCGGCGTGGTCGTTCGTTTGGAGAAGAAACTGCGCGTAACTCGTCAGACTGCACCCCCAATCGTATAAAAACGATCCCAAATCGTCACCTTTACTCACATCGCAGTGCCCACGCGCGCGCTCGTACAGTTTGAACGCCTCGTCGTACGACGTCGCCGCCGCGCCGACGTCGTTCAGCTCCGCCGCCGCCTCGGCCGCTTTCAATCTCGCGTCCGCGCAATTCCAGAGCGCGGGCAACACGTCCCCACCGGCGTTTTCACTCGCCTCGATCGCCGTCGCCGCGGCGTCGTACGCGTCCACCGCTCGTCTCAACGCGTTCGCCTTGGCGCCCGCGTCGTCGCCGTGCGCGCCGTACTCCGCCGCCAGACTCAACGCCGTCGCCACCCCGTTCGATCGCGCCACGGGCTCGCCCTCGAGGCGTTCAAACGTCTCTAGCGCTTCGTTCGCGAGCGCGGACGCCCGCTCGAGCGCGCGGCGTTCATCCTCTCTCGTCGTCTCGCTCAGCGGTCGACGTCTCGCCGCGCGCGTCGCCTCCCCGGCGTACTCCAACAACCCTTCGCTCAGCGCGATGCGCGCGGCGTCCGCGCGCGCGGCGTCGCCGTCGTCCGCGCGCGCGAGCGCGCGCAATCCGTCGAGCGCGCGCTCGTACATGGCGAAGCCTTGCGCGGCGTCGCGCGCACACTTCTTCGCCGCCGCGACCAACTCCTTCTCCAAAGCATCGAGCGTGCGCGCGCCGCCGGCCGACGCGGTCGCGCGCGACGCGGACGACGTCGACGCCTTGGACGTCTTGGACGCCCTCGCGCGCGCGTGCGGCGGGACGTACCCACCCCGCGCGCCCATGGCGACGTCGAGTGCGGCGTGCGCGTCGCCGAGGTAGTCACTTCACGTCGCGTCGTCATGCGAACCGCCGCGTGCGTCGTCGGCGCGGATGGGTACCTCGGGCAGTTCGTCGTCGACGATCTCTCGCGCGAGGACTCCCCGTTCGACGTCGTCTACGCCCTCGCGCGTCGAGAATCGACGACGACGTCGACGAGTGATAAAATCCATCGCATCGTCTTCGACATCACATCCGCGGAGAGCTGCGCCGACGCCGTGCGCGCGATGACGAACGGCGACGACGACGCACGATTACTCCTCGTCGTCAACTGCGCGGCGATGAGTTCGCCCGGGGCGTGCGAAAAGGAGCCGAAACTCGCCGAGGCGGTGAACGCGCCGTCGACGCTCTGGACGGCGACGGCGACGGCGACGGGAACGGGAGAAAAGCAGCCGCCGTTGTGGATTCAATTGTCGACTGATCATGTTTTCGATGGGAAAAGCGCGATGAGCGATGAACGCGTGACGCCGGCGCCCGTGAACGCGTACGGCGCGAGCAAGGTGCTGTGCGAAGAGACGCTCGCGCGCGAGTATCCGCGAAGCGTCGTCTTGCGGTCGAGCATCATCACCGGTCCGAAACCGCCGTTACTCGACGTGCAGCGCACGCTATTTTTGGATTTCATTCGCGACAGTTTCGAAAATAAGAGTGAACCGACGACGTTTTACGAGGATGAGTTTCGCAGTCCGATTTGCGTGTACGACGTGTGCGCGGTGATTCGCCGCGTGTACGCGCGCCCGCCCGAGACGCCCAAGACGTACAACATGGGTGGACCGGATCGAGTGTCGCGCGTCGACATGGCGGAGGCGGTCGCCGCGCATCTCGCGAACGGAGATGCGGCGCTCGAGGCGGCGTACGTCGGGAAGATTGCGCGCGCGTCGTGCGAAGAAGCCGCGCGTCTCCGAGGCGTCGCCGCGCCGCCGGATATATCCATGGATTCGAGCGCGCTCCTCGCCGACGTGTGCGGCGACGCGCCGCCGAGGAGTTTTGCGAAACAAATCATCGCGAGTTTACCTCGTCTCTGAATTCATTCTTTGCGCTCTCTGTAGATTCGTAGTCGTCGTTGTGGGTAGGTGGTCGAGACGGGACGCCCCGCCCCCTTTTTGAAAAAAAAAGAAACCAATCGACACTTCGCGCCCGACCGAGTCAGTCGACGATGCGCGTCGCCGCGCGCGTCGTCGGTGACCCGCGCGCGTCGCGTGTCGTCGGTCGCGCGCGGTCGTCGCGTCCGCGCGTCCGTCGCGGTGCGCCGCGGCGCGCGCGCGCGCGCGGGGACGGCGAGACGAATGAAAAGATGACGTCGACGCGCGCGAGAGAGACGACGCCTCCGTCTTCGCGACCGAGCGTCGAGCGAACGGTCGAGCGCGACGTTTCTCGCGAGACGTCGACGTCGACGCTCGCGCGAGACGCGCCGCCGACGCGTCTGTGGACGAACGTGGAACCGTGGGAGGATGGCTCGGCGGCGCGCCGTCTTCGACGCCGTCCGGGATCGACGGCGGCGGCGATCGCGCTCGTCGCCGGGACGACTCTGGGTGCGGGCATGTTGGCACTTCCAGTCGCGCTGCGAGACGCCGGTTTCGTGCCGAGCACCGCGGTGATCGCGGCGTGCTGGGCGTTTTTCTCCGCCACGGGACTGTGCGTGCTCGAAGTAAACTTGGGAACGACGTGCGAGCTCGGACGCGGCGGAGGGGTGTCGGTGAACGCGATGACGAGACGGACGTTGGGTGAGAGCGGTGTGCGCGTTGCGACGGCGTCGTACGCGTTCATTCACTACGCGCTACTCGTGGCGTACGTGCAAAAGATTGGACAGTTGGCGACGGAGACGGCGACGGACGTTCCGGGCGGAGCGAGCGGGGCGTCCGTCGCGTACGCGGCGGCGATGTCGTTATTTTTATACTTTGCGACGCCGGAAAAGATTGAAAGGTTTAATTCGGTGCTGTTTGTGGGGGTTTTAGGAACGTTCTTACCGTTGCTGGCGCTCGCCGCGAGCAGCGAGACGACGTCGATTGATAATCTGTTAGCCGTGTCCGACTGGTCCAAGACGCCGGCGACTATTCCAATCATCGCCGTGGCGTTCGTGTATCACCAGGTGATTCCCGTGGTGGCGACGTCGTTGGAGGGCGACAAGGAGCGCGCGACGACGGCCGTGCTCGCGGGAACGGCGATTCCGGCGTTGATGTTTATCCTTTGGAACGCCGCGGTGCTCGGGAGCGTGCCCCCAGATGCGACGTCGATGGGCGATCCCATCGCCGCGCTCGAAGCGGCATCTCCCGCCACGGCGGCGCTCGTGCGAGCGTTTGAGTTTTTCGCCGTATCGACGTCGTTTCTCGGCTTCGGGTGGGGTCTGGCTGATTTCATCGCCGACAGCATGGAGATGGACGCGTCCGACGCGCGGCCGTGGATCACCGCGCTCGCGCCCCCGGTCGTCTTCGCGCTGACGCGACCGGATGTCTTTCTCCAAGCGCTCGACGGCGCGGGCGCCTTCGGCGTATTGGTCGTCTTCGGTATGCTTCCACCCGCGATGGTGTACAGACATCGAGCCATGCGAGAGGAGTGTAAACGCGCGCGAGGAGGCGAGGACGATCCCGTGGAGTGTCTTCCGATTTTAGCGCCGACGCTTCCGGGTGGTTCGCTGATGCTCGCCGTTCTGTTCGCGCTGGCGGCGTACGAGGTCGGCACGGAAACGTTAGGACTCTTAGGAGCCTTCTGACTGTACTCGTGTATTTGTATTTTGTATTGATGATAGCAAACGCGCGCGAGACTTTGAAACTACGGATGCTCGGGCTCGCGTTGGTAACTTCCACGGTCGCGCGAGAAGTTGGACGCGGAGACGTCAAACGATTCGCGAGGCGATCGTGTGCCATGACACGGTGGTTCCGAGCCGTACTCGGAGGCGCCGTAAAACTTTAACACGTCCTCTGGATAAATGCCTTTTTCGTCGACCAAACCGTACTTGCCCATGGCTCGCGCGTACGACAGCGGCGTCACGTCCTTGGGCGTTCTCACGTTCAAATCGGCACCGTAATCGTAAAGAAGCTTAATGATTTCGGGACCACCATCGATCGCCCAGAGTATGGTCGCGTCGCCGTTCGAGTTGACAAAGTTGGGATCCGCACCCGATCGCAACAACGCCTTGGCCGCTTCCAATCGACCTCGATGACACGCGCTCATCAGAGGCGTGTACCCCTCGTCGCAGCCGTACGCCGAACCGAAGATAAAATTCACGTCCGCCCCCTCCTCGATCTTGTTATAAATCAGTTTGACGTCGTTCTTTTGAATCGCCATGAGAAGCTCCTCCGTCTCGCGGGACGCCTTGGCGACGTTGAGGCCCTTGGCGTCTGGACGATAGTCCGGATGGTGCGAACCTTTACCGCCGTTCCACTGCGCCTCGTAGGCGGCCGAGATGGCCTCCTGGCGCTTCTTCATGATGGCTTCCTGCGCGCGACGACGAGCGCGACGGACGACGCATCATCGGTCAATCGAACCGCACAAAAAAAACGCTCGTTGGACGACGCGTTCGCTTGTATGCGCGCCGCGCGCGGCGACGCGACGCGAAAAAGGACGACGCGAGACGCGATCTATCGTCGACGCACCATTTGCGCCATGGTGGCGGTTGTCGCGCGCGCGTGACGCGCGCGTGCGTGGATGTGTGAGGATCGAGGCGTGCGTTCGAGCGTTTTTTTTCTTCTCCATGGTTTCGTTGTTTACACCCACGTCTACGTGTCTACGTCACTCGATCGCTCGACGCCGCGTCGCGCTCGAACGAATCGTTGGACAAACTCGCGAGGCTGGTTGCGCTCGAACGCGTGGTCGACGACGCGAACGTGAAGAAGGATGCGAGCGAACTCGTGGGACTGGACACGAGCGACGCACCGTCGGAGTCGGGAAGCGTCTTGAGAGCTTGCGTCGCGCCGCGTAAATCGCGCACGATTTCCGTCGCTTTGTGAATCGATTCTTTCAGTTGGTGCGCGCGAATGCGCTGTTCAGCCGCGCTCGCTGGATCTTCGGGCGTGAGGCCGAGAGATTTTCGATGCGCGGAGAGGACGCTCTCGGCGACGGCGCGCGCTCGACGAAGTTTCGCCTTCTGTGACTTGTACTTACGCGTCGCGCGTTGATGCTCGACCTCTGCGTCGTCAACTTCTTGTGAAAGAGTATTGTGCTCTTCCACCGCGGCCGTCAGGTTTGTTTTGAGATCGTTGATTGCGTGTTTGAGTTCTTCTTCTCTGTCGCGCAGACGCGCCAAGACTCCATTCTCCTCGCGGAGTTTTTCCAACAGGTCATCCGTCTCTTTCCACGCGTTTTTGGACCCCTCCTTGTCGCTCGAAACGTTCATCACTTTCGCTCGGAGCTCGGAATTCGATAGTTCCGTGTCGTGGAGGACGCTCTGCATTGCTTCGACATCACTCTTCGCCTCGTCGATGAGTTTGCACAACTTGTCGTGTTCGCGGCCCAATTCGTCTCGTTGCTTGTCGATGATGGCGAGATGATCGATCTGCTCGTCGATATCGATGTCTTTACCATAAGGAGACTTGGATCGCAACACGTCATATCGGCTTCGCAGATGATCCAAGCGTTGTTTGCGATGAGTGGAATCCATCACCGCCGTGTGCGCGTCTTGCTGAAGAACAGCCAGTCGCACGACGAGTGAACGGTTTTCATCGTGCAAAGACGCGTATTGATCGAGGAGATCACGCACGATTTTATCTTTTCTTCGAACGATTTCATCCGCCTCCGCGGTGCTGAGAAAGAGCAGGCGCCTACGGCGAGCTATCTGTAAACGCAACTCGTCGAGTTCTACTTGTAACAATTCCATCGTGTTACGCGTTTCTTGCCACTTCGCTTCGCTTCCATCCGCCTCCGCCTCTCTGATGACTCTCAAGTTTTGTGCTTCCTCGGCTTTGAGACAGTGGTCGTTCATTTCAATCAAGGAGCGTTGCATCTTGCATTCATTTTCCTTTGTCTCGGCGATGAGCGAGACGTGCTCCCTCTCACGCTCGTTGAGTTCGATTTTCAAAGACTCGATTGTCGCCTTCAATTTTTCATTTTCCTCATTCGAGCGAACACCTTTCAATCGCACGATTTTACGTTCGAGTTGTTGAAACCGCAGTGAAGTGGTGTAAATCATTTCGTGTTGCTTTGAAATCTTCGCTTGAAGGGCGCTCTCCTTCTCGCGAAGATATTTGCTCTGTTTGAGAGCGCCTTCATATTCCACCTCGGTGCGACATTTCGACTGTTTTTCATCGTGAAAGGCTTTGGACACTACAAATAGCTGCTCTTTATCCACGTCGAGGGAACGTTGAGCCTCCGTAAGCTGTGATTCCCGCTTGTCGTGCGCGTTGCTCAATTCACACAGATGGTCTTCAGACGTTTGCAAATGTGCAAGATCGTCGGCCAGTGATTTTTTCGCTTTATCCACTTGACGTTCCTTCTCTTTACACGCGTTGACGTGCGATTGCAGGGTCATCTCTGCTTCATGACGTCGCGCCTTTGCGCTCTCCACGCCGCGAGCCGCCGAGACGCACATGTGTGTCGCTGTCTCGAGAGCTTGCGCCGAACTCGAGAGATCTGACTTGAGCTCTTGACACTTCATATTTTTACGATGAAGCAACTGTTCTTTTACGGTCAGTTTATTCTGAGAGCTCTTGTTTGCGATCTCGGCGCGCTTGAGCGCGTCGCTGAGCTCGCGAAGCGTCCCTCTGGCGTCTTCAAGCTTCTTTGCCGCATCCTCTTTCGCGCGGGAAGACCTTTTAATCAGACTTTGTCGCTCAGAAAGTGCGGTTCTCGCGCGCGCGTAGTCATCATTGAGTTGAATCTGCCTCGCGTGGGAAGCCTTGAGAGATTTGTGCACTCGCCTCAACTCGCACTCGAGCGCGGCGCGCTGAGACTCGGCGTCCGCCGCCGCCACTTGACTTCGGTGAACGTCGTCTGAAACTTTACTCAACTCAAACTCAAGAGCCTTCATCAAGCGCGAGTCTTCGGTTTCGTAGTCTCGCAGCACGTTCAAGTCTTCTTCCCGATGCATGAGTCGGTTTTGTACGACTTCCTGAACGTCCACGGCGTTCGCCGCTCGAGCTCGCACCCTCTCCAGAGCTCGCTCGTACGCTTCGAACCGCCTTGAATACTCGTTGAACCGGTCTCGTTGCGCATCGGTCATGCGTTCATACCTCATGCGATCGCTCACCGCGCGATCTCGATTGGTGCGATCCAGAAGCGCCAAGTGTTTCTCCCGCTCGCACGCCGCCTTGGCGCCTCGCAGGCGTTCACGCACCGCCTCCATCTCCTTCGTCACCTCTCGCGCGTGCTCGCGCATGAGCTTGGTGCGCTTCGCGTGTTCGTGATACTCATTTTGTGTCTCTTCAATCTCTCGCGTTCGCCTCTGCGCTCGCGACGATCACGGAATCGAGTTCGGTCAACGCGTCAGTATTCGCTCTCGCTCCGCCGCGCGCGCGAGACGAACGACTCTCGACACTCGTCGCACCTCGATCTCCTTCGCGAGCGCTCGATTCGCCGCGTCTGCGAACGCGGGAAGCACCACATCGTCCCCGTCGTCCGCGCCGGAGACGTCGCGTGCGTCGACCTCGACCATGTGCGCGCGCCTCCCGCGTCTCGTTCTGACGCTAAACTTAGCGTTAACCGGCGACTCGACGCGCCACCGCCGTCGTCACCGCCGTCGTCCTCACGACGACGCCCTTAGAGGAGATTTCACACCTCACGCCGCCGCGCGCTTCCGTTCCTCTTCGCGCGCGATGTCCACCAACGCGCGCTGCGTTCGACGCTCCAACTTTTCCAGTTTGGGCTCGACGTCGCGCTTGAGGTCCCAGTTCGCGCGTCTCGGCGCCAACATGCTCGGATCGACGTCTCCGACGTTCGGTTCGAGCGCCAATCCCTCGGTCGTCGTCGTCGTCGCGTCCCCATCCTCGTCGTCTCGGTCGCCCATCGCGCGCGGCGCGGGCGCCGTCGCCGCCGGTAATTTCCCTCGCGCCAGGGCGTCGTCCCTGGGGACATAGTTTCGAAACGTCACCTCTGGCGCCGCGTTCGCGTCCGGCGCCGCGTTCGCGTCCGGCGCCGCGCACGATGTCTCTCTCCCCGCGTCTTTGCGCAGCGCGCGAAGTCGCGCGCGTCGTTCGTCCGCCGTCTCGTCGCCCATTCGACGTCGTTCTTTCCGGCGGCAGTTTCTGCCGCGAATGCGCGCGCGGTGTCCGACGTCGTCGACGACCGCGTCCGTCGAGCGGTGCCGCGCTCGCGCGCGGCGATGCGATCGCGCGCGGTGTCCTCGCGCGACGAGGACCGCGCGCGGGGACGACGACGCGTCGGTGACGACGACGTCTTCGTCTCGACGATGGATGCTGACGCGCGCCCCGCTCGCGTTTGCGCTCGTGGCCGCGCGCGCGGGCGCTGAGACGCGCGACGTGGGCGGCGAGCGGCCCGAACAACTCTTGGAGCGATCGGACTTCGTTCGGTCGCTCGTCGAGCGCACGCGGGCGAACGCGCCGCGACGACGAATCGAAAGAGAAAATCGCTCGTGCATCCAGCAGCGCGCCTACGGCGTCGGTGATTGCGCGGGCGTGGACGAGGACGTGCTTAGGGAGGCGTTGGTTGTGTCCGAGGAGGCGTTCGCGTCGTAACCGCGCCGTGAACGCGTCGCGTGCGCGCGTCGGTTGTAAGATAGTTGCCCAATGCCCGAAGGCGCCCCACAGAGTCAGACGCGCCCTCGCGTCGTCGCGCCGGTGTTCGCGCGCGAATTCGCGCGGGATCGGCGCCGTGCGAACGAACCTCGCGTTTTCGACGCCCTCGCGTCGTCTGTCTCTCGCGCGCGACGCGAGAGACAGACGATACCGGTCGCGGGGGAACCGTCGCTCGAAATGGCCGCGGGCGCGCCCGCGGTCGACGGCGACGTCGCCGAGGCGATAGACGCGCTCGAGCGCCAATACGCCGGTCTAAAAAAGAAAACCACCGCGGTGTACGAGGCCAAGCTCATCATGGCGCGAAACGCGGCGAAGAGAGCGGAGAGGGCGGGCGACGCGAACGCCGAGGCGTTGTGGCGAGAGACGAGCGAGCTCGAGGCGAAACGAGACGCGGCATTGGTGGATTTAGACGAGGAGCTGACGCGTGAAAAGGTGAAGACGCGAGAGGAGATCGAGGCGGACGCGCGCGCGGATGCGGTGCGACGAGAGAGAGAGGATTTGGTAGAGAGACACTTGGCGGAGGAGAGAGCCAAGGCGGCGGAGGAGGAGGCGAGAAATCGGGCGCCGCCGCCGTTGCGGTCGCAGGTGAGGGAAGAGGAGGAAGATTTGCACGAAGAGGCGGACGACTATCGATCGAGATCGCCTGAAGGGACGAGCCCGCGCGCGGCGAGCGGTGAGGGCGCCCGTGTGGAGGGTTTGAGCGCGTTCGGAAGGATGAAGCGAAACTTGTCGAAACAACCGCCGCCGGAGACGAGGCCGCCGCCGCTGCCGGAGACGAGGCTACCGGTGAAACAGGTCGACGATGTGGTGCAAGAAGTGCGGTCGAAAGTCGACATGGCGGCGTTGGCACCGAGACCGTTGGCGGAGACGCGCATTGAGAACGTACAATCGCAACCGTCGACGATGGATCCGCACGACGCGCTCCTCAACCGTTTGAAGAATAACAAGCCGCAGAGAGAGAAGACGAGTGCGCACGTCGATGCGCAGCGGGGCATGGAGAGAATGCGGGTGGAGCCAATCCCCGCGCCGGTAGTTCCTCGCGCGTTCGCGCTTGAACCGGTGAGACGCGCTCAGAGGAACGATCCGTTTGAGCCTCCGCGTGGGCTCGCCGCCGCCGTCAAAGCCATCATGGAGACGAAAGGTACGGATACGAATAAGCAGACGATCGAGAGTGCGTTTGGGGTGCCTCAGAGTAAGGCGAGCTCGGGGGCGACGGCGTCAGAGAGACGGGCGAGTGATGACGTTTTCGCGCCCGAACCAAAGTCTGATCCGATTCCCGCGCCGCCGTTGCGCGCGGAATCCAATCCGTATCTCTTATCGAAGAGAGATTTAAGACCAGCGCCGGCGCGCCGCGTCGGCTCACCATCGACGTATCAAACGCAACAGAAACACTCCACGGACGACCCATCGCGTCGCGCTCGGTTGACGGCCGAGGTTGTTCCTCGCGAGAGGACGGAGACTCGCGTCGAGGAGTCCGAACGCCTGGCGCTCGCGCCTTCCAACCACCTCCCGCACCCACCGGCGGAGTCTGGATCGGATTCACCGACGCAATCCCTCCAGCTCAAACCAAAGATTCCACGAGCGCTCGTGCCGGAGTCGTCGTTCAAAATATCCGAGGTTCGCAACTTGTTCTCCTACGCTCGACACGGACGCTACGGCGAGCTCAAACAACTCATCATGAAGGGCGTGCCTCTCGACGCTCGAGACGAGATGGGCAACACCAGCCTCATCGTCGCCTGTCAAAACGGACAGGGACGATGTGTCAAGCTCCTCGTGCGAAGCGGCGCCGATCCCAACCTTCAAAACAAGCGAGGAAACACCGCGCTTCACTTTAGCGTCCACTTTCGCTTCGACGCCGTCTCTGACTTTCTCCAACGCCACGGCGCGGCGACCAACATTCAAAACTACGACGGCCAGACGTGCTACGAATTCGTCGGGTGAAAAGTCGTCGTCCATCCCATGTTCCCGATTTTTGCGTGTGATAGTCATCGAATCAATCCTAGTCCTCTCCCATCGGCGTCGTCTGCAAAAAGAAAAAGCGTCCCGTCCCGTCGTCAACGATGGAATATCCCCACGCATGCGTCACACGCCCGCGCGCGTCGTCGAACGCGCGTCGAACGCGCGCAAGTGGTGATACCGATCCGCACCGCGCGTTCGACGCGACGCCTCGCGCGACGCCATGCCGGCGAGGCGACGTCCCGCGGCTCGGTCCCGAGAAACGGTCACCGACGCCAACCGGACGACGCGGGCGAGCGCGCCTCGAGGACCGTTCAGACTTCCGGGAGACGGGCGCGGTGACGATGGAAAAACGGGCGACGCGTGTTCGGCGTGGTTCTGCGCCGTGTGCGACATCGATGACGCGCCCGAGTGGATGGTTTTCAACCCGCACATTCGCTCAGGGTATCGCGTGGGCGCGCGGTGGTTGGGCGCGACGAGATCCGTCTTCATGCGTCACAACGAGACTGTGAACATATGGACGCATTTGTTAGGATTTTTGATGTTCGTCGCGCTCATCGTGCGGACGTATCAGACGGCGAGTTCGGGCGTGGGATTGGCGGCACCGCCAGAGCACTGGGTGACGGGCGCCGACGTGGCGCGCGTGGAGAGAATTCAGTACGCGACGCGATGGAGACAGGAGATCAAGAGGGATTGGGACGCATTACACGCGATTGATGTGGCGATGCACGAGAGATTGGCGAACACGAGCCAGAAGCAGCACATAGTCAAAGGCGTGAAGGGCGTCAAGGACGAGTTGTTGGACATTACTCACGAACTCGCAGAGCATTTGCGAAGCGGTGAAGAAGTCTTCAAGGTTGAAAAGAGGAGGAGTGCGATGCAGCAGAGTCTGAAAAGTGTGGAAAAGGCTTTGGACTCGATCGAGATCGCGGGTGGTGATGATTTCGAACCGATTCGCGAACAGTGTAGCGCGCTTCGAAACAAGCTCAGTCAACTGAGGGCTCACATTAAAGGTGTGCCGGACGATCCCGAACCGGCGAGACCGGTGAGTCGATGGCCGATGTACGTGTTCCTTTTGGGTGCGGTCGTGTGTCTGTTTTTCAGCACGCTGTGTCACACGTATTGCTGCGTCGGCGCGGCGGACGCCGAGCGCATGTGGCGACTCGATTATCTCGGCATCGCCGTGCTCATCGTCTCGAGCTTTTACCCGATGGTGCATTATTCGTACTATTGTTTACCGGGATGGAGAGACATGTACATCACTGGGATCACTGCTCTGGGTTGTCTCGCCGCGATACCCACGCTACTGACAGCTTTCCAGAAGAAGGAGTACGGCCCGTTGCGAGCGTCTCTCTTCGTCGCACTGGGTCTGTTTGGTATTTTCCCCATTTTTCAGCAACTTCTTTTTGTTTGGCACATCGTGCCGACGCCCATGATGGAAGCGTTCGTGTTAGAGATGCTCATGGGCGTCGGTTATATTTTTGGCGCGTTCTTGTACGCGAAGGGCATTCCCGAACGTTGGAACCCGGGTATGTTCGATTTCATCGGGTGCAGTCATAATATTTTTCACGTTTTAGTCGTCCTCTCTGCCTACGCTCACTACAAAGCGGGCGTGATATATTTGACGTGGCGTGACAACTTTACGTGTGAAGCCGACCACGAGCTATTGCTCGAGTGGTACCACTTGGCTGCGCATTTCCGATATCCTGAATTATGACGACGTTTCGAAACGTCAATTTTTTTTGACTTTGCATCGTTTGACTTAGACTTAGACTTAGACTTGAAAGTATCCACACACTCTCACGCTTGTGATCGAGCATGAGAAGCATGATCGTTCGTCGCATCGTCGCGCGCGTCTTCTTTTGCCTCGCGAGGCTGTGCCTCGCCGTGGCGCTCATGTGCGACGAGTGCGTCAAGTCGCCCCTCGAGGCGGTGACGAAGTCTCGCGAGGTCTTCTCCGAACAGTCGGTCGATGATTCGGATCGAACGACGCGGCGACACGAGGTAACCGCACTGAAACGAGAAGCCGAGCGGTTGAGTTATAAGTTGGCGTGCGTGCGACGACAGTGCGGGCGATGTAGTTCGTGACGACGGGTTCGTGAAATGAAACGGTGGAGTATTATTTCAGATGATGTAGTCAAAAAAAGCTGCCTAGATTGCCTAGAGCTTGTCTTCGTACTCGTTGAGCGGCGGGACGTTCTCCTTGCTACCCTTACGCTTACGGATGTCCTTGACGAGCTTACCGGCTTGAGAATCCGGGTTGAGCGGATCGCTGTTAAGCATATCCCAGTGATCAAACACGCACTGCGGGAACGCTTGGCCAGAGGTCGCCGCGCGAAGAGTACCCGTGAAACCGAAGGATTCCATGACCGGCAAGTACGCTTTGATGTTGTAAATCGGGGTACCCGGACGTTGGACTTCTTCGACAACCATACCACGCTTTTGGGTGACGGTGGAGTAGATACCACCGAGCGCTTGCTCCGGAGCTTGAATTTCGACCAAGTACACCGGCTCGAGGAGACGCGGTTCCGCAGTGAGGGCGGACGCGTACAAGACGCGACGGCACGTCGGGATGATTTGTCCACCACCACGGTGAATGGCATCGGTGTGGAGCACGACATCGTGGATCTCGAACTTGATGCCACGCATGTTCTCTTCCGCGAGGACACCCTCCTTGGTGGCCCATTGGAACGCGGCGACGCAAGAATCCTTGATTTCGTTGAGGTACTGGACACCCTTACACATGTCAACGATAAGGTTCGGGCCGGTGGTGTCCGGACCGAAGCACCAAATCTTCTTGGCACCGATATCCTTGTCCCAACCGTACTTGTCGGCCAAGTAGCGACCACGAGTCTTCGGATCATCACGCGGGGTGACTTCACCGTTGTCAATGGCTTCGGCGAGGCCTTCGTCCATGGCGACGGCTTGGAAGTACAAGCGGTTGTGCTTGTTCGGCGACTTGGACATACAGATGTGGTCGGAGGTACCGTTGACGGTCTCACGGAAGGACACAACCGGATCGGAGATGCGAATTTCAGCACCACCCATGAAATCTTCTTGGAGATCCTTCAAGCAGATTTCAAGGTGAAGCTCACCGGCGCCGGCGACAATGTGCTCACCAGTTTCTTCAATTTGACATTGAACCATCGGGTCAGACTTGGAGAGACGCTTGAGACCTTCGACAAGCTTCGGAAGATCTTGGGAGTTCTTACACTCGACGGCGACACGGACAACCGGGGAGACGGAGAACTTCATCGCCTTGATGGTGTGCGCGTCGACATCCTTTTCGCCCGTGATCGTCGCGTTCTTTTGGATGAACTGATCGAGACCAACCATGGCGACGGTGTTACCGCACGGCACGTTGTCGATGGCATCTTGACGACGACCCATGCACAAAACGGTACGCTGGATGGACTTGATGTACAAATCCTTCTTGTCACCCGGAACGTAGTTCGGGCCCATGATGCGCACCTTTTGGCCGGTTTGGACGGTACCAGAGAACACACGGCCGAACGCCAAGAAACGACCCTTGTCGGCCGTCGGGATCATCTTGGACACGTACAACATGAGCGGACCATCCTTGTCGCACTCACGGATGGCGTTGGCGTACTGGTCATCGAGCGGACCTTCGTACAAGGTGTCGGCACGGTACTTTTGCGCAGTCGCCGGGGACGGCAAGTGGTAGATAATCATCTCAAGAAGAGCGACATCGGCCGGCAACCACGTTTGCATGATACGCTTCATCAACGGCTTGCCCATCAATTCAAGGTCAGCCGGCTTGAGCTTTTCCTTGACTTGGAGCTTTTCGAGCATCGGCCAGAGCTTTTCCTTGTTGTCGTTCATCGCGGCGTCGATGACACGACGGATCGGCTCGTAGCAGAACTGAACGAAGGCACGCATGCACGTCTTGGAGCCAGTGTTCTTCTTGGTCCACTTGCGTTCCTTCGGGTCGAAGAAGTTGTCACCCCAAAGCTTGGCCATCATCGCATCTTGGTCGATGCCGAACTTGGCGGCGTACATCTTCGCGAACACCGTCAGGGTGAACGCCCAGTTGTGGAGACCAGCGGAGAAGCACACGGTACCCTTTTCCGGGGCAACTTGAACGTCACCGAGCGCCTCGTCCGTGTAGGTGGCCATGATGACGTTCGCGTTCTCAATAACACGGCAGAAGTTTTGGTACGCTTCTTCACCGTCGAGCATGAGCTCGAGGAAGCAACGATCGAGCTTGTTGACAGTCATGACCGGCTTAATACGTTCACCGAGCGCTTGGCGAAGCACGGTTTCCGTTTGCACGCAAACACCTTCAACGCAATCAACGACGACCAAAGCTCCATCGGTAATACGCAACGCCGCCGTCACCTCGGAGGAGAAATCGACGTGACCCGGGGAATCAATCAAGTTGATGAGGTAGTTGTTACCGTCTCTCGGGACACCCTTCGGCAAGCGCGCCAAATCTTCATCAGACATTTGGTAGAACAAAGAAATACCGGTCGACTTGATGGTGATGCAACGATCTTGCTCATCTTGACGGGTATCCGTCAAACGGGCGTCGCCGGCGTTTTCTTGCGCGATGATACCCGCGGCGGCGACGAGAGAATCCGTAAGCGTCGACTTACCCTACGTTTCGCAACACACGACGCGCGCACGGCGCGTGTCACATCGTCAGTCTTCGCGTCATCGTTCACGCATCATCCTCTCCATTCACGCGTCACACACATCCCCTCGCGTCTTTCGCGGCGAAAAGCGTCCCTTCGCCGCGTAGGGTCACCACCCCACCAAACCCTCGTCTCGCGGCGCTTCCGACACCTCGCCATCGGGTCGATTCCGCGCGCGTCGCGTGCACTCGGCGTACTCACGTGATCGACGTGCGCGATCACAGACATGTTCCGGATGTTCTTGTTGTGATCCATCTGCTTGCGCAGCTCATCGATGGTAAACTGCGCGCGGGACGCGTCGGTCGAAGTCGTCAGTCGCGATTCGGGAAGCCTCGCGGATGATCGGCGGTAATCCCAATCATGCATCCACGCGTTCGGGGTCGTCGACGCGCGGGCGACCGTCGGCGGTGCGCGCGGGGGAAGGGGGCGATGCGAATGATTTCGAGACGTCTCGCGCGCACCTTAACCATGGCGACTGCGTGACGGTGCGATCGGGCGGCTCCGCGCGGCGGGGAGTGGGGCGATGGACGCGAGCCGCCAAGTGGCAAGGGCGACGCGGGGGATGAGGTGGGTGGGTTTTTCTTAGGTTTCGGACGAATGGACATGTTTGTGAGTGTTTTTGTCTATGTGTTTGTTCGAGAGATGTTTAGGTGTGTATTGGATATGATGGTGATCTTTTTTGTACAGTATGAAGGGCGTTCGGTTCCCGCGAAAATTGAGGACGAGGCGTCGGGGAGGGAAGACGACGCCGAAGACGACGCCGAAGACGACGGCGACGGCGACGCGCGGTCAGAAGCCGAGACCGACGCGGTGCGCGCGCGTCCAAAAGTATTTGCTCGCGCGATATGTGAAAAATCCGAGGATCGGGGTGGCGATGAGCCAGAAGAGGAAGACGGTGCGCGCGCGCGCCTCGAGCGAGCGACCCGAGGAGGCGGAGGCGTCTCGCGCATCGACGTACGAGGGCGAATCGGCGATCGGCAGGCGGACGGAGGCGGACACGACGCACGGAGACGTCGTCGCGCCGGCGGTGTCGCACGCGGGCGCGTCGTGCGAGGACTCGAATTGACAGTCGGCTTTCGTCGCCTCGCGACAAAAATCGCCGACGACGGGACGGAGTCCGGCGACGACGCGAATCTGTATCTCGTCGTCGAACGCGGGCTTCCCGGTGTCTTTCGGTGCGTACGCGATCTGTGAGTTCCGAAAGACGTCGGCGATCGCGCTCGGATTGCCGATCAGACTCACGGTGTTCGCGGCACCACCGCGCCTCGCGAGCGCGGCGGCGGCGGCACCTCGAATTTCCAGGACTTTTGCATACGAGCTCCAAATCGTCACCGACATCGCGCTCGCGTCGTAATCCGGCGCGACGTCGATGTCTATCGCGCCCGATAGTGCGAATGATGTCGTGTTTGCCGCGATTCGTTCGAGCTGTGCGAATGCATCGCCATCGATGGACACGCGCGGCGCGTCGAACGCGTTGCGAACGTTGACGTACGCGATGAAAGGATCCGTCATCCAACCGTTCGACGTGCGCACCGTCATGCGAATGATGTCCGGTTGTCCGAACTCTTCGCCGGTCGCGCCGTTCGGACCCGCCATCATGACGTCGCCGTAGACATCCGTATTCGGAGTGTTGTAATAATTCCGTTCGGGCACGTACTCGAAACCGCCGCAAAAACACGAGACGCTCGACGCGACGACGCCCCACTCTTCGCACGTCGCGTTTTGGTCGTCCGAACACGTGTCTCCACGAAGACGCACGTCATTCACCTCACTCGTGATGGCACCGTGCATCGGTGACGACACCGCGCTCGCGAAGACGCTCCACGACGCGTTCAATCCGACGCACGCCGCGGTGACGCCAATCGTCGACGTCTCGTCTTCGAGTGCGTCGTGCGTTCGACGCAAAAGCGTGCACGGCGACTTGAGCGCGATGCTCACCGTACCCACATCGCTGTGCGCGCCGCTCTTGTCCGCGACGACGTATTCAAACGAATCTCTCGCGCTCGTCTCGTCTCCGATGTACGCGAAACACAACACATCCGTCGGCGACGTCACGTTTGTCCCGTCACGCACGACGCGCGACATCGTCTCCGCGTCATCGCACGCGTACAACCGACCACGCTCGGGCGCACGAGTGATTCTGACCGATGTCGCGCGATCTCCTCGACACGACGCGACGTTTTCTGGACACGTCGCGTCGATGTCTTCGAAGGGCAATCGCACGCGTTCCGGAACTCCGACGTACGCGACCAGTCGCACGCTCGGCGCGCTCGGCGCGTCGTTCGCGCTCACCACTCGTATGCGCACCACGCCTCGCTCCGCCGCGTCCGCGTCGCCGCTCTCGTCACCGTCCGTCGCGTCCGCGTCTCGCACTTCGAAATGAAACCTCGCGTATTCGCCGCGCGCGTTGTCGGCGTCGCTCGCCTCGATCGAGTACGCGTTTCGTTCCGGCGCGAATCTCACCATCGGACGCTCGAGCGCGTGCGGCACCGACACCACGCGCGCGTTATCGCTCGCGTCGTACATCACGCCGCGGCTCGGGAGCGAGACGACGGTGAATCGAAGCGCGCGTTCGCCGTCGCCGTCCGCCGGACTCGCGGCGAGCGCGATGTTTGTCGCTTCGTCTTCGCCGACGACGACGTCTCGCGAAATCGGTCTGGTCATCCATCTCGGACGCTCGGCGTGCGCGGACGCGTCCTCGACGAGCTCGTCGTCGGATAACGCGACGTCGAACACGTCGACGGCGTAGACGGTGCCGAGGAAGGATCGATCGCCGTAGGCGCCGACGACGACGCGAGACGACGACGACGTCCACGTCGACGCCGCGTCGCCCGCCGCTACACCGTACTCTGACCCCCAATTCGACGGTGGAAACGCGCGCGTGCCGTTGATGAAGAGACGAAGACCGAGCGATGGATCGTACGTCACCGCCACGCGATTCATTCGTCCGCGCGCGAGTTTCGGAACGTCGTCCGATCGCATGGCGTGCGTCGACGTGCACTGAAACGGCGCCGTCGGATGCGGCGCCCGCGTCTTCATCTCCAACCATCCGTCTCTCATCCACAGCGACATGTAATACCCACCGACGTCGTCCGCGCACCAATGCGTCCATGCGCTTTCGTTCAGCGTCGTCGACAGCGTCACGATCGGTCGAGGGACGCCGTCGTCGTCGGCGACCGCGTCGGCGCTCGGCTCGACGGCGACGGCGAGCGTAAACGCGCCGTCACCCATTCGCACCGCCTCGATCGCCTCGTTCGTCGTCGACGTCGACACGAGACGTTCCCCGCGCGAGGTAAACGTCACCCCTCGTCCCGTCGTCGCGCACGACGCGTCACCGACCGCGACGACGTCCCCGCGCTCGTTTTTCATCGTCGCCGCCGAGGAGGATGACGATTCGCTCGCGCACGACGCCGACGCGCACGACCACACCGGCGCGCGCGTCCCTCGCGCGACGCCGACGTCGAGACGATGAAATAAAAGTCCCAACGCGAGCGCGCGCGTCCGTCGACCGAATCGTCGTCGACGAGACGCCTCTCGACGCGTCGTCATCGGCGGCGGCATCATCACGAACGCGCGCGCGCGCGTCTCGACCGCGCCGATGCCACCGCGCACGCTCCCCGCGCGCGTCCTCCTATCCCAAACCGACGACGCGACGACGCGACGCACACGAAAAATAAAACACACGCGCCCGCGTCCACCTCGCGCGCGCGCGTCGTCGTCGTCTCGCGCCCGCGCGCGCCCCGATGACGATCGACAGACATCGATCGACATCGCGCGGGAGGCGAAGAGCCACCACACCCACACACCCACAATCACCCCCACACTACACGTATAAACACCGTACACGAGACATGAAATGATCTAATGTGGCGCATGTATGGCCATCACCCACCACCGATTCGTCGCCCGAATTGCGCGATCTCTCGTGCGGTCGCGGTGTGGTCGCGTCGTGCGCGCGCGTCACACCCGCGTCGATCGATCGAGGCGACGTCGAGCGAGCGCGCGAGCACGACGCGCGCGCGTCGCGTCGATCCGTCGGTCTCGTCTCGCGCGACGTCGAGCGAACGCGCGACGCACGGACGGATCTGCGAGGGATGTACGAACCGAGCATCCTGTGCAAGTCGTTGCAATACTCGTGCGACGCGTGCGGGGATTTACCGATACTCGGTCTGCGATGGGTGTGCGAACGGTGCGAGGATTATGATTTGTGCGATTCGTGTCACTCGAGGCAGCACAAGCGGTCGCACGCGAGGATGGGACGAGGGGAGAGCGATTCGAGCGAGGAGACGTCGAGCAGCGAGGACGGGGACGACGGCGCGCACGACGCGACGCACGAGATGCGGTCGTTCGTGGTGGAGGATACGCTGATGCCGATGACGAGAGGGAAATTGAAGGATGTGGTGTCGGACGCGGCGAGTCGGTGGTATATAGAGACGTTACGGTTGGCGAAGAGCGGGGACGCGAACGCGGCGGCGTTGGCGGCGCAAATGCTTCGCGCCGGGTACGGGTGTAATGCGGACTCGGAGGAGGCGATGTATTGGCAACAAGTCGCGCGGAGCGCCGGTGCACGTCGCATCGAAGGCGTGTACGATGAATTGCCGTAGGAGAGTTCTGTAGAAAGCTGTCACGCACGTTAGCTTCCTTTTCCCACTCCGCCGCGACCGCCGTGATATTCCATCCACTTCGATAGACTCCGCCATGCGAGACCGTATGATTTGATTTGTAACTCAACTGCATTCTTTTCATTTCAACTATCAGCACGCTATCGTTCGTCCCGACGCACGATCTCACGACGCCTCGTCCACCGGTTGCACCTCCGTCTCCGGAATCACCGTAGGCGCCTCCGTCTCGCCTCGAGGCCGCTTTTGCGGCGACGCCCCGGGGGCGAAAAAATCCGTCACCCGCATCGACCCGTTCGCGTCCGTCACCTCCTTACGCTTCTTTGCCGTCGAACCATCGCCTCCGTCCGCGTCGTCACCGTCCTCCTCGTCGTCACCGTCCCCTTTCTCTCCCTCCTTCGGTCGCAACGCCCACACGTGGTCGTGTAAAAATTCATACTTGCCCCGCCGCAACACGAAGGCTTCTAAATCTTTATACTGCACCCCTTTTCTCTTCGCCGCCCGCATCGCCGCGTGCGAACCCACGGCGAGGCCTTCGAGAAACAACTCCACCGCCTTGGACACGCACTTGATGGCGTCTGCGCTCGCCTGTTTTACCTCTTTATCGAGTTTGATGATGCGCTTGACGCGCGCGACGGGAAGCGTCGTCTCGCCCGCCGCCTCGCCGTCGACGCCGCCGCGATCGCCGCGCGCACCGTCCGACGGTTTATCATCCGGTGTCTCCCCACGCGCGATGGCGTCCGCGACCGCCGCCTCGTACGCGCGCTCGGACGCCTCTTTCAACGCCTGCGGTCGCGTTCGTCAGTCAAAAAATTTTCAAATCAACGAATGAACGAATCATCATCCAATCACCGCGCCGCGAGCGAACGAACGAACGAACGAACGAACGACCGCGACCGAAGAAAACGCGCACATAAACGGTCGCGTCACGCACCGCCTTCTCGTCGTCCGATTTCGCGTTCCACTCGACGGAGATGGCGCGCGCGATGTCCGCGATGGATGGTTTCTCGTGTCCCTCGGCGATGAGACGCGCCTTGACGCGCTCGCGATTGGCGTTCGAGAAGGCCATGTAGGCGCTGAGTTTCTTCGGGAACGCCATGTCGACCGACTGACTCGACTCGAGGCGCGACGACGCGGGAGGGGAGGGGAGGTGTGCGGCGCGGGGGAGGCTAGGCTTCGACTCTGGATATTTCCGCGAGGCGAAGAGCTACCGCGACGCGAACGAACGACATCATTATTCCTTGCGACGCTTGGATTTCGCGGTCTCGTCCTCGCCGGACGCGCGTTCGCGTTTCTTTTCCTTCTTTTCTTTCTTTTCTTTCTTCTCCTTCTTTTCCTTCTTCTCTTTTTTCTCTTTTTTCTCCTTCTTTTCCTTTTTCTGCTTCTTGTCGGCGACGAGCTTGCGTTCGATGCTCGTGAGACCGCTGGATGATCTCGCGACGTACCCGCGCTCGCCCGTGGCCTGATCCTTCATCTCCCCGCTCAATAATACCACGTTATCGCTCTCCGTCACGTTTTTCACGGTGAATACAATCTGCGACCCGACTCGAATGACGTGTTCGTCGTCCCACGCGCTCTTCCAGCACCCCGCATCGTCCACGCTCGACACCAACTCCTCTCGTATATTCTCCGCCGCGATCGCCACGTTGAACGTGTCCAACACGAGCGCACCGATAAAATCGTGCGCCACCTTATTCACCACGCCCACCAATCTCGATCCACGCACGGGCATGAACACCTCGCACCGCGCCCGCACGCAGACGTCGACGTGCCCGCTCGCGTGGAGCACGCGTCCGAACCCAATCGCGCTCTCCTCATCGCTCGTCGACGCCGACGCCGACGCCGAGACTGAATCCGAATCGCTCGAATCGCTCGAATCGCCCCCACCTCGTCCTCTCGCGCCCGCCAATCGCGCGTCGGCGTAGGACATGAGCACGCCGCCCAGCGCGTCGCAGTGTCGCATCGCCGCGGCGTCGAGCACCGCGCGCGCACCGCGCAGCGGATCGCGCAGCGCGCTCGGGTGCACGGCGACGGTAAACACGGCATCGCGAGAGACCACGCACGACGCCGCGTCGGCGTCGCGCGCGGGCGAGGACGATGACATCGGCGCGCGTTCGCAAAGTGGCGGCTCGCCGTGGAGCCGCCGGCTCGGAGTCCTCGTGGTCTTGGTTTACGACTCATAGGGTGGGTCACGATCGGTCGTTTCGGGGACTCGTGACGTCGGACCGAACGAGACATTCATCGACGACGACGACGACGACGACGACGACGACGACGACGCGACGCGAGACGGCGACGCGCGATGGCGTCCGCGGGCGCGCCGGCGTACGTCGCGCGCGATGGGACCGCGCGCGCGAGAAAGCCGTGGAGTCTGAGCGGACTGGCGTGGGGCGCGATCGGCGTCGCGGATGCCTTCGTGCGCACGCTCGTCGTCGAGGGATACGCCGAGGCGTACGCGGGACGCGCGGGGGCGAGAGGGGGTGTGAACGGTGGGGCGAGCGCGCGAGGACGCGTGACGGTGAATCGGGGGGGTGGGAACGGTGGGGCGAACGTGCGAGGATTCGCCAACGTTCGGACGATTGACCACAGCGCGCCGGCGGCGGGCGGGTGAGGACGGTAGAGGACTTTCAGGGAGACGAGAGAGCGTCGAAAGTCCATGGACGTCGCGTCGCGCGCGCGCGTGAATGAGATCGAGTCGTGGGTTCGTGACGCCGTCGTGGGAATGGACCGATGTGAGGTCGCCGCGGCGGTTGATTTTTACCCGCGACTCTTCGCGCGCTCGTGCGAGCAAACAATTGTATTGATACAGTAGCGACACACGCGTTTTAGCTTAATTTACACAACATGCGTTAAAAGTACATGACACTGATGGGTGGGGACGTGTACGACGTCGCGGCGTTTCACGCGTCCTTCTCTCGAGATGCGCGTTCCGCGGCGTTGCGGCGCAGGAGCGCCTCGACGTCCTCCAAGGGCACGCCCTTTGTCTCGGGTACGAACCGGTCGACGAAGACGTAGCCCGACGCGCACAGAAGGGTGTAGAATCCGTACGATCCACTCAATCCGTACGCGTTCACCATCGGTAAAAACGTCGCACCGACGATGGAGTTTGATAAATAATTGAGCGCCGTGCACGCCGAAACCGCTCTCGCGCGAATGCGCGTGGGGAAGACTTCATTGTACAACAACCACGGAATCGGACCGGCGCCGAGTGAAAAGAATAACACATACAGCGGGATTGTGACGAGCGCGACCGCCGCCTCAGGTTGCGCGGGCGTCAAGTCTGTCGTCGATGCAAATCCCAAATCCGAGCAAATCTCCGCCGACGCCAGCGTCTGATAGGCGTACAGACCATCATCGAGCGGCTGGCTGAGCTTCTCCGCGATCGCGCCGATCGCTGGGTCGGCGCAAAACGAACTGAGTTCGTTCGCGGGGGTTAAATACGCGGCGATGGAGAGCAATCCGAGACACGCGCTCATGCCTCCGAACGACGCGAGGAGTAAAGGCCGACGACCCGTCTTGTCGCTCAGCGCCAAGGCGACGAAACCACCGACGACGTTGGGAACGCCCACGGCCCACGTGAGGATGTCTGGGTTGTTTATCCCCACGCTCGTAAACACGGTGGACGCGTAGAAGATGACGGTGTTGGATCCGGAAAACGCCGCGAGCGCACACAGCGTGACGCCTATGGACAACGGAAGACGATTTCGTTCCTCGGACATCAAGTCCGACCACGACGATAATTTCGGCGACCTCGCCCGCTTCTTCTCGCGCGAACGACGCTCTTCGGCAGCGGACGAATCCGCATCGATCGCGACCACTTCCGCGGTGTCCCCCTCGTCGCTCGATTTCGACTCGAACGCCTTTCGCAAAGAATTTTGCCACGCCACGGCGGCTCGTCCTCGAATGTTTTGTAAGATGGCCAGCGACCGTCTCGACTTTCTCGCCGTGTTCTCTTCGTTTTGCGTCAACAACCACACCGGACTCTCCTGCGCGAACGCGTACGCGCCGATGGCCAACACCACCGCCGGCGCCGCGGCGTCAAAAAACAGAGGCCTCCACCATCCGTCGCCCCCCGCCGTCTTCAGAGGCGCGGCGATTTGAAACGCCGCGAGACACCCGAAGACGTACGCCAATCGTCGAAGGCCATTCAACGTGCCGCGCAGCGCCGGCGGCGCGATCTCGCTAAGATACAGCGGCACGATTTGACTCGACGCGCCGACGCCGACGCCCGCGATAAATCTCCCGACAATCATCGTTGCCGCGTTCGTCGCCGTACCGCTCACCAACGTCCCGACGATCAGTGGCGCGCTTACCGACGTGAGCGTCAGTTTCCGTCCAATCTTATCGCTCAGCGCGCCCACGGTGATCCCGCCCAAAGCGCCGCCGAGCACCAATGCGCTCACGACGACGCCCTTCACGCCGTCGTCGTCCGCGAATCCCAGCTCAGACGCCATGGCGCTGAGCGGCGCGTTACACACCGCCGTGTGGTATCCGAACAGAAACGCGCCGACGTTGGCGATGACGGCGGACGGGAGGAGTCCCGGACCGACGTTTTCCGACGCCCAGACGCTTGAAGATGACGAAGACGACGAAGACGAAGACGACGACGAAGACGACGAAGACCCATCGCACGGTACGGTCCAGACATCCCCCAACGACGACGAAGACGAAGACGACGACTCCCCTCGACGCTCGCGCGACGACGACGACGACGACGACCCCACATCCCCGAGACGCTCGTCGTCCACTCCAGCGTCACCAACCACCATCCGTCCTCTCCCGTCTCGCGCGCGTCCGACGCGCGCCGACGCCCGTCGCCGCCCACGCGTCGACCCATGCACGTCTCGCGCGCCTCCCACCGCGCGCACCGCGCGCGCCGACGCCACCATGGACGCGCGTCGACGTGTCCCGCCTCCCCTCAGATGACCGCGCGCACCGTCGCCGTCGCCGCCCTCGTCGCCCCCGCGCGCCGCGTCACCGCACACCGCCGCGCACACCGCGCGCGCGTCGCCATGGCCGCCACCGCCATCGAAAACGACGACCCCTACGCGCGGCTTCGCGAGCGTCTGCGCGAGATTTCCGATCTCAAATCGCTCGAGGGACTCGCGGGCTGGGACGAACTCGTCATGCTTCCCACCGGGGACGGCGCGGCGACGACGCGCGCGCGCGCGATGGCGACGCTGGCGGGCGTGACGCACGAAAAAGCCACGTCGCCGTCGCTGGGTGCGCTGTTGGATCGCGTCGAGCGCGAGGGGCGAGTGACGGAGGGGCGGGACGCCGCGAATGCGAGGCGGGCGCGGGAAAATTTCGATAAAGCGACGGCGATTCCGGCGGCGACGGCGAAGCGACGAGCGGAATTGGGGTCTCGTGGGTATCACGAGTGGGTGAAAGCGCGAGAGCGTGGGGATTTCAAGGCGTTCGCGCCGGTCTTGGAGGAGTGGGTGGCGCTGACGAGGGAGGTGTGTGAGTTGGTGAAACCGGGGGGCGACGTCTACGACACGGCGTTGGACGATTACGAGCGAGGTATGACGGGGACGCGATTGCGTGAGATTTTTGACGTCGTGCGCGACGGTGTCGTGCCGCTGATTGGTAAAATTTACGCCAAGTCTGGGCCGAAGGCGCTCGAGGGACGGGCGAACCCGCTCGAGGGTGAATTCGACGTCGACGCGCAGAGCGCGTTGGCGAAGAGCGTCGCCGTGAAACTCGGGTTCGATCTCACCAAGGGACGGTTGGACGTGAGCGTGCACCCGTTCACGGGCGGATGCGGACCCGCGGACGTGCGCATGACGACGAGGTATAAATCCGACGATTTGCTCGAGGGGCTGAGCGGGTGCATTCACGAGACCGGGCACAGCCTGTACGAGCAGGGACGCTCGGCCGAGTACGCCGGCGAACCCGTGTCCGAGGCGCACAGCATGGGCGTGCACGAATCGCAGTCGCTGCTCTGGGAGCGCATGGTCGGCCTGAGCGAGCCGTTCTCGCACTTTCTTCTCGGCGAACTTCGATCGACGTTTCCGGGAAGGTTCGACGACGCGACGCCGGAGACGTTGTACGCGGGATACAACGTGGTGAAAAAGCCGAGCGTCATTCGCGTCGAATCCGACGAGGTGACGTACCCGTTGCACGTCATCTTACGAACCGAATTGGAGATGGATTTGCTCGCCGGTAAAATTTCCGTGAACGATTTGCCCGGGCTGTGGAACGCGAAGATGAAGGAGTACCTGAACGTCGACATCGAAAACGACAAGCAGGGCGTATTACAGGACGTGCACTGGTCCGGCGGCGCGCTCGGGTATTTCCCGACGTACATCATCGGTCAAATCTTGGCGTGTCAGATTTTCAACACGGCGAAACGCTCGATTGACGGACTCGATGAGAAGATAAAACGCGGCGAATTCAAAGAACTTCTCGCGTGGTTGCGCGTCAACGTTCACGAGCGAGGCTCCGAGTGCGATTCCGTCGACGAACTCATGGTCAAGGTGACGGGGAAACCTCTGGACGCGCGCGAGTTTGTCGACTATCTGGTGGACAAGTACACGAAAATCTACGACCTCTGAGCCAAATTTCACACTATTTTTAATCTACACTCTACGTCGCGCGCTCCCGTCTCTCGCGCTCACGCGCGCGCTCCGGCCGACGTCGCTCGAAACCGCGCCGTCTGCGCGACGAGACCATCGACGTGCGCGTCACGATCGAGGAACGGAGTGTCCTTTTGTGACGACGAGTCCTGACTCCTCGAAGGCGCAGGTATTTTGATGTTTTTATCTCTTTTGTATACGCTTAAAAGTAACTATAGTATATATCATTAAAATGATAAAAAGTTACTTCGGTCCGAGATTTAGCCACGCCCGCCGTCGGTGACGGTCGCCGCCGCGTTCGTCCATCCTGCGCGTCTCGTGCATACATTTTGATTTTTAGGGCTGTGTACTGGTACACTGGGGTTGATGAAAAAGTTCGGACATGTGGCGCCGTGCGCGCGCGTCGGGCGCGAGGTGTTACGCCCGCGAACGAGCGATCGCGCGGCAGACGACGTCTCGACGTCTCGTCGCGCGCGACAGGGCGACGATATGGACGAAGACGTCGTGTCGAGTCGTGCGATGGCGCTCGCGGTGGACGCGAGGATGGAACGGCGCGTGTGGGACGGTGCGACGACGTCGGAGCGGGATTACGATGGAGGCGCGATGGCGCGTGTGCGTCCGAGAAAGGGCGCGCGCGCGGTGCGGGTCGGGTGGATGGTGTGGTTGATGGTCGCGGTGTGCGCGTTGGCGGGCGCTGGTGGCGCGCGCGGGAGCGAAAACGCGACCGGGGCGAGGAAGACGGATACAAAGTATCGCGCGCGGCACCAGGGTGTTGATACGGTGCTGAAGCAAATGAAGAACCTCGTGGAGAGGCAAAAGTTTTGGATCGGGGAGAACACGAGGTGTGAAAACGTTAAATTTTCGGTCGGTAGAGTTCCCGACGGTGGGTCCGTGAAGATCTCGCTGAAGGACGCGTCGCACCTGCAGCGCGAATACGAATTGCGAGAGGGGGGAGTCCAACGCGCGTGTCTTGATTTGAGCGAGCCGAATGAGCTGGTAATTTCCATGCAAAACATGACGAATAAGAACAGTCACGCGACGCTCACCGTGGAGAAGGGTGACGGTGAACTGTTACTGATGAAACAGATCGACGTCGACGGGCGTGAGTTGGGTGTTTCGTATTCGAAGATGAAGATCGCGCCGGAGACTCTGACAGTCACGGCACAGTTGGCGAAGCAATTCGGTTCAGAGTGTGAACAAGTCGTCTTCGATACCGCGTTTGCCACCGATTCAGGGGTGTCGCGCGATATGACGCACCGCTTATACGATGGAAACGGTGATTTGCTGAGCCAGTGGGTGAGGCACGCCAGCGGAGAGAAGAAAATGTGCCTACTTCGCGGCCAAACTTACAAGCTCAAATTAGAAGGTTCGATGAGTCATGGAAACACGGACCAACGCGTTGCGGTGCGAGTCACGGGTAACGATGAGCTGGGTGATGGTTTCGCGTATTCAGGGACGTCATCAGAGGCATTGGCGCAAGACGATGAATTTACGTACTTCGCCAGCGGGGACGAGACCAAGGATAGTGTGCCTTTGCACGGCAGATATTCCTTTCACATTCCAAGCCCGTGTGGGCCGAAAGAAGCACAGGTCAGTGTTGTGTTGACGGCGTCGACGTTCGGTGACGGTGTTCCGCCAAATGGCATGTCTTGGGCGATCAACGATGCACACGGGAAGGAAGTGATGGCCATGTCGAGGCCGTTCAAGCGAGGTGAATACGGCGTAACTCGATACGAATCTAGATGCATGCCCGAAGGCAATTACACGTTCGTGGCGAGCGCTACGGATAAGAGGGGCTGGAAATTCGGACCAGTTCTGAACATTTACCAGACGTGGCAAGGTCAGAACAGGCGGATCCTCGCATCCGAGGGCGCGGTGCGAAAGAAGGAGAAGCACACGTACGAAACACCGTGGTTCAGCAGTGGTTTAGTTTCACAACCACTTGAATTCTGCGTCAATAGGACTGATGTGTCGCATGCGCATGGTAAAGTAGAAAGAATTGCGAGTCTCGCTTCACTCGGAGTCTCGAGAGTTGCGCCGCAGGCTGGCGTTTGGCAGGTTAGCTCCCTTACGTTTGTCTTCGGCACAATCGCCATTATCGCGATGATGGTGTCGGAAGGTAGTGCGAGAGATGATGAGATCGAAGCGAGGACATCTCTCGTGAAAGGAAGCGGTGGTTCTGCGTACGGTACGGGCGCGCCCGGACCTTTGGATGACGACGTCAGCAATTCTAGACCACGCAAGGGTAAAGCCAAGCGCCCGCCGGTTTCGCGGGTGGGTGTTATGCGAGCACTCGCCGCGGGATCGACGTTACTCGCAGTGGTTTCGATGTATCAAACGGACGACGGTGAATTTTTTGCACTCGGTGAGGCGGCAACCGCGCAGCATTCGAGGCAAGCGCTCTGCGGAATGGGGCACGATAAGTGCGACACGCTCACTGCGCCAGACTGCAAGAGCAAGTTTATGTACACGTACCGCAAAGGCAAGCTTGCACACGCTCCCGCCTTCTTGCTTCCATATAACAGTAAGATCGCGAGCGGCGAATCTTACAGTTTAGACGTGCGATTCGATCCCATGGAGTGCGCTCAAAACGGAATGGAGACGTGTGACGACTTGGGAGAGGTGCATCAGCAATCGTTGAATGGATGTTCACTGGCGTGTAGGGAAACAGATGCTTGCGAAAGCTTTAGTCTTGAAGACACGCGATGTCGTCTTTGTACGACTGAACGCTTGAGCGCCGGCGGAAATAGTAGCGTTTCTTCCGTCGCGCGTTGCATGAAGCCATCCAAATTCGCGTTCAGAGCGATTTCTGTCGATCAGTGCGCCAAAGCGTGCGACCAAACTACACTCTGCCACGGCTTCAATTATTTTGAGAAATCAGCCGGTGGACAATCACACTGCAGTCTTCTTCGCGCTCCGTCAAATTTCAATGCGCACATTTGGCGAGAAAGCGCAAAGACGAAGAGTGGCGTAATCGGAGCCGCGACGTACTACAAGACGCCGTTGTCGAATTACGAGTGCACCGCTCGAGGGAAATCGGTCAAGTTGCCCGCGCTTCCACCGGGCTTGGCGTTGAACGAGTCGAACGACGACATTCCGCAACGCACTACTGACCGCCATTACCCAGCTTCTGATCACAACTATCCCAATGCTCAGGATGAAGACTCGGACGACACACGTTCCGATGAAACTCCCCACGAGTCAGATATTCCGGAGGTTCCCATCGTGCGAGTGCCGTACTTTGTGATTACTTCTTCGATACAGTTGGATGGCGTGAATTCCGCCGATTTTGAGAAAAGCGACGCCCTGCGTACGGCCTTCCGACGCGGCATCGCGGCGGCGCTTCTCATCACGGAGGAAGACGTGGTCTTTTTGGACATCACACCGAATACTGATGAAGACGGCCAGACCATGGAGAATGGTTTACACGTTTCATTCTCTGTGTTACGGACTTCCAGGCGGGAAGCGGATGCAGTCATCGTCGTTTTACGCTCGCTCATGGGAGCGAATGTTCAAGCCAGCGTCCCCAATGAGAAACTGCGCGACTACCTGAAAGACGCGGGTCTGCACTGTGAGGTCGCGACAGTGATCGAATCACCGACGATGACGGAGCCTAGTGAAGATCCCCGCGGAACGTCGAACGATAATACCGTCACGAACAGGACGATTTACGCTCCGCCGCCGCCACCGCGCGTTGAGGTACCAGAGAAGGAAGAAGATTCTTACTTTGTCCTTCGCGGCACGATGAGCATCGTGGGATACTCAGCGGCGGAGTTCGGTGACACGGAATCTTCACAGTTTTTGAGAGGCCTTGGCACGTTTTTCGTCATTGGCAAAAGCGACGCGACATTGTTACACGTCAAAGACGCGCCCGAGTCGACGTCGGAGAATCCCGTCGTCGACGTCGAGTTTCAGCTCGCTGAGAAGAAACGGATGAAGGCAACGTTGATGTTGCAGGTGTTCATACTGATGCAAGATCGTACGACGGCTCAATTGGCCAACTTGGCGCATGTTTTCAAGTTCAAGGGTTTGAATAAGGTTACGAGTTGTTTCATGCACGACGCGCCCTCTGTAGAGATGCGAAAACATCAACCGCCACCGCCGCCGGCGCCGCTATCGCCGCCTATGCCTCCGTCTCCGCCACCCAAGGTGGTGAACATCGAGAGGAATGTGACGAAAAAAGTGGAAATCATCACGACCAAGTTGAAGTTCAGGACGACGTCTTCTGTGGAGTCGTTCGACGAGACGCGTAAAGACGCAGTGCGCGACGCGTTGGCAGCCTTCATCAGTTCTCGAGTCGGGAGCAAAGTGCCGAGTGACTCGATCAGAATCATCTCCATCAGCATAAACGGAGTAGAAAAGTATTTCGATCGCGGCATGTCGACGAACACGTCGCACGTCGCCGCGGCGCTCGGCGCCACAGATAGCCCGGCTGAAATCAATTACGAAGTGACGGTTACGGAGGATGAGGAAGAGGAGACGGATGTCGGCAGCGCCATCAATTCACTACTGAACGACGTGGCGGCCGGCACGTCGAGTGGGAAGACGCAGTCTTATCCCTCGGATGCGACCGGTTATCCAGATGCCGATACGAACGCTACGTCTACTGATGAAAACTATCCATCGAGCACGAATGCGACCAGCAGCACCGACGAACTTGGTTCCGAGCTCGCTGAATCCCTGAATGGAGCCGGACTGGAGGTGACTAATTTCTTACCGTCGCCGCCCACAAACACGACGGAGACAGTGATCGAGGAGACGGTTGTCATTACCGTACCGGCTCCTCATTCACCCCCGCCTCCGCCGGCGACGCCAGCGGAGGACGACGAGTATCCGGGTGGCCCGCCAGCGGAGGACGACGAGTATCCGGGTGGCATCAACTTTATGACGCTCATCAACTCGACAACTACCGTGCCGGGATCCACGAGCGCTGTGCCGGGATCGACGTCGCAGGACTACCCGTCCTCCAGCACCGTGCCGGGATCCACCAGCACTGTGCCGGGATCGACGTCGCAGTACTACCCGTCCTCCAGCACCGTGCCGGGATCCACCAGCACCGTGCCGGGATCGACGTCGCAGTACTACCCGTCCTCCAGCACCGTGCCGGGATCCACCAGCACCGTGCCGGGATCGACGTCGCAGTACTACCCGTCCTCCAGCACCGTGCCGGGATCC